>Ga0256405_10001103_pt1 | contig 78568 bp, 60 predicted proteins | sample RumenRJG_02DNA_FD_189096 | JGI IMG/M metagenome (GOLD analysis project Ga0256405, IMG submission 189096) | Bovine rumen microbial communities from Lethbridge, Alberta, Canada - RJG_02 | ecosystem: Host-associated > Mammals > Digestive system > Stomach > Rumen | place: Canada: Alberta... | reverse complement strand
GGCTATTGTAGTAAAGCTCATCCTCGGCCAATATGTCAAGAAGAAGGGTGAGCAACTGAAGAGCGATGCCTTGATTGCCTCGGGCTCTGACGCTTTGTTCGATGCCGTCATCACGCTGGCAACACTTATCTCGGCAGGTGTTATGATACTATGGGGTGTGTCGCTCGATGGTATTTTGGGCGCACTGATATCGATTGTGATTATCAAGGCCGGTATCGAGATGCTGGCCTCGCCTGTCAACGAACTGCTGGGTACGAGCATCTCGGCAGATTTCGCCAAACAGATTCAGAAAGAAGTCTCAGACTTCGAAGGTGTGCATGGAGTCTATGACCTCATCCTCCACAACTACGGCCCAGACGTAAAGATCGGTTCGCTGCACATCAACGTCTATGACACCATGTCGGCACATGATATTCACGGGCTGACACGCCGCATCTCCACACAGATGTATGAGAAGCATGGCATCATTATGACAGTCGGTGTTTATGCTGTAGCTACAGGTGAGAACCACCGAGCAGAATTGCAATCGAAGGTGATGCAAACGCTCGCCGCCCACAAGGATATCGTTCAGGTTCACGGTTTCTACTATTCGGAGAAAAACAAGTATCTTTCTGTCGATGTCGTTCCCGACATCTCCGTACATGACGAAGCAGCCTTTGTCAGTCAGCTAACTTCAGAGCTGCAGCCGTTAGTGCCTGACCAGCGGGTTGTTGTCGTAGTGGATCATAATTATACAGAATAACAGATAATTGCATCTTCCGTAAAATTGGTAATTCTTTCCAAGATTCGGGTAGTGCCACCTTGGCGAAATCATCGTACCTTTGCCGACGAAATAATAACGTAATGAAAATGAAGCAAATTATGATGTTACTGGTAGCGATGCTGTTGACATGCTGCTCTTCAGACTGCGAAGTGAATGCACAAAACAATACTACAATGACTGAGAAATTGTATATTACCATCGACGGACAGGCACAGGCTGTGACGCTAGTCGACAATCAAGCAACAAAGACGCTTGTTGAGAAATTGCAACAGGCTCCCGTCACCGTGACGCTGAACAGCAGCGGAGGCTTTGAGATTTGGGGAGCGCTGGGTTTCTCGCTGCCCACGAGTAACGAACAGATTAATGCACAGCCTGGCGATGTGATTCTCTACAACGGATCGAACATCTGTATGTTCTATGGTTCGAACTCGTGGAGCTACACTCGTTTAGGTAAGATAGATGGTCTGTCGGAGAGCGAACTGCGCACGTTCCTTAAAGCTGGCGAAAGCAACATCACCGTCACCCTGTCGCTTAGCAATACAACGGGAATCAGCAATGTCCGCTCCAATTCAGAACGCGGTGTGTTCTATACGCTGAATGGTCAAAGAGTAGAGAACCCAAACAAAGGAATATTCATTAGAAATGGTAAAAAAGTAATTTTATGAAACGAGTTATTGTGATTTCTACGAGCCTGCGTCGCGGTTCAAACAGCGATATGCTCGCTGACAAGTTTGTTGAAGGAGCCAAGTCTGCCGGAAACGAAGTTGAGAAGATTTTGCTTGTAGACAAGAATATTCAGTTCTGCAAGGGCTGTTTGGCTTGTCAGAAATTGGGGCGTTGTGTCATCAACGATGACGTGAACGACATCATGGCAAAAGTGCTTCAGGCCGACGTCATCTGCTGGGCTACTCCCATCTACTATTACGAGATGAGCGGCCAGATGAAGACACTCATAGATCGCATGAACGCTATGTATGAACTGGATTATCAGTTCCGTGACGTCTATCTGCTGACTACTGCAGCCGAGGACGAGGAACAGACACCAAAGAGGGCCGAGGCAGGTCTGACTGGTTGGATTGACTGCTATCCGAAGTCGCGTCTGGCCGGCACTCTATTCTGTGGCGGCGTAAACGATGCACGCGAGATTGAGGGCAATGCCAAACTGCAGGAAGCATACGAATTAGGAAAGAATGTATAAACAAAGGATATGAAAAAAGTATTATTAGCCGCAGTGCTGATGGGCATAACGCTCACGGCCTGCAACGAGAACAAACAAGCTACAAACGAAGAAGGTATGAATACGACATTGCAACTAACTCAGGAGTGGGACAAGGTGTTCCCACAGAGCGACAAGGTGACTCACGAGAAAGTGACCTTCAAGAACCGCTTCGGCATCGAACTCGCAGCCGATTTGTATAAGCCAAAGGGCACTAAGGGCAAATTGCCGGCAATTGCTTGTAGCGGTCCCTTCGGCGCCGTGAAGGAACAGTCGAGTGGTCTCTACGCACAGACGCTGGCTGAGCACGGATTCCTGACTATTGCCTTCGACCCGTCTTATACCGGTGAGTCGGGTGGCGAACCCCGCTATGTATCTTCTCCCGACATCAACACAGAGGATTTCTCTGCTGCGGTGGATTATCTCATGACGCGCGATGATGTAAACCCTGATCGCGTGGGTATCCTCGGCGTGTGCGGATGGGGAGGCATAGCCCTTAACGCAGCGGCACTCGACCCGCGTATAAAGGCTACCGTGGCGACGACGATGTACGACATGAGCCGTGTATCGCAGAACGGCTATCACGACGACGGCGACAGCAAAGAGGCACGTAACGAGATGCGTAAAGCTCTGGCTGAGCAGCGTCTGAAGGACTGTCAGAGTGGTTCCTATGAGCGTGCAGGGGGTGTGGTGGAAGACCCCGCCAACATGCCATGGTTCGTCCAGCAGTATCACGCCTACTACAAGACCCCTCGCGGCTACCATAAGCGTAGTCTCAACTCCAACGAGGGCTGGAACAAGACGTCCATCCTGCCCTGGCTCAATGCCGGTTTCCTCAAGTTTACCAACGAGATTGACAATGCCGTCATGATTCTTCACGGCGAGAAGGCCCACAGCCGCTATTTCGGCATAACCGCCTACGAGAACATGACGGGCGAAAAGGTAGATTTGCAGGGGCAGGACGCGAACCTCCAGCCGCTCAATGCACCGCTTGCTGAGCCGTTCATCGTCAACCGCGGCAACAAACAGCTCTACATTGTGCCAGGTGCCACCCATTGCGATCTCTATGACGGCGGCGAGAAAAGCTATATTCCTTTCGACAAACTGGAGGAATTCTATCAAGCAAATCTGAAATAATATGGCAGAAAGGATTATCCAAATAGACAGCGTGGATTCGTACAACAAACTGTACGGATGGGAGACGCTGCACCCGCTGGTTACGGTGGTGAACCACGCCAATCCAATGGCCAGCGACCTGAACCACTCGCGACTGAACTACGGACTGTATGCGCTGTTCCTGAAGCAGGGCGACGGCTGTTCGATACGCTACGGACGCGAGAAGTACGACTATCAGGAGGGCACCGTGGTGAGTTTCAAGCCCGGTCAGGTGGTCGAGGTGGAATGGGACGAGAGCCGCCCTATGCCACCCTCACGCGGACTGCTGTTCCATCCCGACCTGCTCTTTGGCACACAACTGGGCCGACGCATCAACGACTACACATTCTTCGACTACGACCAGCGCGAAGCCCTGCACCTCTCGGAGCGTGAGCAGCGCATGGTGGTGGAACTGTTCGACAGAATTGAAGAGGAGTTGCAACACCCCATTGACAAACACTCGCAAACACTTATCACCGATGCCATCGGCTTGCTCTTGGACTACTGCATGCGCTACTACGACCGCCAGTTCATCACGCGCCACAAGGTGAATAGCGATATTCTTACAGCCTTTCACCAGCAGTTGCGCGAGTACTTCGTCAGCGGTCATCCAGAAAGGAACGGCCTGCCCACCGTGGCTTACTTCGCAGACAAGGCCTGTCTGTCACCCAACTACTTCGGCGACCTGATTAGCAAGGAGAGCGGCACCACCGCCCAACGCCACATCCAGGATGCCGTCATCGAGCGCTCTAAGCAGCTACTCGTCGAGACCCGCCTGCCCGTCAGCGAAATAGCTTACCAACTCGGCTTCGAATATCCGCAGCATTTCTCGCGTCTCTTTAAGTCGCGCACGGGCAAGACACCGAATGAATATAGATTAACAGCATAATTACCACATTCTATACTCCGTTGGCGTTACGACGAGTTCACAGAAATAATCGGGGCGTTCGTTGAAATTATTTGGCGAATGCCCCGATTATCTTTATCTTTGCAAATAAAAGCAACTAGCGAATATGAAGAGAATCATTCTATTTCTGACAATTCTGGTAGGGACGCTTACAGCACAGGCTGAGGACTACACCTACCTGACCTTTGAAACGACAGACGGAGCAAAGACTTCCGTGGATGTATCGTCGCTGCCAGTGACGATCAACCTTGATAATTCTACGCTTACCATCGGCGACAAGACATTCGCGCTGGCCGACCTGAGTAAGATGTACTTCTCGACACAAAGCGAGACTACTGGCATACAGGAAGTCTCAGTTATCTCACTCGACGAAGCCACAGATATCTACGATATGCACGGTAGAAAAGTGAATAAAGAGCAGATGCGACGCGGCATCTATGTTATGAAAACAAAACAAGGAACCCGTAAAATGAGCGTAAAATGAGAAGAATAGTTTCGATACTGATAGCCCTTGTGTTGACGATAGCAGCCGGGGCACAGACGCTGAAGATAACAACAAACAGCGGCACTAAGACTTACGACGCATCGAACGTGACATCGAGTTCGCCAGCAACATTCAGCAATGGCACATCGATGACCATTGGCTCTGATACTTACACGCTCAGCGACATCACAAGTATGTTGGTAGTCAGCAGCAGTTCGTCGGATGTAGAAGCAAACACGGTGAACATAGTATATAATGGCTCGACAGCTACGGTGACGATGGCCGACAATGTGGCCGCCTATGTTACGGCAGAGGTTAGTGGCGCTCATGTAAGCATCACCCAGAGTAACACAGCAGCTATCGACGGCGACGAGATTACATACGTGCTCAGCGGCTCGACTACCAACGGATCGCTGACGCTGGCAGGCTCGTACAAATGTACTATATCGCTGGATGGTTTGACGCTTACCAACCCAAGCGGTGCGGCCATCAACATAACCAACTCGAAGCGCATCCAACTTAGTGCAAAGAAGGGAACGGAAAGCACACTGACCGACGGCAGCGGCTCGCAGAAGGCCTGCATCTACTCGAAAGGCCAGTTGCAGCTGCAGGGCAACGGTACGCTGAACGTCATTGGTACCTACAAGCACGGCATCAAGTCGGCCTCGTATATTACCATCAAAAACCTGACGCTGAACATCACCTCGACCGTAAGCGACGGCATCAACTGCGAGGAGTATTTCCAGATGAAGAGCGGAACAGTTACTATCAGCGGCGTGGGTGACGACGGCATACAGTGTGACCTGGGCGGTACGACATCGACAGGAGAAACCACCGACCACGAGGATGAGGACACCGGCAACGTATATCTGGAGGGCGGCACACTCACCATCACCACTACAGCAGCGGCCTCGAAAGGTATCAAGGCTGATGGAAGCATGACCGTTAGCGACGGAACTTACACCATAAGCACCACAGGAAGCGCTGCGTGGGATAGCGACGATAGTGAGGTGAAGGCCTGTGCAGCGATGAGTGCCGACGGTAATATGACTATCAGCGGAGGCACACTTACGCTGAGCAGCACGGGGGCTGGCGGAAAGGCCATCAGCGTGGATGGTACGCTATCCATCAGCGGCGGCGTTACTTCAGCCATCACCACCGGACAGATAGCCTACTGCCAAAGCACCAGCAATACCACCATACGCACCACTACCAGCTCAAGCACTACCGAGCGTCTGGATGACGCGCTGAAGACATCGCCGAAGGCCATCAAGGCCGATGGAGCAATGACCATAAACGGCGGAACGACATACGCTAAGGCCAGCTACCACGAGGCTGTGGAGACAAAGAGCACGCTCGACGTGACGGGCGGTGTAATCTATGCCTATTCTACTGACGATGCCATCAACTCCGCCAGCACGATGACACTCTCTGGCGGTTATGTGGGGGCCTACTCTACCGGCAACGACGCCATCGACTCTAATGGCAACCTATACATCAAGGGTGCTACGGTATTTGCCTACACCACCAAGAGCAGTCCCGAGGTGGCTATCGATGCCAACACCGAAGGCGGTTACAAACTCTACGTACAGAGTGGAACAGTATATGTCTATCCATCGCTCGAAAGCGGATCATCGCTCACGCAGTCGTGCTACACGGCATCGCTCAGCACCAGCAACTGGTACTCGTTCACACAGGATGGAACAGCCTTTGCTTTCAAGGTTCCTTACTCAGGCACATGGATTGTTTCAGGAGGCAGCTCGCTCTATAGTGTATCGAAGAGCAATGGCACCACTATCTTTGACGGTTACGGAGCTACCGACGCCACAGTAAGCGGCGGTTCGTCAGTAAGCCTTTCATCATATTCGGGTGGAGCTTCTGGTGGCGGCGGATTCCCAGGCGGAGGCGGTGGCCCAGGCGGCTGGCATTGATAACAATAAAAGTTAAATCCCAAGGCAAAAATGAATTGCTTTGGGATTTATTTCGTATATTTGTCTGCAAAAATAAACTATAGAATATGAGAAGACTTTTTATTTCCCTTGTTGTAATGGTCACAATGCAGAGTGCCTTTGCTGCCGACAGACTATCGGCACTGCCCTGCCCTATCCTTGGTGGCGAGTTGAGCAACTCAGCCGCAACATCTGTGGCTGACATCGACGAGGTGATGCCACGGATGCGGGCGCTGGGACTGAACACGGTACTTGTTCCTGCTTACTGGGAACTGATGGAACCTGTTGAGGGAAAATTCGACTTTACACTCATCGATCGTACTATCGACGTGGCACGGCAGGAGCAGTTGCACGTGGTGTTCCTTTGGTTTGGTGTGTGGAAGAATTCGATGTCGTGCTATACGCCAACATGGTTCAAACAGGATACAAAGCGATTCCCACGAGCAATGACTGCCGAGGGGAAGCAGATGGAGATAGCCTCGTGTTTCAGCGACAATGTGCTGCAGGCCGACCTGAAAGCATTCTCGGCCCTGATGCGGCATATCCGCGAGAAAGACCCGAAGCGCGAGGTGGTCATTATGATGCAGATAGAAAACGAGATCGGTATGTTGGAGTCGGCACGCGACCATTCGCCATTGGCAGAGAAGGCTTATAAAAAGGAACGTTGGGCGGAACGATACGGCACGGATGAATATGCCGACGAGAAGTTTATGGCACTTAGCTATGCTCGCTATGTGGAGCATCTGGCCAAGGCGGCTCGAGAAATACATGACATGCCACTCTATGTGAATGCCGCAATGAACAGTCGTGGGCGACGTCCTGGCGAATATCCATCGGCTGGGCCATTGGCACATCTCATCGACTTCTGGCACGAAGGTGCACCAAGCATCGACCTACTAGCCCCTGACATCTATGATACAGGTTTCAAGTCGTGGTGCACGCAGTATGCATTACCAAATAACCGTCTCTTTATCCCAGAGAGCCGATGCTGCGAGAATAGTGGCGTGCGCGCCCTCTATGCCTTCGGAGAACATCAAGCTTTGGGATTCTCGCCATTCGCCATCGACCAAGCCAACGATAAAGAAACGGAATCGGTAACAAAAGCCTACAGGCTGCTGCGTCAGGTATTCAATATAAAACGTTCGATGAAGACTTGGGGACTTCTCTTCGACCAAGAGGATCATAATCGAATTCTCGATGATGGTGGTGTTACGATGACCTGCCGCCACTATTTCACCCTGCCTTGGGATCCCCGTGCCACTGATGGCAGCACATGGCCCGAGGGTGGAGCTATACTCATCCGTCTTGGAAAATACGATTATTTGTTGGCAGGCAGCGGTGTGGTTATTGACTTCAAGACCCCGACAGAGAAACAACAAGAGCAGCAAAAGACTTTAGGCGAGGATGGTTTCGCCGAAGCTGGCGGAGGTGCTACTCAACAGACAAAAAAGCATTTTAGCGGAAAACGTCTTGGCCTACTATCCGTAGATGAAGTAGAGATCGCTGGTGACGGTAACATGCAGTATCTCCGCCGCCACAACGGCGACCAAACCCACCAAGGCCGTCATGCCCGCATCGGCGTCGGCGAATGGAAAATCTTACACATCCGTCTATATGAATATTAAGTAATTCGCTTTTCACAGAAAAGAAGTTACAATCTGAATTGCTGGGGTGTTACGCCGGCGTGGGTTTTGAAGTAGCGTGTCAGAGCGCTCTGGTCGGCAAAGTGGTATTCGTCGGCAATTTGTTTCAGACTGGCCTTCGAGGTGCGCATGGTGAGTTTCAGGCGCAGCATCAGGTATTCGTCGATAATCTGCTTGGGCGATAGACCAGTCTTGCCTTTTACGATGAGACCTAAGTATTTACGGGTGATGCACATACGATTGGCGTAGTAGTTCACCTCGTGGCCCTGGTGGAACTCAGTCTCCAGCAGTTCCATAAACCTCACGAACAGTTCGTCTGTGCGCTGAGTACCTTTCTCCTGATTATCCTCGCGAGGATGGGCCTGCAGATAATCGTAGAAACCCAGGAAGAAGGCCTGCAGGTGCAGTGTTACGATGCGATCGGTTAGCTGGTAGTGCTCCTCAGTAAAGTAGAAGTAGAGGATGCGGAACATACTGTCGATCACTACATCTATCAGTTCGCGATAGCCACAGCGGCGGTCGGCACGCAACTGCTCATACACGGCATGCTCCACATTCAGACTGGCAGCACGTAGAATATCGGAACTATAGCGGATAATATCAGCCGAGAAATCTTCATTCATCATTTCCCATTTTACCACATCGCCAGGAAAGAAGATGAGCACATCCCTTCCCTCCAGCTCCCACACATCAAAGTTGATGCGTACACGGGCCGTTCCTGCCTGTGAGTAAAGGATAGCACCATGATCGATAGCATGCACTTCGTTATCGATGGTGGTGCGGTCTATATTTCCCAAATTAGTCTCGTTCATGCCGCAAAAATAGCATTTATTTCCCAAATTGCCAAATTCTGACGCATTTTTGTTTGCAATCACTTCAAAAAATCGCCGTACCTTTGCACCCGAATTCGAGAAATGGTATGAAAAAGAAGATTTTTATGATGATGGCGATAGTACTCGCCACAGCTGTATCTACTGAGGCTCAGACCGTAAGAAAGATGGATATCAACGAGCTGTTTAAGTTGATTAGCGAAAACAACAAGAGTATTAAGGCCAGCCGCACCACGGTGGCTGCTGCCCAGGAGGGTGTAAAGGCAGCTAAGAGCAATCGACTGCCCGACGTGAACGCCCAACTCAGCGCTAGCTATATCGGCAACGCGCTGATGACGGATCGTGACTTTAGCGACTGGCAGAACCTGACGTCGCCCCACTTTGGTAATCAGTTTGTGGTGGACGCCCAGCAGACTATCTATGCCGGCGGCGCCATTGATGCAGGCATCAAAATGGCTGAACTGGGTGTGGAACAGGCCGCACTTGGAATGGCTCTGAACGAGCAGAACCAGCGTTTTGTGGCACTGAGTCAGTATCTCGATCTGCAGAAGATTGCCCATCGCCAGCAGGTACTTGAGAGCAACATCGCACTCACCCAGAAACTCATAGACAATATACGTGAGAAGCACGATCAGGGCGTGGCACTGAAGAATGACATCACCCGCTATGAGTTGCAGATGGAGACCCTGCGCCTAAATCTGGTGAAGCTACAGAATACACGCAGCATCCTGAATCACCAGCTGTGCAACACCCTCGGCATCAGCAATACGATGATGATTGAACCAACCGACGACGCTGCCACTACCTTATTTAATAAGGAGGGCGAGGCCCACTGGCAGGAGGCAGCCACAGCAGTTAATCCACAATTACAGATGGCTGGTGTGAACGAGCAGATGGCCCAGCAGCAGGTAAAATTGGCCAAAAGTGAACTGCTGCCTAAGGTAGCCATCGTGGCGCAGAACAACTTCAACGGTCCCATCACCTTCGAGTTGCCACCCGTCGATAAGAACCTCAACATCTGGTATGTGGGCGTAGGTGTAAAGTACTCGCTCTCATCGCTCTTCAAGAGCAACAAAAAGCTGTCGCAGGCCCGTTTGCAGCAGCAGGCAGCCACCGAGCAGAAGGCCGTAGCCGCCGAGCAGCTGAACAACCAAGTGCAGGCTGCCTACACTAACTATCTGCAGAGCTACATTGAACTGGAGACACAGAAGAAGAGCGTGCAGCTGGCACAGGAGAACTACCAAGTGGTGAACGACCGCTACCTGAACCAGTTAGCCTTGATTACCGACATGATCGACGCCAGCAACATGAAGCTGGACGCAGAACTGAGCGAGGCCGATGCACGTATCAACATCGCCTACGCTTATTATAAAATGAAATTCATCGCAGGAAATCTATAAAAAACAGAAGTTATGAACAAAAGAAAACAAATACTGAGAGCATATAATATTGTAGTAGTAACCTTTTTAGTGCTGGGTGTATGCTATGCCCTGAGCCGCTTTGTGCATCTGGGTAGCACGGAATATACCGACAATGCGATGGTGCATCGCCATCTGTCGCCAATAAACACACGCGTGCCAGGATTTATTAAGGAGATTAGATTTGACGAGTTCCAGTTTGTACACAAAGGTGACACACTGGTAGTGATCGAAGATGCTGAGTTCCGCTTGGCACTGGCGCAAGCCGAGGCTGGCGTAAAAGGTCAGAAAAGCAGTACATCGGCCGTGAGTGCAGGTATGAGCACCACCCATAGCAACGTACGCGTGGCATCGGCTGGCATCGACGAGGCTCGTATACAAATGGAGAATGCCCAGAAGGACTATCTGCGTTTTGAGCAGTTGCTGCAGAAGGAGGCTGTGACACGCCAGCAGTACGATAATGTGAAGGCGCAGTACGAGGCTGCACGTGCACGCTACGAGGCAGCACGCAGCCGACAGCAGGCCACCAGCATGGTTCTGGGCGAGCAGCAGCAGCGATTGGGGCAGTCGGCTGCCGGCGAGAGCGTAGCCGAGGCTCAGTTGAATCTGGCCCGTCTGAACTTGAGCTACACTGTGATTACAGCACCTTGCGACGGCTACATCGGCCGTAAGGATATCCACGTGGGACAGTTGGTTCAGCCCGGACAGTTGCTGGTGAACGTGATCGACCAGAACTCGGTATGGGTGATTGCCAACTATCGCGAGAGTCAGATGCATCACATCGCCATCGGTGCCCCTGTAGAGTTTGAGGCCGATGCCATTCCAGGCGTCACATTCAAGGGTGTGGTAAAAAGCATCTCGGCTGCCAGCGGTTCGGCATACAGCAATATGCCTGTTGACAATGCCACGGGCAACTTTGTAAAGGTAGAACAGCGCGTGCCAGTGCGCATTGAACTGACTGAGGATAACAACAAGGACGACGTGAAGCGCCTGCTCTCAGGCCTCAACGTAGAGTGCGAAGTAGACTATTAATATGGCAGATCCAATGATAGGGCGTCCGTTTGCGATGCCCATGCTAAAGCCCTTCATCCCCAAGGCAATGCAACCCTGGACATACCTGCTGATGGCAGTCATCTTCCAGCTGGTAAACGTTACCTACATGGGTAATATGCATGAGATGATGGGGGCGATGAGCATCATGCGCGAGGATTCCACCTTTATTTTCCTCTGCGGCGTGGTGGGCGTGGCTATGCCCTTCCCCATCCTGTTCCGACTGAAGTTCCGTTTCACAAATCGCTCGTTGCTGTTGTTCTCAGTATCGGGCATGATTGTGTGCATTCTGCTGTCGCTGCTTACAGAGTCGATTCCTGTACTCTGCGTGCTGTCGTACGCTTGCTGTTTTATGAAACTGATGGCTACCTTCGAGTGTTTCAGCAACATACAGTTGTGGATGACACCTAAGCGCGACTTTGAGATATTTTTCCCCTTGCTTTACATCGTGGTGCTAGGTGATATGAGTGCCAGCGGCTGGCTGTCGCAACAGCTTAACTACTACTGCGGCAGCTATCACGCCATGCAGTATTTCATCGTGAGTCTGCTGCTTGTGGCACTTATCTTTATCTATACCTGCACGCAGCACTTCCGCTTTATGCGCCCCATGCCGTTCCTGGCTATCGACTGGCTGGGATGCCTACTCTGGTCGGCCTCGGTGCTCGAAGTGATCTGGCTGTTTACCTACGGAGAGTACTACAATTGGAGCGACTCGCGTGTGTGGTGTATGGTGCTCTGTGCACTGCCCATCACGGTATTCTTCGCCTGTGGACGTATGATGCATATTCATCATCCGTATATCGACCCTCGTGCCTTCGGCTATAAGACACTGGCCGCCATTCTGTTCTTCTTCGTGGTAGAAGAATGGATGAACTCCACTCACAATGCGTTGGAAGGAGTGTTTACAGGTAGCATACTGCACTACGGCATGCTTACCTCGTCGCGATTCAACATCGTGGGCTGGATAGGTTCCGTAAGCGGCTGTCTGTTCTGTCTGTGGTGGATGAAGATGCTGAGACTGAAGTACACACCGCTGCTCACCATCGGATTTGCACTGATGCTGGCTTATCAGGTGATGATGTACTTCTACATCACACCCGAACTGAACATCGAACGACTCTATGCGCCTACGTTTGTGCGCACCTTCGGCTATGCCATTTTCTTCTGTGTGCTAACCATTTATCTTGAGGAGTTGATGCCATTCCAGCATTTCTTCATGAGTCTGACGATAGCCGCATTTATCCGTAACGGCGTGGTAGATAGTATCAGCGGTGGTATTTATAGTTATCTGATGCGCTATCACATAGCCGACAACCTGGCTCGCGGTGTGCCGATAGACGCCATACAGAGCATCATGCAGGCCGTAAAGTATCTTTATGGTGTCACCTGTCTAATAGGTTGCCTGTTTTTGTTGCTCCTGATGCTGTGGCACGTACAACCCGTACGCTCCACCCTGAAACACCTACCCTATTGGAACAAACTGGGCCAGGAAATGCGGAATGAGTTGGCAAAATAGTTTTGCATGAAAGTATAAAAAAAAGAAATCCCCACCGTTTCGGCGGGGATTATTTTTATGGCATCGTTGCTGTTAAGAAAGTGGCGTTGCCAAAGATGTATAGGATGTTTTCGCTGGCAGGGACGAGGATTGTCTCTCCCTGACGGATGTCGATGCCGTTGATATTTGCCTGACCCCATAGACATACAACAATAACGAAAGAGTCGCAATGGAAGTCTACCTGCTGGGCAACCTGTACTACAACACGATGAACAACAAAGTGCGGACAGTGGATGAGCTGCGAAATGGGTTTCGTACTGTCGTATGACGTGCGATAAGCTGGCCATACCTGATAGTCGATGGCATCTTTGGCCTGATCGATATGCAGTTCGCGAGGGTTACCATGCTCGTCTTTGCGCCCGAAATCATATACGCGATAAGTGATGTCGCTGGTCTGCTGTATTTCTGCTAGGAAGTTACCTGCACCTATAGCGTGCAGTCGGCCTGCAGGCAGGAAATACAGGTCGCCCTCATGAGCCTCGTGGGTAGCAATGACATCCTGCATGGGTGAGCGCCCGTTTTGGGGCTCGGCAGTGGCCAGCTGCTCGTATTCATCAGGGGTAATACTCTTAGAGAGCCCTGCATATATTTTTGAGCCTACATCGCTCTTGATGATATACCACATCTCTGTTTTGCCCTGACAGCCATGGCGCTGCATAGCCAGCTTGTCGTCAGGATGTACCTGAACGCTGAGGTCCTGGCGTGAATCGATGAATTTTACCAAGAGCGGGAACTGATTGCCGTACTTCTTATAGACCTTTTGACCTACGAGCAGGCCTTTGTATTTGTCAATAAGTTCGACAAGTGTCAGACCTTCGTCTACATCGTCTATAAGTCCACGGTTGATGGCCACACTTTCATGGCCAGGCACACCGCTTATTTCCCAACTCTCGCCCACATTGGGCTGGGCATTAAAGATGCCTTTGAATGGTGCAATCTGATAGCCACCCCAGATGGTGGTCTTCAGATACGGTTGGAATTTATATGGTTTCATATTATATTAAACATTAATCATTAAACATTATAACAACTTCTTTAAAAGCCAGCTCTCCCACTCGTCCCACTGCTCCTGGAACCAGAAGTGCCATGTAGCTTGATAAGGCGAAATCTCTTTAGGGCCAGTAACGGTGTTATAGGTAGCCCATGCTGTGGTAGGAGGAACAACGTCGTCGCAATAGCCAAAAGAGAACCAGCCATGCTGACTGTTGGTAATCAGGCGTGCGAAATTCACACCGTCGTAATAGCGCGACACCTCTATCTGCTTCTCCTGTCCCTTGCCCTTATTCCAGTAGAAATAATGGGGCCATCCACAGGCAATGCCACGCAGCGAGTTAGTATGGTCGCAAAGAGCTGCATGAACGGGGGCGTAGCAAGTTATACGCTTGTCGAGTCCTGCTGTAGCCAGCGTGAGGAATCCTCCCTGACTCGAGCCCGTAACACCAGCATTCTTTCCGTTCCACGGGGTGTACTGCTCTATATAGTCCATCGCGCGGATACAGCCCATGATTACATGATGATAGTAGTGTTTCTCGCGCGAATCCATATTAAACTCCCAATAGCCTCTCAGCGCACCATTGTGCAGATTGTCATAAACACCCTGCTCCATTGTTACGGGTATACCGTGAATACCTATTTCGAGTGTGATAACGCCCTGCGATGCTGTGTACACATCGCCTCCATAGGGGCGCACACCTGCACCGGGTACTCTAAGTAGTGCGGGATATCGACCCTCCTTCACGGGCACGCATAAAATACCATATGTACGCGAGCCCCACTGCTCGTTCTGAAAACTTACCTCATAAACATTCACGTCCTTAGTGCAACGCTCGGGCAAAAGGCGCTTTGTAGGGTCGAGGTCAGTCTTACGAGCCTCGGCTATCGACTGCTGCCAGAAGTTGGCAAAGTCGGCAGGCATGACGGTTGAGGGTTGCAACTTCTCAGGCGAGAAGGCTGCAGCACAGGCTCCGCGATAGTCCTTACCATCTACGTGTGCCGTTACATCAACACGATAGAATCCAGGCGAAGTCATTTTTCCTGTAAGCTTAAGCGTGCCGTCTTTCAGTTGGGTGGTCTTCTTGGTGCCCTGATACATCTCAGGACCAGCTGCATAGTCAATAGCAACATCGCTGATAAGTGTGCCAGAGCGGCGTACTTCGACCACGAATCTGGCCGTCTCGCCTACACGATAATTCCAGTCCTGGTGATCGGGCTCAACGGTTACAACAATATTGTTGCCCCTGATTTGCGCCCCAATAGGCAAAATGACCAGAAAGGCCAATAAAAGGGAATAAAGTTTTTTCATTTTTCACAATTGTTTTATTTTCCGCTGCAAAGATAGTAATTATTTAATAAATAGCCTTATACTTTCTTATCAAAGTTTACTACTATATTTATTTAACATAGAACAAAAATTATCAATTTTAAGAAAAGTGTCAGTATTGGTTAAAATTGAGTTGTGCCATTCCAGTAAACTGTTTTACTTTTGCAAGCGAATTCTACACGATATAACTCTATTTCCTAATTATAAAACTTAAATATGAATCAAAACTTTAGAAAGACAGCGCTACTGATGGGTGCCATGGCTCTCTTGGGACTTGGACACTCCACAAACGCTTATGCCGCTGGAGCTCCACAGGAGATTCAGCAGGCTGCGAAGAAGATTACAGGAACTGTAGTCGACGCTTCAGGCCCCGTCATCGGAGCCAGTGTTGTGGTAAAGGGCACGTCAAATGGTGTTGCAACCGATTTCGACGGAAACTTTACTCTGAACGCAAATCCAGGTCAGACCCTGGTAATTTCTTACATCGGTTACCTTAACAAAGAGGTAAAGATTACAGCTAACCAAACTAACTACAAGATTACAATCGAAGAAGACAAGCAGATGCTCGACGAGGTGGTAGTAGTAGGTTATGGTACCATGAAGAAGAGCGACCTTGCAGGTGCTTCGGCCACCATGGACGAGAAGGCCATCAAGGGCTCGAACATCACAAACATCGACCAGAGTTTCCAGGGACGTGTTACTGGTGTCACTGCCGTGCAGACATCAGGTGCTCCTGGTTCGTCTTCATCTATCCGTGTACGTGGTCAGGCAACTATCAATGCCGGTGCTGAGCCATTGTACGTTGTTGACGGTGTAATTATGCAGGGCGGCGGAAACTCAGGTGCCGACTTCGGTTTGGGCGACGCTCTGGGTAACGGTTCGGTTTCTACCGTATCACCACTGTCAACCATCAACCCATCTGATATCGTAAGCATGGAGATTCTGAAGGATGCCTCTGCCACCGCTATCTACGGTGCACAGGGTGCTAACGGTGTTGTTCTGATTACCACCAAGCGAGGTAAGGCCGGCGAGGCTAAGTTTACCTACGATGGTAGCGTAACCGTTCAGCGCCAGACCAAGCGTCTCGACATGCTGAACCTGCGCGAGTTTGCCGAGTTCTATAACGACATGGCTCAGCAGGGTGAGATTTCAAAGCCCGACGAGACTTACAGCGACCCATCTATCCTTGGTAAGGGTACAAACTGGCAGGATGCCGTATTCCGCACAGCCTGGCAGCACCAGCACCAAGTAAGCGCACAGGGTGGTACCGATGCCGTTAAGTACTTTATCTCGGGTGGTTTGATGAACCAGCAGGGTACCATCATCGGTTCTAACTTTAAGCGTTTCTCAACCCGTGTAAACCTCGACGCGCAGCTAAAGAAGTGGTTGAAACTCGGTTTGAACGCATCGTTCACATCAACTGATGAGAACCTGAAACTGGCCGACTCTGATGAGGGTATCATCAACTACTCGCTCACCACACCTCCTGATATCCAGATTTACGATATCAACGGTGGCTATTCACACGTTTCAAAAGAAGGATTCACCAGTCCTAACCCAATCGCTTTGGCTATGCTTGACGAGATTCTGCTGGCACGTAAGAAACTGAATGGTAGCATATTTGCTGATATCACGCCTATCAATCATCTGACATGGCATGCCGAACTTGGTTTCGACATAGGTAGCTCAAAGGGTGAGACCTACGAGCCAATGGTGAACCTTGGAACATGGAACCGCTCATCTAACGAGAGCCGTATGCAGAAGAACTCAAACACATTCTGGGCTCTGAAGAACTATGTAACCTACGCCAACACATTCGGCAAGCACTCTATCACAGCCATGGTGGGACAAGAGGCTTGGGAGTCGAAATACGACTATATTTCACTGCAGAACAACAATCTGCCTAACGACGAGGTTCACAATCCTGCACTCGGTGCTGGTGAGCCAAAGGTAGGCAGTGGCTTTGGTTCGTCATCAATGGCTTCGTTCTTCACGCGCGAAACCTATAATTATGCCGACCGTTATCTGGTTACATATACATACCGTTACGACGGTAGCTCAAACTTCGGTCCTAACAAGCGTTGGGCAGGTTTCCACTCAGTTGCAGGTGCATGGCGTTTTAACAACGAGGCATTCATGAAGGATGTTAAGTGGCTCAGCAATGGTAAGCTCCGTCTCGGTTGGGGTCAGACAGGTAACTCTAACATCGGAGGTTACAAGTGGGGTTCAGCCATGTCGACCATGGAAACTGGTCTTGGACTGAGCTATCGCCCTGCCAACCTGAAGAATCTGGATATCAAGTGGGAAACTCAGGAGCAGATTAACGTTGGTCTCGACCTTGGTTTCTTCAACGGTCGCATCAACGTAACAGCCGACTGGTATAAGAAGGTTTCAAAGGACATGCTGATGCAGCTCACCTTGCCTTCAATCATGGGTACATCGGGTAACGGTTCTTCTGCCCTTGCAGCACCTTATGGAAACTATGGCGACATTGAGAACACAGGTTTCGAGTTTGAAATCAAGGCTCGTCCCATAGAGACCAAGAACTTCAGCTGGGAGAGCGATTTCCAGATTTCGTTCAACAAGAACAAGCTGAAGAGCCTCAGCGGCTCTACCGCACTGCCTGGATATGGTCAGTGGACCGACGTGGTTAGCCGCTCTGTACCAGGCGAGAGCCTCTATAACTTCTATGGTTATGAAGTAGAAGGTGTTTACCAGAGCTTTGAGGATATTCTGAACTCGCCAGTAAACACTCTGCAGCAGAACAACCCAATTATCAAAAATGCCGACGGCACCAAGTCGTGGAGCACCGATCCTACCAAGTACAATCCTAAGAACACCACCTACGTTGGTGATATCAAATATAAGGATGTTAATGGCGACGGCGTGATCGACGAGAACGATAAGACCAATATCGGTTCGCCACTGCCTAAGTTCACATTTGGTTGGAACAACACATTCGTATATAAGAACTTCGACCTTAACATCTTTATTAATGGTTCGGTAGGCAACAAGGTTGGAAACTACATGAAGATGAAGCTTACCCACATGAACTCTCCTTGGGCTAACCAGCTTACCGACGTTCAGAATCGTACACGTTTGCAGCCTAAGGACGGTAACTACTCTGAATGGTGGTACAATGATATCGCAAACGTTGTCACCACAGGTGTAAGCAGTATGCCACGCGCTGCAATCAACGACCCGAACGACAACGACGCTTGGAGTTCACGCTACATCGAAGATGGCAGTTATGTACGCCTGAAGGCTATCACACTGGGCTACACATTCGACGCGAAACTGATTAAGAAGATTGGTTTGACAAACCTGCGCCTTACCCTCAGTGCCACCAATCTACTGACCATCACAGGCTACGATGGTTATGATCCTGAAATTGGTGTGTCTACAGCCTCAAACAATGTGTATGGACTGGATAACGGACGCTATCCTTCGCCAACATCTGTTACATTGGGCGTTAACGTATCTTTCTAAAAAGGGTATAAGGTAAAACTGTATTAAAATCATTGAATTATGAATATCAAGAATTTAAAATATGTAGCAGCAGCCATGCTTCTGGGAGTGAGCATGACCTCGTGCGACGACTTCCTGGATAAGCCCGTGGAAGACAACTACAACACCGAGAACTACTACACCGACGACAACTCGTGTATTGCGGGTGTAAACTATCTGTACAACTCTCCATGGTATGACTTCCAGCGCGGTTTCATCAAGATTGGTGAAGTTATGTCGGGCAATATGTTCTGGGGTAGTTCTCCTTATATGAATTTCTCGGTAAATGGTACCGATCAGGATTTGGTTAACATGTCGTACTCTCTCTGGGCTGAGATTGGACACGCCAACACCGTTTATAACTCTATCAAGGGTTCATCGGCCTCTGAAAGCGTAAAGAACCAGTGCATGGGCGAGTGTCTGGCATGGAAAGCAATGGCCTACTTCTTCCTGGTACGTTCGTTTGGCGATGTGCCCATCGTACACGATAACTCTGTTAACCTGGCAGCCGGCGACTATAACACCCTGCACAAGATACAGAAGGCCGACGTTTACGAGTATATTATGATGACTCTTGAGAAAGCAATGGAACTGCTGCCTAAGACTAAGAGCTCAACAGGTCGTATCGACTATTACTGTGCTGAGGGCTTGTATGCTAAGGTTGCACTGACAGCCGCTGGTGTATCGGGCCAACTCGACAACAGCCTGTTGCAAAAGGCTTCTGAAGCTTCGCTCGATGTAATCAACAACTCTGGTCGTAAGCTGGTGGCTAACTACGAGGACATCTTCCGTGGTTCAAACAACACAAGCGACGAGAGCCTCTTTGCATGGCGCTGGACAGTTGGTGCACACTGGACCTGTCAGAATACTCTGCAGAGCGACCTGATGCCCGAGGGCTTCGACGAGTTTGGTGACTGCTGGGGCGGCTGGGGTGGCCCATCTGCCGACCTGCAGGATGCTTTCGGCTATGATGTAACCGAGAATCCCAAGAACCGTCTTGATGTAGATTCTCGCCGTAAGGCAACCATTATGGGTCCTGGCGATGTTTATGACTACTTCTGGCGCGACAAGGATCTGGGCAACGGAAAGAAGGGTTTTGATATTCTGAAGTTCTACTTCGATAAGAATTACAATACAGCAGCAACTGGCCAGTTCCAGGGCCCATGCGGTGTTCAGAATGTTAAGCATGCTTATGGCGACAATGCCGATCACGAAGCAGAATGTGGTATGTCTGCAGCTCGTATGTCGTACGCTGTAGCCACTCATATTCTCCGCCTTGCTGATGTATATCTGGTACATGCCGAAGCCGAGGTTCTGCAGGGCAAGACCACCAGCGCTACCGCATTGGCTGCCTTTAATGCCGTTCGTGGCCGTTCTGTTCCATCAGCAGTTGAAAAGACACAGCTCAGCTTTGATGACATCTGGAAGGAGCGCCGCCTGGAGCTGGCCGGCGAGGGCGACCGTTGGTACGATTTTGTACGTCGTGCATACTACGATGTAAATTCTTGTATCGCCGAGCTCACCAGTCAGCGTCGTAATGCTATCTGGAACTGTAGTGAGGTTTATAAGACATACTTTGAAAGCGATGGTGCTACTTGGGATCCTACAAACATAGAGTATGACGAGACAACACCTGTCCCCAATGTAACTGCCAGCAGTTTCAATCTTCCTTATCCTACTGAGGACGTAGCCTTGAACCCCAACCTAGGCAGCAATGCAGAGGCTATCCACGTAGATGTGAGAACAGAATATCCATATTAATCTATAAATGAGACTAACAATGAAAACAAAAAATATATTCAAAGGTCTGAGTCTTGCTTTGGTAGCCTTTGCTGCATTGGCCACCACATCGTGCAAGGACGAGCCCGATGCTTACCAAATACAGGGAGGCAAGCCTACTATCAGCTTCATCCGTCCTGTTAGTGCAAGCTCAAGAGACTCAATCATCACCGCTGCCTCTATGCAGTCTACCATCTGCATCGTAGGTGAGAACCTAAGAAGTGTGACGGGACTGTTGTTCAACGACCAGCAGGCCGTGCTGAACACCAGTTATATCACAGACAACACGCTTATCGTAACAGTGCCTAACGAGATTCCAGGCAAAGTAACAGACAAGATCTATTTTGCTACCAGAGATAAGGATACTGTTTCATACGATTTCCACGTTGTAATACCTGGACCTGTGGTAAGCTCGATGTCAAACGAGTGGGCCGAAGCTGGCGAAGAGGTAACCATCGTAGGTGACTACTTCCTGGACTATGCAGACTTCCCCGTAACCGTGAACTTCGGCGACAACTACACATTGCCACGTTCTGCTATCTCAAGCATTAGCAAAACAAAGATTGTGTTCACCATGCCTGAGAACGCTCCTGAGGAGAAGATCAGCGTGACATCAATCTATGGAAAGACCGAGGGTGCCTTTAAGTATCGTGACACACGCGGCATGCTGTTCGACTTCGATACACCTTGCAAGACAGGCGTAGTACTGGGCAACCACGGTTGGCACGGCCGCGACATTGTTACCGACGAGACATCACTGAAGGGCAACTACATGATTCTCGGTGGTGCTGCCATGGGCGATGACGGTGGATGGAACGATGGAAACTTCTCGTTCGAATACTGGGCTGGTAACTGGGCTGATCCTGAAAACTATGCAGAGTATCCACGTATCTCCGACTTGGCCGACTTCACTGATTTTGCCAATCTGAATCTGAAGTTCGAGATTAATATCCCTAAAGACAATGCCTGGTCGGCTGCACCCATACAGATATACTTCGGTGCCGTGACTCAGATTTCCAATGGTAGTTCGGAGGTAAAGGTAAAGGATATCTACGGTAATGAGCTGGCTGGTTGTAACAACACTTTCTTCCGTCAGCAGGGCACACTGCCACGCGCCCTCTACATGCCTTGGAAGGACACCGAGGACCTGCTGTATCATACCGATGGTGAATGGACAACCGTAACTATACCTCTTACTGACTTTATTTACGACTTCGACGGTAACAAGCTCAGTAGCGGTTTCCTCAGTACAGCTGATTTCGGCAGTTTCAACATGTTTGTCGTCAAAGGTTCCTATAACGACAAGAGTGTGCTGCCCACAGGTGTCGCTTGTAACCCGGTTATCAAGATTGACAACATCCGTGTAGTTCCTAACAAATAATAAAGTATAAAGTCATATGAACAAATTATATAGATTATTCACATTGTCACTGGTAGCCCTCCTCGGGCTATCACTGACAGGGTGCTCAGAAGATAATCTGGATACCAATCCTTATAACAAGTCGGGGGTCAACATCGTAGCATTTGGCCCATCGCCTATCCTACGCACCCATGAGATACGTATCACCGGTACTAACCTGGAATCTGTTTCATCGGTAGCATTCCCCGGTGAGGGCGCCGTTGTAGAGAAAGCAGCCTTCAACAAGGTAGACAACCGTGACATCTACGTGAACGTACCCGATGCCTCGGTGCCCGGACAGATTAAGCTTCTGGTGGGCAGTGAGGTTGTTGCCACATCAGTGACACCTATCACTTTCGAGGAGCCTATCACCATTACCTCAGTAAGCCCGACAACAGGACTGAATGCCGGCGACGAGGTTACCGTAAAGGGTGACTACGTCTACAACATCTATCAGGCCATCTTCACCTCTGGTGTTACCGGTGCAGCTGTTGAGGCAGAGGACTTTACCTACGTCTCTCGCAAGGAGGTTCGTTTCCGTGTGCCATTAGCAGCCGAAAGTGGTGTCATCACCTTCAACGACGGTGCTGAGTGGGAATTTGAGTATGAAACACCATTGGAAATTCTGCCTGCCACCTACGGAGGGCTGAACACAACGACACCTGACTTCGGGCAGCAGATCCAGATTACTGGTACAAACCTACATACGGTTGAGACAGTAATGTTCCCAGGCGGTGTAACCAGCGAGTTTACGGTATCTGATGATAACAAAACCATCACTACCAATGTGCCTACTGAGACTAAATCAGGTGCTATTACACTTGTACTATACTCTGGAGCCTCAATCACAACAGATGAAATAAAGGTTCCTACTGTCGCAATTTCATCAATCTCAAAGGCCAAAGACATCAAGGTGGGCGACGAGATTACCATCATAGGCGAGAATTTCAACCGAATCAGTACTATCTCACTGCCTGGTTATGGTATTCTGGCCGACGAAGAGTACACCATCTCTGGCAACACGCTGACCTTCACTGTACCTGAGGGCATGACAGATGGTAAGATGGTAATCGTACAGAACAGCTTCATCTCTATCGAACAGAGTCTGATGATGTACAGCGATGCTCCAGAAACTACTATCTGGGCAAATGGATTCGAATGCATAGGTTGGTCAGGAAATCAGGATCTAGCTTGGGGCGGCTATGATTGGAGCACCGTTCAGGCTGACACCCAACTTAAGTTCTACTACAATAAGGTTAATGCCGGTTCATGGGGTTGCATCAGTCTGCGTCATGGCGACAGTTGGGGCGCTCTGCCAGATCCTATTCCAGGACAGTATGACCTGAGTGATGACGAAGGCGTATTGACCGTTACTCTTACACAGGGTGTAATAGACGACCTTATTGCCAATAACGGTCTGGTAATTACTGGTGATAATTTCTATCTGAAGAAGATTACCATTCCTGTTGCAGAAACCACACTCTGGGCTGGCGAGTTCGTATGCTCAGGCTGGGCTGGTAATCAGGATCTGGCATGGGGCGGCTATGACTGGAGTTCTATGGCAAGTGGTAGTACACTCTGTTTCAAGTACAAGAAGATTACTGCCGGTTCTTGGGCCTGCATCAGTCTGCGCCATGGCGACAGCTGGGCCAATCTGCCCGATCCTATTCCAGGACAGTATGACCTCGATAGCGATGAGGGCGTGCTCGAGGTGAAGTTCCCCCAGAACATTATTGATGATCTGGTTGCTAATGGTGGTTTGGTTATCACAGGAGATAACTTTATCCTCACCAAGGTTTCGGCCAAGTAATTCACTCTGATACTGAGAGGGTGTGTACATTTTGTTCACGCCCTCTCATCCTTGTTTTCAAAGGAATGTTTTAATACAATAATTATGAAGAAATCTCTACTGCTATTCATCACACTGCTATGCATGGCAACGGTGCAGGCTGAGGATTATAAGTATCTTACCATTGTTAGAATCGATGGTACTAAGACCTCTATGACGGCAATCGGACTTTCAATCAGCTTTTCTGATACTCAGCTGACGGCAACGAATGCTTATACCGACGATACCACGACTATAGCACTTACAGACCTTGCATCGATGAATTTCTCTAATACCGATGAGACTACGGGCATCCATACCATCCAAGCAAACGAGACGAATGAAAAAAACAATGCCATTTATAACCTCCAAGGCGAGCAGTTGCACAAAAATGCAACACTCTCCAAGGGCATCTATATTATCAAGAAAGGAAACAAAACACAGAAATTTATAGTAAAATGACAAAAGCATCACTACAGAAATTGATTATAGTGCTTCTCTCAATGCACTTTTCACTATATATTGCTGCCCAAACCATCACAGTGATTGATGCAGAAGGCACAACCAAGCATATCAAGGCTTCAGAGGCTGGTACGATGACTTACTCGCAGACTGATGGTACACTCACCATCGCAGGTCAGGCTTATAAGGTAGACAGCATCGCCGTGGATGAAGAGAACGACGACATCGCACTCAGTCCTATGGCTGGCACCACAGATGCAGCAAAACGTCTGTATCGCTACTTCCGCAACAACTACGGCAAACGCATCATCTCGAGTGTTATGGCCGATGTGGCATGGAACCACACCATAGCAGATAACATAAAGAAGAATCTCACTGGTAAGTGGCCGGCCATGAACTGCTACGACTTTATTCACATCCAAGTGCCTGATGGTAACGGTTGGATTGACTATAGCGATATCACTCCAGTAACCGAGTGGACTGAAAAAGACGGTATCGTACAACTGATGTGGCACTTTAACGTACCGAAAAGTGAAACCACCACTGTAGGAAAAGATGGCAGTGGCGTAACATGTTCTCCAAGCGAAACCTCTTTCAAGGCTTCGAACGCATTGATAGACGGCACATGGGAGAATAAATACTTCTACGCCCAGATGGACCGCGTAATAGCAGTTATACTCAAACTACAAGAAGCTGGCATCGCAGCCACATGGCGACCTTTCCACGAGGCAGCTGGCAATGCCACCGCCAAGCAGCAGGCAAGTTGGACTAAAGCATGGTTCTGGTGGGGACATGAAGGAGCTGACACTTTTAAGAAGCTTTGGGTAGCCATGTTCGACTACTTCAAACAGAAGGGCGTGAACAACCTCATCTGGATTTGGACTACACAGAACTATAACGGCAATGCCGACGGTTATTATCAGGATACCGACTGGTATCCCGGCGATGCCTATTGCGACATGATAGCACGCGACCTCTATGGCTATACAGCTGCCCAGAATGCTCAGGAATTCACGGAGATACAGACCACTTATCCAAACAAGATGGTGGTTCTAGGCGAATGTGGTTGGGACGGCAGTGACAAGACAGGCAAGCCGCAGGGCGACATCGTAGAGTGCTGGAACGCAGGCGCCAAGTGGGGACATTTCATGGTTTGGTACGATGGCAATGCAGGAAACACATCGAACACCATGGTGAGCGACGATTGGTGGAAATCGGCATTGAAAAAAGAGAATACCGGCATTGTGGTAAACCGTAGCCTTGTAAAATACTAATAACAGATAAAGGTGATGGTCTGACACTCAGACTATCACCTTTGTCTTCTGATATTTCTCACGGAATTCCGTGGGACTGCATCCTTTGCGCTTGCGGAACAAACGGTTGAAGTTACTGAGGGTGTTGAAGCCAGTTGCCCAGCAAATTTCGCTGACGCTGTCGCTGGTGTCCACCAACAGGCGAGCGGCATGGCCCAAACGAATGTCAACAATATACTCCGAGATATTCTTTGCCGTACGCTGCTTGAAGTATCGGCTGAAGGCTGTAGGCGTCATGCCCACAAGGTCGGCCAGTTGCTCTAAGCTCAGATCGTCCTTGTAGTGTTCGTCGATATAGTTCTTCACCTTCAAAATGCGCTTCGACTCACTTACAACCTCAACCTTGGCAAACGACGAGGAAGCCAGTTCGCGGGCATCGTCGAACTTCGATAATTCATAGAGTATAGAGAAGAACTCCTGCACAGCTATGAATCCTTCCTCAATAGAAGAAAGGCGGGCAAGACGGTGGTAAACCAGCATGATTGCCTCAGGAGGAAAGGACAGTCCACGCTGTGCCCTGATGAGCATATCATAGATAGATTTATATGAGCTGAACCTGAATGACGATGTATCAAGATCGAAATTAAGTCGAAACTGCACCGTCACCTCATGAATGTCCTCACTTTTGCATTCGTACTGCTCCCACACATGCTCCAAATCCGGACTTGTTATAAGCACTAAGTCCAGATTGTCTATCACCTCACTTGAATCGCCAACAACACGCCGAGCCCCTGCAGCATTGGCTACAAAGTTCAGTTCCAATACATCATGTATATGTATGGGGTAGTCAAACTCCTTTTTATGGCGGTCAGCCACATACATGAAGTCATTCTCATTCAATGGAGTAATCTCGCGTAATACTGTAGAAGCCATTATTAGTAATTTTCTTGCAAAAATACAAAAAAATACCAAAAGTTATTTGATTTAGATGGAAATCTTTATAAAAAACTGCATAAGAATAGAAAAAAGCAGCAAAATGCGGCTTTTACTGATGACTATGATGTTTCTCGGCGAGGTACATGCCGGTAAGAATGAAGGCGGTGCCGAGGACGAAATAGAGGGTAATTTGTTCGCTGAGTATGGCCCAAGCGAAGATGACTGTGACTACGGGATTGAAATAGACGTAGTTGGTGCAAATGAGGGCTCCAAGCTTCTTGAGAACCCAGTTCCATGCGAGATAGCATCCCATGGAGGCGATGCATCCAAGGAACAGGAGATTGGCCAACAACTTGGGCTGGCTGAGGACGATATCGACACCAAGGCCAGGATAGACCATAAAATAGGGAATCATTGACACAAGACCGTAGAAGAACACCTTGCGGGTGATGAAAAGGGTGTTATAACGCTTGGTGGCGGGAATCATAAGCAGACTGTAAACGGCCCAACAAAGGCAGGCCATGAAGGCCAAAGCATCGCCAAGGGGCGAGAGATGGAGCACAAATCGGCCGTTCATAACAACCACCACAACGCCTGCTGCGGCCATAACGGTGCCAAGGGTCTGAACGCGATTGAGGCGCTGCGACTTATAGACGGCGCCGATAAGGGCAGAGGCAAAAAGCGGGCACAGGCTTACGATGATGGAGGTGTTTGTAGTGGTGGTGTAGTTCATGGCGCTATTCTCAGTGAGAAAATAGAGCGAACCGCCAACAACACCAAGGGCCATCATGAGCAGTTCGTGGCGCCAAGAGGCGGCAAACAAACGGCCGCGCTTATAGATGGAATAGACCAATAGCAGCACGTAGGCAATGATGAAACGGAGCACAAAGATCTGTGCAGCGGTCATGCCGCCAAGGAGCAGCAGCTTGGTAAAAATGAAAGTAGAGCCCCAGATGGATGCCACCAGGAGCGCTACTATATGATAAAGGAAGCGATAACTATTCATTTAACAATTAAATGCAGTATTTTTACTTTTGCGGGGCTATCTCACGATAGTTTCCACTCAAGTGCATAAAGGCGAAGAGGCGCAGCAGACCGTCGTAGTAGGCATCGAAATAGCCATCCTCGAAGGGCTCGTGCTTGGCATTCCACAGAGCATCAACAAACTCCTTCTTCTTGGCATGGTCGCAAAGGATGGATGCTGCTGCAACGGTGCTTACCAAACCAATGCTGTGGCGAAGCTTGCGGAATCCGCCAGCGGGCAGAATCTCATCCTCCTCAGGCAGAGAGCCATCGGGACGATACTGATCTACAAACTTATCTACCCCCTGAGAGTAGAAGAAATTCTGGATGGTCTCGCCATACTTCTTCTGCCACTCGGCATCTGCCCCACTCCACTCATAGTCGAGAGTGATGTTCATAGGCACGCGCCATGAGTCGTAGCGGAAGTTGTTGCTGCCATTGCGTCGTGGCTTCTGTCCCTGTGGGCGCTGTGGCATACCGGGGAAGCGGGGCATCTGTATCTCTGAGCCGTCATACTGGCACATATCGGCATTCAGACCCGTGTTGGGGTTGATGGCCTTATGAAGGAACTCGCGTGAAGCCTTGGCGCATTTGTTCCAATAGTCAGCACGACCGTCATCGGCCCATTTTGCCCAAACCTCATAAAAAGCTGGAATGTGATAGGAGGGGTCGGTGTATCGGTTTCCGAATCCATCTGGAGTAAAGGTAATGAGGTTGGTCTCTGGGTCGATGAGGTACATCTTCTGAGGGCCTTGCTGACCGCCAAAGCCACCGAAGCCGGGGAATCCGCCCTGACGTGGCTCGGGGGTGTACTCTTTTGGCTGAATGCAGTTAAGTATATGCTGAGCCTCGGCCTTGTAGTTGATGCCGGTATCGTTGCCCCAACGGTTAGAGGCAAAGATAAGTGCTGTAATGAAGTAGAGTTCGCCATCGCTGGCTGCACCCTCGGCATTATGTGTGCCGTCGGTTTTACAGCTCCATGCGAAATAACCCTCTCGATTGCCGCTCTGGTGCTGCATGTACTTCTTGCTCCAGCGCCAAAGACGGTCGAATATATCCTTCTCACCGAACTGCACGGCAATCATCATACCATACGACATACCCTCGGTACGGGCATCGTGGTTCTTGACATCCGACACATAGCCCATAGAATCGCCTACCTCGAAGTAGACCTTATTGGGGCCACGGAAAACATCGTTAAAAACCTGATGCAGCTTAGACTCGACCTGAGCTTTATCATAGCCCAACTCAACAAAAACATTACGATACTGGGCACGTATCGACATCGACATTGCCATGAGAACAGTGATAATTATTAGTTTCTTCATTATGTAAAAATAGGGTTTATTCTACAATTTATGACGAAAAAAGCAAGGAAAAGTTTAATTTTTCTTTGGTATTTTATTCGATTTACACTACCTTTGCATCCAAATTAAAAGAATATGATAGTCTGTATAGCAGAGAAACCGAGTGTAGCTCGGGATATAGCAAGGATTCTGGGAGCCAACAGCTCGCACGACGGATACATGGAGGGAAACGGATACCAAGTGACGTGGACCTTCGGACATCTGTGTACGCTGAAGGAGCCCGGCGATTACACTCAGGCATGGAAACCTTGGGCACTTACCCAATTGCCCATGATTCCTCCACGATTCGGCATAAAACTGATAAACGATAAAGGCATTGAGAAGCAGTTTAAGATAATAGAGGGCCTGATGCAGAAGGCCGACGGCATAGTGAACTGCGGTGACGCGGGACAAGAGGGAGAGCTCATTCAGCGATGGGTGATGCAGAAAGCCCAGGCCACTTGTCCGGTTAAGCGATTGTGGATTTCGTCGATGACCGACGAGGCCATACGCGAGGGATTTGCCCAGCTGAAGGACCAGCAGGATTATCAGCCACTGTATCTCGCAGGACTATCGCGCGCCATCGGCGATTGGCTTTTAGGTATGAACGCCACCCGCCTGTATACACTGAAATACGGACAGAACCGACAAGTGCTGTCGATAGGACGAGTGCAGACCCCTACCCTTGCGCTGATAGTGAACCGACAGAAGGAGATTGAGAACTTCAAGCCAGAGCCTTACTGGGTGCTGGCCACAGTATACCGCGACACAACATTTACTGCCACCAAAGGTAAGTTCACATCGAAGGAGGAAGGCGAAAAGGCCTTTGCTACCATCGAAGGCAAACCTTTCGAGGTGACCAAGGTGGAGAAGAAAGAGGGTAAGGAACAGCCACCACAGCTATACGACCTTACATCGCTACAGGTAGACTGCAACCGCAAATACGGATTTTCGGCCGAGATGACGCTGAACCTTATTCAGAGTCTGTACGAGAAGAAGTACACCACATATCCTCGTGTAGACACGCAGTATCTTAGCGATGACATCTACCCCAAGTGTCCTCAGACGCTGAACGGACTTTATCAGACAAAGTTCGACGGAGTGCCCGTTTATGCTGAATACATCAAACCCATTGGCGGTAAAGCGCTGAAGAAGACAAAGCGCGTGTTCGACACATCGAAGGTTACCGACCACCATGCCATCATCCCAACAGGTGTGATACCACAGAACCTGAGCGATGCCGAGAAGAAGGTGTTCGACCTTGTGGCCCGCCGTTTCATCGGCGTATTTCTGCCCGATTGTAAGTTTTCAACAACCACCGTGCTTGGAGAGGTGAAAGGTGACGAGACTGTTGAGTTTAAGGTTACTGGTAAGGAAATATTGGATCCAGGCTGGCGCGTGGTTCAGGGTAAGGTACAGAAGGAGACCGAAAACGAAGATAAGCCACAACAGGAGGACGAGGAGCGCACGCTGCCCACATTCGTTAAGGGCGAGAGCGGCGAGCACAAGCCTACGCTTACTGAGAAATGGACTACTCCCCCACCTTATTATAATGAGGCATCGCTGCTGCGGGCGATGGAGACAGCAGGAAAGTTCGTGGAGGACGAGACATTGCGTGCTGCTATGAAGGAGAACGGAATCGGCCGTCCTTCAAGTCGTGCCGGCATCATAGAGACTCTGTTTAAGCGCCACTACATCAAGCGCGAGCGCAAACGACTGATTGCTACTCCAACGGGTATAGAACTTATTGACCTGATTCGCGAGGAATTGCTTAAGAGTTGCGAACTGACGGGTATCTGGGAGAAGAAACTGCGCGACATTGAGCATCAGAAGTACGACCCAAAGCAGTTTATCGACGAGCTTAAGCAGCAGGTAACGGAGATAGTGAACGAGGTGATAGCCGACCCCAGCAATCGCCGAGTCACCGTCCTATCCGACGCCGACCTGAAAAAAGTAAAATCTTCGAAGAAATAATTCGAAGATTTTTTCGTTTATAATATGGTATGTATAGATTCCGACGCATAGCATATGTTATTTGTGTCGCCCTGCTGCTTGGTAGTTGTGGGGCGGAGCAGGCTGTGAAGAAGGGCGATAAGTTCTGGGCGGTGGGCGAATACTTCGACGCGGCAGAACAATATAAGAAAGCCTACACACAGACTCCAAACAAGGAACGAACCACCCGCGGACAACGAGCCAAGAAACTTGCAGAATGCTACCGTCATCTGAACCAGACAAACAAGGCTATATCAGCATATAATAATGTGGTACGCTATAAGCAAGACGACTCGCTGACGCATTTTTACCTCGGTCAGCTGTATATGCGTAATGGCAATTACAAAGAGGCCGCGAAGCAGTACACAGTGGCTATCGACAGCTTGCGGGCTTATGGTGATAGCCTGCATCTGCAGCTCGCAAAGGTGGGACTTGAATCGGCACAGAAGGCGCCGCAATGGAAAAAGGAAGGTTCGGCATATACGATAAAGAAGATGGACTTATTCAACTCTCGCCGCGATGACTACTCACCGATGTTGGCGGGCGACAGTAACGACCAACTGTTCTTCACTTCTACACGCAACCAGGCCCAAGGCGACGAGTTGAACGGCATCACGGGAACCAAAAACGCTGATATTTTCTTCAGTCAGAAAGACGAGAAAGGCAAATGGGGCAAGCCTCAGGTGATAGCATCTGAGTTGAACTCTGTTTACGACGAGGGCGCATGCTGTTTCTCGCCCGATGGAAAGACGATGTATCTTACGCAGTGCGTTACAGACCCCAACTATCCACGATACGCAAAGATAATGGTATCTAACCGTAGCGATGCCTCGTGGAGCAAACCTAAAGAGCTGGTTATTGCCCACGACACGCTATCGAGCTTTGCCCACCCTGCCGTTAGTCCTGACGGCGAGTGGCTGTATTTTGTAAGTGATATGCCCGGAGGCATGGGCGGACTCGACATCTGGCGATGCCGCATACTTAACAACGGAAATGATATAGGCTATGCCGAAAACGCTGGCGAGAAGATAAACACCCCTGGCGACGAGATGTTCCCTACCTTCCGCCCCAATGGCGACCTTTATTTCTCAAGCAATGGTCACCCAGGCCTAGGCGGGCTTGATATTTATTTCATCCCAGCAAAAAGCCAACACCCAACACCCACTATCCAACACCCAGGTTTCCCTCTCAACTCGCAAGCCGATGATTTCGGAATGACCTTCGAGGGAAAGCTGAATCAGGGATTCTTCTGTTCTAACCGTGGCGACCTGCGAGGGTTCGACCATATCTACAGCTTCTATAACCCCGAGATTATTCAAACCGTTAAGGGATGGGTTTACGAGCAGGACGGCTACGAGCTTACTGCAGCACAAGTGTATATGGTGGGTAACGATGGTACCAACCTGAAGCTGAGCGTAAGAAGCGACGGATCGTTTACACAAGAGATAACACCTGGTGTTGACTACGTGATTCTTGGCACATGTAAAGGCTACCTGAATCATCAGGAGCAGATACGCGTGGAGCCATCGAAGAAATCGGAGGAGCACGTTTTGCAGTTCCCATTGGCAAACATATCGGCACCCGTACTGATAGAGAACATTTTCTACGATTTCAACAAGGCAACACTTCGCCCGGAATCGCAGAAGGCACTCGACGAGCTGGTGCAGCTGCTTAACGAGAATCCAAACGTAACAATCGAGCTTTCGGCACATACTGACAGCCGTGGTTCGGATGCATACAACGAACAGCTATCTCAGCGCCGTTCCGAAAGCGTAGTGGCATATCTTATCGCCCACGGGATAGCTGCCGACCGCCTTACGCCAAAGGGTTACGGCGAAACAGCGCCCAAGCGGATAAAGAAACGTGTGGCTGAAAAATACGAATTTCTCAAGGAGGGCGACGTGCTAACGGAGGAATTTATAGCCGCGCTCCCTGAGGAACTGCAGGAACAGTGTCATCAGATGAACCGAAGGACTGAGTTTAAAGTGTTGCGGACAACTTACGGTATGTTTGATAAGGCAGGAAAACTAATACAAAGCCCAGCAACAACACCACAAGCCAAGGATTGATATTAATCTCGGTAGTAGGAGCTGTAATCAGGAACACCTCGATGGTGTTTATCAGCATCTGCTTTCCGCCAGAGAGTATGCTCTCCAATATAGGCCAGCCTTTTGCAAACCAGAAGGCCAGAAGAGCCACGCCCACACAGAACAGAGTCCAAAGATGCGACAATCTGCGCACCTTAGATTCTGCCATCACTGGATCAGTCATCTCGGGCAGATTCATCATAACCCGCTCGGTAAATCCATTGTCTTCTATTGTCTGCTTCGCAGCATCAGCAAACAGCTGCTTCAGCAAAATGTCATTTTTATCCTCCATATCCGTTCTCTCTTAAATAGTTAGCCATTTTATCTTTCCCTCGCTTAAGATGCGATTTAACAGTATTCTCCGCAATTCCTGTTATCTTGCTTATCTGGTCGATGGGGTATCCGTCTATCAGCTGCAAGGTTATACAGGTACGTTCATCAGGTTTAAGCAGCGCCATAGCTGCATGTATGTCCATCTTGATATTAGAATCGCCATTATTGGCAGATTGACGTACTGCGCTAGAATCCTCGATATCGTAAGTCTGCTTGCGAGCGCGAACGTCATCGTAATATACGTTGTATGCAATACGCATCAGCCACGTTGAGAAGCTACTCATGCCACGGAACTTGCTAATGTTTACATAGGCCTTGATAAAGGTCTCTTGTGCCAAGTCGTCGCTAAGCTGCTCATCGCCCAGTGTCTGGTTCAAGAAGAACCTGCGAACAGGCGACTGGTACTTCCTCACAAGCTGGTCGAAGGCCTGCTTGTTGTGGAACACCGCCACCTGTGTCACTAGTGCTATGTCGCTGATGCTTGCCATTTATTTCTGTTCAATCCAGTTTTTTTCTGGCATTACAATCCAACATACTATGTAGAAGATCACCCCACTGAAGCAAGTGCATATTGTAAGGAATGCGTATGCCAAGCGAACCATCGTGGGATCGAAATCCAGATACTCAGCTATTCCGCTGCAAACTCCAGCTATTACCCTGTCGTTTGATCTCATCAGTCTCTTGTTCATAATTCTTCGTTTTTAGGGTTGTTATCAAAATTCTGACGCATATCATTCAGGTTCTCGGTCTTCTTGGCTTGGCGAGCTATCATATACTTACCCAGTCCGATGAAGAACACCAGTGCGCCGATACCTATTCCCAGTTCATCGAGGATGATACCCAGGAAGATGGCGAGTCCGATACCTGTAAACATCTGGCGGATACCGTCGTTGTACTCCTTGCTGTTATTTGTTGAATAGGTCTCCTTCAGCAATTCCTCAGGAATCTGTTGTCCGTTCTGTATTGCCATCTGAGCCAGGCGATACTTCTCTTTTCGATTACGATTGATGAAGTAGAACACCAGAATCAGGATTACTACTGGCAGGAAGAATCCAAAGCAGAGGATTGCAAGGATTGGAACCAGGAATACAGCTCCGCCCATGTTGTCCATCACACTTTCTACTACATGTTCAGCTGCTTCATCACCTTCTAAAGTCACGCGATGCTTATAGGTGTAGTCTTCATCATCGTTAGCGTTAGAGTCGGCTTTAGCAGTAGTGTCAGAGAAGGCTTCGATAGAGCCCTGATCGTGTTTTACAGTGTCGCTCACCTGCTCAGTGCGAGGAGTGTGGCGATGCTTTTGTGCTGTTGCATTAGCGTTTGAGCTAAGTGCGAGCACCATGGCGATTGCGATTAAATACTGTTTCATATCTTCTTTGTTTTTAAATTCTACACCTGTTTGACGAAAGAAATCATAAATTAGTTGCAAAGATAGTGTTTTTTCTCAGATTTTTTTTAATTTTGCCACAAATTTCTTAGATAATGGTTAGTTTACCAGCAGATTTTGTGTCTGAGACACGTAGGATCATGGGCGATGATAGGTTCAATCGCTTCTTAGGGGCTTTCGATGAGGAAGCACCGGTGTCTATTCGCGTCAATCCGCGAATAGTTGGTGATGGGTGTTTGGTGATGGGTGATGGTGAAAAGCAGGTGCCTTGGTGTGCTGAAGGCTACTATCTCGAAGATCGCCCTCAGTTTACCTTCGATCCCCTACTCCATGCTGGATGCTACTACGTGCAAGAGGCCTCATCAATGTTCGTTTCCCATATTTTGCGGCAATCTGGCGATTGTCCGCAAAATGCTTTGGATGCTTGTGCTGCTCCTGGGGGAAAATCTACGGCTTTACGTAGTGTGCTGCCCGAGGATTGTGTGCTGGTGAGCAACGAGCCCATGGGCAATCGCGCTCAGATTCTGCTTGAGAACATCACCAAATGGGGAGCGCCCAACTGCATAGTAACCAACAACTACCCTCGCGATTTCCGCAAGGCCAAGCTAAAGTTCGACCTAATTCTGTGCGATGTGCCCTGCTCGGGCGAGGGAATGTTCCGTAAGGATCCTAACGCCATCAGCGAATGGAGCATGCAGAATGTAGAGAAATGCTGGCAACTGCAGCGTGAGATTGTGGCCGACGCATGGGAGTGCCTCAACCCAGGCGGACTATTTATATATAGTACGTGTACATTTAATACTAAGGAGAACGAGGAGAACATAAAGTGGATGCTGGAGAACTTCGATGCCGAGGTGCTCGACATCCCTGTAGATCCATCGTGGAATATCACAGGCTCGCTTCTCGAAGGCTTCAACTATCCCGTTTATCGCTTTATCCCAGGCATCACCCGTGGAGAAGGCTTATTTGTCTGCGCCCTGCGCAAAGCTGGTTCGGCCGAACCAAAGCCTTTCAACGCAAAGAAGCTCCCACTCAAAGTGCTCGAGGCCGAATTTCCTAAAGGCGAAGTGTGCGTAGACGTGGATTACCCCGAAGCACTAAAGTATCTGCGTGGTGAGGCATTGGTATTGCCTGCTGATACACCAAAGGGCATCGTAACCATCACATACAAAGGTCAGCCCCTTGGCCCAGCAAAGAACATTGGCAATCGTGCAAACAACCTCTACCCCAAGGCATGGCGCATCAAGAGCACCCACCTGCCCTCCGCCGCCCCCGAGGTGCTACAAATAGTCAAATAGTAAATTGTCAAATAGTCAAATAACAAGATGAAACAGTATCTCGACATCCTGAACCGAATCCTTACCGAGGGCACTGAGAAAGGTGACCGCACAGGTACAGGAACCATCAGCATCTTTGGTACCCAGAGTCGCTATAACCTCGACGATGGATTCCCACTGTTAACCACCAAGAAGCTGCACCTTAAGAGTATCATCTACGAGCTGTTGTGGTTTCTGAAAGGTGATACAAACGTGAAATACCTGCAGGAGCATGGTGTTCGCATATGGAACGAGTGGGCCGATGAGAACGGCGAGCTCGGTCCTGTGTATGGACACCAGTGGCGTTCATGGCCCGATTATAATGGTGGCACCATCGACCAGATACAGTATGTGCTCGACCAACTGAAGAACAACCCTAACTCACGCCGAATGATTGTTTCGGCATGGAACGTGGCCGAGGTGAACAAGATGGCCCTGCCCCCTTGTCACACTATATTCCAGTTCTATGTGGCTGATGGCCGACTCTCGCTGCAACTCTACCAGCGTTCGGCTGATACCTTCCTTGGTGTTCCGTTCAACATCGCCAGCTATGCACTCTTGCTGCAGATGATGGCTCAGGTTACGGGCTTCAAGGCCGGAGACTTCATCCACACCACAGGTGACACCCATCTGTATCTTAATCACATCGAGCAGGCCAAGCTCCAGCTTACCCGCGAGCCTCGTCCTCTGCCAAAGATGATTATCAACCCCGATGTAAAGAACCTGTTCGACTTTAAGTTCGAGGACTTCGAGTTGGTAGGTTACGATCCACATCCTCACATCAAAGCCGAAGTAAGCGTATGATTAGCATAATCGCCGCGGTGGCCAAAAACAGAGCCATCGGATTTAAGAACAAACTGATTTATTGGTTGCCCAACGATCTTAAGCGTTTCAAGGCGCTCACCACGGGCCATACCATCATAATGGGACGTAACACCTTTCTGTCGCTGCCGAAAGGTGCCCTGCCCAATCGTCGTAACATCGTATTGAGTCGCAGCACAAAGGCCTTCAAGGGTTGCGATGTTTATGCATCGCTCGAAGAGGCTCTGCAGCATTGCAATAAGGATGAGGATATCTATATCATCGGCGGTGCCAGCGTTTACGAGCAGGCATTGCCAATAGCCGACAGACTCTGTCTTACGGAGATTGACGACACACCGAAGGATGCCGACACCTTCTTCCCTGAATACAAGGACGCTTGGAAGGAATCAGTCCGCGAAGACCACGACACCGACGAGAAGCACGACTTCCGCTACTCGTTTGTTGATTACGTCAAGTAGAATAAGTATGCACGCTTGTTGCCTGGGCTGAGGGCAGGTAGTTGATACCCCACCAGCACATCTGCAACAACACAAACGCCACAACAAGGCACCATAACGCTAACCGCTGATTGCAATTAGGCAGTCGGCGGTAGTGTATATATATAAGGTACGCGAACCATGTTATAGCCGCCCATGTCTCCTTGGGATCCCAACTCCAATAGTGTCCCCATGCCTCTTTGGCCCACAAGGCACCAAAGAGCATACCAACGGTCATAAACGCCAATCCCACATACACTAGGTTGTCGGTAATCTCAAGTTCCTCGTTGGTAATCGCCTTTTTCTTGAAGAACAACAGATATATCGCCATAACCGTTGCAGCTCCCAGCACAGCATAGCAGAACATATACACTATCACATGGGGTGCGAACCAAGGACTCTGAAGTGCGGGCATCAGCGCCTTGGAGTGTATCTCGGGCTTAAGCAGATTGACACAGATAAACACCAGAGCCAATATGGTAGAGAAGGTAAGTATCCACTTATACTTCCATCGTGAATACACAAGTATTCCTGCAAATGGCAGGAAGAACGAGTACCACAAGCGTGTCTCGCCCATAGTGCGCAGAGGCGGACGCTCAAGAGATATCCACATCAGCACAATAAAACTGAAGAACACCACAAGACCTACGCCTGTAGTACCATAGGCAAGCTTAGTGTTGCCTTTCCATGCTGCCCAGGCACCTACCGCCCATAACAACACCGCTGCAATAGCGAAATATATAAACTGATCCCAAGTAATCATTTTCTCACCTTTTCACCTTCCCGTCTGCCAAACACAAACATACAAACAGCTCCTCCAAGCATCATGAATATTCCTGCATAAACCAATGGCAACCAAGGGTCGCTCACCAGCTCAAGTATAGATATCTTGCTTTCGGCACCCATGCTGGTGTCGTAGCCATACTGATATATCTTCCATCCGTCAACAACAATTGGTTTGTTAACATCGATGGTAGTCTCAAACGCGTCGCCCTGTTTCTCAGCGATCTTCAAGACCGATGCATATCGCTTAGGACTTCCGTCATCGTAAGTCTCCATGATAAACTTCTTAAGCTCTATGCTCATGGGCATGGTCTTTACCATTCCGTTATCAGCTACAGCACGCCATTCAGGCTGACCTTCGGTGGCTATCATCCTGAGTCGCTGCACATCGGCATTACCCAACGTGGCTGTTGTCATTGCGAGGAACAAGCCCAGGTGGTTAAGCATAAAGGGAATGTCGCGCTTCCACTTAAAATGCATGGTACGGTTTATTATCACCTGCCCCAATATCAGCGCTATAAGCATGTATACCAACACAAATGGCCAGAAGCTCAGCATGTTGCTGAACCAATTGCCGTCAGGACTCTGGATGGTAAGACCCATAACTATCGTAAGCACCACAGCAAGCGCCATTGCAGGTATCGCAGCATGGTTGGTGCCAAGAAACTTAAATGCATAAACGCGCTTACGTAATATATATGTAAGGGCGATGACAGCCACGAATGCCGCCATGACAACCCCGTTTATTGGCCATGCAAAGGCACCCCACGCCACGGGGCCTACTGCCAGTTGCAGCACTACACCCACAGCTATCAGGCCTATGCCAATAGCAAAGCCCTCCTTCATCTTCCAAGGTTTATTCCGCATATGTATTTGTTTAATTTGGCCGCAAAGTTAGTAAAAAAAGCCTACGTATCGTGCTGATTATTCTCTTTTTTTGATTAAAATACTCACTTTTAGGTATAATATGTATGCCCGAAAAAGAAAAATTATTAACTTTGCCGAAAAATCAACTGTATGGAACAACTAAAAGACCTGCTTTGCAATGAGCGCGTCATGCTCTATGCCATCATGGTAAACACAGCCCTGATGTTTTTCGGTGGATTCTGGCCTGCATCGCCTTGGTTCGAGTGGACCGATGCCTTGTTCACTCTCATATTCCTCTTCGAGGCAATGGCCAAGATATCGCGAATGGGTTGGAAGGCCTATTGGCGCGAGGGATGGAACAAGTTCGACTTCATTGTGCTCATCGTAGCCCTGCCCTCATTGGCATCGCCCATACTCGAGCAGACCATGGCTACCAATGCCGTACTTGCTCTCCGTTCTATGCGATTGTTCAAGAGCTTGAAAATGCTGCGATTCATTCCCAACATCCACAAGCTTCTGGCTGGTCTGAAGCTTGCCACGCGTGCATCGCTGCTGGTGTTCATCGCCTTCATCGTTTTCCTCATCATCTTCGCCATCCTTTCGTCTACCATCTTTGGCACCATAGCACCCGAGTATTTTGGCAATCCTGCCATCAGCGTATACAGCATCTTCCGCTTGTTCACCGTCGAGGGTTGGTACGAGTTTGCCGATACCATCGCCAACAATGCCAGCAGCGGTTGGGGGTTCTTTGCCCGTGTATACTTCTCGGTACTCATGTTCCTTGGTGGTGTCATCGGTCTCTCACTCATCAACTCTATCTTTGTTGATGCCATGGCCGAGGATAACAACGATGAAGTTCTGCATAAGCTCGAACAGATAGAGAAGCAACTTAAAGAATTAACAGAATCTAAAAACAATAATCAATCAAATCAATGAAAGAATTATCTATCCTTTTGTGCGCCCTGTTGCTTACGGCAATCAATGCCCTTGCCGATGGTTACGAGACACTGTGTTTCAGTGGTAAGATGGGCGGAAGAATCAGTTTCATCATCGCTTTCGATTATCATGACTTCAATGAGTCGCGCCCTTCCGGCTATATCTATTATCCAAATGCCAAGAATCCTTCGCCGATACTAATTGTAGGCACTCATTTTGAGGAAGAAAGTGTCTTTGTGTTCAACGAGTATCAGCCCGACGGCACTATATCAGGCACCATGCACTTCAAGGTAGATGGTTTCGACGAGGCTACAGGTCCTTACATTGTTGATGGCGAGTGGACAAATCCTGTAAACCACAAGTCGTTTGCGCTTAAGGACATACGTTCATACAATTACTATCACGGCATGAGCTATGCCCCCGAATGGTTCGACCATCCCGTATACCAGCGTGCCGACCCGTCGAAGATAGGTAAGCGCTACAGCTATAAGCAGTGGCATGCCGGTTATAACGACTATATGGGCGGACATGTGTCTTTCCGTGGTGCCGGTAAGAACAAGGTTGCGTTCGAAATATGCAATGCCCCCAACAATATAGCCGAGGGCAAAAGTGCCCCCGGCCGTCCTGCTGTTCTTGAAGAAAACCATTTCAAATACGATAATGTAAACGAGTGCGGCTATGGTTTCGAATGTGAGATATACGATAAATATCTCGTCATCACCTCAACCACCGATCCTAAGACCTTCAACTGCTTTGGTGCTTTCACCACATTCGAAGGTGTTTACATTAAGGTAGAGGATTAATCTATTTCCTCATCAGGCTCGTAGCCACCCATCTCACGGATAGCATTCTTGAGCATGGTGTACTGCTGGTAGAGGTTGTTAACAGCCTCCTCTCCCTGAGTATAGTCGTGCATTGGCGACTTGAGGAAGAACGATAGAAATCGCTGTATGCCGAAACGACCAGCACGTGCAGCAAGATCGCTGAGCAGACAGAGGTCGAGGCACAATGGTGCAGCAAGAATACTATCGCGACAGAGGAAGTTTATCTTAATCTGCATTGGATAACCCATCCATCCGAAGATGTCGATATTATCCCATCCCTCCTTGTTGTCATTACGTGGAGGATAGTAGTTTATACGTACCTTATGATAGTACTGGGTGTCCTCATCGTTTCCATGACCGTAGAGATCTGGCTGTACATCGGGCTTAAGGATAGTCTCAAGAGTAGAGAGCTTACTAACCTCCTTAGTACGGAAGTTGGCGGGCTCGTCGAGCACCAGACCGTCGCGATTTCCCAGGATATTTGTTGAGAACCATCCGCTTAATCCAAGGCAACGTGTGCCGATGATTGGGGCAAAACCCGACTTAACGAGGGTCTGACCGGTCTTGAAGTCTTTACCTGCGATAGGCATCTTGGTTTTCTCGGCCAACTGCCACATGGCAGGGATGTCGACGGTGGTATTAGGAGCACCCATGATGAAAGGAGCACCCTCAGAGAGTGCTGCATAGGCATAGCACATTGATGGGGCGATATGCTCGCGGTCATCAGCCTTCATGGCGTTCTCGAGATCGGCAAGCTGATAGTGAACCTGCTCGTTGATGGGCACGTAGATCTCGGTAGATGCAGCCCAGAGAACAACTACACGCTCGCAAGCCTTCTGTGCTTTGAAGTCGCGGATGTCCTTACGCAGCGCCTCAACCATCTCCCAACGGGTGAGCGAGGCCTTCACATTGTCACCATCAAGACGCTTGGCGTAGTTCTTGTCGAAGGCGGCGGGCATGGGCACAATCTGCTCCAGCTCTTCACGCACCGGATTAATGTCCTTCTCCTTAAGCACCTCGGCATACATTGCTGCCTGATAGGCGTTCTGAGGGTACACATCCCAGCAACCGAACACGATGTCGTCTAGCTTAGCCAAGGGTACGATATCGGCATAATGCAGATACTTGGCATCGGCACCGCGACCCACACGCATCTTGTCGTACTGAGTCATTGAGCCAACGGGCTTGGCAAGCCCCTTGCGAGCCATCAATACACCTGTCATGAATGTGGTAGATACAGCTCCACAGCCAACTACCAAAATACCCAATTTACCCTGGGCGGGGGCTACTGTTGTTTGTTTCATTTCTAAGTTTGGTTGATTTACATTTATCTAATTTTGCTTGCAAAGGTGCAAATAAATATTGGAAAAAACGAAGAAAACTCAAAAATTTAAGATAGTTTTGCGCCATAAGTTGCTTTAATTATAAAAAAATACAGTAATTTTGCACCTTGATTTTTTAGGTAACAAAATTAATTATGTACAAACCAACATTCAACATGAAGCGCCAACGCCTGGTGTTCCGTCATTTCGGAAACAAAGGCTACTCGCTCTTCAGCTGTCTGGGCCGCGAGGTTGTATGCAGTGTGCTTTCTGTAGCCACACTCACATACGCATCGGCCGAAAGCGTGAGCACGAAACCAGTGGTTTCCGACTCCGTTTCTACCACGACAGCCCGCGAGATGATGCTCGATGAAGTCAGCGTGACTGGATCGAGGGCGCCCCTGACCAAGAGTCAGGCTGCGAGAATGGTAACTGTACTGGATCGCCAGGATATTGCGCAGGCGCCAGTACAAAGTGTTAACGATTTGCTTAAATACGCTGTAGGCGTGGATGTGCGACAAAGGGGACCTATTGGCGCCCAGACCGACATCTCGATACGCGGAGGTACGCAAGACCAGATTATCCTGCTACTTAACGGCATCAACATCTGTGACCCTCAAACAGGTCACAATGCCCTTGATCTGCCCGTAGACCTAAGCGACATTGTGCGCATAGAGGTTATTGAGGGTCCTGCCGGACGTATCTATGGCAGTTCAAGTCTGGTGGGAGCGATTAACATCGTGACGATTTCAAAGGGAGTTAACGGGAGTAATGAGGGAGTTAACGGGAGTTATGTGGGAGTTAACAGGGAGTTAACTGACGTTACTCTGCACGCTGAAGCAGGCTCGTATGGGTATGCTAATGTGGGCGGACGCGTGGCTTTTGGCGGTAAGACCAACCACAGCCTCTCGGCCAACTACTCGCGTAGCGATGGTTACTCGCGATGCAAGGCCGGAACGCTGAATACCGACTACAGTGGAGCCAAGGGCTTCTATCAGGGACAGTATGACGACGATGATGTCCGACTGAACTGGCACCTTGGCATAGCCGATAAAGGTTGGGGAAGCGGCACTTTCTACGCCACTCCTAAATGGCAGGCCGACAACCAGTATGAGCACACCACCAAGCTCTACAGTGCCATCCAGGGTGAGACAAAACGCGGACGACTGCACTTTGCTCCAAGCATCTACTGGAATCAGAACCGCGACCGCTACGAGGGCTATCGTGGTGAACCCGAAAAGATGAAGTACAACTATAATCGTACTGATGTCTACGGTGTTAGTCTTAGTGCCTACTTCGACTGGAAAGCCGGTCGCACTGCCTTTGGTGCAGAACTCAGGAACGAGGACCTCGTGAGTGGTAACCTCGGCGAGCCATTGAGTCAGACTCACCATATCTCCGGTACCGATCGTGATTATACGCTTGGCATTAACCGCACAAACATCAGCGGATACCTTGAGCACAACCTGTTGCTTAAGAATCTCACGATATCAGCAGGACTGGTGGCTGTAAAGAACACCTGGAGCAATATGAACATTACCGTTTATCCGGGCATCGACATCAGCTACCGCCCCACCCCAAGCTGGCGACTGCATGCTGCAGTAAACACATCGCTGCGAATGCCATCGTTCACCGAGATGTACTACAAGCTGCAGGGCTACAAGGCCGACCCGCACCTCAAACCAGAGGAAATGACGGCTGTAGAAGCTGGTTGCAGTTACACTAAGGGATACCTTAGTTTATCTGCAACAGCCTGGTATCACCACGGCAGAAACATGATCGACTGGATTATGGACACCTCACAGGGTGACGATGCCGTGTGGCAGAGTGTTAACCATACCAAGGTGAATAGCATCGGCGCTGAGCTTTCAGCAAAATTCAGAATTAAGAGATCGGATTTTAGAGTTTCGTATAGTTTTATTAACCAGGAGAAGGAGCAGGAGGCGAATATCGTGTCGCAATATGCACTTGAATATCTGCGCCATAAGCTGATAGCCAATGCGCAGGTACCACTGTTCGCACGTCTTACTCTTGGTGCGAACTTCCGTTGGCAGGACCGCGTGGGACAATATACCGACTTCAACGGCATTGCCCATGACTACAAGCCTTATGCACTTGTAGACGCCCGTCTTACCTGGCAGGATGCAAAGTATAAGCTATATCTTGAAGCTAATAATCTTTTGGATAATAACTACGTTGACTATGGTCACGTAGAACAGCCCGGCCGCTGGCTGATAGCTGGATTTTCAATCCAGCTGTAGTTAATGGGAGTTAATTGAAGTAATGCGAGCTTGCTCGCATTACTTCTTGAGTTTAAAAGAATTCTCTATTGAGCTTAGTTCTGCTACGAACATCTTATCAATCTTCAGTCGCTTTTCGATTGTGTTACAGCTATGGATAACTGTTGAGTGATCGCGACCGCCAATAAGCTGTCCTATTCTTGATGCAGGCATCTTGGTGTGCTTCTGAGCCAAGTACATAGCAATCTGACGAGCCTGAACAAAATCACGCTTACGACTCTTGCTGAACACATTCTGCTGGTTTACACCATAGTGCTTGCACACCTTCTCTACGATATCGTCGATGGTGAGCGGATGGTTATCTACCTTTACAGCACGTTTGATAACGCGCTCAGCCAACTTCATATCGATATTAGAATTATAAACGATAGAATAAGCCATCAGCGAGTTTACCACACCCTCCAGGTCACGAACACTACCATTTGCAGTCTGAGCAATAAACTCGATTACATCAGCAGGAATTTTCAGTCCGTCGCGCTTACACTTTGCACTCAGGATGTCTACACACAGCTGTGGGTTTGGTTTCTCAAGCTCAGCAATCAGTCCGCAGGCGAAACGTGTGAGCAGGCGGTCCTTAACACCCTGCAAGTCAACAGGAGGACGGTCGCTGGCCAGAATAATCTGTTTGCCCATACGGAACAGATGGTCGAAAATATGGAAGAAGGTATCGAGTGTCTTTGGCGAGTTCACCCACTCCTGGATATCATCAACAATCAGCAGATCGATGCTCTGATAGAAGTTGATGAAGTCGTTAGTTGTATTCTGACGAACAGAATCAGTGAACTGCACCTGGAACAATCTTGCACTTACATAGAGTACGCGCTTCTGTGGATAAGTCTCGCAGCACTTAAGTCCGATGGCATTGATGAGGTGAGTCTTACCACATCCTGAAGGACCATATACAAAGAAGGGGTTGAATGTAGTTTTACCCGGATGCTCAGCGATAGAGAGACCAACGGTACGTGGGAGCTTGTTTGATGCACCCTCGATGTAGTTGTTGAAACTCTTCTTCGGGTCGAGCTGTGGGTTGAGCTGCTGCTGACGTGGAGCATCGAGCATGCTTGGCGACTTATTAATGTTCTGACGAACAGGAACAGTCTCTATACTTGGACCCTCACTCTCAACATCAGTAGTTATATCGCGGCCTTGGCCCTGCTGAGCCTTTACCTCAACGATTCGGTAGTTAAGCTTAACGCTTGTTCCAAACACTCGCGCAAGTACCTTACTTAATAATCCAACGTAGTGCTGCTCCAGATACTCGAATACGTACATACTGGGAAGCTGCAACAAAAGAGTGTGCTGCGCCTCAGAGTACGACTCGAAGACTATTGGTGCAAACCACGTTTTAAACTGCTGCTCTGTTACGTTAGCTCGGATCAGACGAAGGCAGTCGTCCCAGAGCGCCTGATGATTATTATTCATTTGGCGAATGTTACTTTTTTATTAAATTACACAGATACAAGACTTAGGCTTGTAGAGTTTATGTTTCTAATCTGGTGCAAAGGTAATACAATATTTTGTAACTTGCAAATCATTAAAATCGCCCTACGTGTAGACTGATTTTTGTAACACGCTTATTTTGTGGCATTTACGGCGTTTCACACTAAAACAGCCCGTTTGCTACTATTGCAAATATAGTTTTCTCTGTTTTTCAGTGAGTTACGTAATCTTAACCACCCGATTTTAATAGAAAAATCCTCAGAGTTTGTCCGAGGAATTTTTCTGTTTATTTAGACAAAATTTAAATTACTTATCTTTCTTACCGAAAACTGAGAAGTGTACATAGCGTTTTGGATGTTGCTTAAGATCCATCATCAGCGAGTCGGCATGCATCATGGTAGAATTCAGGTTGTTATACAGCCCAGGATCTCTCATCAGCAGTCCGAGTGTACCTTCCTTGCTGTTCAATGTAGCAGTCATCTGCTCTACGTTCTTCAGGGTGGTGTTCACGCTGGTCATCGTAGCAGCGATGTCGAGATCGCTCAGATTTTTGGTAATCTGGTTGGTGTTTGCCAGCACTCCATCGGCATTCTTCAGCATCTGAGGCATCTGACGGTTAAGCTGTGCAGTGAGCTGACTAAGATCCTGCGATGTACGACTCAGATTAGCAGTAATCTGGTCGACATTATGCAGCGAACTTGCGATGGCAGGATCGGCCAGCAGTGTGTTCACACTTGCCAGGATGGAGTCGAGCTTAGGCAGCATCTGCTGAATAGTAGGAATCATGTCAGCGGCCTTACCCATGGCACCCACCTGCTGTCCACCGGTAATGGTATCGCCGGGAGCCACAACGCCATCGGCCACATTGCCCAGCACAAGCTGCACCTTAACATTTCCCATCAGGTCGGTAGCAATCTCAGCACGACTACCCTTAGGCACCTGCATATTCTTATCAACACCGATAGAGGCCACAATCTCACTGGTGTTACCATAGTTGAACTCAATGTTCTCAACTACACCCACGCGATAGCCATTGGCAAAGATAGGACTGGCCACCGAAAGACCGCTTACGTCATGGAACTTAACGAAATATCTGTTGTCGGTAGAAAACAGCGTCATTCCCTTCAAGAACTGCAAACCAAAGTAGAGTACAATAATACCTACCACAGCCACAAGGGCAATCTGAATTTCTTTCGAAAACTTCTTCATATCTATTTTTTCTTTGATTTAAATTCGCGTATTGCTTCATTCACGTCTACACGCTTACCTCCCTTAAAGGCGATGATAAATGCCTCGGGAATTGTCTTGGCAACCTCTTTTCGCAGACGATATATCTCGTTGTAATCGGTTGATGCACCAACTGTGTACTTGTACATTCCACCATCGCGATAGCTGTCAACATCAGTAAGACCCTTGAATCGGGCATCGTTAGACTTTGCCTTTGCCGAGCTCGACAGAATCTGAACCTTGAAAACAGGTGCATCGTCACCCGTAGACTTAACGGTCTTCGCTGGTTCAGCCTTAATGGTCTTCGCAGGTTCGGGCTGTGAAGCCACCTCAGGCTGAGGTTCAGGCTCAGGTTCAGCAACCGACTTAACCTCTACAGGCTCTACCTTAGTCTCTTCAACCACAGGCTCTGGCATTGGGTCGTCAATCTTCATATATGGTATGGTGATGTTACCACCATGACGCTTGCGATAATTAAGGAATGCGTTGAAGATACCGCGTGCATACAGACTCTCGGCATTTGCAGAGTTCATAAAGTCCTCCTCGTCGCGAGTAGAGATAAAGCCAAGCTCAAGCAGTGCTCCGGGCATCGACGACAGTCGGAGTACAGCCAGGTTATCCTGCTGGGCTCCCATATCCTGGCGACCAGTGGCCTGACAAACGTACTTCTGCATGTACTTAGCCAACTCAACGCTGTTCTCCATGTTCTTGTCCTGAACAAACTCGAACATGATGTCGCTCTCGGGCGAGTTAGGATCGTAACCCTGATAAGTCTGCTTATAGTCCTTCTCAAGGAAGATTACCGAGTTCTCTCGCTTTGCCACCTCAAGGTTCTGCAGCACACCGGTCTTCTTTCCTGTGCGCTTGCTGCTACCTAAGGTGTAAGTCTGGAATCCACGTGCCACCCTACCCTTTGGCAAGGCATTGATATGTATAGAGATAAACAGATCGGCCTTGGCCTGATTAGCTATCTCGGCACGACGATACAACTCTACGAACTTATCTGTCTTACGGGTGTATACCACCTTTACATCGGGACAGTTCTGCTCAACCAGTCGGCCAAAGGCAAGGGCGAACTTCAGTGTAAGGTTCTTCTCCTTTGAGATCGCTCCCACGGCACCAGTGTCATGACCGCCATGACCGGCATCGATAACCAGTGTAAAGCCATTCTTAACCGCTGCGTTAGCCATCACCGCCCCGCATAACAATAATATACCTATTATATATCTTATCTTTTTCACAATTTAATCTTTAATGCAAACTTCCACTCCCGCTCCATCGCAGTCAGCGCCCATGGGCGGATTCTTTTTTGTTATCTTCAGTTCAATCGATGAAACCTTCGGGAATCGCTCGTTAATGCCATTCACAATGCGACCAGCCACATGCTCAAGCAATTTCGATGGTATCGCCATCTCTTTTTTCACCAACTCATACAGCTCTGCATAGTTCAGTGTATCATCAACCTCATCGCTCTGCATGGCTGCCTCAATGGGGTATCCCACTTTCAGGTCTACCACGAACTCGCCCCCAACCTCCTGTTCCTGAGGCATCACCCCATGAAAGGCGTAGAAGCGCACATTACGCAGAAATATGTATCCCCGTTGAGACTTCACGATTGGACTATTTGACGATTGGACTATTTGACGATTTTACTATTTTACTTTTTTTTATTCTTCGAGTGCAGCGTCATCTTCCTCGTGAGCACCTGGAGCGTACTTCTTCAGGGCTCTCTCCACACCTGTCTTCCAGGTGTTGATGCTCTCATCCTTAAGCGAGAGCGAAGCCACAAGCTTTATTACATGCTCTATAGGCATGCGATAACGCAGCACACCTGAAATCAGCTTGGCATAGTTCCAGTACTCTGGATTGAACTTCTCCGAGAGTCCCTCAACAGTGGTCTTGTAACCGCGTCGGTTCTCAAACTGGAAGTCATAGCGCTTGCTTCCATCAGGATTCACCTGCTTGATAATCTTGCCCTTAGTAAGATTCTTGGGCAGATATATTCCCTCCTCATCATCAGCCAGTCCGGTAAATATCTCGTATGGATAGCCGTCGAGCAGCCCCACAAGGGCCACCCATTTCTCACGATTGTTCTGGAACCTAACCACATCGCACTCCAACTCCTTCGGACGAATCTCCGTAACATCAGGACGAACACCCTTGGCAAAGACATCTATAGCTTGAGTAGCCAGATTCAGCACCAAAGCAGAATCATCGGCATTCAACGATTGCATACACGAGGTCAAGATATTTGCAACACGTTCTTCAGAGAGCGAGGAATCTGTTCTCTGTCCGATTGTTGTTAGTACATGAGCAATACTCTGTATGAGTTCGCGAGTGGAGTTTTCTTCCATATCATTATAAATTTTGCGTGCAAAGTTAATAATAAATTGAGAATTATTTGTATTTTTGCAACCAAAACTTACTAAATATCAGAATTTTATAAGCAAAATTAAGAGATATGAAGAATTTATTGACACGACGAAGCATCAGAAAATACACCTCACAGGATGTCAGCGATGAGTTGCTAAACCGCCTGATGACCGAAGCAGCACGCACCCAGACCATGGGAAACCTTCAGCTTTACAGCGTGATAGTAACCCGCAGCGCAGATATGAAAGCCAAGCTTGCCCCTGCTCATTTCAACCAGTCGATGGTAAAAGAGGCTCCAGTGGTGCTTACCATCTGTGCCGATTTCAATCGCACCAGCACATGGGCAAAATGTCGTAAAGCCGAACCAGGATACGAGAACTTCCTTTCATTTATAAACGCAGCCACCGATGCCCTGCTCTACACACAGACTCTATGCAACCTTATGGACGAGGAGGGTCTTGGATATTGCTATCTTGGCACCACCGTTTATCAGCCTCAGCAGATTATCGACACGCTGCAGTTGCCCAAGCTTGTGATGCCTGTAGCCACACTCACCGTGGGCTGGCCTGATGAGGAGCCCGCCCTTAGCGACCGTCTGCCGCTGGAGAGTTTCATTCATCACGAGACATACAACGACTATCTCGCCAAGGATATCGACACCTATTATAATTATAAGGAGAACCTCGAAGAGAACCAGAACTTTGTGCGTATAAACAACAAAGAGACCCTGGCTCAGATCTTCACCGACATCCGCTACACCCGCAAGGACAACGAAGCCATTTCGGAGATGTTGGCTAAAGCGTTGGTTCAACAAGGATTTGGGCAATTGAAGTTTTAGACATTTAGGAGACAAGGAGACATGGAGTTCAGGGAGTTCAAGACGTATGTCTGATGCTTCATACTGATGCTTCAAACCAGAGCTTCAATTCAAGGGAAATAACTATTGTCCTGCAACTCCTTGTCTCCCTGTCTCCTTGTCTCCCTAAATCAATCCAACGAAATCGGCTTATACTTTGGTACCAGGGCTTTCATTATTACCCAGCCTATCAGATAGGCTACTGCACAGATGCAGAACACTACCATGTAGGCGGCAGGCTTGCCTTCGAATCCGAAGAATGTGTATGCTTTACCCTGAGCAGCAGCCCAGTCAAAGAATTCGCCAGAACTGTAGTTGATGGCAAAAGAAGCGAGTCCACCTGCCATCGTACCTATACCGGTAATCGTTCCAATAGTAGATTTGGGGAACATATCACCAATGGTAGAATACAGATTAGCACTCCAGGCCTGATGACCGGCACCCAACAATCCAATCAAGATGGCTGCCCACCAAGCACTATGGGCGCCCAGAGGCTGGGCAAAGAGTCCAAGCAATGGGAAACATGCGAAAATAAACATAGCACGCATACGTCCTAAATAGGGATTCATGCCTCGCTTATCTACGAAATAGGTAGGCAGATAGCCGCCACCGATACTCAGAACGGTTACAATCAGATAGAGGGTAAAAATCAGCATGATACCCATGGCCGAATCAGAGGTGTAGCCATACTGATCGCTGAAGTATGCCGGAGCCCAGAACAGGAAGAACCACCACACACCGTCTGTCATGAACTTACCAACAATAAACGACCATGTCTGACGGAATGTGAAACACTTCCAGAACGGGATGGTAGCCTCGGTCTTCTCAACCGTGCGATCCTGCACTTTTGCAATATCACTATCTTGCTCTATATAGTTCAGCTCTGCCTGATTAACATATTTGCTGGTATGTGGTCTCTCATACAGCCACATCCACAAGCCCATCCATACAAAGCCTAACACACCAATCACGATGAAAGCCATCTCCCATCCCCAAACACGAGCCAACAGGGGAATAGTAGCAGGAGCAGCAAGCGCACCTACCGATGCACCGCTGTTGAAAATGGAGGTAGCAAAGGCACGGTCTTTCTTGGGGAAATACTCAGCAGTAACCTTGATAGCTGCAGGGAAGTTTCCTGCCTCTCCTAATGCCAGCACCATTCGGCACGACAGGAACAGATACATTGATACCGTAGCAATGGCTACAGCAGCATCGCTGCCGGCCTTAACCATACGCAAGGCCTCAATAGAAGCGTAGCCTTCGATGTTCATGGCAGCCCATCCGCAACCGGCATGAAGACAGGCACCCAAAGACCATACGAAGATAGCGATGAGATAGCCCTTCTTGGTACCCATCCAGTCGATAAACTTACCAGCAAACAGATTGGCAATGGCGTAGAAGATGGAGAAATAGGCCGTTATTTTTCCGTAGTTGGCATCAGTCCAATGGAAATCAACGGCGATAAAGTCTTTCCATGTCAACGACAGGACCTGACGGTCCATATAGTTTACAGTAGTTGCTAAGAACAACAAGGCACAGATAACCCAACGGAAGTTGGACATTTTGGTTGTTTGTACAGGAGCCATATTATTTGACTATTTTCTATTTTACAATTTGATTTTAGCTGAATTTTGGTGCAAAGTTACACAATAATAATTAAAAAACGTACGATTTGAACCAATTTTTCACTAAAACATCATTGTAATTCAAAGTCTCCTCCATCCGAGTTAGGAATAATCAGCTTGAACCTTGAACCGTTAGTATATGTAGTGTCATACTTCAGGTCGCCGCCCAGCATTCTCACCATCTGTCGGCAGCAAGGCAGTCCCAGTCCGAGTCCCTCGGCAAAGATATCACCTTTCTCAAAGTTGTCAAACAGTCTCTTCTGTGTTTCCTCATCAATACCAGGACCGGTATCCTCTACCTCGAACACCACGGTGAGTCCTTCGGCCTTAGCCGATATTTTCACATATCCCTCTGTGGTATACTTCTTTGCATTATAGGCCAACTCAGCCAGAGCCTTAGTAAGGATTTCCCAGTTCGACTTAACCACAAGATCATCACTCACTTTCACATCGGTAATAATACTGATGGTGAACGGAGGATTGGTATCACACAGGTTTTTAATAAAGTCAACAGCCTTCCTTACATTAACCTCCTCCATGGTGTTAATCTTCACGTTCTTGTCGCTGTTTGCAGCCACAATCAGCATGTTCACCATTCTGCTAATGCTAATGGCATTGGTCTGCATGGTATCCAGGATATTGTTTACCTCGTCCTTCGGAATCGATTCATAGTCATCGCGCAACACCTGTATGAAACCGTTCATAATGTTCAGTGGTGTACGTATCTGGTGCGTAATATCCTTAAGGAATTCATTTTTCTTCTCATCGGCCTTACGAGCCTGTTCGCTTGCCTCTTCCAGCTCCTTATTCATCTGTTTGGTGGCAGCATTCACATCCTGCAGACTGCTGATATGCTCCGAAAGTGCCTTCTGCATCTCAGCAAAATTATTCTGCAGTCTACCTATTACATCCTTCCTTTCGGTAGTAGGTATATGCTCTTTGAAATGCCCGTTGGTGATATAGCTCAGCTTCTCGGTCAGACTCTTTATCGGTCTCACCACATTGTTAACCACATTCAGACAGAACGCCAGAATCACCAGCAGTCCGAACACCAGCAGCGGAATCAGGATATACAGCAGTTTTGTGTATCCTGCCATGATATCCGTCTCCTGACAGATCAGAGCCATGCTCCATGGAGCACGCTTAAGCGATTGATACAGTGCTATACAACGTTTCCCGTTAACCTTAACGCCCATAATGCCCTTATTACCGGCTATCATGTCGTGTCCCAGTGAAATAAGGTCCTGCTGAGTCTGCGGGTCAAGGTCGGTAAATATAGTCTTGTGCATCAGTTTGGTAGTGTCGGGGTGTATCAGATACTGTCCATCAGCTCCCAGCATGACGCAGTATGAGTTCGGGTAAGGTTTGAACTCCGATACTATCTTCGATAGCCAAGGCATCGACAGGTCGGTAGATATCACTCCTATCACCTCTTTCTTACTGTTAACCAGCGGCACACCGAACGATACTATCATATCATTGTAGTCATCAGATACCTCTCCATCTACATTCTCTATATATGCCTCCACCCAACTGGGCTTTCCCAGTGTTATCGGTGTTTTGTAATATACCTTGTCAAAGTAGTCGTACGGATCCTCAACCTTAGCCATCACCGAGTCGCCATTGTGGTATGCGTATACCGAGAAGTATCTTCCTATCTGCGGGAAGAAGTTCGGCTCCATCGATATAGAGCATCCGTCGAAGTTGGGGTTCATGGTCACTATTCTTCGTGCATAATGCAGTATCGAGTCGGGCACCAGCTGTGTGTCGGTCAGATGCCACTCAGCGGTGTTTGTTGCCACCTCCACCTCATTCATGGCTCCGTTCACCCTCTCCACCAGGTTCTCCAGCTCCTGCTCAGCACGACCTATAGCTTCCTCTTTCACCATCTGTCTCGACCTGATAAAGAGTATTCCCAGTGATACTGTGAATATCAGCACCAGGAACAGCATAATGCCAAAGCTCAGCTTTAGCGACAGCCTCTTGTTTATCAGGTACAACAGTCCCTTCATTCGCTCTCCTCCTCTTTCTCTTCTTTGGTAGCCACCTCAAGCATTCTGTCCAACAGAGCAGTAATGGTATTGGTGTGCCCGTCCATCTGTCCGGCCAGTTTCACTATCTGCTCGTGATCCATATCATCCAGATGTTCCCTGACATCGGTCACAATCTTCGATATCTCAAGCACAGGCTCACTCATCTGGTCGGTCATATTCTGCAGGAATGCGGTCTTCACCCTGTCAGCCTCCTTCACATGCTGGTGGGCCTCGTTCAGAGCCTTATTCTGTTCATCCAGTTTCTCGCGGTTTCTGTCTATCTTGTTCAGATGGTTTCTTATCGAACGTCTCATAGCCACGAAACTGTTCGTCAGTATTCCCACCTCATCCTGTCGGTTGTTTGTAGTCACAGGCGCAAAGTAGTCTCCTTTTATCATCTGCTTTGCCGATGCCTCAAGGGTGCGCAGTGGCAGCAGCTCCTTATGTATAAAGAAATAGAAGAATGCCGCGATGGCCATCAGTGCCAGAACCACAATAAGTATCATCAGTGATATCAGCTGGTTGTACGATGCCATTACCTCTTCTTCCGGACATACCACATCCACCACCCATTGTGTGCCTTCCATCGGCTTATAGGCAATAAAGCACTGTACACCGCCAAATACGACCGAGGCTGTTCCTGTTTCACCGTCCAGCATCTTATAGGCCAGAGAACTGAACATGGCACCGGGGAACTGTTCCATGAGTTTGAACAATGCACCAGGCTTCAGTAGTGTGGTATCCGGATGGACAATAAACGCCCCCTTTCGCGAGGCGATAACCCCATACATGTTGGGCGACGGCCGCTTTCCCTCTATCACCTTCGACAACCAGTAAAGCGATATGTCAATAGCAAACACGCCCACTGCCTTACCGTCCTCATGCAGAGGCAGACCGAATGAGATTATAGGTTCTCCGTTGGTCTTGTAGTTCTCAGCGGGGTCGCTCCAGTATTCTGTATTACGGTTCAGCGTCTCCTCATACCATGGCTGGTGCATATACGATTCATCGGCAAAGGTCTCGCTCTTTATCAGTTGTGTACCTTTACGATAGTAGTATATCATATACTCTCCGGGTCTGTGCTGATAATAATCAGGCACAAATGCTACAGCCACGCCTACTATCTCCGGTGTGTTTCTCAGTATCTCCTGCAGATAGTCGTCAATTGCATCGGGGTTATGCAGATTCTGCTCCACGTTCCAGAAAGTCTGTCTTGCCACCACCTCTTTCTCGTGCAGTGTGTTAGCCGCAGCAATCTCCATCTTCTGCAACATATCCTCGGCCTTACCTTCTGCCTCAACCCTTACAGCTTGTCGTGCATAATAAAACATAAGTGAGAATGTCGCCAAGAAAAGAATGGCAACAAACAGCATCACCCACAGGCTCAATCTCGCTGAAAGTGAATTAGGTAATAGATATCTCACTTTCGGTTTCATTATTTTAGGTTTTCTGCGGACAAATATAAAAAAAAAGAAATAAAACACCAAACTTTTTTCTGTTTTTTTACTACTAAGGCAAAAAAAAGCAATTTTTGCGCCGTTTTTAATAGTATATTTTGTACTTTTGCACCGCAATTCTATTAATAATTATTCTATTAATCAAAACAGTAATTACAAAATATGGAGATTTATGGTTTTAGTCTCGATGCTTGGATTACCATTCTAACGGTACTTACTATGTTTACGGTGCTGCTTACCACTAAGCTGCGCGCCGATCTTGTATTCCTCGGAGCAATCGGAGTACTCCTCGTTACAGGTGTGCTCGACCAGAAGGAGGCCTTCGCAGGTTTCAGCAGCGGATCGGTAGTAGTGATAGGCGTACTGTTTGTTGTGGTAGCAGGATTAACACACACCGGAGTTCTGCAATGGATAGTAAAGAATCTTCTTGGTCAACCCAGGTCGTATACCAAAGCGGTTGTACGCCTCATGGTACCAGTAGCCGTCCTCAGTTCATTCCTCAGCAACACCACTGTTGTTGCCCTGTTTGTGAACATTGTGAAGATGTGGTCAAAGAAGCTTAACATCTCACCGTCTAAACTGCTCATCCCTCTTAGCTATGCATCGGGCATGGGTGGTGTGTGTACGTTGATTGGAACACCTCCCAACCTTATCATCTCCGGACTATACACCGAACATACCGGCAACACCATAAATGTGCTTGCCACCACTATACCGGGACTGTTCTGCCTGTTCATCGGCATCCTGTCTATCATCGCCATGCGTAAGCTTCTGCCCAACCGCAAGGCTCCCGAAGACAGTCTTGAGGATACCGACGACTATACCATCGAGATGCTCGTGCCTTCCGACAATAAGTTCATCGGCGAGACACTGGGATATGCCGAGCTCCTTGAGGTTAAGGGCGGACGACTGATAAAGATGCACCATTTCGATAATGTACCTGTAAAGATAGACAAGAACGAGTTTATCATGGGTGGCGACCACCTTGTATTTGCAGGACGAATCAAGGATATCCTTGAACTGCAACAGACTCACGGACTCATCAAGGGCGAAGAGGTGATTAACATCGGTACAAAGACCATCATCTCAACAGTCATCATGATAACCATGGTTGTACTGTCGGCACTCAATGTTATGCCTCTGCTCAATTGCGCCTTCCTTGCTGCAGCAGCCATGCTTGTGGCCGAATGCTGCACGCCCAACCAGGCCATGAAGGCCATCAACTGGGATATCCTTATGGTGTTTGCGGGTTCTGTGGTGTTAGGAACAGCCATCCAGAAGACGGGCATTGCCGAACTTCTGGCATTCGAGATTCTCGATGTGTGCGGCACTAACCCTATTGTTGTCATGACAGCCATCTGTTTTGTTGGTACGTTCATCACCGAGTTCATCTCCAACACAGCCGCTGGAGCTATGTTCTTCCCCATCATGTACGAGGCTGCCGAGAAGTTGGGCTACGAGCCGTTCCCATTCCTCATTGCACTCATGGTAAGCGTCAGCAGCAGCTTCGCCACTCCTATCGGCTCACCAACCCACATGCTGGTATATGGTCCTGGCGGCTACAGGTTCAGCGATTTCATGCGCATCGGTCTGCTCATGAACCTCATCATCCTGGCAGCAAACATCTTTATAGTAAACATTGTTTATCCGCTAACGCCACTGCACTAGAAACAAAAATCCCCATCTCAACTGAGACGGGGATTTTTTATGTTTAAACCTTATTTGCTTTTTTACGCTGGTCGTGATCCAGAATTGTCTTGCGCATACGCATCGACTTTGGTGTCACCTCAACCAACTCGTCCTGCTTGATGTACTCCAGACACTCCTCAAGACTCATCACGGTCTTTGGAATGATACGAGCCTTATCGTCGGTACCCGATGCACGCACGTTGGTAAGCTGCTTGGCCTTGCAAACGTTCACCACAAGGTCGTTGTCGTGAACATGCTCACCCACTACCTGTCCGGCATATACATCCTCACCTGGATCGATGAAGAACTTACCGCGGTCCTGCAACTTATCGATGGCATAAGCAAAGGCGTTACCGGTATCCATAGAGATCATCGAACCGTTTACGCGGCGCTCAATCTCACCCTTGTAAGGCTGATATTCCTTGAAGCGGTGAGCCATGATAGCCTCACCCTGACTGGCAGTAAGCACATTGGTACGCAGACCGATGATACCACGTGATGGGATATCGAACTCGATGTTTACGCGTTCGCCCTGATTCTCCATCGATGTCATCTCGCCCTTACGACGGGTAACCATATCAATCATCTTCGATGCGAACTCCTCGGGAACATTGATTGTAAGCTCCTCAACAGGCTCGTTCTTCACACCGTCAATCTCCTTGTAGATTACCTGTGGCTGACCCACCTGGAGTTCATAGCCCTCACGACGCATGGTCTCTACAAGCACTGAGAGGTGCAGCACACCACGGCCTGATACAATCCATTTATCGGTGCTATCCTCGAAAGGTGCCACACGCAGAGCCAGGTTCTTCTCCAACTCCTTCTCCAGACGGTCGTTGATATGACGTGATGTAACAAACTTACCCTCCTTACCGAAGAATGGCGAGTCGTTAATCATAAACAGCATCGACATTGTAGGCTCGTCGATAGCGATAGGAGTCATTGGCTCTGGGTTCTCGATATCGCAGATGGTATCTCCGATCTCGAACTTCTCCAGACCGATAACAGCACATATATCTCCGCACTCCACCTGATCGGTACGAACATGTCCCATACCCTCAAATGTGTGCAACTCCTTGATCTTTGTCTTCTCCATCGAACCATCGCGGTGAGCAATGGTTACCTGCATGCCGTCCTTAAGAGTACCGCGATGAACACGTCCCACAGCGATACGTCCCTGATAGCTTGAGTAGTCAAGCGATGTGATAAGCATCTGTGGTGTACCCTCGATAGGCTTTGGAGCAGGAATCATCTCAATAATCTTATCCAGCAGATAGGTGATGTTATCTGTAGGCTTCTTGTAGTCCTCACCCATCCAGCCGTTCTTTGCCGAACCGTAAACCACAGGGAAGTCAAGCTGCTCCTCGGTAGCATTGAGCGAGAACATCAGGTCGAACACCATCTCGTAAACCTCCTCAGGGCGACAGTTAGGCTTGTCAACCTTGTTTACAACAACAATAGGCTTCAGACCGATCTCCAGTGCCTTCTGCAGCACGAACCGAGTTTGAGGCATAGGACCCTCGAAAGCGTCTACCAGCAGCAGACATCCGTCGGCCATGTTAAGCACACGCTCAACCTCACCACCGAAATCAGAGTGTCCCGGAGTGTCGATGATATTGATTTTAACGCCTTTCCAATTGATACTGACGTTTTTCGAAAGAATAGTGATACCACGCTCGCGCTCCAAGTCGTTGGCATCCAGTACCTGATTGCTGAGATTCTGTCCGTCACGGAACAGGTGTCCAGCCAGCATCATCTTGTCCACGAGAGTAGTTTTTCCGTGGTCAACATGTGCTATAATTGCAATGTTTCTGATATCCTGCATACTATAATACTTAAATTTCGGGTGCAAAGGTACACATTTTTTAGAAAAAAATTTGCTAAATCAAAAAAAAGTTGTAATTTTGCAGCCGCATTTCGGAAAATCCGGAGCATTTGACGACGTAAACCCACTTGTGATTAGGCGGGAATCGCGTTTGAAAAATGTTATTGCACAATTATTTAATCACATTATTAATTATGTATTTAGACAAGGCAAAGAAGGAGGAGATCTTCGGTCAGTACGGTAAGAGCACTACTGACACAGGTTCAGCTGAGGCACAGATTGCTCTCTTCAGCTACCGTATCTCTCACCTGACAGAGCACCTGAAGAAGAATCACAAGGACCACAACACAGCTCGTTCGCTGACTATGCTCGTAGGTAAGCGTCGTAAGCTGCTGAAGTACCTGTACAATAACGATATCAATCGTTATCGTGCTATCATCAAGGCACTTGGTCTGCGTAAGTAATTTCGAGACTTACAAAAACAAATATCCCCCGCCATTTGGCGAGGGATTTTTTTTTGCCCGGATGGGCGGGATGTTAGAAATGAATTCTAACATCTGCGCCTACCTGGATTGGGTTTGCCTTCTGAGCGAAGTAGTGTGTACCACCCACTGCGCTCGATGCGATGGCAAATGTATTGTAATTTGTGTTGGTTATATTTCTACCCCACAGGCTAACCAGAACCGGACCGAAGTCGTAGTCGGCATGTGCGCCCAGTGTGGCATAGAGTTTCTGCGAGAAGGTGTTAGCCTCGTCCCACCAAGTCTTACCCTGTCCAGCCACATTGGCTCCGATGGTGAAGTTACCGAAGTGATAGTCGGCCATTGCACTGAAGGTATGCTGAGGTACAAATGGCACGTAGTTGTCATTATATGTGTTGTACTCATCAAACTTGGCATTTGTGAAGGCATAGGTCACGCCCCAGTCAAACGCATTGTCGAAAGCACTTCCGCGCAGAGTTGCCTCAACACCGCAAGAGTGACTCTTACCGGCATTAACCATTATACGTCCGTAGTTGCTACCTGGCATCATAACCGACAGCTGCTGGTTACGTATCTGCATGTAGTAGAGCGAGAGGTCGAGGTGTGTGCTACCGCCAAACAGGTTCAGGTGTGTACCCAACTCGTAGTTCCAGCTCTCCTCGGGCTTGTACTGTGTTGTCTCCTCAATGGCATCATAGTCGGCTGCACTGTGCTCCACATCATAGTCGCCACGCATAGCGTCCTGCTGATGAGCATTCAGGTCGGTCTGCAGAATGTCGCTGAACATCTGGAAGTTGTAACCACCGGCGCGATAGCCCTTTGATACCAGAGCGTAGATGTTACCGATGTTCTCATCGAAGGTGTATGTGAGTGCGAACTTAGGCAGCAGCTGGGTGAAACTCTTTGAGCGATTGTCAGCCACATGCGATGTGAGATGATAGGTAGCTGTAGCCGATGCAGTACCACCAGTCATGTTCATATATGCCAGGGCATCGTACTCAATCTTAGCCCAGTCGTGAGCCAGACGCAGACCAACAGTAGCCTTAAGACGATCGGTAATCAGGATGTTCGACTCGTGATAAAGACCGAGACTCATCTGTGGGGTGTGATACAGTCCGGGCACAGCCATCTCGGCAGTCATGGTAACACCCATCTTTGCAACAGCAGCTTCGGCAGCAGCCTGAGCCTGCTCAGCAGTCATACCCTGAGCCATGAAGCGACCCAGCATACCCTTTATCATCGAGTTCTTCATTGCGTTTGCAATGGCATTGCCGATAGGTGCGGTGATACCCTCACCAAAGTAAACAGGAGCGTCAGTGCGCATCCACTGGTATGAACCGAACAGTCCTGTTGTATGCTGCCAACGAGATGTGTCGTGGTTACGCAGCACAAACTCCTGAGTCAGCGCGTTCATCTTCTGGCGCTGCTCCAGTCGCAGGTAGTCGGGTGCCATATAGTCCTGGTCCATCAGCATCAGGTCCTCAAGGAACTGGTAGCTGGTAGTCGATGTAAACAACAACTTATCGGTGTTGTAGCTGATGTTCAGACCGGTAGTGAACATATTGCGCTTGTAACCATTCATAATGGTAGTCGATGGGTCTTCAGGTTTTGTCTTGAACTCCATGTCTCCTTGACTCCCTGTCTCCTTTATCATCTCACCATATCCGAAACCATTCTGGTTCACATACTGATAATCAGCAGTCCAGTCGAAGGTAAGCTTCTTGTTGGGGGCATAGATCAGGCGCAGCTTACCACCAGCCTCGTTAGTCAGGTCGTTCTTCTTATCGAAGTTCTGGTTATCGATAAAGCCCTTCAGTCCGCTGTAGAAACCAGCCACGCTGAATGCGAGCTTCTCGCTTGGACGATGGTAGTGAGCCACCTCTACATTACTATATAGTCCGGTACCGATACCCAGACGAACATCAGTACCCTGATAATTCATTGGGTTCTTAGAGTAGATACGCACCAGTCCGCCCTCGGTGTTCTGTCCGTACAGAGTACCCTGGGGACCACGCAGCACATCTACACGATCCAGCATATAGAAATGGTTGTTGAATGCCGACTTCGACATCAGTGGTATGTTATCGTAGTAAACACCAACAGCGGGGTTGTTGATACGCGAACCTATTCCGCGAACATACATCGATGATGTGAGACGTGAACCATAGCTTGGCATAACAAACGATGGAACGTACTGTGAAAGCTGACTCAGGTCGCGCACATTCAACTGCTGCATCTGCTCTGAGCCGAAAACATTGCTGCTCACAGGCTGCAGACGCAGGCGCACCTGCTCCTTAGGCTGCGAAACAACAACTACCTCGTCAAGGTCTACTACTTTACTAGAATCAGTAAGAGCCTCGGTATCAAGGCTCCCGAGAGGAGTGGCCATTGCTGTAAGCTGTCCACCCAGTGCAATAAGCACGAAAACAATCTTCTTATTCATTAAAATCACAACTATTTGTTTGCGGCTGCAAAATTAAACAATATTTGCAGACTGTGCAATCCCTATTTATATGGATTTTTACCGACGTTTTGACATTTTCTGTGCCTTTTTGGCAGATTATGGCCTTCGGCACAGGAATTGAAGGGGAAATTAAGGAGACAAGGAGACATGGAGTTCAAGGAGTTGCAAGACATATGTCTGCTGCTTCTAACCAAGGGAACAAGTATTGTCCTGAACTCCCTGAACTCCTTGGACTCCCTGTCTACTTAAAATTAATAGGAGGATAAATATATGAATTTCGAGAAGTTTACAATCAAAGCACAGGAGGCGGTTCAGGAGGCGGTGAACGCTGCCCAGATGAACGGCCAGCAGGTTATAGAACCTGCACACATACTGAAAGGAGTAATCTCTAAGGCCAAGGACGTAACAACCTTCATCTTCCAGAAGCTGGGAGTCAACGCCCAACAGATAGAGATGCTCATCGATCAGGAGATACAGCATCTGCCCAAAGTCCAGGGTGCAGGTCAGCCTTATCTCTCTGGTGATAGTAATAATGTACTCGTGCGCGCGCAAGAGACAGCCCAGAAGCTTGGCGACGAGTTCGTATCTGTCGAACCCATTCTGCTCGCCCTGCTCAGCGTCAACTCTACTGCATCGCGCATCATGAAGGATGCAGGCTGCACCGAGAAGGAGATGATGTCAGCCATCCAGGAGCTTCGTCAGGGTCAGAAGGTACAGTCGCAGAGTGCCGACGACAACTACCAGAGTCTTGAGAAGTTCGCCAAGAATCTTGTTGAGATGGCTCGTCAGGGCAAGCTCGACCCAGTCATCGGTCGTGATGACGAGATCCGTCGCGTACTACAGATTCTCTCCCGCCGCACCAAGAACAACCCTATTCTTATAGGTGAGCCGGGTACTGGTAAGACGGCTATCGTTGAGGGACTGGCCGGTCGTATCGTTCGTGGCGATGTGCCCGAGAACCTTAAGGACAAGCAACTCTACTCGCTCGACATGGGCGCACTTGTCGCAGGTGCGAAATATAAAGGTGAGTTCGAGGAGCGACTTAAGAGTGTCATCAACGAGGTTACCAAGAGCGAGGGTCGCATCATCCTGTTCATCGACGAGATCCATACTCTTGTTGGTGCCGGCGGTGGCGAGGGTGCCATGGATGCAGCTAACATCCTCAAGCCTGCCCTTGCTCGTGGTGAACTGCGCGCCATTGGTGCCACCACCCTCAACGAGTATCAGAAATACTTTGAGAAAGACAAGGCCCTTGAGCGCCGATTCCAGACGGTGATGGTCGACGAGCCCGATGAGCTCAGCGCCATCTCCATCCTTCGAGGACTGAAGGAGCGCTACGAGAACCACCATAAGGTACGTATCCAGGACGATGCATGTATCGCCGCAGTACAACTCTCCGAGCGTTATATCTCTGAGCGATTCCTGCCTGATAAGGCCATCGACCTGATGGACGAGGCAGCAGCCAAGTTGCGTATGGAGCGCGACTCTGTACCAGAGGAGCTCGATGAGATCACCCGCCGACTGGCACAGCTCGAGATTGAGCGCGAGGCTATCAAGCGCGAGGGCGATACACAGAAGATTGCGCAGTTGGATAAGGACATCGCCGAGCTTAAGGAGCAGGAGACTCAGTTCCGTGCTAAGTGGGAAGGCGAGCGCCAGCTTATCAACAAGATCCAGCAGGACAAGCAGGAGATTGAGAACCTCAAGCTGGAGGCCGAGCGTGCAGAGCGCGAGGGCGACTATGGTAAGGTAGCCGAGATCCGCTACTCTAAGCTTAAGGCCCTCGAAGACGATATAGAAGTGAATAGTGAAAAGTTAAGAGTGAATAGTGACAGTAATCGTTTGGTTCGTGAGGAGGTTACTGCCGATGATATTGCAGAGGTGGTATCTCGCTGGACTGGTATCCCTGTAACCCGCATGATGCAGAGCGAGCGCGAGAAGCTGCTGCACCTCGAAGAGGAGCTTCACAAGCGTGTCATCGGTCAGGACGAGGCCATCACAGCAGTGTCTGACGCTGTTCGCCGCAGTCGTGCAGGTCTTCAGGATCCTAAGCGTCCTATCGCCAGCTTCATCTTCCTTGGCACCACCGGTGTGGGTAAGACAGAGCTCGCCAAGACACTGGCCGACTATCTGTTCAACGACGAGACCATGATGACTCGTATCGATATGAGTGAGTATCAGGAGAAGTACAGCGTGAGCCGACTCATCGGTGCGCCTCCGGGATACGTTGGCTATGATGAGGGTGGTCAGCTCACCGAGGCAGTGCGCCGCAAGCCATATTCGGTAGTACTGTTCGATGAGATAGAGAAGGCTCATCCTGATGTGTTCAACATCCTGTTGCAGGTGCTCGACGACGGTCGACTTACTGACAACAAGGGACGTACGGCCAACTTCAAGAACACCATCATCATCATGACCTCAAATGCTACCCGCGAGCAGCTCAGAGCCACCATGCGTCCTGAGTTCCTGAACCGTATCGATGAGATTATCACCTTCACTCCGCTCACCAAGGATCAGATTGCCGATGTGGTGAAGTTGCAGATGAAGAAGGTCACCGACATGCTTGCACCTCAGGGCATCACCTTGGAGTGTACTCCGGAAGCAATAAGCTACCTGGCCGAGCAGGGTTACGATCCGGAGTTTGGTGCCCGCCCAGTAAAGCGTGCCATCCAGCAGTTCGTACTCAACGACCTTTCAAAGAAACTCTTGGCAGATGAAGTTGATCGCACCAAGCCGATCATCATCGATTGTTTTGGAGAAGGCTTAGTTTTTCGAAACTAAGCTTTCTGGAGACAAGGAGTTCAAGAAGTACAAGGAGTTCAGGACGTATGTTCTTTTGCAGTATTACCTACAGAGTAATGTCTTGAACTCCTTGAACTCCATGTCTCCTTGTTTACTTCACCACGATTTTCTTAAAATCGTGAACGTAAACTCCTTTACGCGTAGGCTCTTTGTATAAGCGGCGACCTTGGATATCATACCAACGGTCGTCGTTTTTCTGTGTGTCGATAATATCCCTGATACCGGTACTACCTTTCATAAAGTCGAAAGATATCGTACCATCCGCAGCCACCTTGATGTTTGTTATCGACTTACCCATCAGCTTTATTCCCTCGGCATTCTCATGCAGCAGAACAGAGGCAGGCGACGAAGTGTCGGTCAGCATATCGTTCAGCACCTGAGTGTCGGGATTAGTATATGGATAAGGCGATGTGCTTAGGAACTTGCTTCGCATAAGACCATCCATGGTATACTTGGTATAATCACCACCACCGTTAGTTGGATCCCATGTTATATAGTCCTTTCCATCAGCATGAAACACGTCATAGCGGAAATAACTGTCAGAGATGTTAACATCATTGTTTGCCCAACTCGGCAGAGAGTAGTCAACATGAGTAATCAGCAGTCCGCTGCCGGGACAACCATAGTCCCACCCCACCTGCTGACGGTTCTCTAACAGATAGTACTCATTTTCATTTCCCGAGTTGCGTATAATATAGGTCTTACCCCCAGCACCCAGTGGTTTCATTCCTGTAATAGTAGTAGGTTCTGTCAGTTCCTCAGGCTCATCCCATTTCATATAGATCCTCTCCATGGCCGTGAGGTTAGGCGGGCACCATCCTCTATTGATATAGTCTCCTCCATCCATGATATCCCATTCGTCGGCAACAGAGAAAATAGTGGCAGAACCCAAGGGATATATATCAGGCAGACCCAAGCAATGGCAGAACTCATGGCCTATTACGCCGAAACCGCCTATTGAGCCGTCGCTCCAAAACTCACAGGCAACAGAATAGAAATAGGTATAAACACCACCTGGAAATTTATCATCAAGATCACCAGAACTTGGCCAGATATACCCTTCTGTCTGATTTCCCGAGTAGCTGGCTGCAATAAACAGCACCTGGTTTATCTTGCCATCTCCATCCCAGTCGTAGATAGAGAAGTCAGTTGTTTCTGTCTGGCATAGTTTTTTTACAGCACTCCTGATAGCATCTTCGCCATAATAAGGGGCCTCATGTCCACCGGCAGTAGTACTAACCTTGAAAGGCCCGTAGATATCAAACTGCAGGTTAAGACGCCCACCCGACTGATCACGGAAATAGTCGGCAGCGCACCCTGTTCCGGCACCCTCGTTAAAGCCTGACTCATTGAAGTATCGATTATAATACTCTTTGGGATTCTCCATTGAGAAGTCAGCATCGCTGAACGAGATAAGCACCACAGGCTGACGATACGTCTTCTGAGGATCGAAATCCAAAGGCAATGGCAGTTTATATGAACTGCCGCGGGTTATTGCCTTTCCGTTTGTGCGAATACATGACATACGTTGATGAGAACTGGCTGTGGTTACCACAGCCAGCCCCAACAACACGTATATCAATATACGCCTAAACATTTTTTAATTTTTACATTTTTACATTTTGCATGGAGTCCAAGGCTTCAGAGTCTTGAAGAAGTCATTACCCTTGTCATCCACGAGGATGAATGCGGGGAAGTCCTCAACCTCAATCTTCCATACAGCCTCCATACCCAGCTCTGGGTACTCAACGCACTCGATGCTCTTGATGCTGCTCTTAGAGAGTACAGCAGCCACACCACCGATTGTTCCCAGATAGAAACCGCCATGCTTCTTACATGCCTCGGTAACAACATCTGAGCGGTTACCCTTGGCAATCATCACGAGCGATGCGCCGTTAGCCTGGAACTCGTCAACATATGGGTCCATACGGTTGGCTGTTGTTGGTCCCATCGATCCACAAGGATAACCCTCTGGAGTCTTAGCTGGTCCAGCATACAGCACTGGGTACTTCTTGAAGTAGTCGGGCATACCCTCACCGGCATCCAGACGAGCCTTCAGCTTAGCGTGAGCGATGTCACGAGCCACGATGATGGTACCCTTCAGGTTCACACGGGTAGAAACAGGATACTTAGAGAGCTCCTTACGTACAGCATCGATACCCTCGTTAAGGTCTATCTCGATACCCTTGCCACCCTCGCCTGGCTTGCGCAGCTCCTCAGGGATAAGCTCTGTTGGGTTGCTGTCCATCTTCTCCAGCCAGATACCGTCGGCATTGATCTTTGCCTTGATGTTACGGTCGGCAGAACAGCTAACACCCATACCGATAGGACAGCTAGCACCGTGACGTGGCAGACGGATCACGCGGATGTCGTGAGCCAGATACTTACCACCGAACTGTGCACCAAGTCCGATCTTCTGAGCCTCCTTAATCAGCTTCTGCTCCAAGTCGATATCACGGAAAGCACGACCGGTCTCGTCACCTGTTGTTGGCAGACCATCGTAGAACTTGATTGAAGCCAGCTTCACTGTCAGCAGGTTCTTCTCAGCCGATGTACCACCGATAACGAATGCGATGTGGTATGGAGGACATGCTGCTGTACCCAGACTCTTCATCTTCTCTACCAGGAATGGGATGAGTGTACCCTCGTTCTGGATAGTAGCCTTTGTCATTGGGTAGAAGTAGGTCTTGTTGGCCGAGCCACCACCCTTGGCAACCATCACGAACTTATACTCAGCACCCTCTGTTGCCTCGATGTCGATCTGTGCAGGCAGGTTACAACGGGTGTTCACCTCGTCGTACATGTTCAGAGGAGCGTTCTGCGAGTAGCGCAGGTTGTCCTGAGTAAAGGTGTTGAACACACCCAGGCTCAGAGCCTCTTCATCCTCGAAACCGGTCCATATCTGCTGACCCTTCTCACCGTGGATGATAGCGGTACCAGTGTCCTGACAGAAAGGCAGGATACCCTTGCAAGCCACCTCTGCATTGCGCAGGAACTGCAGTGCCACATACTTATCATTCTCACTGGCCTCTGGGTCGGTCAGTATCTTAGCAACCTGTTCGTTGTGCTCTCTACGCAGCATGAACTCCACATCGTGGAATGCCTGCTGGGCCAAAAGGGTCAGGGCCTCTTTAGAGACCTTTACGATTGTCTTACCTTCAAACTCGGCGGTAGTCACGCCTTCCTTCGACAACAGACGGTACTCCGTCTTGTCCTCGCCCACCTGGAACATGGGCGCATACTTAAATTCAACAGTTTTAGCCATACTTGTAAAATTTAGGAGACAAGGAGACAGGGAGTTCAAGGAGTTCAGGACAACACCTTAATCCCATCTCATTACTCCAAGTTATTAATCTTTTATGCCATTATTATTAATTATTCCTTTACAATATAAATGTAACATTCTGCTTGTTTCTTCTAGTGCATCATGAAGATTTGAGAAATCAGTATCTGTGAAATATTGCAGATCTCTAGATAGCAAGATATAATCTCTACATTCTTCAATACTGCCTTGAGAGATGTTCATAAAACGTAACTTGTCTGCTTTACTGATTTTCTTATAACCTTCAGCTATATTTGCTTCGATAGAGACAGCAGCTCTTCTGAATTGAGATGTTAATCCATAGAGTTCATCAGCAGGAAAACTTTTAGTAATCCTATAAACCAGAAGCACAAACGCATGTGCCTTCTGCCATGCAATCACATTTTCAAACGTATAAGTCATATGTCTTGTACTCCTTGAACTCCTTGAACTCCCTGTCTCCTTAATAACCAAACACCTCTTCAAGGCTCAGGCGCTTGATTGTGCCGAGGCCCTCAAGGTACTTCATATCCAGCTCCTTCTCATCACCGAGGATGATGTAGCGGTAGGCCTTGTTAGCCATGTTGTTCTTCTCGAAGTTCACGATATCCTTCAGCTGAACCTTATCCAGGTTCTTGTAGATAAGCTCGTTGGTGCTGATGTTCAGACCCAGCTTCTGGGCTGCGAGATATGAGTAGATAACAGCACTCTTTGTGGTACGGGCACTTGCCAGACGCTTTGTCACAGCATCCTTAGCAATCTGGAATGCAGTCTCACTGGCAGGCATCTCGTTCAGGATGTCGTGGAAGTGCGAGATACAGTCAACCATCTTATCGTTCTGAGTGATGATATGAGTGAAATAGTACTCCTTACGATCTTTTTCACTTGGACTATAGTATCTTGCATAAGCATTGTAAGCCAGTCCGCGAGCCTCACGCATCTCCTGGAACACGATACCGTTCATACCACCACCATAGTACTCGTTGAAAACCTCCTGTACAGCAGCCTCGTCGGGATTCCATGTGCGACCCTCATTATGGTACATTCTCATGTAGATGTTCTTTGCATCGTAAGGTGCAATAACAACCTGGTTCTCTGTAGCCTTCTGCTCAACAAATGGCTCACCCTGTGATACAGGCATCAGGTACTTAGGAGTCTTGTGCTCCTTTGAGAGCAGGTTCGAGAGCTCCTTCTCGCTCATAGGTCCGTAGTACAGCACCTTGTGCTCCTTGGTGCTCAGGTTACCCAGCAGGTTCAGCAGCTCCTGTGGGTCAGCCTCACGCAACTGCTTCTCGGTCATGTCGTCACGACGCATGTTGTGAGGACCGTAAACATTGTAATAATACAGATAGTCGAAACATGTGCGCTGATCCTTCTTGCTGTCGTCACGCGCCTTCAGCATCAGGTCAACAAACTGTGCATACGACTCCTTGTCTGCCTTTGCATTGTGCAGCACATCCTCCATCAGCTTCAGGGCTGCAGGCATGTTCTCGCTCAGTCCAGAGAGTGAGATGTTCAGGTTGTCGCCATTCACGTTCACGCTGTAGTTACAAGCCAGCTTATAGAACTGCTGCTTAATCTCCTGAGCCGAGAGCTTTTCTGTACCCACATAGTCCAGATAGTTGCTTGCCATGTCATAGCGGTTGTCGTCCTCATGACCGAACTCATAGCGGAACACAAGGTTAAACAGTCCGTCGTCAACGTTCTTCTTATAGTACAGAGGCAGCTTCTTCTTTGTCTGTGTGATGGTGAGATCCTTGCTGTAGTCAACGAATATAGGCTGGATAGGCTCTACCTCTGTCTCCTGGATAGCCTTTACGAAAGCGCTCTTCTGGTCGCGGTTGGCCTGGATAGGAGTGATGGCAGGCTTGTCGATCTTTTTCTGCAAGGTGTCAACACCCTGAACCTTGAAGATAGTAGCATAGCCGTTTGTGAAGAAGCGGTTGGCAAAGTCCACAATCTGCTGCTTTGTCAACTTCGAAATGCGGTTCAGGTAACCAACCTCCTGTTCCCATGAAGTGCCATTGATAAAGGCATTCATGAACTGGTTGGTACGCCAGCGGTTGTTCTCCATTGCGCGCTGGTAGTTCAGTTTCTTATTGTTCACTACCGATGGCAGCAGGTCGTCAGAGAAGTTACCCTTCTTCAGGTTCTCAATCTCAGCCATCATCAGGTCACGAACCTCTTTTAACGACTGGTTTGGCTTTGGCTGTCCCATCAGTACGAATGATGAGTAGTCCTGCTGGTCCTGCATACCTGCACCAGCGCCCTGTACCTTCATTGTCTGGTTCAAGTTCAGGTCAAAGATACCAGCACGACCGTTGCTCAGCATATCGCCGATCACGTCGAGTGTGTCGCACTGCAGGTCAGAAGCCTTGTTAGCTAACCATGCCACCCACACCTGCTCAGCCTGCTTACCAATGATGGTAGTATCGCTAGGAGCAGTAAGTTTTCGCTGTGCTGGGAACACAGGCTGACGAACATCAGCACCTGGCTTCCATCCGCTGAAGTACTTGTCGATGATAGCTATAGTCTTGTCGGGATCAAAGTCACCTGCCATACAGATAGCCACGTTGTTGGGCACGTACCACTTATTAAAATAGTTCTTGATGTTTGTTATCGATGGGTTCTTCAGGTGCTCCTGAGTACCGATAGTTGTCTGTGTACCATAAGGGTGAGTAGGTGTAAGCTTCTTGCCGATAGCATTCCATACCTTATCATTGTCATCAGTAAGATAGATGTTATACTCCTCGTACACAGCCTCCAGCTCAGTGTGGAAACCACGGATAACCATGTTCTGGAAACGGTCACTCTGGATCTTAGCCCAGTTCTCGATCTCGTTCGATGGGATATCCTCTACATAGCATGTCACGTCGTTGCTTGTGAATGCGTTAGTACCCTGAGCACCGATGGCAGCCATCAGCTTGTCGTACTCATTAGGGATGAAGTACTGTGCAGCCACCTGCGATACAGAGTCGATCTCGTGATAGGCCTTCTTACGTGCCTCTGGGTCGGTAAGTTTACGGTAAGCCTCGTAGCGCTGCTCAATCTCGTCGAGCAATGGTTTCTCGGCAGCAGGGTTGTTAGTACCAAACTGCTTTGTACCCTTAAACATCAGGTGCTCCAGGTAGTGAGCCAATCCAGTTGTCTCTGCAGGGTCGTTCTTCGAACCAGTACGCACGGCTATATAAGTCTGGATACGGGGTTTCTCAGCGTTAACCGATAAATAAACTTTCAGACCATTATCCAGTGTGTAGATGCGGGTTTTCATCATATCCCCATCCACGGTCTGATACTTAAAGTCTTTCGCCTGTGCACCCAATCCCAGTGCCACAGCGCAAATCGCCAGTAAAAATTTAGTTTTCATTGAAGTAATGTATAATGTTAAATGTTTAATTTTCGTAGTCAATCTCATGGTCGAGCTTTGAGAGGAAGTCATCGTAAACATCCTGATCTACATCGCCCATCTGGAACTCCTTCTCTGCATCCTTGCGGATCTCTGCAATCCATGCTCTGCGGGCTTTTACATAGTCCTCGCGGATGCGCTCACATGCTGCCTCGTCGAGCTCCTCCAACTGATAGTAGTCAAGAATCATCTGGTAGCTCCACGCCCAACGGTAGTTGCTGTAGTTGTTGTTAATCTCAGCAAAGCGGTCGAGCACCTGCTGGATATTGTCGATGGCACCGCTCTTAATGTCGTCAACCAGTCGCTGCTCCTCACTCTGAGGCAACAGCAGTCCGCTCATGTCTATCCACTTTCCCTGACCGACGGTACTTGCGGGACGACCGATATATCCTTCCTTCTGGGCACGCTTCAGCACGGCACCCATATAGATACGCAGGGCGATGTCGTAGTACTTCAGACCCTTGCGCAACGACGATGCGTTGATCACATACTCGTGGAAGTTGTATGTCGACACATTATCACCCGAAGCCTCACGCAGAGCCTTCAGAATCTTTATTCCCTCAACAATCTCACCCACGGTGAAAGGCGACAGCCAGTCGAAGTTGATGATACTCTTTCTCGACTGCTTTGAGCGCTTGTCACGCTTGGGCCATTTCTTGATATCACGATACAGTCCCACTGTTGTGATGTTACGTCCGGGCACCAGATAGCAGTCGTCACCATAAGCCATCAGATAGCTGAATGGCAGGTTTCTTGTATCGGGATGGTGCATCAGTTTTCCGAAACAAACTGAGAATGCACCGATGGTAGCAGGCATAAGGACATACGATCCAGATGCGGTCTTTGTTCCTCGCTCCAGGGTGCCGAAGTGCATTGGTCCCATCTTATAAGCATGGTTCGAGAAGTTGGTGTTCGAACCTGCATTATAGAACGAGAACTCACCACCGATGAGCAGCGAGCTCTTATGGTGCGATGCCGAGAACGGACCGCAGAATGCAGCACATGCCTCACCATTGGCCATAAACGAGTTGGCAAAGAAAAGACTTGCCTCGGCAGTAAATCCGTTTGTTATCTGACAGGCCTCACCCACAAAGCAATCCTGCATCTTCACGCTGTTGTTGATAGAGCAACCGTCACAGATGATGGAGTTCTCGCAGATAACACCTGTTCCGATGAATACAGGTGCATCCATCGAGCTCATCACCGTACACTCACTCAGACGTGCAGCACCGCTAATCTCGCAGTCGCCCTTGATGATGGTGTTGGTGATATCCTTGGCGTTGATAATCTTCACGTTGTTTCCGATGTAGCCGCGATCGGGACGTGATACACGCAACTCATCCTCAATCATCTGCTGCAGTGTCTGTCGCAGGTTCTTGTCGGTGTTATGCTTCACCATAAATGAGGCCAGCTGACTGTTCAGTTCGCGGAAGATGGTCACGTTTCCATCGCCCATCTCGTTGAGCACCGATATCACCGAGCCCTCGCCGTAAGTGGCGTCGTCGGTTGTCTCCAGGGTGCAGATGTTCGAGATATAACAGTCGTTACCTATGGTGTAGTTGTTGATATAGTTTCCAATCTTCTCAATCAGGCAGTCGTTACCCACTGTCACGTTTCTCAGTGTGGCATCGTTGATACCCGAATGCTTAACAAAACCTTTGCTTACTTCTACCATCTTGTCGAAGGCTCCTAAGCGGATGTCGCCATAGAAAATCACACGATGGAAATTGTACGGTTTAAAGTTCTCGTCGACTAATACACGCTGCCAGTCCTCAGCCCAGCAAACGTTGTTCTCCAAAACATCAATCTCGCTTTGGGTTAGTTGTCTGTAATTACTCATAATCTTGATATAAAAAATCGTTATATGGATATTTCTGAACATGGAGCTCACGAACACGCTTATACATGATGTCGCGCAGCTCATCGATGTTATCTTTTTGTTTTGCCGAAATAAAGAGGCAGTCAAGATAGTGCTGGTTGTCGCCAGTTTTCTTCATCCATGTTTTCTCGAGATCCTCGAGCGAGATATTCTCCTTTTTCGGGGCGGTCAGGTCATCCTCATCCTGCGGGGTCCATGTGTAGGCATCTATCTTGTTGAATACCAGCATTGCAGGCTTGTCGGCACATCCCAACTCCTTCAGAGTCTCCTCTACCACACGTATCTGGTCCTCAAAGTCGGGGTGACTGATATCCACCACATGCACCAGCAGATCGGCCTCGCGCACCTCGTCGAGTGTGCTCTTGAAGCTCTCCACCAGGTCTGATGGCAACTTACGAATGAATCCAACTGTGTCGGCCAACAGGAATGGCAGGTTGTCGATTGTCATCTTGCGCACAGTGGTGTCGAGTGTGGCAAACAGCTTGTTCTCGGCAAACACCTCACTCTTGGCAAGCAGGTTCATCATCGTCGATTTTCCCACGTTGGTATATCCCACCAGGGCCACACGAATCAGTCGTCCGCGGTTCTTACGCTGTGTAGTCTTCTGCTTGTCGATCTCAGCCAAACGCTGTTTCAGCAGGGTTATGCGCTGCAGGATGATACGGCGGTCCATCTCAAGCTGTGTCTCACCAGGACCACGCAGTCCTACCGAACCCTTACCGCCACCAGAGCCTGATCCACCACCCTGTCGCTCAAGGTGTGTCCACAGTCTCTGCAGTCTGGGCAACATATATCTGTGCTGTGCCAGCTCCACCTGAGCCTTAGCCTCGGCAGTCTGAGCGCGCATGGCGAAGATGTCGAGGATAAGCGATGTACGGTCGAGGATTTTTACTTGCAGCTCCTTCTCGATGTTTCGCATCTGCTTGGCGCTCAACTCGTCATCGAAGATCACCATACCCACTGGCTGAGGGGCGTCCTCATGAGCGGCAGCAAATTCTTCACTATTCACTATTCGTTCTTCACTTTCCTGCCACTCGTCGTAGGCATCCTGACATTGCTTGATGTATTCCTTAATCTCCAGCAGCTTTCCGCTACCCACATATGTAGTCTGACTGGGTCCACCCACCTTCTGGGTGAATCGCTTAACCGTTACAGCTCCTGCCGTATCAGCCAGGAACTCCAACTCGTCTAGATATTCTTTTGTCTTTGCCTCGTTCTGCTCTTTGGTGATAAGTCCCACCAGCACCGCAGTCTCAGCCTTTGCTTCTGATATTACAAATTCTTTCATTATTCAAGTACACATGTAAACAAGGAGTTCAAGGAGTTCAAGACGTATGTTCTATACTTAGAGGTCTGCACTTGGAGTAATGTCCTGTACTCCTTGTCTCCATGTCTCCCTGTCTCCATTTCCCGTGCAAAGATAGCGTTTTCTTTGCTCGTTTGAAAAAAATCCGTGTTAATCCGTGTTAATCCGTGCCTAAAAATAAAAAATCATTGTATTTTTGCACGGAAATTAAGAACCAAACTTAAAACATATCAATTATGAGAGTAATTATTCAGAGCGACTATCAGAAGATGTCACAGTGGGCTGCAAACCACGTTATCGAGAGAATCAACGAGTTCAAACCCACACCCGATCACAAGTTTGTACTGGGTCTTCCCACCGGTTCTTCACCTGTTGGCATGTACAATGCACTGGTAGAGGCAAATCGTGCCGGAAAGGTTTCTTTCAAGAATGTCATCACCTTCAACATGGACGAGTACGTAGGCCTGCCAGAGACTCACCCAGAGAGCTACCACGCTTTCATGGCTCGCAACCTGTTCGATCATATCGACTGTCCAAATGAGAACATACATATCCTTAATGGTAATGCAGCCGACCTTCAGGCTGAGTGCAAGCACTACGAGGAGATGATCAAGGAGGCAGGTGGTATCGACCTGTTCATTGGTGGTATCGGCCCTGATGGTCATATCGCATTCAACGAGCCAGGCTCTTCTCTGCGCTCTAGAACCCGTATGAAGACTCTTACCACCGATACCCGTATTGCCAACAGCCGTTTCTTCGGTGGCAATCCCGAGAATGTTCCTGCTCACGCTCTCACCGTTGGTGTAGGCACTGTTATGGATGCTCGCGAGGTGATGATCCTGGTTAACGGTCACGGCAAGGCTCGCGCTATGCAGGCTGCTGTTGAGGGTGCTGTAAACCACATGTGGACAATCTCTGCTCTTCAGATGCACGAGCACGGAATCATCGTAAGTGATGAGGAGGCAGCCGATGAGCTCAAGGTTTCTACTTATAAGTACTTTAAGGATATCGAAAGCGATCAGCTTTTGTAAAGGTGAAAAAGTGAAAAAGTAAAAAAGTGAAAAAGTGAAAAAGGGCACAGGGTTTTTGATGATTCTGTGCTTTTTTAGTCAAAATCGAATAACAATGAAAATATACAATGTATTATCGGGTAAAGGTTGGAGTAAATGGGTAGTTTTACCTTTTTACCTTTTCACCTTTTCACCCTTGCTCGCTGATGACGTTCGTGTTTCATCACCCGATGGTAATCTGGTGGTGACAGTGAACATCAGAAATGGCGTACCAAGCTATTCAGCTACATTGTTCAACAAACCCGTTATCGAGCAGTCGGCTCTGGGACTGAAGACCAGCGTGGGCAACTTCACCTGCAGTCTCCAGCTAACCGACCATAAGACGGAAGCAGTACACAACAAGTACCAGATGCGAGGCACAAAGGCTTCGGGAAATGACTACGAGGCCAACCGCCTGACTCTTAATTTCCGCGACCGAGATGGACTTGGCTTTGGTATCATCTTCCAGGTGTCAAACAATGATATCGCATTCAGATATGCCATCCCTCGCCAGAAGTACAGCGGCAAGGAGTTTAAGCGTGCATTGATTTATCACGAGGCCAGTGCATTCAACTTCCCTCAAGGCACAACAACCTTCCTGTCGCCACAGATTGGTCCCGAGACAGGTTGGGAGCAGACCAAGCCCTCTTACGAGGAGGAGTACTCTGCCGATGCGCCAATGACTGCCAAGTCAAGATATGACCATGGCTACATCTTCCCTGCCCTGTTCCATATTCAGGGAGACAAGGAGACAGGGAGACAAGGAGTACAAGACAAATCTTCAAGCGCAAAAGGTAATGTCCTGCGCTCGGCTTTGCCGCTTGGCTCGGCCAAGAACTCCTTGAACTCCATGTCTACTTGGGTACTTGTTTCTGAGACCGGCGTTGGCGGCAACTACTGTGGCAGCCACCTTTCTGATTATCAGAAAGGCCGCGGCTACACTATCGCCTACCCTGACAAAGGAGAGAACAACGGCTTTGGCTCTGAGTACCCTGCCATCCCACTGCCTGGCGAGACTCCTTGGCGTACCATTACAGTGGGCAACAGTCTCAAGCCAATCGTAGAGACCACCATCAGCTATGATATTGTCTCACCTCGCTACCAGGCTTCTACCGATTACAAGCCCGGTCGCTACACATGGAGCTGGCTCATCGGTCAGGACAACTCTATCAACTACGACGATCAGGTTCGTTTCATCGACCTCGCATCGGCCATGGGCTTCGAGTACTGTCTGGTCGACAACTGGTGGGATCAGCAGATTGGTCGCACTCGCATTGCCGAGCTCTCGAAATACGCCCAGTCAAAGGGTGTCAGCCTGCTGATGTGGTATAACAGCAACGGTTTCTGGAACGATGCTCCTCAGACCCCACGCGACTGCATGAACACTGCCATCGCCCGCGAAAGGGAGATGAAGTGGCTGCAGAGCATCGGCGTTAAGGGCATCAAGGTCGACTTCTTCGGAGGCGACAAACAGCAGACCATGCAGCTCTACGAGGACATCCTCTCTGATGCCAACCGCTACGGTCTTCAGGTGGTGTTCCATGGCTGCACAATGCCTCGCGGTTGGGAGCGCATGTATCCTAACTTCGTGGCTTCCGAGGCTGTTCTTGCTTCCGAGAATGTGTTCTTCGGCGAGGGAGCTGCTATCCGCGAGCCGTTCGACCTCACACTCCACCCCTTCTGCCGCAATGCTACGGCATCAATGGACTGGGGCGGCATCATCATGAACAAGTACATGTCTACCGACAATAAGAGCCGCCATCGCCGCCACACCACCGATATCTTCGAGCTTGCATCGGGCATCACCATGCAGACCTCTGTTCAGTGCGTGGCCATGCAGCCCAACAACCTCAAGGAGCTGCCACAGTTCGAGATGGACTTCCTCCGCCAGTTGCCCACAACTTGGGAGGAGACTCGTTTCATCGACGGCTACCCCGGCAAGTATGTTGTTCTGGCTCGTAAGGCCACTAACGGCAACTGGTACATCGCCGGTCTTAATGCCGAAAAGACTCCGATCACTCTGACTATCGACCTTTTCGGTTTTGGCGATAAGCTATCAAAGGTTCTTACCGACAACAAGAAAGGACAACCTCAGAAGAGTGCCCTTAAGCGCGATAAGAACGGCAAGACAAAAATAACTCTCCAGCCCAATGGCGGAGCAGTCATTTTTTAAAAGGTGAAAAAGTGAAAAAGTGAAAGGGTGAAAACGCCTTTTCACTTTTTGTCATGATCTCATTAAAAGGGCAACGCCCTTAAAGTATTGTCCTTTTCTTTCGGCGCGAAAGAAAAGAACTAAAAGAAAGCATCACCCACCCAAGGCCCTCCCTCAAGGGAGGGATGCAACCGCTCCTACTCGTCGCTCTTTCATTAAGGTATGCTCGGGGCATCAAAGCCCCGGCATGGATTCAGCGACTACGCGTAGCTAGTCGCTTAGCAATATATGGCTCGCCCGATAGGGCACAGGCTTTGCGAGCCATACCAAAACTTTGATGGAGGAGGTTTTCCTCCGTAATCAACTAAAGCCCCTTTGAAGGGGTTTGGGGGTAGCAGTCTTCTTTGGTTCTTTTTCTTCTGATGTCAGAAGAAATGAACATCCCTTGCAGGGCGTTGCCCTGCATTCATGAGATGTCTCGACTACGCTCGACATGATCACTTTTTAACAAATATTCTGTAATCCTTTATGCTGCCTGGTGCACCTTGATCAACACGTGGCAGATAGTCTATTCCAGATACTGTCTGCTCGCTGCCTAAGTCAATCACCATAAGGTGAGGCAGCTCGGCGTTCTTGGCAGTGCGCCAGTAGGTCGACTCCTGCAGGTCGAATGTCTTGTCGGCAGTGAAGTTTCCTCTGCGTATATCCTCGCTATCGGCATATTTCACAGTCCATTGCTCACGACTCATTCTGCTGCCGTTGGTGCCGATGGCATAGATCTCTGCCACAGCCACATCTGATTTTCCAGCGTGGGTGCTCAGCGCCTGTAAAGCTATATAGCGACCTGTCTGCGGTGCGTCGAATCTCACCTTCTGCCAACCGTTTCCTGCATAGAACTCGCCCTTTGCAGCAGGTGTTGCCGAGTACAGGTCAG
>Ga0256405_10001102_pt1 | contig 78594 bp, 70 predicted proteins | sample RumenRJG_02DNA_FD_189096 | JGI IMG/M metagenome (GOLD analysis project Ga0256405, IMG submission 189096) | Bovine rumen microbial communities from Lethbridge, Alberta, Canada - RJG_02 | ecosystem: Host-associated > Mammals > Digestive system > Stomach > Rumen | place: Canada: Alberta... | reverse complement strand
CCACTACCTGCGTGACGACCAGATCCCGAAAACCATGCGTTTCAGAGGAATTTATAAAAGATTCCATCTGGATAATGTAATCAGCGGAATTGTGGAAATCGAAGAACCGAGTCTGGTTATTTTGGATCGGGAGAAAAAGTTCTATTTGATTATCCGAAACGACTCGAAGGATTTGATTTCGCAGATCCATGAACTTTTGAAAGGAGTTTCTCTTTCGATGTATATGGAAGTTCCATTGAGGAAAAACGAATCTATCGACAACGAGGAAGAATACCGCCCGGACAAATCCGAAGTTAAGGAAATGAGATCCCTCAAAGAACCGGAGGAAAAGAAAGAATAACAATTACGCAGGAAAGCAAAAAAGACAGACGGCTTCCGCAGATTAACCCCTGCAGCCGTCTGTTTTTTTAACCTACCAATAATGAAAAACTAAATTTCAAAAAGTTGATTTGATTTTTAAGGGAATTGGATTATATTAAGATATACCAGATCAAGGTTTGAAAAAATTACGCTCAAACCACCTCAAAAGCAAGTTTTTATCACCAGGAGTTCAATCAATGTAAAAAACTTATGCCGGTTTTTCAAACGGCATCCGATCCGATTGCTGTCTTGTTTCATTTCTTTGTCACTCCTGTTTTTATGATCGTTTTATAATACAAAATCAATTTTTCGGATAGACCGCTTCGATAACCGGCATTTTCCCGTGATAGTCGGGCTGCATCAGCAGATCCAGCAGAGCCTGTGCAATCCGGCGGTAACAGGGATCGAAAGATTTTAATCCCAATCCTTCAAACAGAGGATCATCATTTCCTCCGTAAAGATGAATCTGGATGTTCCGTTCCAGGAGGCAGGTCTGCAAAGCTGCCGCATGGAGCGCATCATCAATATACAACACCTCCGGACGGCAGGGCAGGATAACTTTCTCCATCATGGCAGTGGCCTGATTCCGGAGGGAAAGTTTTTCCGGATATTGTGCAATCAGCTGCGGATCGGGTTCGAGCCCGTTCTGTTTCATTGCCTGGTCAAACTCCCGATACAATGCGGCTTCGGTCGGCCATTTCAAACCGGCGGAAAACATGCCGATTTTCCGGTAACCCTTCCGGATTGCCCTGGCAATCATTTGCGAAAGTGCCTTTACCCGGCTGGTTGATACATACCGTTTTCCTTCGCAGACCGGCTTTTCCATGAATACGATATTGGTTTCTCCGGAAAAAGAATTCAGGAATTCCGACTGCAAATCGGGATATCGGTGCGCACAGCAGATGAAATTCGTGATGCCGTAGCGTTGAAATACAAGATAATGCGCTTTCATGTGTTCGATATTTTCATGTGTGAAACTGGTCACGATCTGATATCCGAGCGAAGAACTGACTTGTTCGATTTCCTGAAGCAGCCGCATGGCACGGTATTTGGCAAAAGAATCGATGAGCACGCCGATCATTTTGGACTGTCCCCCGGCAAGGATCGAGGCCGCCATGTTTGGCTGATAATTGAGTTTGCGCGCGGCTTCGAGAATGCGTTTGCGAGCCTCGGCCCCGACTCCGATCTTGTCGCTGCCGCCGTTGAGCACTTTGCCTGCCGCGGCACGCGAGACTCCTGCCAGTTCCGCCACTTCAATCAGGGTCACTTTCTGTTTCTTTGCCATGGCCATATTTCCTTTTTATAGAGCGCGCTATATGATATATTTTACAGCATTTTTTAAAATTGTCAAGAGGGCAAATGAAAAAAAGAGTATTTTTTCCCGGAAAATGATGCAGTAACAATGGTTCCGCCGGGTCCCGACGGGGCTGCCATAGGAAAAACATACATCGGGGCAGGTTATGAACGCCGTCGGTGTTGAGCAGGAAAAACCTTGCCGATCAGCTGGCGGAATCCCTGCGCAGCGCTATCAGAAGTGGACAGTTCCCGCCGGGATTTCCGTACTTGTGATAATTGTCCCGATAATAGACCGTTTCGTCTTCCCGTTCCGGCGGCTGGATCGGCTTCCGGACAAAAGCCGCTTCCCGGCCCGGTCCCCGCCTGCCGGGAAAATGCCGCAACCACAAAGTAAAACGGTTATTTTTTTCCGGAGGCCTGAGGCGGATCGGGAAAGTAACGTTTTCCTTCCCGGCGATATTGACCGGGGGAAACACCGACGGCTTTCTTGAAGGATTTCGTGTAAAAGGCGGCGCTGGAATATCCGTTCAGAACGGCGATCTCGCCGATCGAAAGTTCGGAGTTGGTCAGCATCCAGCAGGAATTTTTCAGCCGCGAATAAACAACAAAGTCGATGGGACTTTGTCCCGTGAACCGGTGAAAAATCTTCCGCAGAGTCACGGGCGACACCCGGAAGGCGCTTTCCAGACTCTTCAGCGTAGGATAATTCTGAGGAAACCTGCGGACCTCTTCGATCAGCTGTTCGTAGTTGCCCGTGCTGTTCCCGTATTCCCGCCGTTCTCCGGTGATCAGCGTGAGAAACCGGAACAGGAGCACGGAAAGATCCTGTGCCGAACAGTTTTTCCCGCTGCGGATCCGTTCCGCCATTTCCAGGACGCAATCCTTCACATCGGATACGTTGGAAAGATGAATGATCTCCAGCTCGTTCAGCCGGAACATCTGCTCCGCATACACATTCCTTTCCATGGCGAAATAAAATCTTTTGGCCGGAGTCGAGGAGGTGTTTTCCAGGATTTCCTCCACCTTTGCCGCAGGAGAGTTTTTCGTGTTCGGCTTTTCCACATAGATGTCCGTCGGCAGAAGCTGCTTCGAAACTCCGTTTTGAATGAGCTGATGACGTTTCGCCCCCAGAACAAAGTGGAAGATCCAATGCAGCCCCACACGATGAAGAATTACGCTTTTCCCGCGGAAACAATCCATTTCCGAAAAATAAATCAGCCGCAGACGGGAGGACGAACTTTTCGCCGTCCCCATATTGAACCAGGTCTCTTCCCGGTTCAGACGTTCTTCGAAGACTCTCTTCCTGAATTTTTCCGTAACCATGACCCGTTCCCGAAATTATGACATGTTCCGGCATTTTCTGCCCGTTATTGTGATAATGTAATACTTTATTGCGATAATGCAATCGCTTTTTCATTTTTTTGGTTTTATGATAAGCTCTGTTCCCTGCATGGGCAGGCAAAGCTTTGCTGTCATTATGCCTCGTATCTGTTCCGCTTCGGTATTTCTTGTCATACTATCGATATAGTATAATTCTTTATCGGAATAATATAACTTATTTTCTCTTGCTTTGTTACTTATATCAGGATAAATTTATTAAAAGAACGTGGAATTTGTTATTGTCAAACACAAACAGGGAAACGAATCCGTTGAACGTGTATGGTTCGACATGGGAGACAAGTGTCGCTCCGTCGGGATTTCCCGGTCAAGCCGGCAGCTGGGGACATAATCTTTCCGATCCGGATCACCCAAACCGGCTGGAGCAAATTCCGCTGAACCGAAAAACAGTTATCAAACGTAAAGAGGTCAAGTTTATGAAAACAGACAGGAAATGGTTCAGACATGACCGGTTCGGCATGTTTATCCACTGGGGGCTTTATGCCGTCGCCGGCCGTCGCGAATGGCTCAAAAATCTGGAACGGATCTCCGATGCGGAGTATATGAAATATTACGACAATTTCGATCCCGATCTTTTCGATCCGAAAGGCTGGGCCAAAGCGGCGGCCAAAGCCGGGATGAAATATTTCGTGCTGACCACCAAACATCACGAAGGCTTCTGCCTCTATGATTCCCAATATACGGATTTCAAAATCACCAACACCAAGTTCGGACGCGATGCCGTCCGCGAGATCATTGACGCCTTCCGGGCGGAAGGTCTGCGCGTGGGACTTTACCACTCCCTGATCGACTGGCATCATCCGGATTATCTGCTGGACAATGTGAATTATCCGCAGGGGATGGGCAAGACGGACGCCGAGATCGCGGAAATGAACAAAGGACGCGACCAGAAAAAATATATCGCCTATCTCCATGACAGCGTCCGGCAGCTGCTGACCGAATACGGAAAAATCGATATCATCTGGTTCGATTTCTCCTTCCCCAAGCCCCAATATTCCACCGGCAAAGGACGGGAGGACTGGGATTCGGAAAGACTGGAAAAGATGATCCGCGAACTGCAGCCGGGGATCCTCATCAACAACCGGCTGGACATTCCGGGCGAATGCGACATCCTGACCCCGGAACAGTCGGTGCCGGAGGAGAAAGTCACCGAGGCGCGGGGCTGCACATCCGATACCTGGGAGGGCTGTCAGACGTTCTCCGGTTCATGGGGTTACAGCCGCGATGAATCCACCTGGAAAAGCGCCAAGCAGTGTATCGACCTGCTCGTCAACCATGTCTGCCGTGACGGCAACCTGCTGATGAACGTCGGCCCCACCGCCCGCGGATATCTGGATCACCGGGCAATGGAACGGCTGAACGATTATGCCGAATGGATGAAATACCATTCGCGCTCCATTTACGGCTGCGGCATGGCGCCGGAGGAATTCCCCGAACCGCGTGACTGCCGCTATACCTGGAATGCCGAAACCCGGCGGCTGTATCTGCATGTCATGAACTGGCCCTGCTTCAAGATCCGGCTGAAAAACCTGAAAGGCAAACTGGCCTATGCCCAGCTGCTGCTGGACGGCAGTGAAATACCTTTTGCGGAAGATGAAAAATCGAATCTTGTAGAGCTGATGATCCCGGTCAAAAAACCGGCAGCCGAGACGCCGGTGATCGAGCTGATCCTGAAATAAAGTTCGGCTTGGAATTATCAACAGGACGGGGAATTTGTCATTGTCAAACATAAACACAGAAAGGAAAGAAAAGATGAAAAAGAGGACCGTCGCCAACCTATGTTTGAAGCGTAAATCGGAGTGCTTTTTTACTTTGATAGAACTCCTCGTTGTGATCGCGATCATCGCGATCCTGGCGGGAATGCTGCTGCCGGCATTGAACAAGGCGAAAAACACGGCCGTGCAAAGCCAATGTGTGAGCAATCAGAAACAGATCTCTCATGCATTCCGGATGTATGCGGATGATTTTTATGATTTTTATCCGCATTCCAATATGGGGGCACAGAGCTGGTCCTATCAGATGTTCTGGCCGACGAGAAAGAATGGAAACAATCAAGTGAACAACTTGAAATACATGACCAAAAAGGTGTTGCGCTGCGGAGCCGTGAAAAACGCGGTTCCGGAACCTGCGTATGGACATTACGGGTATAACTACCGCGGCCTGGGTTTCAGTGCTCCCAACGGGCCGCTGAAAAAACTCTCCACCTGTCCGGCACCGTCGCTGCAATATGTGACCATGGATGCAGAGAAATATACCACGCTGGAGGGTAATCACATCGTTCATTGTTACAAAACCAACACAGCTGACTACGGGACCCCCGCGCCGCGTCATAATCTCAATCTGAATATCCTGTTCGGAGATGGCCATGTCGAAGCCCGGAAGATGCCGTCAAGATTTGACCGGGCCCGGATATACAAGGTTCTCGGCAGCGGCTCTTACGAAGCCACCGGTTTGCATCTGTGCTATGACAATGGGACGGGCTGGAGCAAATACAAAGATCCGAAACCGTGATGATTTAAACGGAAAAAAGCAAAGGATTCAATATGAAATCAGTAAAATTTTTATTGATCGCCGTATCGGTGGCTTCCGGTATGTTCGCTTCGGGTGTGGAACTGGTCCGGAATGGCAAGGCGCAATGCCCGATCGTTATCAGACAGGATGCTTCGCCGCCCGTCCGGTTTGGTGCGCAGGAACTGGTAAAGTATCTGAAAAAAATCACCGGCGCGGATTTCCGGATCGATGTGAAAGCCGTGAAGGACCAGGGCGGCATTTACATCGGCACACTGGCTGATGCCGAACTGGTGAAAAAGGCGAAATTCCCATCTGCCCGGCTCAAGGAGGACGGCTTTGCCCTGATCGCTTCGGGACGCGATCTTTATGTGATCGGACAGAACCCGCGGGGTGCGCTTTACGGCTGTTACCATCTGCTGAAAAAATACGGCGGGATCCGCTGGCTGGTGCCCGGAGACGATGAGGAATACTATCGGAAGAAAACTTCGGTCTCTGTGCCGGAAGGGACTGATGTGCAGAATCCGTATCTGAAGATCCGCAAGACCGTGGCGAATGAACTGACCGCCTTCCGTTGGCTGGCCCGGAACAATATGCTGGGGCAGGCTCGGGTCGACCAGTTCGTCCGCAGAAAAACCGGGAAACGCACTCCGAATGCCGACCGGATGGATGAGCTGGCAGTTACCGGCGCGGCCTACGGCGGACACGTGATGACCTATCTGATGGCCAACTGTTCCTGGAAAAAGGAACCGCTTCAGGTGTTGTTCAAGAGCCATCCCGAATATTTTCCCCTGATCAATGGGAAACGGATTGAACTCACCAATGCACCGCTGGCCCGTGATCCCAATCCCTGCGTTTCCGATCCCGGACTGCTTGATCTGCTCGCTGAAAATCTTTATAAGGAAACCCGGGGAAAATACGGTTCCCAGCATTATATTATCCTCGGAAATAACGATACGTCTGTCTGGTGCGAATGCGAAAAATGCCGGGCGCTGGACGATCCCGCCATGGAAGGGACCAAGGGTGCGCGGTCCGACCGTTACTGGTATATGGTGACCGAGGTCGCCAAACGGGTCTGGAAGAAAGATCCGGCGGTCATGATCGCCGGCTGGGCCTATCAGGATTTCTGGTATCCTCCGGCCAAAGTGAAGATCGATCCGCGGATCGCGGTCATGATCTCCTACAATCACCAATGCTGGCGCCACAGCATCACCGATCCGGCCTGTTCGGTAAACGGTGAACTGCGGAAGATCATGCGGAAATGGAAAAAGACCGGACATCCGCTCATTTACAACCGGGACGAGATCGGCGCGTATGACGGCACCGGTTCGCCGGGGGGTTACTATCTGCCTTCGGAAAAAGTGCTGTTCGATAATTTCAAAGCATATCGGGATCTGGGATTCGCCGGCAGCAGTTTCTGCGTCAATTCCCCATTTTCGAAAATGTCGAAAAAAATGAAAAATGCGGCTCCCTATTACGGAAAAAATCTGTTCTGGTATGCCATGTGGCAGATCTGCTATCTTTCCTCGCTTTCAATGTGGGATCCGGATTATGATTTCGCGAAGGAATATGAGACGGTCAATTCCCTGTATTACGGCAAAGCCTGGGAGGGCGGCTTCAAGGAGTTTCGGGCGCTCCTGACAAAATGTTTTACGGAAACACCCGGCTGCATGGGGTGGGGCCTCGGGGCACCGCTGGGCCGCTGCCTGGATCAGGCCGGGAGCGAAGAAAAACTGCTGGCTCTGCTCGAAAAAGCCATTGCAGCGGCAAAAACCGATCCTGATCCGCGCGTCCTGAAACATGTGCTCCGCGACAAGGAAATCTTCCTTGCCACCTGGATCCCCGCACGGCGGACGTATCTGGATAATTTCAAAGAGCTTACCGTCTATCGCCGCACCGCTCCGATCAAAATCGACGGCGTGCTTGATGAACCGGACTGGAAAAATGCCGATTCCCTTACCGGATTCAAGCCCGGCGGAATGACGAAAAAGACCGTAAAAGTCCAGCAGTCATACGTCCGGGTCACTTATGACACCGATACATTGTATATCGCAGTGGAATGCATGGAACCGCATCCGGAAAAAATCGTCGCCGGCAAGACCGTTCCGCACGACGACAAAGGCTGGGCGGTCCTGGGCAATTCCGTGGAACTCTTCTACAATTATCCCGACATGGCGGAACGCTATTACCATCTTGCGATCAATTCCAACGGGCAGGTGATCGACGCCAAACACGGTCCCGGCTGGCGTGATGCCTCGTTCCGGACCATGGCAAAAATCGCGGCCAAAGTGCTGAAGGACCGCTGGGTCCTGGAGATCGCCATCCCCGCCAGCGAGATCGGGATGAAATGTTATGACGGCGCCACCTGGAAACTCAATGTGGCGAGGCAGCGGAAGATCAGCGATCCCGTATCTCCGTCCGGACTCCTGGCGGAAGGCAGTTCCTGCAGCAATGGCGCTTTCCATGGCGCCCAGAACTTCGTGAATATGAAATTCACGCCCGGAAGAGTTGCCGGCCTGCGTCAGAATGCCGATATGGCATCCTGGAAAAATCCGGACTTCAATACTGCCGTTCCGGACAGCAGACGGCCGCGGGCGATCCAGTTCAAAAGAGCAAAAGGCTGGCATTTCACGGATGAAAAGAAACTGGTCCCGGCGGCATGGCGGATCTCGTCCGATGCGGGGGGTTCCTATGAATCGGAATCCGGGGGAAATTATTTTATCCGGCTGAAGAAAGGGTATGTGACGCAGTATTTTATACCCCGGAGCAAGGGACGGCTGAAAATTTCGTTTCAAGCCCGCGGCAAGGGTTCTTTTCATCTCTGGACCGCCAGTTACCTGAATAAAAAGGATCGCAATGCCAAAGGATACGATATTCTGAAGGCAACTCAGAAATACCGGAAATGGAATTTGACGCCCGAGTGGAAAACATATCAGTTTGAGACGGAAACGGCCGGGGTGCCGACGGAACGGATCGCGGTCCGGTTCACGGTCCATCCGGGAAGCAGCCTTGAGCTGGACAATGTGTATGTTTCCCCATTTCAGGAAGCCGGAAAAGATCGAACAGACAGGATATTGAAATAAACCGTATTTCTGCCGGGGTTTCGTGAAAGCGGACGGTATGACCTCACTGGCATACCGCAGAGCACACCTGAAGAAATAATGGGAACAGAAAATCCCGTGCGGATCATAAAAAATTTCCAGCCGGATGACCGCGTAAGATCATCCGGCTGGATCTCAGGACATTTTTTCCGGCCTGATCCAGCGAAAAAGTTCCCGTTATTCCTGCCGCAGGAATTCGAGGACCTTTTTCACGGCTTCGTCGCCGGGATATTTGGAGCTTTCATACTCGATGTTGACAAATCCCGTATAGCCGGAACGTTCCAGTTCCCGGACCGTAGCCCGGCTGTCCACCACGCCTTCGCCGATGAGCGCCGGGCGGTAGTAGGCTCCATCCAGCATCTGCCTCATGCCTTCGGCGGGAGTCGTGCTCCGTTCCCAGTCTTTCAGATGAACGTGTGCGATGTCCTTCATGCAGGTCTTGAGGCTGACGAGCGGATCCTCGCCGGTGGCGGCGTTGCCGTTGTCGAAAGTGAGTTTCAGCGAAGGGACCTGTTTTTTCGCTTCGTAAAAATCAGCCGCGGTCACAAAAGGACTTGACAAGCCCGGGAAATTTTCCACGGTCAGGGTCAATCCCCGGGATTTGGCCGCGTCGGCGATTTCAGCGAGGATCCCGCACCAGCGCTTGCGGTTTTCTTCCCGGGATTCCACCCCGGAGAACGGGGCGGGCGGGATCATCACCACAGGCGCTCCCAGAACGCAGGCGTCGTCCAGCGAACGTTCGGCCGCGCTCCGGAATGTTTCGCCCTCTTTCGGACGCAGGAAGAAGGTATGGGCGGCCACGGTAAGACCCGCGTCGCAGCTCATCTTCCGGAGGAATTCCGGGTCCTGGCCGTAAGTGGTCACCCAGTCTATCCCGGCCATGTCGAGTTCGGCGGCGATTCGGACGCAATCGGCGGGGGTGAAGCACTTCTGCCGCATGAGGGTGTAGGTCATCATGGAATAACGGATCATTTATTTCACCTCATTGAGCATTTTGAGCGTCTCTTCCACCAGCTGCTGTCCGCCTTTCGAGGAAACCTGGTTGCAGTAGGGGGAGGCACTGTATCCTTTATTGGCTTCGCCGCGTGCGGTGGCCAGATAAGAACCGCTTCCGTTGGGGCCGGCGACCAGCTGGACCAGGAAAGTCTGCTCGAAGGGACTCCGCGCCTGGATCCGGTGCATGAAGTCCATGAAAAGTTCGAACCGGCAGGTGGTGAAGGCGATATTGCCGATCTTCACCACGTGGATGTCCGAAGGAATATCGGGTTCCTTGTCCTGGATCTGGTAACGTTCGACCACGCCTTTGCAGCGGTTGCGGCGGCTGTTGAGGATGGAGTTGACGCGGAGCATGTTCCACTTTTCCCCTTCGGTGATGAACGGCTCTTCCATGAACTTTTCGTAGTTGCGTTTTTCCTCTTCCATGATTTCTCTGGGGAACATCCTCCGGGCCAGGTTCACGACGCGGACCTCGTGCCGCAATTCGGGAGCGGTGAATTTTTCCTTCTGCGCCCATTCGAGGACCTCGGTAAAGGCGGCGACGATGCGGCCGGCGATATCCTCGGCCCGCATGTATTCCAGACAATTCTTTTCATTGATGGCCTTGAGAGCCTCGGGATCGGGCACTGTGCCCTCCGCCTGGGGACCGACCATCGGGTTGGCCATGTAGCGGGCGATCAGTTCCGGGTATTTCAGGCGGTAACGGCGGAGTTCCGCAGCCTGGTAGTGGAGCTGGCGGGGCGAAAGGTCTCCGGCCGCCGCAGCCTGGGCCACCACGCCGATGTCGCCGTAAAGGGCATGAAGTTTTTCCCTGACCTGATGCCAGAAGCTCGCATGAAGCTGCCAGGCGGCTTCATTGGTCTGGGAGGGACAGGGCACGTTGATGACTGCGCCAGTGAGTTTTCCGGCAGCGTCGAAGGTGTAAAGCAGATTGATGAAGGCGTCGGTCCCCGCTTCGTAGTGGGAAAAGAGCGGATCGTTGGTATTGCCGTACATTTTGGCGAAGCCGTTCACGGCAAAGCCCGAAGTTCCCTGAAACTTTTTACCGATGTCCTCGAGATAAACGACGCGGCGGCTGTGCCCGGTGGTGGCGAAGCCGTAACCGTAGGCAATGGCGCCGGGCGCGCGTTTTTCCCACGCTTCCTTGACCGCATCGGCGATCTGGCGGGCCAGGAAGGCGCGCAGTTCCGCTCCGTGGGTCATCTTCACCTGATTGGGGTAATCTCCCACTTCCCGGGAACCCGGTCCCGCGTGGGTATGGGTGGCGTTGATGATGATTTTTTCGACGGGGAATCCGGGGATCTCCTTTTTCAGGATCTCCTGTGTCCGAAGCAGGAGGGCCGGATCCACGACGACCATGTCGCAGGAAATGAACGCGACGAGGTCCTTGCCGTTTTCCAGCAGCAGACAGCTGGCCAAAACCGGGGTGTAACTCCCGAGCGAGACCCGCAGATTGAACTGGCCCTGAATGGGTACAGGATAATCGGGAGCGATGGAGCGTTTCCCCCAGCCGATGTTAAGTGTGTTAGTCATGGAATATCTTCCTTTGCGAAAATGTTTATTTTTTGAGTTCGTTGAGGACCTTCAGTGTTTCTTCCACCAGCTGCTGTCCGCCTTTCGGGGAAACCTGGTTGCAATAGGGAGTGGCGCTGTAACCCTTGTTCTTCCGGGCGCGTTCCGTGGCCAGATACGAGCCTGAATTTTCGGGCGAGGCGGTGAGCTGGACGATGAAGGTCTGCACGAAGGGACTCCGTGCCTGGAGCCGGTGCATGAAGTCGATGAAAAGCTCGAAGCGGTTGCTGGCGAAGGCAATGTCTCCGATCCGGACCACATGGATCTCGGTCTCGAGTTCCGGTTCCTTCTGCTGGAGCTTGTATCTTCCGACGATGCCTCCCAGGCGGTTGCGGCGGCTGTTGAGGACGGAGTTGGTACGGAGCATGTTGAATTCCGTTCCTTCGGTGACAAATTTTTCCTTCATGATGGCATCATAGCTGCGCTTTTCCTGGTCCACCAGGGCCTTGGGGAAGAGCCGTTTTTCCAGCTTGATCTTCCGCACCTGATGCTTGAGGACGGGCGAGGAGAATTTTTCCTTTTCTGCCCAGCCCAGGACTTCGTCGAAGGCGGCGGTGATGCGGTTGGCGACATCCTCGGCCCGCATGAGTTCGATGACTTCTTTGCTGTCCGGCTCGACCTTCACCGGGGGCGCCCCCTCCCAGGTGTAGCGGGGCATGGGATTTTTCACATAATCGGCGATCTTGTCCGCATATTTGAGTTTGTAACGGCGTATTTCGGCGTCCAGATAATGCATCTGGCGCGGGGTCAGGTCACCGGCCGCGGCGGACTGGGCAATGACGCCGATGTCGCCGTATTTCGCCTGCAGTTTCTTGCGGACGTTGTCCCAGAAGGACGCATGGAGCGCCCATGCCGATTCATTGGTCTGGGAAGGACACGGCACGTTGATGACCGCGCCCGTGAGTTTTCCCGCGAGGTCGAAGGTGTAGAGGAGATTGATGAAGGGGTCGGCCCCCGCTTCGTAATGGGAAAAGAGCGGATCGTTGGTATCGCCGTACATCTTGGCAAAGCCGTTCATGGCAATGCCCGTAGTTCCCTGATACTTTTTGCCGATGTCCTCGAGATAGACCACACGGCGGCTGTGGCCGGTGGTGGCGAATCCGTAGCCGTAGGCAATGGCTCCGGGCGCGCGTTTCTGCCACGCTTCCTTGACCGCGTCGACGACCTGGCGCGTGAGGAACGTCCGCACTTCACTTCCCGGTGTGATCTTCATCTTGTTCGGGTAAGTGATCTCGCCGAGGTTGGTGGCGGGACCCGCATGGGTATGGGTGGCGTTGATGATGATTTTTTCCACCGGGATCTCGGGAAGTTCCTTTTTCAGCAGTTTCTGGGCGTCCAGCAGGATCCGGCTGTCAATTTTCACCACGTCGCAGGAAACGAAGATCACGGCGTCGGATCCGTTTTCAAGGACGAGCGCCTGGGTCAGCATGGGGGTGAATACTCCACGGGAGACCCGCAGATAGAACTGTCCCGTGATCGGGACGGGTCCCTGCATGGCGATGGAGCGTTTCCCCCAGCCGATTTTCAGGTTCCCGGCCGGGATGTTTTCGCGCGAGGTCGTCGCGCAGCCGGTCAGAAACCCGAGTATAACTGCAATGCACAGAAGGCAATAGCAGGTTTTCTTCATTTTTTGCGTTTCCTTTCCTCAAGGATGGCGTTGATGCGTGCAGGATCGATCTTGTCCAGGTTGGAGAAGACCTTGACGATGCCCTGACGGACCTGTTCGGCGATATCGAGCCCGTTGGGCGCACGGAGAGTCTGGACCACGGAGATGTGCTTGCGGCTGTAGGCAAGCGCATTGGGGAACTTGTCGAGGGAGTAGTCCACTCCTTCGTTGGCGCCGGGAATGCTCCAGGGATAGCCGCCGCCGTAGGCATTTTTGGCCTTGAAGACGGTCATGTCGGGCAGGATGAACCGCTGCCAGACATTGGCGCGGATCCCCTCGTCTTTCAACGCCGCCACCACCGCGTCGCGGAAAATCACCTGTTCCTTCGGATCGGTGATGCCGAGTTTGTCGAAGTCGATACGCAGATTGAAGTTGTACCAGTTGTGGGTCGCCCATTCGGGTTCATACGGAAGAAGCAGTCCGGGAGTTCCGGCCAGATTCTTGAGCAGGTATTCCCCGTTCGCCCGCAGGGTATTGAAATAATAGTCATACTTGGCCAGCTGAGCGCGGCCGTAGGCGGCGGTGATCTCGTTGTTGCGGTACATCCAGCCGAGGGAATAGGCGTGATAATCGCGGTTCTCTTCCGGACGGGCGGTCTCGCCGAAACTCCACAGTTTGGACGCGCCTTTGTAGATCTCCTCGTTGTCGGTGACGAACATGCCGCCTTCGCCGCAGCAGAGGCACTTGTTCTGGTTGAAACTGAAAGCGGCGCAGTCGCCCAGGGTCCCGGCCTTGCGTCCCTTGTAGAGGGCGCCGTGGGCCTGGCATGCGTCTTCGATGACTTTCAGATTGTGTTTTTTCGCGATGGCGTTGATTTTGTCCATGTCGTCGCAGAGACCGTGGAGCTGGACCACGATGATGGCCTTGGTGCGGGGCGTGATGGCCGCCTCGATCTTGTCGGGATCCATGAGGAAGGTTTCGGGGTCGATATCCACGAAGATCGGAATGGCGTCATGGTGCAGGATGCAGGTGGCGCTGGAACTCCAGGTGTAGGAGGTGACGAGCACATGGTCGCCCGCGCCCACGCCGCAGCCTACCAGACACATGTGGAGCGCGGCGGTGCCGGAACTGGTGAAGAGCGCAAACTTGTTTCCGTTCCATTCGGCGAATTCCTTTTCGAATGCCAGGTTGTGGACGCCCCGGGCCTGATTGGGCCGGTGGAGCGCATCGAGCACCATTTTTTCATCGGTCTCATCGATGGGAGGCCAGTTAACTACTTTGGAGACGTCGACTGCGGGTTTGCCGCCGTAAATTGCGAGAGATTCAGCCATTTCAACACATCCTTTCCTGTTGGTTTTTGCTGTGGTTCTGTGCATATTATATCCCATGAAAGACGGGATGACAAGAGGGAACGATATAAAAATTTTGTCAATAATGGAAATTTTTTGTCATATTTTTCTTGCATTTGCCGGAAAACGGTGTTATTTTGGAAAAAATAAAAAAACCGGAGGAAGACATCATGGATGATGCGGCGGGAACTTTTCTTTCGGCCAGACCGAAGGTGAGAAGATTCTCAGTTCTGGAATACGACAATATTTATTCCGAAAAAGAGCACTTCTCCAACTGCCACGAACTGCTCTATGTTCTCGAAGGACGGATGACCCTGCATTTCGGGAAGAATCTCATATTCCATGCGGTCCCCGGGGATTTTCTGCTGGTCCCGGCGTATACACCCCACCGGGACGAGTTCGCGTTGTTGAAAGGGCTGCGGATCCTGCTGGTCCAATTCGACTGGGAGGTGCCGGAATACTTCCGCCGGGTGGACAACCGGACGCTGATCAATGTTTCCTACGAGACGCGCTGCGAGGCTCAGCGGAGGCTGGAATTCCTGCGGGACCGGCGGGAAAACACGGAAGACTGGAAACTTCATGCAGCCCTGGAACTTCACGGGATCCTGATGCTCTTTTACTTCGACATTGCGGGCGTGAAGAAGAACGGCGCCGTTCTTCCTGAACCCTCTTCGGAGACCCTGCGCCGGGTAAAACATTATCTGGACCAGAATTACCACGAACAAGTCACGCTGAAGGATGCCGCAGCGTTTGCCGGATTGAGCCCATCCTATCTTTCGCGCCAGTTCCACCGGGAATACGGAATCGGTTTTTCTGCTTACCTGACGGCCCGGAGACTGGAGGCGGCCCGGCGGCTGCTGCGGAACACGAAACTCCAGGTCGAAGAGGTGGCGCTCCGCTGCGGATTCGGATCGGGGAGTTATTTCATCAAGGTCTTCCGCCGCCATTGCGGCACCACTCCGGGAAACCGGTCATGAATCATAAATAATTTATGGATTAGCGGACTTTGCCGGGTCCCGGTTTGCAAGGGGGTGCCGGAGAGGTAATTTTTTTTGAAAAAAACTGGATTTTGCATTTGCATTCGTGAAAAAGGTCAATATATTGACACCAACATCGATTGTTAGGAGCAGTGAATCACGGTGGAATTCCGTGGCTGTCGCGCAACCGTCAAAGTCGGAGCCTGCGGCAATCGGTTATTTGAGACTCGTTCCGGTCCGCCGGAACAGAAGATGTGCGCGAAACACATAAGGAGTTTTTGATGACTTCGGTCATTGTCAGCAGTTTTCTTTTCATTTCTCCGAAGCGGAGTCGCGCCTCTTTTTCAACCCTCCAGAGGAGCGATCATGGATATAATTCAGAAACTGCGCAAGCGTGACGGCCGCATTGTCGAATTCGATCTCAACCGGATAACCCTGGCAGCCTCGAAAGCATTGAAAGCCGCCGGGACCGGAAATGAAAAAATCGCGGCGAAAATCAGCCAGGACGTGCTGGATGCACTGATCAAGGAAAATCCTGCCGACGGCATAGCCGACATCGAAAAAGTTCAGGATGCGGTGGAACAGGCATTCATCCGCAGGGGGCTTTCCAAGGCGGCCAAGGCATACATCCTTTACCGTGCACAGCATGAGAAGATGCGCGGCCACAAGCAGCTGATGCTGGACGTGCAGGAACTGATGACCTCCTACCTCGGACATGAAGACTGGCGGGTCAATGAAAATTCCAACGCGGGCTATTCGTATGCGAGCCTGCTGAACCATGTTTCCGGGGCGGTGGTGGCCAATTACACGCTGGCGAACATCTATCCGGCGGAGATCGCCGAAGCCCACCGGTCCGGCGACTTCCATCTGCACGACCTTTCCTGCGGGATCGTCGGCTACTGCGCGGGGTGGAGCCTGCGCGACCTGCTGACCATGGGATTCCAGGGCCGCGGCGGCCGTGCGAGCGCGGCACCGGCCAGACATTTCGACACGGCGCTGGGGCAGATCGTGAATTTCCTCTGCACTCTGCAGACCGAATGGGCGGGAGCGCAGGCGTTCAATTCCTTCGACACGCTGCTGGCGCCGTTCGTGCGTGCGGACAAACTCGATTTCAAGGCGGTGAAGCAGAACATGCAGCAGTTCATTTTCGGGCTGAACATCGCCAGCCGGTGGGGCCAGACGCCGTTCACCAACCTGACGTTCGACTGGGTGGTGCCGGAAGACCTGCGCGACCATCCGGTCATCATCGGCGGTGTGCCGCACGATACGGCGACCTACAAGGATTATCAGCCGGAAATGGACCTGATCAACCGTGCGTTCCTGGAAGTGATGAGTGAAGGGGACCGCGACGGACGGATCTTCACCTTCCCGATCCCGACCTACAACATCACGCCCGATTTCAACTGGGAAAGCGACAATGCGAAACTGTTGTTCGAGGTCACCGGCAAATACGGACTGCCGTATTTCCAGAACTTCATCAACAGCGACCTGCGTCCGGGCGATGTCCGTTCGATGTGCTGCCGCCTGCAGATGGACATGCGCGAACTCAGGAAGAAGACGGGCGGCCTGTTCGGGGCAGGGGAGCAGACCGGTTCGATCGGCGTGGTCACGATCAACATGCCGCGGATCGGGTATCTGGCGAAGGACGAAAAGGAATTCTTCGCCCGTCTTGACCGGCTGATCCAGCTGGCGGGCGAATCGCTGGAGATCAAACGGAAAGTGGTGCAGAAACATCTGGAAGGCGATCTGCTGCCCTATACCAAGACCTATCTGCCGACGCTGGAACACCATTTCAGCACGATCGGACTGGTCGGGATGAATGAAGCGTGCCTGAACTTCCTCGGCTGCTCGATCTGCGATGAGGAGGGACGCAATTTTGCGGTCCGCGTGCTGGATCACATGAAAGCGAAGATCCAGGACCTGCAGGAATCCACGGGTCACATCTACAACCTGGAAGCGACGCCGGCGGAAGGCACGAGCTTCCGTCTGGCGCGGCTGGACCGGAAACATTATCCGGAGATCATCTGTTCCGGCGACACCACGCCGTATTACACCAATTCGACGCAGCTGCCGGTGGGCTACACGGACGATCTGTTCGAGGCGCTGGACCTGCAGGCTCCGCTGCAGTCGCGCTATACGGGCGGGACGGTGTTCCATGCCTTTATCGGCGAACGGCTGACCGATCCGAAACTGACCGCTTCGCTGGTCAAACGGATCGCGACGAATTACCGGATCCCGTATTTCACCCTGACCCCGACGTTCAGCATCTGTCCGGTGCATGGATATATACCCGGCGAACACGAATCGTGTCCGCTGGAACAATAAAAAACAACCCAAAACGTAAAGGAGAACCAGAAAAAATGGCACAGTGTGGAGAAAAAACCGAAATCTATTCGCGCGTATGCGGTTATTTCCGCCCGGTTTCCAATTGGAACCAGGGGAAACGCGAAGAATTCAAGGACCGCAAGGAATATGATGTTTCCTGCAAGAAGGAATGCAAATAAATGGCAGTCAACGGCCTTCGGAAATTCAGTCTGATCGACTATCCCGGGAAAATCAGTTGCGTGGTTTTCTTCGGAGGATGCAATTTCCGGTGTCCGTTCTGTCACAATCCGGTGCTGATCTTCGACCCGGAAAGCCAGGGGACGCTTTCCGTGGAAGAGCTTTCGGATTTTTTCCAACAGAGACGGGGCAAGCTGGAAGCGGCCGTGTTTTCCGGCGGGGAACCGTCTCTGGATCCCCTTCTGCCTCAATACGTCCGGACGGCCAGAGAAGCCGGGTTCCGGGTGAAACTGGACACGAACGGATCGTTTCCGGAAGTGATCCGGGATTTATACGAGGCAGGGCTGCTGGATGCGCTTGGCATTGATTACAAGGCTCCGGCAGGCAAATACTCCCAGATCTGCGGCAATCCGGATGAACAAATCTCCGGCAAGGTAAGGCGATCCATCGCTTTTGCCGTAAAAAACGGGATCGAACTGGATGTCCGCACCACAGTCCACCGTGCGTTGCTCAATGAAGAGGATCTGCGCACGATGTATGAAGAACTTTTCATGCTCGGGGTGAAGCAATGGACCCTGCAGCAGTTCCACAAGGCGGAACTGATCGACGAGCGGCTGAATGAGATCCCCACCTGGAGCGATGCGGAATTCAAGAAACTGGCAGCCTCGCTCGGCCCCATGGTCCGCGTCCGCGGGACCCTGCAGTAAATAAAGAATATCGTCATCTGAAAAGATCGTTTATTTTAAGTCATTCCCCGTGGAACCGAATAGTGAATATTCGTCTTTATTTTGAATTTCAGCTGATCTTTTTCCCTTTTTTCCGGTCTAACCGGGAAAAAGCGCATTCTTCGGTTGAAAAACCGTCGATCCGGATGTATTTTACTTCCTTGAATCAACATGAGAGGTATGGAAAAATGAAACGATCGAACCGTATGATGGTGCAAGGGATAATTTTGTTGCTCCTGCTTGCATTTTTGCCTGTTTACGGAGTTCAGAAGGCGGCAGTGAAGCTGGAACCGACCCGGTCCATGTCCATGATCGCGCGTGCAGCGGCTTTTCTGCTCACCAACAATCATTTCAGCCAGCGGAAGATCGATGAATCGTTGTCGGAGCAATTATTTGAGGATTATTTCAAGACACTGGATCCCTCGCACATGTATTTCACGAAGCAGGACCTGGCTTCTTTTGAGGGGATGAAAAAGGATTTGGGAAATCAGATCCGGCGCGGCAATATCCAATTCGCATTCGATGTATTCAAACTTTTCCTGAAACGGCTGGATGAATATGAAAAATTCACCGACGGTTATCTCCGGACGAAGCCGGCGCTTGACACGGATGAGACCTTTGAACTCAACCGGACCAAGGCGCCGTGGGCGGCAAACCGTCAGGAACTGGAAGTGCTCTGGAAAAAGAAGATCCGCAATGACTTGATCCTGCTGGAAATGCTGGACCGTTCCAAAAAGGAAAAACAGAAGGAGTCTGCGAAGGGAAAAACCGTTCCCCAAACCATATCCCGGAAAAATGTGCGCGAAAAAAATCCGCTGGAGCGGACGCGTTACCGTATTTCCCGTTTTCTGCAGTATTACCGGAATATGGAAGGGATCGACATCCTGGAAATGTATTTGTCCTGCCTGACCCGGATCTATGACCCGCATTCGCAATACATGTCTCCGCGGTCGGAAGAGGATTTTAACATCAATATGAAATTGTCGCTGGTGGGGATCGGCGCACTGCTGAGTTCCGAGGACGGCTACACCAAGATCGTGAAAGTGATCCCCGGCGGCCCGGCCGATCTGGACGGACGGCTGAAATCGGAAGACCGGATCATCGCCGTTGCCCAGGAAAACGAAGAACCGGTGGATATCCAGGACATGCCGCTGAACAAAGTGGTCAATATGATCCGCGGCAAGGAAAAAACCAAAGTGACGCTGACCATACTGGAAGGAGCAAAAGGGAATTCGGCAGTCCCCGTGAACATTACGCTGGTCCGGGACAAAGTCCGGCTCAAGGAATCCGAAGCCTCCGGCAAACTGCACCGGATCCGGACAAGCGATGGGGAAAAACGGATCGCGGTCCTGACGCTGCCTTCCTTTTATATCGATTTCAGCGCGGCCTACCGCGGTGATGAAAACTACCGCAGTTCCACGCGAGACATTGCCAATCTGATCCGGAATTACCTCAAGGAAGGGCCGCTGGACGGATTGGTCATCGATTTGCGTTCCAATGGAGGCGGCAGCCTGCTGGAAGCGGTCACGCTGACCGGGTTGTTCATCAAAGATGGACCGGTGGTGCAGGTTTGCGACCAGCGTGGACGCAAAGTCGATGAAGACCAGGACGGCGGACGGATCCTGTATGGCGGTCCGCTGGCAGTGCTGACCAACCGGTTCAGCGCCTCGGCGGCGGAGATCTTCGCGGGTGCGATCAAGGATTATCAGCGGGGGATCATCCTGGGCGACAGCAAGACCCACGGCAAGGGAACGGTCCAGACGATGCTGGAACTGGACCGTTATACCGCGTTCTGGGGGCGGAAAACACCGTCCGGGACACTCAAATTGACGAATGCCAAATTTTACCGGATCAACGGCGCTTCCACGCAGCTGAAAGGCATTACTCCGGATATCGTCTTCCCCTCTTTCACGGATTCCATGGAGATCGGAGAGGACAAATTGGAACATGCCATGCCGTGGGATACGATCCCCGCCGCAGATTATCAGGTCTACGATCCCCGGCTTCCCGGATTGGTTCCGATCTTGCGGGAACGCTCGAGCGACAGAGTGGCAAAGAGCAACGAATTCAAACTGCTCTGCCGGGACATTGAAGTCTTCCGCAAGATCCGGGACCGGAAGACGGTCTTGCTCAACCTGGAAAAACGCTGGAATGAATACCTGGCGGAAAAGAAACTGGAGGATGAACAGAACAAGCTGCTCCGTCTGGATCCGGATGAATCCGGCAAGGAGAAAAATACGGTGAAAGACCTGTATATGGAGGAGACTTTGAATGTCATGAAGGACTGGATCGAGCTGGCCGGGAAAGAATAAGGGATTCCGGATCGGCTGTCAGGAGCCGGAAAGATAAAAACAGATATCATTTTTTGACATGAGGAGATAGAATGAGAAAAGAATTTCTGCCGTTTTCCAAACCGAGCATCACCGAGGCCGATATCGAGTCGGTCGCCGCAGTGCTTCGTTCCGGCTGGATCACCACCGGTCCGAAATGTGCGCAGCTGGAAAGTGATTTCAAAGCCTATACCGGATGCGCAAATGCGGTTTCCATGACCTCGGAAACTTCGGTCATGGTCACTTTGTTCCGCGCTTTGGGGATCGGTCCGGGCGACGAGGTGATCTCGCCGTCCATGACCTGGGTCTCCCTGCCGAACACGGCGCGGCTTTTCGGCGCCACGGTGGTTTTCGTTGATGTCGACAAAGACACGCTGATGGTCAATGCCGCGGATGTCGAGGCCAAAATCACGCCCCGGACCAAATTGATCGTGCCGGTCCACTTCGCGGGCGCCGCCCTGAACCTGGGCGAACTGCGCGCGGTGGCGGCGAAACACAATATCATGATGGTCGAGGATGCCGCCCATGCCATGGGATCCGAATGGAACGGCGAAAAGATCGGCGCCCGCGGGACCTGCATGTTTTCCTTCCATCCGATCAAGAATATCACGACCGGGGAAGGCGGGATGTTTGCCACTGACCGGCAGGACCTTGCCGACCGGATCCGCAGTTTGAAATTCCACGGATTGGGGGTTGACGCATACGACCGTCAGACACATGGCCGGGCGCCTCAGGCGCAGGTGGTGGAACCGGGTTATAAATTCAATCTGCCCGATATGCAGGCCGTCCTGGGGCTTGGACAGCTGGCGCGTCTCGATGCAATGAACGAAAAACGCCGTCAGCTTGCCATGCGTTACCGGGAAAAACTGGCTGCGGTGGAGGAACTCATTCCGCTCAGCGATCCGCCTTATGCATTCAAACATTCCTGGCATCTGTTCGTGGTCCGGGTGGACATCGAAAAAGCGGGCATGACGCGCGATGAATTCATGGCGGAACTCAAACAGCGCAATATCGGGACCGGACTTCATTTCCGCTGCACGCATCTGCAGAAATACTATCGGGAAGTGCTTGGACACAAGCCCGGTTCGCTGCCGAATACCGAATGGAATTCCGACCGCATCTGCTCCCTGCCGCTGTTCCCCGACATGACCGAGGACGATCAGGACGATGTGATCGGAACGATCAAGGATGTCCTGGCCAGGCGGTAACGGAAAAAATAACCGTTTGAAAAACATCAAAGCCGGTTTCCGGAAGGGGGACCGGCTTTGCTTATGTGCCGTCCGTAAAAGTTATTTGGCCTTTTTCCGGAATTTGGGGACTCCGGTTTCCACGGTGTCACGGGTGATGATGCACTCGGCAATGTCGCTGCGGGAAGGCAGGTCGAACATGATGGAGGACATCATATTTTCGATGATGGAGCGCAGTCCGCGTGCTCCCGTGCCTTTGACCACGGCCTTTTCCGCCAGAGCGTCGAGCGCTTCCGGTTCGAATCTGAGCCGGACATTTTCGTAGGCAAGCAGTTTTTCATACTGGCGGGTCAGGGAGTTTTTCGGCTCGGTGAGGATCTTCATCAGGTCTTCTTTGGTCAGCGGTTCCAATGCGGTCACCACGGGCAGACGTCCGATGAATTCGGGGATCAGGCCGTAACGGACCAGGTCTTCCGGTTCAACGGAATGGAGGATCTTTGCGGGAGTCATCTGCTCTTCCTGCGTCTGGACTGCCTGTGCGGAATCGAACCCCAGGACATGGTGGCCGATCCGGCGCTGCACGATCTTGTCCAGCCCGACAAACGCGCCGCCGCAGATGAACAGGATATTGGTGGTGTCGACCTGAATGAACGGCTGGTTCGGATGCTTGCGCCCGCCTTTGGGCGGAACATTGGCGATCGTTCCCTCGAGGATCTTCAGCAAAGCCTGCTGGACGCCTTCGCCGGAAACATCGCGCGTGATGGAAACATTTTCACTTTTCTTGGAGATCTTGTCGATCTCGTCGACATAGATGATCCCGACCTGGGTTTTTTCCACGTTGAAATCGGCCGCCTGAAGCAGACGGAGGATAATGTTTTCCACATCCTCGCCAACGTATCCGGCTTCGGTCAGGGTCGTAGCGTCGGTAATGCAGAACGGCACATCCAGCATCCGGGCCAGAGTCCGTGCAATGAGCGTTTTCCCGGAACCGGTGGGCCCGATCAGCAGGACGTTGCTTTTTTCGATTTCCACATCCGGGAACTCTTTTTCCACGGCGGCGGCCGCGGCGGTCCCCTTGCCGAACAGGCGTTTATAGTGATTATGCACGGCCACGGAGATCATTTTCTTGGTTTCTTCCTGGCCGACTACATATTTATCCAGTTCGGCCTTGATCTCCGCCGGTTTCGGCAGGGGCCGCTTCATCAGCTCGTTCAATGCGTTCTGCGCATTCGTCTGATGGGCTCCTTCCTGATCTTCAAAGATCTGATGGCAGGTCTCCACGCAATGGCGGCAGATCATGACGCCGTCGTCGCCCTTGATCAGCGGTCCGGTTTCGGGAGTGAATCCGGGCCGTTTGCAGAAGGAACAGCGGTCCTGTTTGTCGTTTGCCATGATTCACCCGGCTTTATTTGGACGTGCGATGGGAAAGGACATGGTCGATCAGACCATATTTCGCGGCTTCCTCCGCGGACATGAAGAAATCGCGGTCGGTGTCCTTGGAAACTTTAGCCAGAGAAACTCCGGAGTGCTGGGAAATGATCCCGTTGAGTTTCTGGCGCATCTTGAGGATCTCCTTGGCCTGGATGTCGATATCCGAGGCGGTCCCCTGAGTCCCGCCCCAGGGCTGATGGATCATGATCCGGGAATTGGGCAGGGAATAGCGTTTTCCCTTGGCGCCTGCGCAGAGCAGGACCGCGCCCATGCTGGCCGCCTGTCCGACGCAATAGGTCTTGACATCGCAGGAAAGCATCTGCATGACATCGTAGATCGCCAGTCCGGCAGTTACGCTTCCTCCCGGGGAGCAGATGTACATGTCGATATCCTTTTTCGGATCTTCGCTCTGCAGGAACAGCAATTCGGCAATGATCAGATTTGCCACTGCATCGTTGATTTCCGTGCCGAGCAGAACGATCCGGTCTTTCAGCAGACGCGAGAAAATATCATATCCGCGTTCGCCGTTTCCGGTTTGTTCCACCACCATCGGTATCGTGTAATTGTTGAACAGGTCCATCGTACCCTCCGGGATTGTATTTTTCATTCGGCGGAATTATGCCTTGGCCTGATCCGCAATGAATCCGATCACCTTGTTCATCAGGATGTCGGACTGGATCTCGGTAAAGCCGCCGTTACTGTCCAGCATTTTGCGGATATCTTTTTCCTTGTAGCCGAGATAGGCGCTCATCTGACGGATCTGCGCGTCGACTTCCTCGTCGGAAACCGTGATGTTTTCCGCCTGGGCGATCTTCCGGAGGACGAAGAGTTTCTTCACCTTGGCGGAAGCCGCCTTTTTGGCCGCTTCCAAGTGTTTGTCTTTGTCCGCCTTGAATTTTTCCACATCTTCCTCGCTGCGGACCAGCTGATCGGCGATCCGGGAGAATTCACGCTGGGAAGCCATGCCGAGAACGCCCTTGGGCAGTTCGAAATCCGGAACGGAGGAGATCACCTGATCGGCGACTTTTTCCCGGATCTGCGCCTTGCGGGCTTCCGCCATTTCATTTTCGGCTTTCTTTTTCAGGAATTCGTGCATCTTTTCCACGTTTTCCATGCCGAGTTTTTCGGCCAGTTTTTCTTCGGATTCGATCGGGACACGGCGTTGGATCTCGTTGACCTTCACGGTGTAATTGACGCTCTTGCCCGCCAGTCCGGGTTCCCGCCAGTCGGCCGGGAAATCGGCTTTGAACTTGATCTCATCGCCTTTTTTGGCACCGGTCATCGCTTTGATCACGCCGGGGATCTGTTCGGGTTCGCTCAGATAGAACCAGCTCTCATCGGCTTTGACGGCACGTTTCAGGGAAGCGGAAGCATCTTCGGGGAGAGCAAAATCGGAATCATAGGAAACCTTCAGCATATCGCCGGCGGCCGCGGGATCCGTCACGGACAGGAATTCGGCGTACAGGTTCTTGATGTATTTCAGCTGGGCTTCGCAATGCTGTTCCAGCGTTTCCTTTTCTTCAACTTTGACTTCCAGTCCCTTGTATTCCGGCAGTTTGAATTCCGGCGCGATTTCGAAGTCCATGGAAAAGGCATATTCTTTTCCGCTTTCGGGTTTGTTTTCGGCGGAAACCTGTCCGAAGGAAACGATATCGAGATCCTTGTTTTCGGTCAATTTGCGGAAAGCACCCTGCTGAAGCACTTTGGCGACATCGTCCAGGATGTATTCTTTGTATTTGCTCAGGATGAGAGCGGCGGGAGCTTTTCCTTTCCGGAATCCGGGCAGCTGTGCGTATTTCCCGGCTTCTTTGATTGCGTCCTTGAATGCGGCATCCACCAGGTCAGCCGTGTATTTAGCTTCCATTTTCCGGGTGCAGACATCGGTTTCTTTCAGTTCGATCTGCACTTTTTCCAGCAGCGAATCAATAGCCATCGTTATTCTCCTGTTGTTAAACTATGGTTAGTTGCAAATTTTCTATCCAAATTTAAATAATATAACGCCATAAAGCCGTTTTTTCCACAGGTAATGATAAAAAAGTGAAAAAGATTTTTTCCGTTCAATAATTCCTGACGCATTCGGCCAGTTTTTCCGCGAACTGCGAAATTTCCTCCGACGTATTGGGTTTCCAGAAGGAGAGCCGCAGACCGCAAAAAGAGTCGTGCCGCGAATAACCCATAGCCGACAGCGCATGGGACCCGCCGGGCGTTTCCGATTCGCAGGCACTGCCCGGAGCTGTGCTGATCTCATGGACGTGCAGCGCCCGGGTCAGGATGGCTCCCTGCATGGGCGCGGTCAGCAGATGAGCGATAAACGGCGAAGCGGCGTCTTCCGGCAGGGTGAACGGGAACTCCAGTTTTCTTTTCCGGAGTTCTTCCGCCAGAAGCCGTTTCAGCCGGAGTGCATGGTCATACAGATCCGGCTGCGTTCCAGCGGCCCGGATGCCGCTCCGGATCGCGGTCAGCAGAACCGGGACCGGGCAACGTCCGGCAAAATGTTCAGAACTGCGCAGCCCTTTTACCGTTCTGCTGTATTTTTTGGAGCAGAACAGGACCGCGCCTCCGGGTGCGCCGAGTTTCTGGCCGGAAAGGAAGAGAAAATCCGGACGCCATGCCCGGATGTCCAGCGGGAGTTTTCCGACCGACTGCATGGTGTCCAGCAGCAGAGCCGCTTCCGGGGCCGCCTGATCCAGCAGGGAACGGACCGCGGCAGGATCCAGGATGCCGCCGGTCTCGCTCTGCACATGATGGACCGCAACTGCGGCGGTCTGACCGGACAGCATGGAACGCAGCACATCCAGCCGGACCCCGGACCGGTCGGCGGGACAATGTTTCAACTGCAGTCCGGCGCGGGCGCAGGAGCGCTGAAGCGCATATTCCAGGGCAGGATGTTCCAGCGTGGTGGTCACGATCTCGCGTTTCCGGGTATTTCGGCAAAGCGCTTCCACCCCCATTGCCAGCACTTCGGTCCCGGTATTGGCGAAAAAGGGGTCAAAGGGATCCAGTTTGAATGCCGCCGTCAGTTCGTCTGCGGCCGAACGGATCCGGCGAGCGGCCAGACTGCCGCAATAACCCATGGATTCCTGATTGCCGGGGAATTCCGCCGCGCAGGCTGTGAAAAACGCGAGCAGTTCCGGATCGCAGGGGGCTGCTGCGGCATTGTCAAGATAAATGGACATGATGAGACGGGGTCAGGAATTGCGGACTTCCGTTTTTTCCCGTTCGCAGCGGTCGCGCAGCGAGGCGATCTCCGTGATCAGTCCCTGCCGGATCTCTTCGGCCTTTACCGGATCGGCTTCCTTCGCCAGTTTCTGCTGGGCGGAAAGTTCCGCTGCGGCGATGCGGGATCTGTAGATACGGTCGATCTCGGCGATCTTCTCTTTTTTCTCCGGCGGAAGCACGTTCAGTTTTCCGCCGGTGCGTTCGAGAGCAAGTTCATAAGCACTTTTCATTTTTTCGCCTCGGTTTTCGGTGCTGCTTTAGTTGTTGCCTTGGGGGTTGCCTTGGGGGTTGCCTTGGGTGCTGCCTTCGCGGGTGTATTCAGATGGGAAAAGGGGACCGGCGGCAGAAATTCCGAAGCGGGGAAGTCCAGATTGATCTTGAAATCGGTCATCTTGGAGATCCGGGTGGTGTCCATCAGTTTCACCGTGGAGGTGGCGGGCAGACGGATGCTGTCGTTCTCATACCAGGTGTAATCGGCGGGAACATTGACATAAAGATATTCTTCGCCGTTGATATACATGACCGTTTCCATCCGTTCGGTGAGGAAGGTTTTGCCGTTGATATACAGGACATACGGGGCAATGCCTTTGACGCCGGGATCGCAGATCAGCCGGTAGGTGCGGTATCCATCCTGGATCTGCATGTCGATCGAAACGCTCTTGAAGATCTTCGTGGCATCCATCGAAGGCGTGCCCATCTGGGTGAAGATCCGCATCAGTTCGGTCGGAAGGCCTTTGGGGACGGGGGTGGATTTCCGGGTGGCGCAATCGTAGCGCCATGCGTTGCCGGCATTGTAAATTTCAATGATGGTGGGCTTCTTGTTCTTATAAGTGGTGATCCGCATTTTGTCCGGAGCCTGGAAACGGGTCTCGATGGCCATCGTTTCCTTGGCGCCGGACTGCATGACCGACAACGTCTGTTTCATCAGATAGGATTTGCAATCATAATACCGGTGCTGCGGATCGGTCGCCTTGCTCATTTTGGCGATCAGTTCCGGGACCGTGATATCCGCCGGTTCCATGGGTTCAAGATGCAGCAGGTCCTGACAGGCGCAGAAAAAAAGCATGCCTGCCATTGCCGGCAGCAGCCGGAGCCCGGCAAACCAGAAACTAAAACTTTTACGCATAACAAAGACTCCTTGTAAAAATACAGTTTTCCTCTTTTAAGATAATATATCCGAAAAAAATCAAGTTTCAAGACAGGAAATCGCGTTTCATTTAAATATATAGGGAAAAGGTGTTTCCGCAAAAAAAACCAAAAAATACGACTTTTTTTCTTGCCTTGTCTGAAAAAACGGTTACATTAACCGGAGATAAAAAGCAAAGACTGTTTTTACAAAGGAGGGATAAAGATGTTTTTTGATCCGGTGTATCTGCTGTTCGCCATTCCCGGACTGATCGTTGCGGGCCTGGCTTCGTTGTATGTCAAAACGACTTTTTCGGAATATTCCCATCACCGGGCGTCTTCCGGTTTGACCGGAGCGGAGGCGGCTGAGCAAATGCTTCATCGTGCGGGGATCTACGATGTCCGGATCGAACGGGTGGAAGGGTTCCTTTCCGACCATTACGATCCGACTTCCCGTACCCTGCGCCTGTCACCGGACGTTTATGATTCCGATTCCCTTTCCGCGATCGGCGTGGCGTGCCATGAGGCGGGACACGCTTTGCAGCATGCTGCGTCGTACGGTCCGCTGGGATTGCGGAGCACACTGGTGCCGGTCACCAACATATCCTCCTGGCTTTCCTATATCGTGATCTTTCTGGGATTCATTTTCCAGTCCAGCGGGCTGGTGTGTATCGGCGCGATCCTGTTCAGCGCGGTGGTTTTGTTTTCCATTGTGACTCTTCCGGTGGAATGGGATGCCAGTTCCCGTGCCAAAGAGATGATGGTGACTGCCGGGATCGTTTCCCCTGCGGAACGCGACAATGCCGGCAAAGTGCTGAACGCCGCTTTCCTGACCTACGTCGCCGCCGTGCTGAGCGCCCTGCTGACGCTGCTTTACTACCTGGTCCGTGCCGCGGGTATGAACCGGGATTGATTTCCATACTCATCAGAGAAGAGGTGTAAAAATGAAAGACTGCATTTTCTGCAAAATCATCGCCGGGGAGATCCCTTCCCGCAAGATCTACGAGGACGATCTGGTATATGCCTTCATGGACATCAGCCCGATCAATTTCGGACATACGCTGGTGATCCCGAAGGAACATCATGCCAGTTCGGCCACGATCCCGGAAGCGACCGCCGGCCGCATGTTCCGGGTCGGTTCCCGGATCGGCGTGGCGCTGAAACGCGCACTGGATGCTGACGCCTTCAACCTGCATCTGGCGGACGGCACCTGTGCCGGACAGGTGGTCATGCATGCGCATCTGCATGTGGTCCCGCGCGGAGCGGACGACAATTTCCACTGGAACTGGCGTCAGCTCAAATACGAATCCGATGCTGCGGCGGATGAGATCGCCGAAAAGATCCGCAAGTCGTTCAAACTGGAATCGCAGGATTGACCGTTTCCCCGATGAATGAAGAAAGTTTTGTCCGGAAACTCAGTGCGCTTTTTCCGCAGCCGGAGGATGTGAAAGTCGGACCGGGCGACGACTGCGCCGTGCTGGATCTCGGTGCTCCGGAACTGGTTCTGGCAGCGGTCGACCAGGTGATCTCCGGAGTCCACTACACTCCCGATACCCCGCCGGATGCGGCGGCCGGAAAACTGCTCAAGCGCAATGTCAGCGACATCGCGGCCATGGGCGGAGTCCCGACTCATGCGCTGCTTTCGCTGGCGGTCGATCCGATGGACGAGGAATGGCTGCTGGCTTTCCATCAGGGGATCGCCGCACACGCCGCACCGTACGGGATCGCCGTGATCGGCGGCGACATGGCCCGATTGTTTATCCCTGGCGAGGTTTTGTCACTGACCATTCTCGGCAAGGTGGAGCCGGACAAACTGTGTCTGCGATCCAATGCCCGCGAAGGGGACTGGCTGTTCGCCACCGGATGTTTCGGCAACTCTTTCCGTTCGGGACACCATCTGACTTTCACGCCGCGGCTGAAGGAAGCCCGCTTCCTGGCGGGTGATTTCTCCTGCGCCATGCAGGATGTCAGCGACGGTCTGCTCAAAGATGCGGTCCGGATGGCGGAAGCCTCCGGTCTGGCTCTGCAGCTGGACCCGGAAAAGATCCCGCTCCGGGCGGGCGCAACTTTGGAAAATGCGCTTTCCGAAGGGGAGGATTACGAACTGCTGTTTGCCGTTCCGGACCGGGTCCGTGCCCGGCTGGAACATGAATGGCCGTTCCCGGAAACGGCGCTGACCTGCATCGGAAAGTTTGCCGCCGGAGGACCCGGAACGGTTTCCGGATTGAAAAAACAACCCGTCAACACAGGATATGACCATTTTCGATGAAACAGGAAATTTATACGCATTCGCCGGATGAGACCCGGGAACTGGCTGCGAAAATCGCGGGGGAGACAGCGAACGGAACGGTTTTTGCACTGTATGGCAATCTCGGCGCGGGAAAAACCGTGTTCGCATCCGGTTTTGCCGCCGGTCTCGGGATCACCGAACCCGTTTCCAGTCCGACTTTCACCATCGTGCAGGAATACCCCTATGCCAAAGGCATGTTCTTTCATCTGGATCTCTACCGGATCGACGGACCCGAAGCCGCTTTGGCATTCGGGATCGACGAATTCCTTTATGCTTCCGACGCCGTATCGCTGGTGGAATGGCCGGAACGGATCGACGGACTTTTCCCGCCGGGGACCGTCCGGGTGACCATCGAACGGACCGACCGGGAAGAGGTGCGGAAGATCACCATCGAAAAACCGGATCGAGGTGATCCATGCTGTTCCAGCTGAAATCGGAATATGCCCCCGCCGGGGATCAGCCGCAGGCGATCGCGGAACTGGTGCGGGGACTCAAGGAGGGAAAGAAATATCAGACGCTGCTGGGCGTGACCGGCTCCGGAAAGACTTTCACGCTGGCCAACGTGCTGGCGCAGGTGAACCGTCCGGCGCTGATGCTTTCCCATAACAAGACCCTGGCCGCGCAGCTGTACAGCGAACTGAAAGCATTCCTTCCGGACAATGCGGTGGAATTCTTCATCAGTTATTATGACTACTATCTGCCGGAATCGTATATCCCGCAGACGGATACCTACATTGCCAAGGATGCCAGCATCAACGAGAATATCGAACGGCTGCGGCTTTCCGCCACCGCTTCCCTGCTGGAACGGCGCGATGTCCTGACGGTCGCCAGCGTGTCCTGCATCTACGGCTTGACCGCGCGGGAGGATTACGAATACATGTGCATCCCGCTGGCCGTGGGACAGGAGATCGGCCGCAACGAGCTGCTCCGGCGTCTGGTGGAGGTGCAGTTCGACCGCAACGATATGGCGCCGGAACGGGGACAGTTCCGGGTGAGGGGGGACAACGTGGACATTTTTCTGCCGCAGAAGGAAGAGATCCTGCGGGTGGAGTTCTGGGGCGACTCGGTGGAATCGCTGACCCGGTGCGATCCGGTGACAGGACGCGTGCGTTCCCGTCCGGAGTCGGTCATGATCTTCCCTCCGCGTCATTTTGTGCTGCCGCAGGAACGGATCAATGCCGCGATGGAGGGGATCAAGGAGGAAATGCGCGAACGGGTCGCCTGGTTCGAGTCGCAGGGAAAACTGGTGGAGGCGCAGCGGCTGTACCAGCGGGTCAATTACGATATGGAAATGATGCGCGAGATCGGGTATTGTCCCGGCATCGAAAATTATTCGCGCCATTTGGGCGGACGTGCCGCCGGTTCCCGTCCGTTCTGCCTGCTGGATTTCTTTCCGAAGGATTATCTAACGATCATCGACGAATCACATGCCACGATCCCGCAGATCATGGCGATGTACAAGGCGGACCAAAGCCGCAAACAGATGCTGGTGGATTACGGGTTCCGGCTGCCTTCCGCACTGGACAACCGGCCGCTGAAATTCGAGGAATTCACTGCCCTGCTGGGCGATGTGATCTTTGTCTCGGCTACCCCGGCGCAGTATGAACTGGACCTTTGCGGGGGAAGCGTGGTCGAGCAGGTGGTGCGTCCGACCGGACTGCTGGATCCGCCGGTGGAGGTGCGCAAACTGGACGGACAGGTGGACGACGTGATGGAGGAGATCCGGCGCTGCACGGAATCCGGCGGACGTTCGCTGGTGGCAACGCTGACCAAGAAAAGTGCGGAACGGCTGGCGGATTATCTGAGCGATCTGGGATTGCGTGTGAAGTATCTGCATTCGGAAATCGATGTGATCGAACGGGTCCGGCTGCTGACCGAATTGCGGCGCGGCGATTTCGACTGTATCGTCGGGATCAACCTGCTGCGGGAAGGGATCGACCTGCCGGAACTGAAACTGGTGGCGATCCTGGATGCCGACAAGGAAGGTTTCCTGCGTTCGGCCCGTTCGCTGGTACAGGTGGCCGGACGCGCGGCCCGGAACGCCGAAGGGAAGGTGATCCTGTATGCCGACCATATCACCGACAGCATGAAAGCCCTGATCGACACCACCGAAGCCCGCCGCGCCAAACAGCAGGCTTACAATAAAAAACACCATATCACTCCGAAAACGATCCTGAAGGCCGACCGTGAAACGATCACCGACGTCCTCGGCCTTTCGTCCGCATCGTCCGCCCGGACTCCGGTTCCCTACAACACCGAAGAACTGCATGAAGCCGCGGCCATGCTGCGGGAAGACCGGGCGGAATACCAGCCTTCATCTGGAAAAGGCTCCCGCAAAGGAAAAGTGGTCCGGATGGAACAGACGGACTGGGAAGGGTTGGACCCTGCCGAGCTGATCGACGCGCTGGAAAAAGAGATGTTCGCCGCGGCGGAGAATCTGGAATTCGAGCGTGCAGCCCAGCTGCGCGACCAGATCAGGAGTATGGAAAATCCGGATACGCCGGACCGGACCAGACCGGTCCGGTCCCGGAAGCACAGGTAAAACAGTCAGACCTTCCGATCCAGCATATAGGCGGTCAGATCGACCATCAACTGACGGAACTGGTTGTCCGGCAGGGCGTCCAGGCATTTCATGGCCTGGTCGGTGTACCCGGCGATCTTCTGGAGGATCCGGTCAACGGCTCCGGAATCCTTCAGCAGAGTGCGGATCTTCCGGATGGTGTCCATCGGATATTCCGGCAATCCGGTCAGGGAAAGGAGTTCCTTTTTTCCGGGCCCGGACAGATGCTTCATGGCATCCAGGAACATCAGGGTCGGCTTGCCTTCCTGGAAATCGGATCCAAGCGGTTTGCCGAAGGTTTTCAGGTCGCCGAAAACGCCGAGATAATCGTCCCGCAGCTGGAAAGCGATCCCCATGGAATGGGCATAATCACCGAGGACGCGCAGTTCCGGCTGATCGGGGTCGGCGTTATTCAGGGCGATCGCGCCGCCGGTCTGGACGCAGAACTGGAGGAGACATGCCGTCTTGCCGGTGATGGTTTTCAGGACTTCGTCTTCGGAGATCCGGTCCGGATCGCGCATCGGCAGTTCCACATCCAGCGCTTCGCCGGAGATCAGGCCGCGGTTGACCACGGATTGGAGACGGCGGGTCAGCGCCATGACCAGTTCCGTGCTGCAACCGGATTCGACGGAACGCATCAGCAGGTCGATCGCCCAGGCCTGCTGGATGTCGCCGGCCAGAATGGCCATGTCCCGGCCGAATTTGCTGCAGCATTCCGCATTCCTGCGGTATGCGGCGGATGCATGGGCCGCAAGTTCCATGTGTGTGGTGGGAAATCCGCGCCGGACTTCGTCTTCATCAATGATGTCATCGTGGACCAGGGTCCAGGAATGGTAAATTTCCGTGGCGGCCGCGGCATTCATGGCTTTTTCCGGATCGCCGCCGAGGGCGCCGCAGCTCCAGAGCACCAGCGCGGGACGGATCCGTTTGCCGCCGCGGATGGGGTAGGAGCGGACGGCCGAGCGCAGACATTCCGGGTAGACGGCGGATGGAAACGGATCGGCGGACAGCACCGTGATCACGTCCGAAGCGACTTTCCGCAAGGCTTCCTGTAAAGCAGGTTTCATAAGAGATTCTCTGTGATTCAGGTTGTTTTTTTCAATCTTCGGGATGGGAATTATCATCCGTGAAAGCTAATTTACTCCGGCAACCGGTATTTTTCAAGAAAAAAATGTAAAAAGGATATTTTGTTTTTTTCTGCACTTTTTTTCAGGATTTGACAGAATAAGACTTGAAGAATCAAGAATACGGGTTAAAGTACAAATCCCAAAGGTGCTTTTTCTGTTTATCAGAAAAGGCAGGGTGTTTCGTGTCTGCTTGCAAGAGTTCAGACGACAGAGATGAAAAGAGGGAAAGAAACTGAGGAGACAGGACAAATGAATAATGAACTTCTGGCGATGCTGGATTATATTGAGCAGGAACGCGGGATCAGTAAGGACCAGTTGGTGGCGGCAGTGGAAAGCGCGATAGCTTCCGCTTCCCGGAAAAGCATTCATCCGGCTTCCAAACTGGAAGTGAAACTGGACCGGAAAACCGGACAGATCCGCGCCTGGGCCAAACTTACCGTGGTCGATACGTTTCCGAACAACGACCAGATCACGATCGAAAAGGCCCGGACGGTATTCCCGGACGTGAAACTCGGGGATGAGATCGACTGGGAAGTGACCCCGAAGAATTTCGGACGGATCGCGGCATCGACCGCCCGGCAGACCATTATCCAGAACCTTCGCAAAGCGGAAAAAGAAATCGTCAAGGTCGAATATCAGGACAAGATCGGTGAGATCGTCAACGGGACCGTGAAACGGATGGAAGCGGGAGCCATCATCGTCGACCTGCTGAAATCCGAAGGGATCATCGAATCGCGGGACAAAGTGCCTGGCGAATCCTACATGGTCGGCGAACGGATCAATGCGCTGCTGATCAGGGTGGAGACCGAGTCCAGCGGACCGAGCCTGATCCTTTCCCGCTCCAATGCGGATTTTGTGAAGAAACTTTTCGAACGGGAAGTCTCCGAGATCCATGACGGCGTGGTGGAGATCGCCGGGATCGCCCGGGAAGCCGGGATGCGGACCAAGATCGCGGTCCGCAGCAACGATCCGCGGGTCGATCCGGTCGGTGCCTGTGTGGGAATGCGCGGGATGCGGGTCCGCAACATCACCGCGGAACTCGGAAACGAACGGGTGGATATTATCCGGTATGATGACGATATTCTGGTCTACGCCGCCAATGCGCTGCATCCAGCCAAGCTGGAAAGCATTGAACCCGATGAGGAACACCGCATCCTGAATATCCATGTCAACCAGGAAAATTCGCGTCTGGCCTTCGGAAAGAAAGCGCAGAATGTCCGGCTGGCCCAGAAGCTGATCGGGTGGAACATCAATTTCACCATCGATGAAGGCGAACAGGAATCGTTCGAGGAGAAGAAGGCACAGGTGATAAGCCAGTTGTCTCAAATGCTTTCGATCGCTCCGGAAAAAGCCGCGCTTCTGGTGAACAACGGATATTTGAGCATGGATGGATTGAAGACGGCGGGCATGAAGGACATTTCCGCCATTGCCGGTATGGATGAAGCCTCGCTGAAGTCGATTTCCGAAGCGCTGGAAAAGTTTTCCGGTGCGGCTGAAAAGGCGGAATAATCTGCGGACTCCTTTCCGCATCCATTGCATTTTTTCAGGAAAGACAAGAGGTTATGAATGGCAAAGAAAAGTTTGAATGTAAAAAATCTTGCTGAACGTTACGGTCTCTCCGCAAAGGAAGTGCTGGCGGAGCTGGAGACCCAGGGCTTTCACGGTCTGAAAACCTTCTCCGCCATTCCGGCCGATTCGGAGGAACTGATCCTGGCTTATTTTGATGAACTTGCGTCCAAGAAGGCGGGAGCCGGCAAAGGCGGGGATACGGCCGTAGCGGGACCGGAAGTTCATATCAAAGCTCCGATCATCGTCAAATCCCTGGCCGAGGCGCTGAACCGCAAGCCCAACGAAATCATCACCAATCTCATGATGATGAACGTCCTCGCCAACATCAACCAGATGATCGAGCCGAACGTGGCGATCGAACTGGCCGCCAAAATGAAGGTCAACCTGGTGGTGGACAAACGCGAACATGAGGACCATCCTGTCCATGCAAAACCGGTCACGGCTTCTCCGGAAGAACAGGCGGAAGCCGGGGAGGACGATCCGAAAGACCTGGTCTTGCGCAATCCGATCGTCACTTTCATGGGTCATGTGGACCACGGCAAGACGTCTTTGCAGGACAAGATCCGCAAAACGAAAGTCGCCGCAGGGGAGGCGGGCGGCATCACGCAGAACATCGGTGCATCGGTTGCCTATTGCGGCAAACGGGCGATCACTTTCGTGGATACTCCCGGACATGAGGCATTTACCGCCATGCGTGCCCGCGGCGCCAATGTTACCGACATCGTGGTGCTGGTCGTGGCCGCTGACGACGGATTCATGCCGCAGACGATCGAAGCGTTGAACCATGCCCGGGCAGCCGGGGTCCCGATCATTGTGGCCATGAACAAGATCGACTTGCCGAACGCCAATCCGGACAAGGTCCTGCTCAACATGCAGCAGAACGGTCTGACTTCGGAAGACTGGGGCGGAACCACCGGTGTCGTGCGGGTCTCCGCGAAGACCGGACAGGGGATCGATGAACTGCTGGAACGCATCCTGCTGGAAGCGGAAATGCTGGAGCTCAAGGCCAATCCGAAACGCAAAGCGTCCGCATACGTGCTGGAATCCCAGCTGGAACAGGGATTGGGCCCGACGGCCAATATCATTGTCAAAAACGGTACGATCAAACTTGGCGACCCGATCATCTGCGGCGAGCATTACGGCAAAGTGAAAGGACTGATCGACAGCCGCGGCCAGCGGGTGAAATCCGCCGGTCCCAGTACGCCGGTCAAGGTGGTCGGCCTGAGCGGAGTACCCGATGCCGGAGTCAAACTGGTGGTCTGTGACAACGAAAAGGACACCCGGGAGATCGCGGAAGCCCGCAGTATGGACAAACGGGTGGAAAGCCTCAGCGGCAAGGGAACCGGCGCCAGTCTGGAGGATCTGTTCTCGCAGATGGACAGTGACCAGAAGAACACGCTGAAAGTGGTGGTCAAGGCCGATGTCTGCGGTTCCGTGGAAGCGATCGTGGAGTCTTTGAAGAAGATCACTTCGGAGAAGATCAGCATAGAAGTCCTGCATTCGGGGATCGGCGCGATCACGGAAAACGACGTGCTGCTGGCTTCGTCCAGCAACGCCATCGTGGTCGGATTCCATGTACGGGTCAATCCCGGTGTCAATGATCTGGCCAAGAAGGAAAATGTGGAGATCCGGCTTTACAGCATCATTTACGAACTGCTGGAAGACATCAAGGACGCGATGGCCGGCCGTCTGGAACCGGAAAAGCGCGAAAAAGAACTCGGGACCGCCAAGATCCTGAAGATCTTCACCCTTTCCAAAGGCCCGAAAATCTGCGGCTGCATGGTGGAAAAAGGACTGGTCAAGGTCGGCAGCAAATCGCGTGTGTTCCGCAAAGGTGAACTGATCTTCAACGGGGAAGTCCGTTCCCTGCGCAGATTCCAGGACGACGTCAAGGAAGTCCGTCAGGGAATGGAGTGCGGGATCCGTCTGGACAACTTCCTGGATTTTGTGGAAGGCGATATGATCCAGTTCTACGAAATCGAATTGAAGAAAGCCTCGCTGTAAGAGGATCGGAGGCTGTGTCATGGCAAAGATGAACGACCGGATCGCACGGGTAAACGAACTGCTGAAACGCGAAATCGCCGATGTGATCGAGAAATATTCCCTGAATGAGGGCGGCGTGCTGGTGTCCGTAACGCGGGTCCATGCTTCCGAATCGCTCCGCAACGCCACGGTCTATGTCAGCATTTTCGGAGCGGATGAGGAAAAGAGCGAAGCGATCATCAAGAAATTATACAAACTCAAACCGGAGATCCAGCAGCAGGTTTCGCGTCATGTGATCCTGAAATACACGCCGGTCCTGCAATTTGTCCGCGACACCAATCTGGAAGACGGGGACCGGGTGCTGGCCCTGATCCGGGAATTAGAGGAACAATGAGCGGAACGCTGAGTCTTGACCGGATCCCCGGTCTGTTCCGGCAGTTCCAGTCCGGTCGGATCCTGCTGGTCACCCATATCCGTCCGGACGGTGATGCGCTGGGTTCGCTTTGCGGACTGCTGGGACTGCTGCGGGATCAGGGATATCAGGCCGATGCGGTCCTGCCGGAAAGCGTGCCGGATTATTACCGGGAATTCCTGCCGGGGAGCGGGCTGCTGACTGAGGGATCGGTCGATCTTTCCGCTTATTCCCTGATCGCGGTGCTGGATGCGGCCCGGAGGGACCGGGCGGCCTTTTCCCCGGTGGCATCGGGCGAAAAACTTGCTGTTCCGCTGCTGGTGATCGACCATCATCCGGACAATCCGCTTTACGGAGACTGGAACTGCATTGTCCCGACTGCGGCCGCGACGGCGGAGATCATTACGGATCTGGCCGTAACGGCGGAATGGAAATTGATTCCCGAAGCCGCGACGCATCTGCTGATCGGGATCCTGACCGATTCCGGATCCTTCCGGTTCACCAACACTTCGCCGCAGACATTGCGTGCCGCGGCTATGCTCATGGAAGCGGGCGGGGAATACAACCGGGTCATGTCTGCCTGCTATTTTTCCAAGCCGGAAAACATGGCGCGGTTCGAAGCCGATTTGCTGTGTACCCGGCTGAAGAAAGCATTCGGCGGGAAATTCATTTACGCTTATCTGGATCCGGAACTGCTGGACCGTTATCAGATCGAATTGCGCAATACCGAACAGGTCATCGAGATCCTGCGCGTGATCTCCGGACCGGTGATCGCGGCCACCATCCGTCAGGAGACGGACGGGTTCAAATGTTCGCTTCGATCCAAGGACAAGCGTTATTCGGTCGGGCGGATCGCCCGCGCCATCGGCGGAGGCGGACACGAGATGGCCGCCGGATGCACTGTTTCTGTTTCCTCTTATGAACAGGCGGAACAGATTTTACTTGAATATGTGGAGAAAGAGCTCAATGAGAATCCGTCCTGACAAACATCATCTTCCGATCTATGACCGCAGCGGCGTGCTGCTGGTGAACAAGCCCAAAGACTGGACCAGCCATGACGTCGTGGCCTTCATCCGTTCCCGGTTCAATGTGCTTAAATGCGGACATTGCGGCACGCTGGATCCCGCCGCCACCGGACTGCTGGTGGTGGTCCTGGGAAAATTCACCAAATTGAGCCAGAAATTCAGCGGGGAAGACAAGGCTTACGAAGGGACGATCCTGCTCGGCACGGAAACCGATTCGCAGGATATGGACGGCAATGTCATCCGTCAGAACGACTGGTCCGCGGTAACGGAATCGCAGCTGCGGGACGCCTTCGCTTCGTTCGTCGGGGACATCGAACAGATCCCGCCGATGGTTTCCGCCGTCAAAAAGGGAGGGGAACGGCTGTATGAACTGGCCCGGAAAGGACAGGAGATCGAACGCGAACCCAAGCCGATCTCCATATATTCGATCGACATTTCCCGGGTGGCCCTTCCGTATGCGGATTTTACCGTGAACTGTTCCAAGGGAACCTATATCCGGACCTTATGTGCGGATGTCGGCGCCAAACTGGGATGCGGCGCCGCGCTCTATCGTCTCAACCGTCTGCGCAGCGGGGAATTCAGCCTGAGCGATGCGGTCGATATCGAAACGATCCGGCAATGGACACAGGACGATCTGGATCAGTGGGTAAGCGGGTTCCTGCATAACCGGCTGGCCCGCATGGCGCAATTCTCAAGTTTCTAACCCGGAGGAGACGTTGATGGAAACGACTACACTGGAAGGACTTACGGAAGCATTTCTGAACACCCGTTCCGGGGCGGAATCCTTTTCCGTTTCGGAGCTGTCCGCATTCGTTGCCGCCAATCTGCCGGGTGCGGCTGCGGATGAATCCGCCCGGAAGCGGCTGACCCGCGACATCGAACTGCTGCTGGAGGGAAAACATACGCTGTTCTACCGTGCCGGCAATGACACCTGTTACAACCGGAGCGCGTTTTTCAAGGGAGCGCAATTCAAGATCCGTCCTTCCGCGCTGGAGATCAAGGAGGGGCTGCTGTTTTACGGCGCACGGTTCGCTCCGTTCTGTTCGGAGGAGATTTTTGCCGATGAATACAATATCGTGTCCGCCGGATCGGACCTGAAATATCAGCCGCTCTGCTGTCCCGTTTATTTCGGACAGGTGGCCAAGCTGTTCCAGATGCTGGGGCGGTCCACCATGATCGACTGCATCGTGGCGGACGATCCCGGCAATTACGAGGTCCTGCAGAAAACAACATCCGCGGAAAAGGCGCTGGTCAAACTGACCGCCTTCAATTTCGGCGCCTTTTATCAGAAACATAAATTTACAGAAGGCGATGCGGTGATCGTCACCGTGCAGAACTGGAATACCGGTTCGTTTTCCGTGGAATACGCCGATGCGGCATCCCTGGCAGGACAGGAGGAGATCTCCGCCTGGATCGGCGATTTTGAACAGGGGCTGATCCAGGCATACGAGGATTACGGAGAATATCTGGAAATTCCCGACCAGATCGCCCATGCGTATCTGTGCGCCGGTCAGCAGGGACACGATCTGCGGCAGCGGCCATGTCTCTCGCTGGAGGAATATCCCGCGCTGATGCGGGACATCACCATCCGCCGCGACGGTCCGGAATGGACCCTGGTCCCGGTGGACGAACCCACCGTAAGCGGCGGATATGACGATTATCTGCCGGAAGAGGATCCGGAACACGGGCACGAACATGAGCATGAATGTTCCTGCGGACACCATCATCACGAGGACGAACCGAAAAACGGCAAGCCACTGGCGGCGGAGGATTTTTCCGCTTCCTCCGGACGGATCGATTCGCTGGATCATCTGCTGGAAGACCTTTCCGCGCCGCTGGATTATACCGAGATCTACGCGATGATCCAGGACGATCTGGCCAACGGACAGGAATCGGCGGAGGAATTTGTCCGCAAACTGGTCGATTTCATGGGGATCCATTTTGCCGACGACGCACAGGAAGCGGCGTTCTATAACTTTGTGGAAGAGTGCTGGGAAGAAGCCTCCGAACATTTCGACCCGGTGATCGAACAGACCAAAACCCCACTGCGGACACGTCTGCTGGAACTCAATTCCCGCCGTCTGGAACTCGCCCGCACACTGGTGGAGCGTTACAAGGAATCGAAGATCCCGAAAAAGCTGGTCGATCAGATGAAGGATTTTCATTCGCGGATCCTCAATACACTGGGTCTGCTGAACGCGGACCGTTCCCTGCCGGAAGGACAGGAATACGAGCAGCTGGAACTGCGGGTCGGCGATATCGAAGATGCATGGGATGAATTCGAAGAACAACAGGAAAGATGACCGGACATGATGACGGCATGTTTATTTTGTTCTACTCCCGGATTCCCATGGCAGGTGCGTTTTGTGAATCCGAACCACGTCTATTTCGCTTGGGGGATCATCATTGGTGCGCTGGTCCTTGCGGTTCTGCCATTTCTGCACGGATTCCGGCTGGGACCCAGGACCCATTACCGCGTGAAAAATCATTTTAAATTCTTCGTCCTGTTCAGCATCCCGCTGATGGCAGCCGGTTCCTGGTCGTTCGGCGGGAGTCTGGCACTGCTGATGAGTTTCCCTGCAGTGGTTTTGTTTACTCTGCTTGCAGGAACGCTTGATTGGATCGCCGGGCGGTATTTCACCGAATGGTTCGTCCTGCCGATTGCGATCATCAGTCAAACTCTTTACACTTGGATTTTCGCGCTGATCGACCGGCCGTTGGTCAGACAGATAAAAACAATCAAAGAAAAGGATACATCGAATGGACAAAGCGATTGAAGCATTGAATCAGATCCTGGGGATCGCGGTGCAGATCGTGTTTACTGCGGTCGGACTGTGGAGCGGGATGAAGATCACCAAAAACAAGGTTGATTTCGTGGGGATGCTGATCGTTGCATTTTCCTGTTCCCTGATCGGCATGCTGCCCATGCCTTGGGGACTGGTGTTTTCCCTGCTGTGCATGTTCCTGCTGCTGTGGAAGTTCGCCGGGGCGAAGATTTTTCCGGACTGCCTGTTCGTGGTGCTGCTCTCCTGGGGGATCGGTGTTTCGGGAAAACACCTGATCCTGTATCTTGCCCAGCATATCAAATGAGCAAGGCGAAGAAAAGCGCTCCGGAATATGCCGCATACCTGCTGGGGACCCGGATGTATTCCGCGGCGGAGATGCGCAGGAAACTCTATGCCCGTGAATATCCGCCGGCGGAGATCCGGCAGGTCATTGAGGATTTCACCCGGAAAGGGTATCTGAACGACGCGCTTTATGCGGAAAATCTGGCGGACGGGATGACTGCCCGCGGCGACGGCAAACGCAAGATCGCCGGAAAACTGCGGACCAAAGGCATCGATCCGGAGATCATCGGTGCGACCCTGCAGCATTTGGACAACGAGATCCCGGAAGAGCAAGCCGCCTGGCAGGCACTCCAGAAAAAGCGGGCGGCGCTTCTGCGGGAAACGGACGGACAGAAACGCAAGGAAAAAGCGATCCGGTATCTGGCGGGACACGGCTTTTCCGCCGCCGCGGCTTTCAGCGCATGGGAACAGTTCGAGGCCCAGCCTGACCGTTGATCATTTCCGGCCGACCCGTTTTTCCTTCCGGGAAATACTCCGGACATAACCGGAGATCCGGCCCCATGACATGGCCAGATGAAACATCATTTTGGAGAATTTCAGGGACAGGAAAGCTCCGGCGGCGCGGATCAGCTGCAGGGAAGCAAAATACAACGCCCGGAAAAACGAATAGCGGTGTTTGTGCAGGACCCGGCCCATGCCATTTCCGTAAAGATAGCCGCGTTTCAAGGTCCACGGGCCGATGAATACCGGATGGTTGACCACCAACTCGGGCCGGAAATCCAGGCGTTTTCCCGCATGGATAAGATTCAGCAGAAAATCCGTTTCCTCACCCGAGCCATAGATGGTTCCGGCCCCCACGCCGAGCGTTTCATCGAAACGGATCCCGTTGGCGGCGACTCTTTTGACGAAGATGGAAATGGAAACTCCGCAGCGCCAGACATTGCGGAAAGTGATCTGCCGAGGAGTCCGATACATGAAACTGCCGGAAAACTTGCCGTGCTGATCCGTGACCAGCGTGGAAATGCCGTCGACGTCATCCGCTTCTAGATAATCGGAAACCGAGCGCAAAAGCGTCGCCGGGTAGGTGCAGTCGTCGTCGGGGAATGCAATGATTTCCCCTTCCGCATAGTTCAGTCCGATGTTTCTGGCGCGGGAAAGTCCGGGTTCCGATTTGTAATGCCGGATCGGAAAAAGGGTCTGGAAATCCTTCACGATCGGGAGCAGCCGGTCATCGGGATTCTGATCAACCAGGATCACTTCAAATGAAGGAGCTTCCTTCTGTTCTGACAGGGAGCCAAAGAATTCGCGAACTACTTTTTCCCGGTTTATCGTGCAAAGGATCAGAGAAAACCGTTTCATTTTTTCTCCTTCCCTGCAGCAGTTTTTTTATACCAAGTCTTCAATTTCATCCTCAACCAGGAATTCTTTGGGAATATACAGTTCATGACACCAAATATCAAACGGGAAAACTTTAAAAATTCCTCGTTTTCGCGCAGATAGTCGTTCTCATCGAAAATAGACAGCAGAAAAAGTTCTTTGTTCCCAGCCTGCTGCAATAAATATTCGGCGACCTCTCCGCGTTCACCGGGTTTCAGCCGGGAATACCAGCGGTTCCAGAGGATCAGATACTGGCTGCGGGCGATCCTGTTCCATCCGGCTGCCATTTCCGGATCATCCATGATCCCCTTCCTGCGCAGGAAATCTTCGCCATGATTCAAAACATCCAGTATCGTGGCGGCGGACCGTTTGAATTTTTCCGGCGAAACCGGAGCCGAGGCAGTGACCCCGGTAGTCGTGTCGTAATTATAATATGCGCGGCTGATCTGACGATAGCTTTCCGCATGATAGGCGACCAGCAGATAAAAATACAGATCCTCGCCCATGATGCAATAAAACTCTTCTTCGTCCGCCAGGGCTTTCCGGCAAATTTCACTCCGGATCATTTTGAAGCAGAGTGACCAGATCCCTCCGGAAAGGAGCAGATACCGGAGGACCGCCCCTTTACCGGATATATTCTTTTCTTCCGGAGCAGTCCAGTTGTAGCGGGGGACCAGTTTCCCGTCCGCTCCGCAGGAGAATTCCCGGGTGCCGAAATGGATCACATCCGCCTTTTCCCGGTCGGCCAGCGCGGACAATTCGCCGGCGGCTTCCGGATCGAAATAATCATCCGGATCCATGGTCAGCACATATTCTCCCTTTGCTTCCATGATCCCGCGGCTGCGGGAAAGCAGGGCGCCCCGGTTCTGTCCCTGCAGGATCACCCGCAGCCGTCCGTCCTGTTCCGCGCGTTTTTGCAGCAGTTCCCGGGATCCATCGGTCGAACCGTCATCCACCGCTATGACTTCGATTTCCTGCAGCGTCTGGCCCAGGGCGGAATCCAATGCCCGCAAAAGTCCTTTCCCGCCGTTGTAAACCGGCAGGATGATCGATACTTTCGGGTCCTGATGTGTCGACATGGTCAATTTTACTTTTTTCTCAAACGGTTCAAAATATAACGGATCGCCCGGTAAACATGATCCCGGCGCGGGCTGGCCGGCGGAAGGATCCGATAAATCAGTTCATCCAGTTTCCGATAGAGCTTGATAAACGAGAACCCCCGATTGGCCGGCAGCAGCGTGTAAGGTTCACATTTCTGCTGATAGCCCGCTAAGACTTCCAGCAGGTCATCGACCGGGAAAAGACAGTCCCCCGCGTCAACTTTCATATTGCGGAACAGTTCGATGCCGCTGCAGTTTTCCGGTTCCGGGATCCCGGAGGCATTTTCCTTTCCCTTCAATATCCCGGAGAGTTTCTCCGCCAGGACTTCGGGCAAGGGGGTCTGACTCAGGAAAACCGGTTTGCCGGCTTGTTTTGCCATTTCTGCATAAACCGGACAATCATCCTTTGCCGAAGTCATGAAAAACAATTTGCATCCCGGCAGCAGAGAAACAAAATCATCCGGATCGGAGTGGATTTCCAGCGTTTCGATCAGATTCATGGAATCCGCCAAGGTCAAAACACAGCGGTCCGAGATCCCGTTCCGGTCCCGCCCGGTCATGCACAGTCTGTATTCCGGGAATTCCGGAGAGATTTTCGACCAGGCCGAAAGAACCATTTCCGCTTCCGGATCCCCAAAATGTCCCAGCCATAAGAGCGTGGGCGCGGACGAAGCGGCTTGAGCTGGAGACGCCGGTTCCGGTTTCTCCGATCCGTCCATCGGCATGGAGATCCGGCAGCAGGGTTTCCCGAATGCCGAAAAGAACTGCTTGTCTGGATCGGTCTGAACTGCCAGCCCGTCCGCCAGCAGCATGGACCGCATTTTCACCAGGAAATCACCCATGGTGGAATCCGCCAGCCCGTGCAGTCCGCTTGATGGGACTCCGATCAGATTCAGCCCGGCAAGTTTTATGGACAGCACATCGAAAATCACTTCCGGGCAGTCCGAGTTTCCATGCACCACCGTGTCGATCCCGTATTTTTCACGGAGCGCGAACCAGAATGCCGAACGCTGCTGCAGGGATGCCGCATCATCCGATCCTGCCGGAGAGCCGGGTATGGGGATCCGGTCCATTCCGGCGGGAATGCGCAGCGGAACGTTATCCGGTACAATGACACTGATCTCATATCCGGCCTTTTGCCAGTCGGCCGCACATTTTTTCAGCAGTTGGGCAATGGCACTTTCATCGGATCTGTTTTTCAGATACAGACCGATATGGCGGACCTCCATTGCAGACTTGCGGCGCCGGAAATATTCCGGCATCCCCATCAAACTGCCCAGCACGTTTTCCCGTCCGGAAAAATAACTGATGAAGGAACGCATAAGGCCTTGGGGATCATAATTTTCAAACATATAAGACAAGGCGCGCACCCGGTCGTAACGGGACAATTTCTGTTCCCAGCGTTCCAGCAGGTCATTCAGGAGCTTCCGTTCCTGTTCCATGAATTCCTTTCGGTAGGTTTCAAAACATCCCTGGGCCTGCAGGAAACTCCTTACGGCATTCAAAGCCGTGAAAATCGTGCAGTTCCGGAGAAAACCCCGGTAATCGGTCATCCCGTAATTGCTGACTCCGATGTCAAGCCCGTAGTGATAGCATTTTTTGAAGAGCGGTTCGTAATGGGTGGCAAACCAGGACATCATGGAATAAAAACAGAAATCCTCCGCCATGATATAATATCCCGGCGGCAGGGCCGCGGCCGCTTTCCGGCAGATCTCCGCCGAAATGAACTTTCCGCAGATGTTCCAGCTGTAAAGATAATGGACAAAAGCGCCTTCAAACACATCTTTTCCCAGCAGCCTGCCGCGATATGGATTGATCCGTTTTTCCACTTTTCGGGCATAATGACTTTTCTGCCGGTGGCCGATACGGACATCGAAACAGAAATGGATCATGTCCGCGCCGGTCTTTTTCGCTTTGGCGTAACAGGCCCGTGCGGTATCGGTGTCCAGGAAATCGTCCGCGTCCAGAAAAATCAGGTATTCCCCCTGGGCCGCCGCGATCCCGGACAATCTGGCAGCGAGGATCCCGCCGTTCTTTTCATGGGTGATCACTTTCACCCGGGGATCGTGCGCGGCATAATCCGCCAGCATTTCCGCTGCATTGTCCGGGGAAGCATCGTTCACCGCAATGATCTCGATATCCTTCAACGTCTGGTTCTGGACGCTGGCCATGCATTTCGGCAAATATTTTGCGGTATTGTAAACCGGGATCAGAATTGAAACTTTCGGTCGGTTTCCCATTTGCTGCCTGTCCGATATCCTTGTTGCTATTCCATCAAATAAAGACAAATTTCCTATTTAATAGATTACTATAGCATAAAAGAGGTGTTTTTACAATATCGGAAACAGCAGTTTTTTCATTTTGCGTCATTGGATATCGAAATTTCCGGTGGCGGGATGTTTTTCCAGATAATCCGCGATCTGGCGGGCGGTTTCCAGACCGATCCCTTCCGCGCGGGCGGCGATCTGTTCCGGCGAGGCTTTCCGCAGCCGGGTCACTGAGCCGAACGCCTTCAGCAATGCCTGTTTGCGGACTTCCCCGACGCATGGGATCTCATCCAGGATCGAATCCCGTATGGTCCTCAGACGAAGGGCGCGGTGGTAGGTGATGGCGAAACGGTGCGACTCATCCCGGATCGCCTGCAGCAGTTTGAGCGCGGGCCGGTCCTTGGCGATCAGGATCGGTTCCGGATAGCCGGGAATGAACACTTCCTCATTGCGTTTGGCCAGCCCGATCACGGGAAACGGCGGACAGCGCAGGGCCACCAGCGCATCGACCGCATAGGAAAGCTGGCCTTTGCCGCCGTCCACGATCATCAGGTCCGGCAGCGGCAGTTTTTCCGAAAGCAGCCGGGTGAAATGGCGCGTGATGATCTCCCGCATCATGGCGAAATCGTTGGCGCCTTCCACGGTCCGGATCCGGAACCGCCGGTAGGCGTTTTTGTTCGGATGCCCGCCTTTGAAACAGACCATCGAGGCCACCGAGAGCGTCCCGGAAATATTCGAGTTGTCAAAGCAGATCATGGTGTCCGGCGGGGTCTTCAGTTTCAGCGCCTGCTGCAGATCCGCCACCGCCGCTTCGCCGTCCACGATCTCCGGCAGCTGTGCATGATTGAAGATCCGGGTGCGGACTCCGTACAGGGATTTGAGGTTCCGCGCGATGTCCCGGTACAGGGCGGCCTTTTCAAAATTCCGGTTTTGTGCCGCTTCCTTCATTTTCAGTTCAAGGACCGCGGTGATCTCGCCCGTATTGCCGTTCAGGACCTCGATCAGGGAATCGACCCGTTTCTGATATTCTTCCGGCGTGACTTTCCCGACGCACGGGCAGCAGCAGTCCTTCACTGTCCCGGCCAGACAGTGCGCATGTTCTTCCGGCCCGGGATCCGGATGACGACAGGTGCGGATCCCAAAGTAGCGAGACAGGAATTCCGTAGTCTGCTTCAGTGCATTGCCGTTGGGGAAGGGGCCGTAATACAGACAGGAATCGTCTTTCCGCAGCCGGGCCATTTTCGGATAGGGGAATTTTTCCGTCCGGTCGATCTTCAGCAGCGGCATGCGTTTGTCGTCGCGGAGCAGGACATTGTATTTCGGTGCGTACTGCTTGATCAGCCTCGATTCCAGCAGCAGCGATTCTTCCTCGCTGTGGACCGTGATGCATTCCCAGCTGGCGATCGAATTGATGAGCGACCGCAGTTTCGGATCTGATCTTGTTTCCCGCGAAGGCTGAAAGTATTGACTCATCCTTCTGCGCAGATTGGAGGCTTTCCCCACATAGATCACCGTCCCGAACGCGTCCCGGTAGATGTAACAGCCCGGCTTTGTCGGAATGTCCCCCGGATGGAAAATGATTTTTTTCACGCTCATGGATGCGGCTCCAACCTGTTCCCTTGCAACCGGGTCAATATACTGCCTGGAAAGGCTTCTGTCAAGACCTTTTTGATCCGTATCCGTTCGCGTATCCCGTCCGGTTTTTTATTTTTTTTCAGTTTCCGGCTTGACATTTTTGATTTGTGCTTTAATTTTATGGATTGAATCCCGGTCATGCCGGCCGGGAAAAACAGAAAAGGGGGAAAACAATGAACAGGTCGGAAATCTACAAGTGTCCGGATTGCGGGTTGACTTTTGAAGTCACCACAGGCTGCGGCTGCACGGTCAGCTGCTGCGGCAGTGAAATGAAACTGATGAAGGCGCAGACCGCCGATGTCAGCAGGGAAAAACACGTGCCGTATCCGGAGCCGGTCGGCAGCGGGATGCGGGTCACCGTGGGGAAGGAAATGCTCCACCCGATGACCGAACAGCATCATATCGAATGGGTCGAAGTCATCAACGGTCCATACGTGAACCGGAGATATTTGAAACCGGGCGAGGAGCCGCGGGTGGAGTTTTATGTGCCGCTTCAGAAAGGCATGATCGTCCGCGAATTCTGCAATCTTCACGGATTGTGGGAATTCACAGTCGAATAAAAGGAAAGGGATTTATGGAAAACTATCTGAAAGCCGTGCAGGTGACGGAAAAAGTCTGGTGGGTCGGTGCGATCGACTGGAACCTGCGGGAATTTCACGGGTACCGGACCGCTCGCGGTTCCACCTACAATGCGTTTCTGGTGCTGGCCGACAAGATCACTCTGGTCGATACGGTCAAAGCGCCGTTCAAAGACGAAATGATGCAGCGCATCGCATCGGTCATCGGCGACCCTGCGAAAATCGATTACATCGTTTCCAACCATGCCGAAATGGACCATTCCGGCGCGCTTCCCGCGGTGATCGCGGAAGTCAAACCGGAAAAAGTCTTTGCGTCCGCGATGGGCGTGAAGGCGCTGGATGCCCATTTCCGGATCGGTCCCGCTCTGACTCCGGTCAAGACCGGCGAAGTGATCAGCCTCGGCAATATGTCGATGACCTTTGTCGAGACCCGGATGCTGCACTGGCCTGACAGTATGGTTTCCTATATCCCGGAACAGAAGATCCTGTTTTCGCAGGACGGATTCGGAATGCATCTGGCCACGGACAAACTGTTCGCGGATGAGAATGAAGAGGCTGTGCTGGAGCAGGAAATGCTCCGCTATTATGCCAATATTCTGCTGCTGTATGCGCCGCAGACCCTGAAGCTGCTGGAAGACTTGCCGAAGCTGAATCTGGCGATCGACGTGATGGCTCCGGACCATGGTCCGCTCTGGCGCGGCAATATGCTGGATTATCCCATCAGGCATTATGCGAAGTGGGCGGCCCAGGTCCCGGAAAAACGTGCGGTCGTGGTGTACAGCACCATGTGGCACAGCACGGAAAAGATGGCCGTGGCGATCGCCGACGGCATCCGTTCCGCCGGCATCGGGGTCAAACTGATGTCGCTGGAAGCCCATACCCGCAGCGATGTCGCCGCGGAAGCCATGTGCGCCGGAGCTCTGGTCGTCGGCTCCCCGACCCTGAACAACCAGATGTATCCGGCGGTGGCCGATGTGCTCTGCTATCTGCGCGGCCTGCGTCCGAAAAACGTGCTCGCCGCCGGATTCGGTTCGTTCGGCTGGAGCGGCGAGGCGGTCGCCCAGATTTACGAACAGTTCGCCGCCATGAAGCTCGAGACCGCCGCCGAGGGATTGAAGATCAAGTACGTCCCGACGGATGCCGATCTCAAGAACTGTTTTGACTACGGAATGAAAATCGGCGAAAAGGTCGCCGGTAAATAACGAAAAAGGAGAAATTGAAAATGGACAAGTACGTTTGCGATGCTTGCGGTTATGTGTATGATCCTGCAGTTGGTGATCCCGACAACGGCGTTCCCGCCGGAACCAAATGGGAAGATCTTCCCGCCGACTGGACCTGCCCGGTCTGCGGCGTCGGCAAGGATTCCTTCTCGAAAGAATAAGTCTTCCTGCTGAATTGCGGGGCTGGATCGTTTCCGCGGTCCGGTCCCGTTTTTATTTTGTACCGGATAAGTTTACTTCACTTTCAGGACGACCGAACCGCAAGGTTGAAGGGTGATCCTGTTTCCCCTCCGGTATTTCCACACATTGTCGAAGAAATCGGTGATCTCGCCTTTTCCGGGAAGATCCAGCACCAGCGTTTCCCGTTTTTTGGAGGAAAGGTTTACCGCCAGCAGACAGCCTTCTTTTCCGTTGGAATAATATTGATAAAGGATGTCGGAGTCCGCTTTCAGCTCCAGCTTGAGCTCTTTTGCTTTAAAAAGGAACGGAGCCAGTCTTATCGCATGATTGGAGATCAGCCGGACCGTTGACTGGGCATACGGATGCGTGGTCAGGGACTGCAGCCCGTGGAGAAAGTAGGTGAAATACATCAGGCATCTGGTTCCGTTGATGAAACTGGTGATGAAACTTCCATACATGTTGTCATGGGTGGGAAATTCCGTTGTCCCGAATTGAAAATTCTGCAGCTGGAATCCTAATCGGAATGCGAAGGGCAAATCGGGCTTGAAAAATCTACGCTTCGGAAATGTCACAACATCTTTGATCCATGAAAATGGAATATGCACCGTTTCTTCGGATCGGGATTACACCTTGGAAATTGATGGAATTCCGCATCAGATCCATGCCGGCACACAGGAAATTGCCCTGTGATGCAAATAAGTTTCGGACGGAAAAGTTGAAAACCGGGCAAGACGCATTATAGTATTTCCGAAAATAATGTCAGAAAATTATATAGGAGACGAAAGTCAATGATGCGTGTAATTTGGGACAGAAGTTTTGTTATGAAAACAACAATCGGGATATTGTTCGGGATCACATCGCTTTTTCTGCTTGTTTCCTGCACAACAAGTTTCTTCGAAACAGGAAACTATGTACAGCTTGATCTGAAACCCGAAGCGAATATGGATTTTCAGGATAAAGAGGCAAATGACGGAAAAGGCGGCTGGTTCGATGACGGGATCGGCGATCTCCGTTATTTCCTGGTGAATGCGCCCGGCGAGAACCGTCCGGAACAGATGATTTTCAGCGGAATTCCTTACCGGATCATCGATCCTTTGAAGAATCACGGACGTTCTGTTGTGGTGCTTTTCTCCGATCAGAAACCCTTGATGAAGAGACGCTCAACCGGACCGGTCTCCGTTCATCGGAAAGCAAAGGAAATCTGGCTCCTTCACGCTGCCGGATGGGGAAAAAACGGCGATAAAACCGCGGAATGCATCTTGCAGTATGAAGACGGGAGAAAACATGTATTTGAATTGATAAAAGGGAAAAATGTGGGCGACTGGTATTGTCCGCCGAAAGTCCCGGAAGGGAACATCGCATGGCGCGGCTGCTCCTTGCTCGGTCCGGAATGCGGGGTTTATTCCACACGATTCCTCAATCCGCATCCGAAGAAAAAGATCGCTTCCATTTCTTTCCGCAGCGGTTTTTCCAAAACTCTTTATGCACTGATCGCAGTAACACTTGGAACGGAAGAAACGGTGAATTATCGACATGCCGAATTCGTTCAGAAATATCAGGCCGTCCGCCCCCAATGTGTATTGCCGTCAAAAGGAGAGATCAATCCTTTGGATTTTCCGGAATACACGCAGAATCTTTCCGTCCGGTTCCCGAATGCAAAAGCGGCGGAAAAAGCACAACTGAATGTTTCTCCGCTTCCGTTTGGTAAAGAATGGGCGTTCACGCTCCGCTGGGATGACTGTTCGAAGAATCATCCCGCGATGGCGGAACTGATGCATAAACACGGTCTGCGCGGAACTTTCTTTCTGACGAAATTCTGGAGAGCTTATGCGGAAAAGATGCGCAAGCTCAAAGATTACGGCTGTACGTTCGGGAATCATACGGTGAATCATATTCCGTTCCAGAAACAGCCGTTCCCCCGTGCATTTTCCCAGATATGGGAACAGCAGATCCAGCTGGAAACGGAATTGGATACCGTATCCATCGGCTTTGTTTTTCCCGGCGGACCGCGTCAGCTGACTCCGGAAGAGGCCCGGAACACGGGGCGTTTCCTGAATATCTGCGGCATTTATTCCACGCCGGAATTCACACCCGGGATCAGCGAGAATCTTATGCTTGACAAACGAAAATATTTCCCGACATTCCTTTTCTCCTCCAATGACAGGGATCCGGATGAAACCATGTTTCAGAGTCAGATGGAACAGAAAAAATTTCTTTCGAGCGGACATCCTGACATCCCGCGTATCACGTTCGGAGTTCATACATGGATGAATCCGGAAGGTTTTCGGAAACTCGATCGGATTTTTCAGAAATATGCGCATGATCCTAAATTCTGGAATGCCAATGAGAATGAATATGCCAGTTACCGCTACAGTTTCTATCATGCCGATCCGGTGAAAATCAAAACATCGGGAGATCGTGTGTTTTTCACGGTCAAACGTTATGAACCGGCATTCCTGGGAGCGGAGACTCCGCTGGAAATCACGTTCACGGAACAGCCTTCCGAAGTCAGATTGAATGGAAAACTTTTATCTCCGGATGCCGCGGGACGCTATCTGCTTCCGCATGATGAAGGCCGCCGCGTTCCCTCTAAAATCGAATTGATGAAAGGGGATGAATCCGTAAAATTCCCTGGAATCCGGATCAAATTGAGCAGAAACGAAACCTCGGGAAATTTCGAACTCCAAATCCGGAACGATTCGGGGGAAACTCTCGAACGTGCAGTCTGCACCAGAATCCTTCCTCCGCATTGGAAGAACATGAGCGAACGTATCCGGATCGGCAATATTCCCGCTGGAAAGACGCACAGCATTGTCCTTCATGCGGGAGAGACGGAACAGCGTCCTGGATATGATGAAAAAGAGTACAAACTCACGGTGAAACTTGATTTTGCCGGAAAAAAACGTTCCGGCAGGATTTACAAAATCCTGAAATTTTAGGCGAAATGATCAGTTCAAAAACGCATTAACGACGAAGGACGCAATTCCGGCTGTGACCAGGAAAAATCCGCATAAAGATATCGTGCCCGGTATGTTTTTGATACAGCCTGCAACAAAGAACAATGCAATCCCTAGCCCCTGACCCATCGGATAGCCGACGGAGGCGCATCCATGATCTGCCAACAAATTCAATCCGCGGTAGAAGCACAGCAATGCAGCCAGATTCAAACCGCCCGGACCGCCAAGCGACGGGGTATTACGCTCGACCTCACACGGTTCGCTGTGCGAACCGGACGCAAAAATCAACAAGAGGAACGATGCAAGCATCGGGGTATTGAACCCGGAAATGAATAAAAATTTTTAATCAAGCCATTTTCCTGATCCCAAATAAAAATTTTAATCAAGCCATTTTTCCTGATCCCAAATAAAAATTTTTAATCAAGCCATTTTCCTGACCACGAATAAAAATTTCTTTAGCCATTTTCCTGACCACGAATAAAAATTTCTTTAGCCATTTTCCTGACCACGAATAAAAATTTCTTTAGCCATTTTCCTGACCACGAATAAAAATTTCTTTAGCCATTTTTCTTGACTTCTATATTTTTTGAGATTATATTACCACGATGCCGGTAATTCGAGCGTAATTACCGGCATCGTGAGCAAGATTTCTTTTGAATTGAATCAAATCGGGCCAAATGGATCATCAACCTGTATCGGGAACAGGACGTCCTTATTTCCCCCGGTCAGCGGAGGCGCGCATACATGCATTTGAGGTAATGTGACTCCCGGAAATCCGCCGGATGATCCGGCGCTTCCGCACGCCGTTCCAGTTCCAGCAGAGGCAGTCCTTCGCCGGAGGCGGCGCGGTGTACCGCTTCGAACAGTTCGTCCGCCTTCACCCGGCTGGAACAGGAAGCGAAGACCAGCAAGCCGTGCTTTTTCAGCAGATGGACCGCCCGGACCGCCAAGCGTGAATAGGATGCGATGGCCTGATTCCGTTCGTTTGCGGCTTTGGCAAATGACGGCGGATCCACGATCACGACCTCAAAACGTTCTCCGCGTTTTTCCAATTCGTGCATGGCGTGGAACGCATCATCGGGAATGGTCCGGTGTCTGCAGGCGGTAACGCCCGGCCAGCGCCGGTTCAGCGCAAAATTCCGTTCCGAGGCCGCCAATGCCGGTTTGCTGAAATCAATGTCGGTCACTTCCTTCGCCCCGTTCCTTGCGGCATAGAGCGAAAATCCGCCCGAGTAGGAAAAGACATTCAGAACTTTTGCCGCGTTCAGGGCCAATTTTCCGACTTTTGCCCGGTTTTCCCGCTGGTCCAGAAAAAAACCGGTCTTCTGCCCGAACCGTACATTCGTTTCAAAGGTGAGTCCGTTTTCCAGAAATTGGACCGTGCCGTCCCAGCCGGGATCGCCGGACAACATACCGTCCTCGTAATTCAGCCGTCGATGCGCGGACAGGGAGACGACTTCGCGGGAGAGCCGGATCGCCGTTCGGGTCAGTCCCGGATGGACGCTTCGGAATGCGGCCAGCACGTTTTCCAGATGCGGCAGCCAGGCCGCGGAATAGATTTTCACCGAAAGAACATCGGCGTAACGGTCGGCAGCCAGTCCGGAAAAACCGTCCGACTCGCCGTTGGCCAGGCGCCACGCATTGGTGTTTTCGTCGAACAGGTTTTTCCGCCGGTCCGCGGCTTTTTCCGCCAGATGCCGGAATAAAACAGGACCGATGTCTGGCGCTTCTGCACCAAAGGCCAGGACCCGTAACCGGATATCGGAATCGGGGTCGACCAGCGCGGCTCCGAGTTTGCGCCGACGGTCGAACAGCACGGCAATGTCGCCCGGCTCCAGTCCGGCCGGAATTTTTTCAATGGAATCTTCGAAGATCCACGGATGACGCGAACGGACCGCCTGCAGGCCTTTGGTCCGCAGGTGGACCGCGACGATCCGCGGAGTCCGGGTGAGCAATTCGGGCATCTTACAGTTTGCCGAGTTCGGCGGACCGTTCCGAGGCTGCGACAACCGCTTTCACTACGGTGCTGCGGAATGCGCCTTCGTCCAGTTTTGCCACGCCGCGGGCGGTGGTCCCGGCAGGGGAAATGACCGCATCGCGCAGGACCGCAGGCGGTTCCGTGCTTTCCAGCACCATTTTCGCGCTTCCGAAAACCGTTTGCGCCGCCAGTTCCAGCGCCAGATCGCGCGGCAGTCCTTCATATACTCCGCCATCCGCGAGCGCCATGATGAATTCGAACACATACGCCGGTCCGCTTCCGCTCAATCCGGTCACGGCATCCATCAGTTTTTCCGGCACCTGACGGCAGCGTCCGATGGACTGAAGAATGGATTCAGCCCAGGCGATGTCTTCCGGTGAAACCGACTTGGCCGGGGCAAAACAGCTCATGCCGGCTCCGGCAAGGGCAGGGGTGTTCGGCATGACCCGGATGATCCGCGCCGTCTGGGCCATGACGGAAAGTTTGTTGATCGAAAGGCCCGCTGCAATAGAGATCAGCAGGGAATTGCCGATCAGGGGCGCTGCTTCCTTCAGCGCCTCGGCCGCGTATTGCGGTTTGACCGCCAGCAGGACCACATCCGCGCCGTTCAGCGCTTCGGTCATGGATTTATAACAGGGGATCGAGGTGATCTGGCTGAATTTTTCCCGCGCTTTTTCCTGCGGATCGCAGGCGGCGGCTTCCCATTTGACCCCGTTCGCGTTCATCAGACCTTTTCCGATGGCGGTGGCCATTTTCCCCGCACCGATAAAAGCAATTTTCATAACTCGTTCCTCTCTGTTTATTCTGTTATCCGCGGAATACGGGAATTCGCCGTTTTTCCGGAAGGTAATATGACGGTATCGTGATATTTTTTCAAGCTGATTCCGGAAAAATTGCCAAAAAACTTGACCGCAGACAGAGATTTGAGATCCCGCGACATCACTTTTTTGCAGGTGGATTTTTTCTGCTTTCAGAATATGGGTTTCCTCGGGATTGGTAAACGACTTGACTGTTTCCCAGTTTTCGAATGGAAGGCGGCACAAATTTTGGAGAAAACAGATCTTTGTCGAAGGGGAATCCGGCAAATGTGATCCGCGCGGCGGAAAACATGGAGAACATCAGCTGATCCGTCATATATGGTTTGTCGATATTTTTCCCGGCTGCATTCAGGAGGTCTGGAAATTTATTCCGATAAACGGGATTGGCATAAAAAACAAACGGGATCTCATAATGTTCCGGAATTTTTGATGAAGCAGAGCGCGGATTGGTGGTGCCTTGTTCCGGCAGATCGCCATGGTCCGGACAATACAGCATGAACGACGGCTCCGCAGAGCTTTTCACCCGGTCCGCCACTTGCCGCAAAACATGATCGGTAAAGAGAATGGAATTGTCATATTCATCGATCTCTTCCCAGTCGTCCACGGAATAAGGGGTTTCGATCCTGTTTTTCTTCGAAAACAACTTGAATGACGCCGTGGACCGGTTTTCGTATCTTGCATGGCTCCCGATCAGATGAAGCACGATAAGTTTTTTTCCTTTTTCATGAAGGACACTGTCCAGTTTCGTCAACAGGTAATCATCAAGGGATGCCGGTTTTTCTTCCTGAATATAGACTCTTTTGTCAGCATGGGCGGTGATAATGCCGATCGGAGAGTCGAATTTTCCCCATCGTGCCTGATTGGAAAAAAGATAGATTTTGAATCCCGCCGCCTTGAAAACATCGAACATAGTATATCGGTAATCCTGAAAATTCTGTTTGTCTTCGGTTGTGAACATATACAGGCACGACTGGACAGTGTGTGCGATACCGCTTATCACATCCGTAAAAATCAACAGTTCGTCCTTGATCTCGTTCAAAAGCGGCGATGTGTTCCGGGGATACCCATAGATCGAATGGTGGAACCGCGTTGCGGATTCTCCGATGACAAGCACTGCCGTAAAATCCTTGTCCGCGGAAACGCTCCTGATCTCAGCGGGGAGCTGCGGATGATGCATCATTTTGGACAAATCGTCTATACTTTTCCGGTGGTCAAGAATTTCTGCGGTCAGCCTTGCCAGGGAATTCTGGTAATAGATATCCTCGTAATCCCCGTTCACGGTAAAACGGATGGTGTTGATCAGCTGCGGCAGGATCAGTATTCCCGAGATCGTAAAAAGATAGACCGTTCTTTTGATGGAACTTTTCCACAATGCAGTCAGGACCAGCGCCAGGACAGCGATCCCCGCGAGGATGCAGAAAATCACTTTCGGTTTCAGGAACATGCTGCAGAACTCGGTGATCTCCTGGACGGAAGAAACTTCCAGCACAGCAAATGCGTCTGCACGCAGTGTAAGTGAAAAGATCAGACTCAGGAAAATAGAGACTGCCGCCTCCAGTGACTGCAGCACAAGCAGAAGCGACAGAATGACCTTGGCGATCCTGCCGCCCGCCAGCATACCGATCCCGAATAGGGCCAGACAACTCCATAATCCCTGGAGGAAAGGGTTGCCGATGGTGAAATTGATTTTTCCCAGATAATAACACAGACATTCTGTGAAGTGAAGGAGGATGCTGTAAAGAAGCACGGCCCACAGCCACCGGTTTTCCTTGACATAGGCGGCTGCAGAACTCCGGATGATCCGCTGAAATATTTTTTTCAAGAATAACATGTCTGCCTTTTCAAATTATTGAAGATGTTGTGATTAAACTGTATGAAGAAATATAAACCTTCAATAAAAAAATGCAAATTTTATTTGATAAATTTCAGCAGCCGCTGCGGGTCTGAAATCATGGGGTCGAATGTTTTATGGGATTTCTGTTTTTTTTTACGAAAAAAAAGATGAATTTCCGGGAAAAAGAGGTATATTATCCGGAAATCAAAAAGAATTGACTGGATGCGAAATGAAAAAAAACCGGATATCGGAACAGATACTGTTCAGTGCATTCAACATTCTCACCGAATGGGAAAAATCGCACGTAAACCTGGATGAATGTCTTGACCAGATGCGCACCGCAGGAGGCGAGGGAAAATCCGCAGCGGCCTCGTTGCTTTTTGAGTATTTCCGCCATAAGGATTTCATTGACGGGATGATCCGTGTCCGGGCCCGCAAAGGCGGAGTCAAACCGGAACTTCGTGCCCTGTTGGCATGTGTCCTGACCCAGTGCATTTTCCAGACCGGGATCGCTTTTGAATCCGCGGTGAATATCGCGGTGGACTGTGCCAAACGAAAGTTCGGCCACGGCCCGTCGGCCTTTGTCAATGCGGTGCTGCGTTCCGTCATGAGATCTCCGGAAGCGTCCGACCCGCCGGCTTTTTCTTTCCCCGAAGAACTCCGTCAGCGCTGGGAAAAAGAGTTCGGTCCGGAACAGACTGCGGAATTGATCGGAGCATACGCTTCGAATCCGCCGCCCGTGTTTCGGATCCGGAAACCGCTCCCGGCGACCGATGGAACGGAGATCTTCCGGGAAATGGCCCCATTGGATTTCAGTGCGCCGTTCCGATTCGGGGTCGTACTTCAGCCGGAGAAATTCTTTCGTCTCGGCTGGCTGGAAAAAGGAATGGCCTATGTTCAAGATCCTGCCACGGTACTGCCGCTGTCGCTGCTGGATTCCCCGCCTCGGGGTGCGGTCCTGGATGCCTGTGCCGCACCTGGCGGAAAAAGCATCCTTCTGCATGACTGGGCCGAAGCGTCCGGAGTCCATTTGAACCTGACCGCGGCCGACCGTTCCGCCCGTCGGCTCCAGACCCTGAAGATCAATCTGAACCGGGCCGGCGTGAAAGCCCGGACGGTTCAGGGATCGGCGCAGGAAAATCCGTTTCCCGATGCTTCGTTCGACCTGATCTTGGCGGATGTCCCCTGTGGAAACAGCGGAGTGATCCGCCGCCGCTGTGATGCGCCGTGGCGGTATTCCGGACAAAGACTGACCGAGATCGCCACCCTGCAGTGGGATATCCTCCATTCTCTGGTCCGGCTGGCTGCGCCAGGCGGACAGCTGCTCTATTCCACCTGCAGCATTGAACCGGAGGAGGATGAGGAACAGGTATCGCGTTTCCTGGCGAACCATCCGGATTTCCGTCTGGTCCGTCAGCGCAAACTGTTCCCCGGGAAAGATCATGACGGCGCTTTTGCCGCCTTGCTCCAGCGGAACGGGTGATACAACAACCCTTATTTCTTCCCGGCCATCTTTTTCAGGATGGAAAGAAAGATCCCGGCGGTTTTGGACCCGTTGTCCGCCGCGCGGATGACCAGCAGAGGGATTTCCGGTGATTCCTCCGAAAAATACCGGTAGCAGATTTGATCGGAAAAGGTCCCGATATACGATTCCGCCACCACGCTGACCCCCAGACCTGCGGCCACCATCCGGAGCGCGGTATAAGTGTTGTAGATCTCGAAATCCGCCCGCGGCGAAAAACCGCCCCGGGTCCGGAAAAATTCCGCCAGCGACTGACGCAATGATCCCGAGGTGCGTTCCGGGACCAGAATGAAGGACTCCTGCGCCAGCGACCGGGCGGGGATCTTCTGTTTTTTCGTCAGAACATGACCTGCGGGCAGCGCCGCCACCAGTTTGTCGTTCCACAGGTGTTCATACAGCAGCGTGTCATCGGTTGAAAGTGTCGGGATCGAACGCAAAAACGCGATGTCCAGCACATGCTGGCGGACCTGTTCCGGCAGTCCGCGGGAGGTGGCGTCCACCACTTCGATCGTGAGTTTGGGGAAGCGGGTGCGCATTTCCTTCAGCGCAGCGCTGAAAAACGGATTCCCGATGGTCGAGGAAATGGCGCCGATCGCGAGTTTCCCGTATCCGCCCTGCTGCGCGGTCCTCGCCAGATTTTCCGCCCGCGCGGTTTCCCGGAGGATCTTTTCCGCTTCCGCCAGAAAGATGATCCCGACCGGCGTCAATTCGATTTTCCATTTGTTGCTGCGGGAAAACAGTTCCGCGCCGAGTTCCCTTTCCAGCGCCGCGATCTGCCGGCTCAAGGCCGGCTGCGTGATCTTCAGATTCCCCGCCGCCCGGGCAAAATGCAGTTCCTTCGCTGCTTCCGCAAAATATCGCAGCTGACGCAGTTCCATATCGTTCTCCTGATAACTAATAGTTATTAATTTTATAAAAACAATATATTGATATTTATTGGAAATTCAAGTATATTCTTACAAAAAATAAGGAAAAATACCGGAGGATTTATGGACCGAAAACAATTGAAGGAAGCTGCGATACGAGGTGTTTCCCTGCAGGAAAAGGAACTCAAGGAATTGTCACTGGATCTGTGGGCGCATCCGGAAGTGGCCTGGCACGAGGAATATGCGGTGAAGACCCTGTGCGCTTTCCTGCGGAAGCACGGTGTGGATGCCGTTCCCGGCTGCTGCGGATTTCCTACTGCGTTCCGCGGTGAATGCTCTGCGGGAAAAGAAGGTCCGGTTTTCGCGCTCGCGGCGGAGTTCGATGCCCTGCCGCCGGGACATGCCTGCGGGCACAATCTGATCGCCGGCGCGTCCGTCGGCGCCATGATCGCGGCCTCTTCCATTATGAAGGAAGAAAATCTTCCGGGGAAACTGGTGATCCTCGGCACCCCGGCGGAAGAATCCGGCAGCGGCAAAGTCCGGATGCTGGAAAAAGGTGTGCTGGAAGGGATCGACGCGGTCATGATGGCGCATCCGAACTGGTGCACGATCCCGGACCGCGGCAGTCTGGCGATCCGGCGTTACGATGTTACCTTTCACGGTCTGGCTTCCCATGCGGCCGGTGCGCCGGAACTGGGGATCAATGCGCTTGACGCGGTTATGATGCTGTTCAACGGCGTCAATGCGTTCCGGCAGCAGATGCCGGAATTCTGCCGGATCCACGGCGTGGTCACCAACGGCGGCACCATGCCGAACATCATTCCGGCGGAAGCTTCCTGCCGTTTCTATCTGCGCAGCGCCAATGAAGAATGGATGGAAAAGATCGACAAGCGTTTCGGTGAAATGGTTCAGGGCGCAGCTCTGATCGCCGGAACGACTTATACGCAGAAGAAATTCTCCATCGACTGCCGGAGCCGCAAGCCGAACCAGCTGCTGAATGAAAGTTTTCTGGAAGTGATGACCGATCTGGGCGAAACCGTTTCCCCGATCCCGAAGGCCGGCCGCGGTTCCTCCGATTTCGGCGACTTTTCGCAGGTGATTCCGGGGGCGCATGCTTATTTTGCCATTACGGACCATAAGATCGGGGCGCATTCGCAGGAATTCATGGAAGCGGCCCGTTCGCCGCGCGGTCTGGATTCCATGCTGAAAGCCGCTTCCGCGCTGGCTTATACAGCCTGCCGTTATCTGGCCGATCCGGATTTCCGGAACGCAGTCCGCGGCGATTTCGACCATCCCGGAAATCCGGCAGGGAAATAACTTTATCCCTTTCCGGGCAGCGGTAACGGTGCTTTCTTTTTCTCAACTCCGCAGACGGATGCGGCGGAGGGTGAAACGGTCGGAATCGGAATCGTAGATGATTTCCGCGATGGTCCCGTATTTGGTCAGGGACCCGGCCACGATCTCTCCCCGTCCGTTTTCGTCGAGCAGTTCGTAAGGGTGATGGATGTGGCCGCAGAGCGAAAGGTCGATGATGCCGTCCTGCAGCAGGCCCGCCGCACTGTCCGAGCCGTAGAGCCGCCGCCGGGCATTCAGCAGCGACGCCTTGGTGATGAGGGGAAAATGTCCGGCACAGATGACGGGCCGTCCGTCCAGCCGTGCCGCTTCATCCAGCAGGAATTTACGGGTCTTCGGTTCCATGTAGCCGCAGGAAAGCGCGGGATTGAAGGGTTTCGCACAGTCGATCACCAGCAGCCGGAAAGACGGGAAGTCTACCGTAAACGGATAATCGGACAGCGGATGTTTTCCACGGGACATGGCCAGCGTGAACCGTTCCAACGCGCTCCGGCAGCCGCGGTCCGGGACATACGCGTCATGGTTGCCCGGAGTATAGATGAAAGGGATATCGCTTTTGAGCAGAGGCCTGAACAGGCGGAGCGCCCGGGAAAATTCTCCGACCTGGCCGCAGCTGGTGGCGTCTCCGGTGAACACTGCCAGATCGGGCGGGTTTTTCAGGATGTATTCGATCGCTGCCGCGGCAACGGACTGGTCGTAACGTTTCCGCCGGATCAGGTTGCTGTTGACCAGTCCGACCAGCCGTTTGTCGAACAGGGCATGCCAGTGTTCCAGTGTGGCCGGTTCGTGTATGTCGGAAAAATGGAGTATTCTGGTTTTCATGTTGGTCCCGATCCCTTTTGGGGAAATAAAAAAACGGGAAGAAACCGCGAAGTTCCTTCCCGTTCCGGATAATGCTTATTGAATGGCGCGAGGCGTCAGTTTCACAAAATCCTTGAGGGCGACGGCGAGCGGATTGAAGTTTTCCGGTCCGAAGCCCAGCGGATTGTGCTGGACCCAGCCTTCCGCAAATTCAAACACGCCGGATTGTCTGCCGAAAATCGAGGCACGGTTTTCCATGTCCTTGAGATAGGCATCCATGCCCTGGCTGATGTCGAGCCATTCCTTCTGGCTCTTGTGGCAGCTGAGCGCCTGGCGTTTGATCTCCATCTTGGAAGCGATGTTCACATAGAAATCCGCTTCCACGGTCCGCCGCAGCGGATCGGTGATGCTGTGCGGCATGCAATGGTACACCGCGACATTCTGGAACGTCGTTTTGGCCGTAGGAGCGCATTTCATGTTGACCATCCCTCGGCAGAAGGCGGCGGAAACCGCCAGACGTCCGGCGTTGACATGGTCTTCCATGTAGTCATACGGTCCCTGGGTCAGAATGATCTCCGGTTCGACCGCGCGGACGATCGGCACCATTTTGGCCAGGTTTTCGTAATTGTAAAAGACTTCCAGATCGTCGCAGATGCTTTCATGATAGACCGCACCGACCAGTTTGGCGGAGGCCATGGCCTCTTCGCGCCGCATCCGGACGATGGTCTGGTAATCATGATGATCGGTGCCGAGCGAGCCGTTGGAGACGTTCATGTAATGAACTTCGTATCCGGCATCCTTCAGCAGCATCATGGTGCCCATCATCCCGAATTCGAGGTCATCGGGATGACAGGCGATCGCAAATGCCTTCTTAGTCATGATCAATGCATCTCCACTTCGCAGACGCCGAAACCGCCGCGGTAGAAGTTGAAGATGATCTCGCCGGGGTGCTTGGAGAGCAGGGACATCGGAACGCAGCTGTCGGCGATCTTCTTGGAGATCATGAACGTGGTCAGGCGCTGGCCGAACGGATTGTCATGATGGCCCGGATGCCAGATGGAGACTTTTTCCGCTTTCCAGGTTTCTTTCGGTCCGACGGACACGGCGGCGGAAGGCACGTTCTGGACGGTGCCGCCGCCGGAGGTGCGGGCGTTCTGGATCAGCGTGATCGGATGCAGTTCGACGACGCGCGCGCCCTTCTTGAGGTATTCGGCCGGGGTCGGCGGATTGTTTTTGTATTTGCCTTCGCGTTTCACCGGGTCGTTGAATGCCCAATGCTTGGTTTCGCCCTGGCCGCCCTGCATGGTGACGCAGCGGAACTGGTCGAAGGTCTTGGAATAGGCTGCCGGATTCTCGGTCGGAAAATGCAGATTTTCCTTCGGCATCCGGAGTTTCTTGTCGATGCGGTTGAAGCACAGGTCCATATCCGCTTTGGCAAATCCGAGCGGAAAGTCCAGACCGGCGGCCTTGCCGTCTACGATCCATTCGTCCATGCCCCAGAAATGGCAGTTTTTCAGGCTGATGCCAAACGCGTTGACCATCTGGGCAACGATCGGGAGCTGTTCGGTGGGCCCGATCGGTCCGCAGATCCCTGCGGGTCTGGAGGGCGTGGCGGCTTTCCAGGCCTTGATGTATTCCAGCGCTTCGGCTGCATAGAATTCCTGCAGCGTATCATAAATGTTGATCTTGAAGCCGGGCCGTTCATAATCCTTCAGGGTGTCGATGGTGATTTTGGCCGCATCGTCGAGGATGGCACGGTCGAGCGTGGTGTAATCCCACCACTCCTTGGAGATTTTGCTGAATGCACGCATGGAAATTTATCCTTTCCGTTAAATGTTAAGGGTTGTTTTCGTATAATCTACACGGGATTTCCGTAAAATCAACCTTCCGTTTTCATTTGTTGAGAAGATTTATGCCGGTCTCGATGACTTTCGGCGCCAGGTCGTGCGCCGGAGCCGAACGGGAAGGACGGGTCTCATAACCGCCGCCTCGTTCATAACATTCGGGCAGGCCGACATAGCCGATAGAACCTTGTGTCAGCACGCTTACCATGGTCTGTTTGAACGGCGAGGCTTTTTTGATCGCCAGACCGATCTCCACAAACGGTTCGCCGGGGAACGATATGATCGCCAGCTCGCGCCCGAATTTCAGCACGGACATGAGCTCAAAGCGTTTTTCCCTGATCGGATTGTCCCGGCAGTCCATCAGCCGCCGGGCGAAGAATTTCTTCACGTAGGCGTTCCCTTTGGCGATCCCTTCGCTGGTGAGATCGTCCGCAGTCTGCGCCTTGATTTCCCCGATGTTTTCCACAATGGCTTTGGCCTCGGCATATTCCTTGTCGGTCACCGTAACATACGGTGCCTCGAATTCCACGGACTGCACCTGCAGTTCGTTCACCTCGACCTCTTTCAATGCGTAAAGCGAGGAAATGATCGCCGCCGCATAACCTTTGCCGATCCGGCAGGCTTCCGCGTAATTGGTCTGGTCGACATCATTTTCCACATTGAAATGGTTGATGTTCCCCTGCGGTCCGGTCAGGGAGATCACCGGGATATCGTAGCCGAAATGGTCCTGGATCGCACGTTCCATCCGGCCCGGCCAGTCGGCGGAGACCAGGTCGCCGCCGATGGTGTCGGCATGGTTGCAGATGTTGGAAACGATCAGCCGCATCATGCCGTCCTGTTTCACCGCCAGCAGCGGGATCTCCGGGTCGATGATGCTTTCCGGCTTGACAATGTCCGGGTTGAGTTTGCCCGGATTGGTCAGCACCGTACCGTCCTTCATCCAGAACCGGCGGTTGAACGCCAGTGTGGAACATTCCGTCTTCCCGGTCAGGAGCTCCGCATCCGCCAGGCTCTCATAAGCCTTGCGTACCGCGGAAACGGTTTTTGCGACCAGTTCGTCGATATAGGCCTGGTCCTCTTTGCCGTCGAACAGCGTCGAGGTATAGGGCCCGGTATGGGTATGGGTGGCGCAGTAAAGCAGATCGCGGGCAAAATCCAGTCCGGCAGCCTGGACCGCGGCCATGAATTTTTCCACCAGCGCACGGCCGAACAGACACAGGTCGTAGGAGACGATGCCTCCGACGGTCCCCCCGCATTCGAACAGCGCGGCCTTGATGCTCAGCGGATCGTAGGCGCCCCGGTTTGGACGGGGTTCAAAATAACCGCAAAGCGGAATGCCGCGTTTCGGCGTGATGTCTTCTTTTGCAAAGCCGAAACGCATTTTTCAATCCTTTACCGTAATGATTTTTCCGCCGTTCTGCGCCGATTTGTGCGCAGCTTCGCAGAGCAGCAGATTGTGTCTGCCGTCGCAGCCGCAGAGCAGTTTCCCGCTCTGGACCGAGGCTGCATGGTTCTCGATCAGGCTCTGATAGATGTTTTTGAAGGAGGTCGGCACGACTGCTGTTGTCTTGCCGTCGAATTTGTCGATCTCCATGCGCATCTTGACCGGTTCGTCCTTATGGCCGGAAAGCTGGAACATGGTGCCGTAGGACCGCAGCGCGGCCTTGTCACCGTAGATTTCGAAACCGAGGTTGGAAAGCGTGCCGCCGAGTCCGCCCCGCATTTCGGAGAAGGCCGCATTCACGCTGCCCTGCGTGCCATCCTCGAAGAAGAACTTGATGTAGGCGCCGTCCTCGGCCTTGATCTTCATGATCTTGGGGTAATAGACCGCCGCGACTTTTTTGATTTTCTTTCCGAACACGAATTCGGCCATGTAGAAGCAATGGCTGGCAACGTCGCCGATCGGGCCGCCCATTTCTTCGATTTTGGAACAGCGCCAGGTGGCGGCTTCCGCCGGATCATAACCATAGGCGAATTCCATGTGGAAGCAGCAGTCGTTCACCTTGCCGAGTTTCCCTTTCTGGACCAGCGCGGCGGCTTTCTGGTTCCAGGCGTTGTAGACCATCATGTGGTCGACCGTCAGCGAAAGTTTTTTCTTTTTCGCCACTGCCATCAGTTTGGCCGCGTCGGCGGAATTGGTGGCCATCGGTTTTTCACAGATCACATGTTTGCCGGCCTGAAGCGCTTTCATTGCCAGCGGCACATGGGACGCATTGTTGGTGGCCACATAAACTGCATCGATGGTTTTGTCCGCCAGCATTTTTTCCAGCGAAGGATACCATTTGAGCCCGAGTGCTTCGGCAGCTTTCTGACGGGCGGGATTCAGATCGGTCGCCGCGACCAGCTGCGCTTTTTTCAGGGGAGCGAAACGGGAAGTATCGCATGCGAATCCTTCCTTTGCAACACGATTTTCAGCGATGCCGCCGAATCCGACCAAACCATAACGAACTTTCATTTTAATCTCCTTTCAAGTAATCAGTGATCAGAAATCAGTAATCAGTTTTTGAATTTTCAAGGGATGTAATCAGTCCCTGAAGCATTTTCGTAATTTCCTTGGATTCAAGAATAAACTTTTTGCTGTCAGTGCGGGAAATATATCCGAGTTCACTGGCGAGGTAGATCTGAGTCCGCAGTTCTGCCGAGGAACCTTTGGCCATATAAAGAAAATGGGCAAAGTCTTTGACGGTTTTACGTTCCGCACCTTCCGCGATATTGGAAGGAACTGAAACGGCTGAACGGGTGAGTTGTGAATACAACCCCAGATCCCGGCAGGATTTTAAGGCGGAATACAGATCGATGCAAAGCCTGCAACTTCGTTTCCAGACTTCAAGATTCTCAAAATCAGCAGACATCAGTCAGAATCCTTCTCATCAAAAATTACGGTTCCCGAAAAACAAAAATCCGGCTGGAACAAGGATAATGTTCTGCAATCAGACACATCTGTATTCCTTCCGGATTTTCAATCTGGAACCAGAGACAGTATTCCGATTCAGAATAACTGTCCCTGTTCCTTGCCGAAGAATCTGTCTTCAGTTTTTCAGCAACGGTCCGAATCATTCGCGGAACGCGTTCAACTGATTACTGAAAACTGATTGCTGGCGACTTACTTCATGTAGGCTTTGGCTACCTTGAGGAAGGCATCCACATACGCTTTCATGTGCTTTTCGGTGTAAACCGGATGCGTGAAGAAACTGATCGTGCGGTCAGTCATCCAGTTGGCCATCTTGCAATTGAACTTGGTATAGTCGATTTTGCGGGCTTTCGGATCCTTGAACGGATATTTCGCGGTCCCGAAACCGTTCTGCTTGACATACGCCAGTTCCTTGTACATTTCCGGCCAGAGCACGCTGTACACCGGCACGCCTTCCGCGGCCATCGCGGCGATGAATTTCGCGGTGGTGATGCCTTTTTTCAGCTTTTCGGTGTTGATCACGATCGGGCACCACCAGAAGCAGTTCTGCCGTTCCTTGGTGTCGACCGGCGTGTATTTCACCAGCGGATGGCCTTTCAGCGCCTTGATCAGATACTTGCCGTTGCGGATGCGGTTCTTCAGGTTCCATTTGTCGAAGCGTTTCAGTTCGCACAGTCCGATCATGGACTGCATTTCGGTCATGCGGAAGTTGAAGCCGACGCGTTTGTGGATGTAAAGCTGTTTGCCTTCCATGACGAGCAGGTTCTGTTTGGCCTGCACATCATAGCCGTGATCGCGGAAGGAACGGCATTCCCAGGCGAGATCGTCGTCATTGGTGACCACCATGCCGCCTTCGCCGCCGGTCGTGAAGTGTTTGCTCTGGCAGAAGCTGAAGCAGCCGACGTCACCGATCGTGCCGGCCTTTTTGCCTTTGTAGACGCCGCCGAAGCACTGTGCGCAGTCTTCGATCACTTTCAGGTTGTGTTTCTTCGCGATCTTCATGATCGGATCCATGTCGGCAACCGTGCCGTAAAGATGGACCACGACGATCGCTTTGGTGCGGTTGTTGATCAGGGCCTCGATCTTTTTCGGATCCATGGTGTGGGATTCGTCAACGTCGCAGAACACCGGCAGGGCGCCGGCCTGCAGGGCGCAGAACGAAGAAGCGATGAAGCTGTAGGAGGTGCAGATCACTTCATCGCCGGGACCGATGTTCAGGGCGCCGAGCGCCACATGCAATGCGGCAGTCCCGTTGGTCACGCTGATCGCGTTCTTGACACCCAGCCATTTCGCCCACGCCTGCTCGAACGCCATGCCGACGCTGATATGGTCTTCGGGTTTGGTCCCGACCATCTGGCCGGTCCAGTAATTGACCTTGCCGGTCCGGAGCAGTTTGGCTACGGCCTGGACAGTGGATTCTTCAAAGCAGGGCCAGCCGGGGAAGGGTTCCTTGAAAACCTTTTTTCCGCCTTCGATCGCCAGTTTTTCGGCGGCGGGCTTGGCGATGACCTTTTTCGCCGGAGCAGCCTCTTTGGCGGCCGGCTTGGCGGCGGCTTTTGCAACCTTCCTGGCTGCGGGTTTGACTGCTTTCTTCACTGCGGGTTTGGTGGCGGGTTGTTTCTTCTTCGTTGCCATTTTACTTGCTCCCTTGGTTTTGGTTGAAGTCTTGGTTTACTCCCGATTTATGTTTATCATTATGTGTAACTTAGCATGAGCCGGACTCATTCGTCAACCGAATTTTCTTGCGAATAGTGATTATTAAATTGTAAAAAATAATTATTCCTCCGGAAATGGTCAGATTTTCTCAAATTTCTCGATCGACTGGAACGCCCGTTCCAATGCTTCCTCCATTCCGGGGATCTTCTTTTCTTCCTCCTCGACCAGTTGATATTTCGCCGCGACCGCGGGAGAAGGCGGTGCAAAGACCGTGCAGCTGTCCGGCTGCGGTTCGATGGAAAGGTCATAGGTGCCTATCTTCATGGCCCGGTCTATGCTTTCGAGCTTGTCCATCCCCGCCAGCGGACGGAGCATCAGCATGGTGGTGACATCGTTGATGACCGAAAGGTTGATGATGGTCTGGCTGGCGACCTGGCCGATGGATTCGCCGGTGACGATCGCGTGGTATTTGTGGAAATGGCAAAGCATGGTGGCGATCCGCATCATCATGCGCCGGTAGAGGACTGTGCGGTATTTCGGGTTGCAATTGTCGCGGATCAGCTTCTGGAGCTCCGAAAGGTTGCAGGCGAAAAGGTGCCCTTTCGGCTGGAAACGGTTCAGTTTGGCCGCGATCCGCTTGACCTTCTCCAGCGATTCCATCGGCGTATAGGGAAAACTGTGGAAGGTCAGGAAATTCACATGACAGCCCCGTTTCATGGTCATGTGGCACGCTACCGGCGAATCAATGCCGCCGGAGAGCAGCGCCAGCACGTCCGAATTGGTCCCGACCGGCAGTCCGCCCGGGCCACGGAACGTTTCATGGAAGATCAACGCCATGGCGTCCCGCACTTCGATCCCGATCGTCAGTTCCGGATGATCCAGGTCGATCTTGATCCGGTCCCCGAAAATCTCGTGAAGACGCGAGGCCATTTCGATCTCAATGTCGCGTGAGATCAGCGGAAACGTTTTGTCGCTCCGCCGGGCGCGCGTTCGGAAACGGACCGTATCCGTATTTTCGAGCATTTTTTCGATCGTGATCCGGGCGCTGGCTGCGGCCCGTTCAAAAAGGATCTCCGGCACCGGTTCGCATTCCTCCACCGGAGAAAACGATTCCAGGCCGAACGCGCGGGACAGCACATCTTTGATCTGTTCCTGTTCCGTTTCGCTGAACTCGGCGTTTTTCAGCTTCCGCAGGAAAATGCGGCCGCGGATCCGCTGCAGAGTGATGTCACGGATCCCGTCATATTCCGCCAGCGTGCGGATGTTGTTGATCAGTTTGTTTTCGAACATGGACCGATTATGCCCTTTGGTGGCGATCTCATGATACCGGCAGACAAAACATTTATACATAAAAAACACCTGCTTCAGCTGATTTCGATTATCGGCGGTAAAATATCATTGCGGCGAAACTTTTTCAACAGAAAAATTCCTTTCTTGACGGTTTTTATCGGAAAAATCCGCGTGTCAAGCGGAAAATCTGATTTTTTACGTTCTTTTTTTTCGAAAAAAACTGTTTCCCCGGATTGCATTTTCTTCACTTCGATGTTACTATTATTGCCGGAACCTCAAATCGAGGCAGTGAACCCTAAACGCGAGGAGAAGAAAATGCAGGAACTTTACAACGTGAAGAAGAAAGCCAAAGTCCGGATCGACGATTCCAAATGCACCAAAGTGATTTATTCCAGAAAGACCAAGAGCGGCATCGTTCAGGAACATTACGCGATCAAGGCTGTCGATGATGATGGCACTCATCTGACCAAATTCATCACCAAAGCGGCGTATGACGCTTTGCAGATCCAGGCGGTCAAAGGCTGACGCTTTTTTCGCCAATTATTCCGGCTTTCCGGTCAGCGATGATCGGGGCCGGTTTTTTTATGGGGCGGATCCGTAAACAGAACAGGCATCAGCGATTATCAGACTTATAAGGCTGATAGGGCTTATCGGCCCCATCGTGTAATCATTCGGCACCCGTTACTTACCGCTTCATCGGGTGGATGCATTTTTCCCGCGGACCGCGCCATGCGCTTTCAAGTATTTTGCGATCTCTGGCAGTTTTGCTTCCTCGGCCAGATCCAGCGGCGTTTCTCCTTCCTCATCCCGGGCAAGATTGATGTTCGCGCCGTGTTCTACCAGCAATTTCACGATTTTCAGTTTTTTGTTCTGGACCGCATGATGCAGCGGCGCATTGCCGTCGCCGTCATATTCATTGATTTTTCCGCCGTGTTTCAGGATGAATTCTACTACTTCAAGCGGACAGTTATAGATTATCGCCCAATGAAGCGGAGTTTTCCAGCGATATGCACTCCCTGCATCGACACAGCCGCCGTGCTCCCACAAATATTTGAGGATATCCAAATCATCCAGCGCGAGATAGACCGGCGAAATGCCATGATCGTCATCGGCATTGATATTTGCTTTCGCCTCCACCAGCAGTTTTACCACGGCCATAGTCCTTTCCTTGTCCGGTTTCGGACACAGTTTATCGGTCTCCTGATCGCTGCCAAGCGCATAATGCAGCGGTGTCCAGGCCCACTTGTTCTTTTTATTCACATCTGCACCGTGCGACAGCAGCCATTTGACCATTTCAACATGCTGACACACAGCGGCGTAATGCAAGGGAGCAAGTCCTTTTTCATCCGGAGCATTGATATCCGCGCCTTGAGCGAGGCATTTTTCGGCTTCCCGCACCTTATTCTTTTTTACTGTTTCAAATAGTTTTTGCTGTGCCTTTTTTTGCTGAGATCCCGAAAGTGACTGTTGTTTTAAGGCAATTCCCTTTTTTGTTCCATTGGCATCAGGAGAATCCGTATAGGCGGCATATCCCGTCAATATTCCGGCTGTAATGATTCCCCATATGATTTTGCAGTACCCGTTTTTCAGCATACATGTCCTCCTGTTGAGACCCTTGCCCTAATGTATAATACTCTTTTATTTGAGATTTTCAAGGGAATATATTATGGAACAGGGCTGCCGGTTTTCCGCGACCGTCCAAGAATTTTATGACTGCCGAGAATACTGGGTAACGTGGAAGGAACGGCATTACGCAGGATACCCGGAAAACCTGCTGAATCGTATCTCCATTTCAGTTCTCGTGCAAAGTCCGGCATTCCAAGAAAGTCCCAGGCTTTATAAAGTCCGCGAAATCCAGACCTCCCTGCATTATAACAACAGCAATGCGGCAGCCGCCCCAACTTCATACCAGAAATTTGGATCTTCGGTATTGATCACGGCATCTGTTCGGATAATTCCCGCATTGGTTACTTTCCATTTATCGCTGATATTTTCAATTTCTATACCGACCACGGTATATCCATTTTTATGGAGGATCCCATCCCAGCGTGTTGTAATTTCCAGATTGATCCGGCGGATATTGTTACCTTCAATTCCGGCATTGTTGCTGCCGTCTTTGGTTATGATGCGCAAATCGGAAACGTATGCGGAATGAACGGTTACCGTTTTGTGGGCATTTTCAACACGTCTCCTCAAATCGTGGTTAGATGAAGACAAAGCCGCATTGAACTCTTTTTCTGCAGCTTCCCGGAATTCTGCAACGGTTATTTCGCTGGTTCCGCCATCGAGTACACCGACAATAATGACTGCTGTAATCGCGGTCAGAACGGCGATAATACCAAAAATCCAGGCACCATTTGATACCACTTCATTTATGGCAATATTGGATGTTTTCTTTTCCTGTTCCAACGCATTGTTGAACAGCCAGACCATCAGGCAAATGGAGACAACGGAAACAATCAAACTGATCGTTGTGAAAATTGGGGAACAAAGAACACATTTGCATTCATGATGCCCCAGGGTAAAAAGAGAATGGGCTGCATTGATGATCCAAGTCGTGACCATCCAGCCGAATACGTTTTTCCAAGTTCCGTTTTCTATGTTCTGCCGATCGCAAATGCTTTTGATCTGGACTATGAGAAAAAGCTCGACTCCAGCTGTCAGAACCAAAGAAAGAAGGTCCAGGCCCCATGATCCGGAAGCCAATCCCGAAATAATAAACAGTAACCAGCCAATTGAATATATGACAGCCGGCACCCAGGGATTGAGCCCTTCAGAATGTTTCAGATAATTAAGATTTTTCGTCCAGCGGAAGGCCAAATAAGCACTCCACAGACCTAATGTGCAGACCGACAGGACAATCGTCCACAGCAGACTTGTCTTTTTCGATGTCATTTGCGAGTTCGGATTCAGTGTGTTTTCCATTTTTCATTGCTCCTTTGTTGTTTGTCAAATATATTTGCATGATCAGGCAATTTTACTTTCTCGTCTGAAGACTTGCGTCTGCCTGATTGATCTATCTTCCTTTTCAATATCGGAATGACAGGTCCTGGACGTTTAAGAATATTCTTGATTTCCGAACGACATGATTTTGCTCCTGCGGTAATTGCGACAACGATCGCCGCAAGTATGGACCCCGCGCCTTTTGCAACATTTTTTGCTTCAGCCATGTTCAATCTCCTGAATTTTCAGTATCATGGAACTAAATTGATATACAGCAAGTATAGCACAAAAACTGCAAGACAGAACCATGCAGCCCACGAATAGGTTTTCTGTTTGGAGATATTGCCGCAGTCTTCGGGAATGACGATTTCGCTTTCCGGTATATTATCCTTTTTCTGTTTCAAGACAGAGGCTAATTGCTTATGCGATAATGCGTGGCTGCTGAACAGAGAATTCCGGTTTCTTACCGCGATCCAGAACACCATCGGCATCAGGAAAAAGAAAATTATAGTCGTGCAACCGGTCAGCAAATCCATTCCGAATATCGCTATGATCCCTCCGGCAGTCCCAACCACCGACGCAGGAATCAAAAAAACTCTTGTGCCGCAGCTTCTGCTGTGCTGCAGAACTTTGGCAAACGTTTCCGCGATTATACAGAGAACAACGCAATGAGCAATGCTTTTCAACATGTCTGAAATCGTTTTTGCGGACAGTTTCAGCGGAGTATTTCCCTTTGTGAAGATATTACGGCAGTAATCTCCCAGCGGCGAATGATAGACTGCACGGAAGATGAAATATAATGTGATCAATGCGAATATTCCCTGAACGACGTAAAAAACATTCCGGATCAGTTTGTTTGCCTTGATTTTATTCAACAGCAGCAAAGCAATCAGGGAGAAAATCCAGCAAATGGACATTTTTCCATAGTAATTCCCTTCAGGGGTCTCGCTTACAATCAAGAAGTATTTACTCAATATCGTGAAAAAAGCGATTGCGGCGGCAATGTGCAGGATATTCCCGATCCACATGAGATAGACCGAATCGCGATAAGTCTTTTTCAATTCTTCCAGACTGATGCTGTTCACCCAATCCTTTTGCAGGTTTTCGGCTGTGTTTTTCTCATTTTCCATTATATGTTTTTCCTTTCAGTATTTGTTTTTGAACTCATCAAGGTCAGGGTTGGTGACGCCCATCAGACCGATTTTCAAGCCTGCGGCTTTCAGCCTGTTGGTTGCTCCAGCATTTACAACAAGCAAAATGAAAAGCGAAACCAGTGGCAGGAATAAAAGGAAAGCCAGAATAACAGTCACAGCGATATTTCCTTTTTGCGCCGTCCTCAGTAAACAGAATGCAGTTATATAAAAAACTAAATTGGCAAAATACAGAAAAGATGCCAGAGTATTGACGATACCAGGGATCCATACAAGCGGGGTCAAGATGATCAAAAACAATATCCCGAATATGAGCCAAGTCTGATATTTGGCAATTTTGATGATGTCCTCTTTTTGATACACAATCTGCTTGTATTGAAAAACTGGTGCATTGGTTGGCTGTCCGCATTTCGCGCAGAAATTGTTTCTCTCTGCGATTTCCGTTCCACATTTGTTGCAATACATTGTTTGATCTCCTATGTTCAGGGTTTATCATTTTCTGACTCTTCGGAAATCCTGTCTTCTTACACAAAATTCCGAAAAAAAACAAAAAAAATCCGCGATATACCAGAAAACTGGATTCGCGGACGAAAATCGGCAATGAAAAGGAATGGAAAAACGGTTCCTGGATCACAACTTCCGGTTGCAAATCCAGCCGCTTGGAAAATCCGGAGTTTAAAAAAGAAAAACCAGACGCTCCCAAGCACAGTGTCAGAGGTCCGACCAAGAACCGCGTCAAAATACGTGAAAGCGCCCGGTAAGATGTACAAACACGATCTCACCGGATACATTCCAGTTGATTTGACGCAAACATGAATTCTACTTGGTCGGTTTCTGACACATTTGCTGAAATATAACGGTTGTAAATGAGCATTGCGGCAAATCAAGTCCGGAGGAAAGATTTCTCCGCAATATCAGTAATGTAACACCTGCAGGAAATAATGCAAGCGGAAAAAACAAAAAAGAACGGATGCCCAGCCGGACAAACATGCGGAGACGCGGGAAATAAGTTTTCCCGCGAACTGGAACGGAGGAAACGGAAAGGAACGGACAACGCGCATATAAACGGCATGGTCCGGGATCACCGGAATTTTGGCGGTGCAGTCCCGCGGCTTACTGACTGCGCCGTTCCCTTGAACTTTAAACCTTCAACTTTAAACTTTCCGGCTGCACAACAGCCGGAAATGCAGTCCGGTCAGACGCGCGAGCTCGGGCAGGGGACGGAAATGCGTGATCCGTTCCCGCTTGGGCGGATAATATACCCTGACCGGAATTTCCCGGTGATTCGTACCCGCCCGGACGGCCATCGCCAACACTTCCGTTTCAAAATCGAAATGGGTGCAGCGGAACGGCAGATCCGCCAGCAGCCGGACCGGATAAAGACGGAATCCGCTCTGACTGTCCGAAGTCCGGACTCCGCATTCCCATTTCAGCAGCAGGTTGGAAAGTTTTCTCCCGAACCGGGAGCCGGATGGAACGGGTTGTCCGGTGAAATCGCGGCTGCCGATGGCAAAAATATCATCGCCGGACCGGGCCAGTTCCAGAAACAGGGGAATATCGGCCGGGTCATGCTGGCCGTCGGCGTCCAAAGTGAGCATGAAATCGAATCCGGAGTCCGCCAGCAGACGCAAGGCGGTCCGGAGAGCGGCTCCTTTCCCCCGATTGGAACTGTGTCGGCAATAATACAGGGGCAGATCGTCCAGTTTTTCTTTAAGATTTGCATCGGTGCTGCCGTCATCCACGACCAGCAGATCGGGGATATGGCGCAGCGTTTCTTCCGCGACCTGCCGGATGGTGGAAGTATTGTTGTAAACCGGAATGACGGCACAGATCCGTTTCCCGCCGGAACCGGGATCGGCGCACGGAATGGTGTTCCCGGTCAGTTCGATCATCGGAAACCGCAGATCTGTGCGTATTTCCGTTCCAGCAGGGAGAGGAAGCAGTCCGGATCGATCTCCCGGGAACCGAACACTTTTTCCATGGTCTGCGCCGGCGTGAATTTGGCGCCGAGGACATGGATCCGCTCCCGTAGGAAAGTCAGCAGAGGCAGGAAATTGCCTTTGGCGATCTCACCTTCAAGACCGGGAATTTCCGCCTCGGCGGCACACCAGGTTTGCGCGGCCAGCAGATTGCCGAGCGCATAGGTCGGGAAATACCCGAACTCGCCCATGGACCAGTGGATGTCCTGCAAAATGCCTTCCGCATCGTTGGCAGGTTCGACGCCGAGCAGTTCGAGCGATTTGGCATTCCATGCGGCGGGGGCGTCGGATACCGCAAGCGAACCGGAAAGCAGTTCCTTTTCCATTTCGTAACGGAGCATGATATGCAGATTGTAGGTCACTTCATCGGATTCCGTGCGGATGAGCGAGGCTTCCACGTGATTGACCTCGCGCCAGATCTGATCGGGGTTCGAATGCGCCAGTTGTTCCGGGAAATATCTGCGGAAAACCGGGAAACAGTATTCCCAGAATGCCCGGGAACGGCCCACCAGATTTTCCCACAGACGCGACTGGGATTCATGGAACGCGAAGGAGGCGCCATCCGCCAGGGGAGTACGGTCCAGTTCGCGGCTGATCCCCTGTTCATACAGGGCATGTCCGCATTCGTGAATGGAACTGAGCAGCGCGGAAAGCGGCATTTCCGGAAAGATCCGCGTGGTGATTCGGACATCATTCAGGCCGAATCCGGTGGTGAACGGGTGAGCACTCTGATCCTGCCGTCCGCGGGTGAAATCGTAACCGAGCGCATGCAGGATCTCATCGGTGAAGGCGAGCTGTTCCTTTTCGCCGTAGATGCCCCCGGGACATTCCGCTTCCGGCTGGGAGGCGATGATTTTGCGGAACAGGGGGAGCAGCTTCTTCCGGAGTTCGGCAAAGAGAGCATCCAGCTGCGAGGCGGTGAATCCTTCTTCGAAATTGTCCAGCAGCGGATCGTAGATGCTGTCATACGGGGCAAACAGCTGTGCATATTGCCGCCGCAGGTCAAGCAGACGTTCCAGGTGCGGCGCGAAAAGGGAGAACTGCGATTTTTCGCGGGCCTGGACCCAGGCTCCGTGTGCGCGTGCGGAAGTTTCCGCCAGCTGTTTGACCAATGCGGCGGGGACTTTGGTCTGTTTTTCAAAATCGCGGCGGAGTTTCCGGATAAGACAGGATTCCACCGAATCCGGCGGGAAAACGGAACCTTCTTTTTCCGCCTGTTCCAGTTGTCCGGCAAATTCCGGCGAAGTCATTTTTTCGTGAATGACTCCGGCAATGGAGGTGAGCTGGCAAACCCGGTCGGGTTCGGCGTTCACCGGCATGAAGGTCTGCTGGTCCCAGTCCAGCAGCGCGGCGATGTGTTCCAGGTCGCGGATGACGCCGCAACTTTCCCGGAGACGTTCGAATGCGGTCATCACCAGATCTGTCCTTTGGATTCGAAATAGGCAGCCACGTTGGGAATGATCGGCTTGATCAGTTTTTTGATGGCGCAGGCATACTGCCGGATCTCCCACTGGGCGTGTTCGCTGTCGCGCAGTTCAAGGAAGTGCAGCAGGTTGTTCAGATCGACCGTTCCCCAGAAAGTGACCATCATGTTCTGCGGGAGGACGCCGCGCGCCTGTTCGCGGCAAACTCCGCGGGCGATCAGGCTGTTGTAAAGTTCGAGGGATTTGCGGTTGTGCGCCGCGATCTCCTCGCGCATGGCGTTGTCATCGAAATCCGGCGAATCCACGGAGGCCTGCCGGTCGCTTTCCGCCTGACGGCGCAGTTTCGGCGGAGTATAGAATTCCAGGTCGATCTCCGTGTAGCGGCGGGAGATCTCGTTGTAGGACCAGGTGCGGTGGCGGTGCCACTGTCCCCGGATGAACAGCGGACAATGCACGCTGAAGGTGAAGACCAGGTGTTCGAGCGGGCTGGTGTGGCGGTTTTCGATCAGGTAACGAAGCAGGCCGACATCCTTTTCGTTCATTTCGGTTTTGAGTTTGCCGAACGAAACGCGGGCGGCGTTGACGATGGTGGTTTCGGAACCGAGGTGATCGATCAGGCCGACCCAGCCCTGACCGTCGAGAACTTTCACATGATTGTCGGGCGGAACATTCAAGTGCTGCATTGCCATTTTTCAGAGATCCTTTCTTTTCGTTATTTCTATGCTGATAAGTTTTGATGTTTCTTCAAAATCGAATTGGCTTTTTCCATGTCCGAAAGCAGGGTTTTCCATGAATCATACCGTTCGGAGGGGTCCTTCATGGTCATCCGGACAATGACCGCATTGACTGCGGGGATGGTCCGGACGAGCGGATTGCGTTCCTGGGGCAGGGGCATGGTGTGTTCCCGGTGCAGGGCGGCCAGCTCTTTCGGATCGTCCGCGCGGAAAGGCAGGATCCCCGTGAGCAGCTGAAAGAGCATGATACCCAATGCATACTGGTCGGACTGCCAGACGCTTTTGCCTGCGGTGGTTTCCGGTGCGGCATACCATTGTGCCGGCCGTTTCACCAGTTCGGGGAAAAACTTTTCCCGCCAGGCGGAAAGGCCCATTCCTGCAATATAATTTCCGGCCTGGGGCGCATAAAAGATCCCGGAGGGTCTCAGGGCCCCGTGAAATATTCCGTTCTGGCTGCCGC
>Ga0256405_10001099_pt1 | contig 78758 bp, 69 predicted proteins | sample RumenRJG_02DNA_FD_189096 | JGI IMG/M metagenome (GOLD analysis project Ga0256405, IMG submission 189096) | Bovine rumen microbial communities from Lethbridge, Alberta, Canada - RJG_02 | ecosystem: Host-associated > Mammals > Digestive system > Stomach > Rumen | place: Canada: Alberta... | reverse complement strand
TCCATCGAGTTCTGCGACCGGATCGGTCTGGACTATGTGTCCTGCTCGCCGTTCCGCGTGCCGATCGCGCGGCTGTCGGCGGCACAGGCTTCCATCCGGGCAAAGGAAGCGTGAAATATCGTTTGCATGGAACGGCAGGGTGCAGGAGCGTCTTAATATGGGTATGAATCATCAGAAGATTGACATCGTAACGGCATATGATGCGGCTCTGCTCGTAAGAATCGCAAAGGTTCAGGGCAATGCACGCACAGTGCATAATCTGGTTTACTCTGCCGTATGTGTGTTGCTGGTAGTCCTTGGATTGCAGGCGGGCTATGAAACGGCAAGAGGAATCATTCTGATTGCAGCCGGATGCATCCTGCTTCCGCTTTCGAATTATTCTGTCCGAAGAAAGGCAAGAGATGAGGTCGAAGAGCTTGGGGGAAAGAGAAAACTGGCTCGATATCAGTTTGAAGACCAGAAGATCATTGCCAGTATTGGTCAGTCCAGGGAAGAAATACAATATGATCAGATTCATTCTCTCAAGGAAGATGACAAAGGGTATTACTTGTTTTATGGAAGGACTGGTGCGATCTATGTTTCAAGACAGTCATTAAAGAACATCGGATCAGAAAACTTCAAGGTGTTAGTGGAAGAATGGACAGGCAGGAAATTCAAAAAGCCTGGATCGGTTCTGACATTCAATATTCATGATCTGATCAGTCTGTTACGCAAGTAGCCGGACAATACATGAACAACAAGCAGCCTTCTTTCACAGCCGCCGCGGAGTGGTTCCCACAGAAGGCTGCTGTTGTGCTATACTGGGAACGCATCGCTCGGGAAGAAAAGAACGGACGCATGCCGGAAGCAGGCGGGTTTTGCGGGCGGCCATGCTGATGGATACAGGAAGATGACGCGGAGCGTGCACAGAGATAGAAGCTGCCGGATATCCGGCAAGGGACCCTGCCGTCAGGCGGGTAAGGAGGAGATTATGCTGAACTGGAACAATCTGGATACCACCAGGGCATTTGAGGAGCTGAAAAAAGCAGAAAAAGTGGATCTGACAAAGGCCATGGTCGGAGAAAGCGGCGGTGAGCGTGTGAGAAAATACCACGTTCCGATGGCGGCAGGGCTGGACTATAACTTTGCGGCGAAGAATGTGGATGACAACATTCTGGAGAAGCTGGCAGCGCTGGCTGAGGAACAGCAGCTTGTCGACAAGTATGAATCGCTTCTGAACGGAGATATCATCAATACCGGAGAAAAGCGGCATGTGCTTCACCAGCTGACCAGAGGACAGCTGAAGGGCGATGTCATTGCAGATGGCGTGAACAAGCGTGCGTTCTACAAGGAGCAGCAGGATCACATTGCAGCCTTCGCAAAGAAGGTTTATTCCGGCGAGATCAGCAATGAGAAGGGCGAAAAGTTTACAGAGGTTGTCCAGATCGGAATCGGCGGATCGGATCTGGGACCAAGAGCGCTTTACATCGCGCTGGAGAACTGGGCAAGGGCTCATCAGACGCTGAAGATGAGAGCCCGCTTCATCAGCAATGTGGATCCGGACGATGCGGCAGCTGTTCTGAATGCAACCGATCTGGCACACGCGCTGTTTATCGTGGTGTCCAAGTCCGGAACGACGCTTGAGACGCTGACAAACGAGACCTTCGTCAAGAACGCGCTGACCCGAGAGGGGCTGAATCCGGCGAAGCATATGCTGGCGGTTACGTCCGAGACATCGCCGCTTGCAAAGAATGAGGGATATCTCGCAGCCTTCTTCATGGATGACTACATCGGCGGACGTTATTCCTCGTCCTCCGCTGTCGGCGGCGCAGTCCTTTCCCTGGCATTCGGACCGGAGGTCTTTGCGGAGATTCTGGAAGGAATGCATGAGGAAGACAAGCTGGCACTCAACAGGAACCTGCTGGAGAACCCGGAGATGCTGGATGCCCTGATCGGGGTGTATGAGAGGAATGTGCTTGGATACCAGACCACCGCGGTTCTTCCGTATTCTCAGGCACTTTCCCGCTTCCCGGCGCATCTGCAGCAGCTGGATATGGAATCTGGCGGAAAGTCTGTCAACCGCTTCGGAGAGCCGGTCAATTATCCGACGGGTCCGATCATCTTCGGGGAGCCCGGCACGAACGGACAGCATTCCTTCTACCAGCTTCTCCACCAGGGGAAGAACATCATCCCGATGCAGTTCGTTGGCTTCCGCAGCAACCAGACTGGTATGGACGATGAGATCGAGGGCAGCACAAGCCAGGAGAAGCTCTGCGCGAATGTCGCGGCACAGATTGTCGCATTTGCATGCGGACGTGACAATGAGAACCCGAACAAGCGGTTCAGCGGAAATCGTCCGTCCAGCATCATCACCGGCGACCAGCTGACTCCGAAGAGCCTCGGCGCACTCCTGTCTCATTTTGAGAATAAGGTTATGTTCCAGGGCTTCACTTGGAACATCAACAGCTTCGACCAGGAAGGCGTTCAGCTTGGCAAGGTTCTTGCGAAGAAGGTTCTCGCTCACGAGACAGACGGCGCACTGGCGGAATACAGCAAGCTGCTGAATGTCTGATCCGGAAGATGCAGGCTTGCTTTTTTATGACATATTCGGCATTACGGCAAGCCAGATTCGGGATGATTTTCAGAATACTGATATAAATGAAGCGGGGTCTGATGGCTCCGCTTCATTCATTTACACGGTGTTCTACGCGATCAGCTTTGCAGATTGGTAAAGAAAGTATCCTGTTTATTAACAGTTGACAGGATCATGTAAAGAGGTAAGCATATGACATTCGGGACATGTGGCCAGCGGGCGCCTTCGGTCGGGGAGTCTACGCCTGCGGAGCGCCGGAAGTATATCGAAGAACACTTTCGCTGTATCAGTGACTGTGACATGTGCGGGATCTGTGCGGTCTACCATAACCAGGATCCGCTACTGGTTTATCAGGATTACATCGAGGGAACAAGGACATTCGAAGAAATTACAGAAGAATACAGAAGATGAGGCCGCAGGGAGGCCTCATCTTAATAGGTTTATAGACTGGTCTGGATGCTCAGGATTCAAGAGCTGCTTTCAATGCCTTCGCCAGCTGATCCGGGCAGGATGTCTTCTTGAAACCGCATCTTGTCCCCTCGAGGGTATCAATGACTTTCTGCGCAGGCATACCTTCGACAAGCTTGCTGATGCCGCCCAGGTTGCCGTTGCAGCCGCCCTCAAAAGAAAGGTTGTGAACGCACTTGTTCTCGTCCAGGTCAAAGTGAATCATGGTGGAGCAGGTTCCGCGTGTCTTATAGTCCATGTTGTGATTCCTCCGGATCATAGTTGCTGCCGGCTTTTGCCGGCAGCTATTTTATTGTACGATTCTGCCGGGAAATGTCAATCGGGAGGAATCGCGCTGTCTTGTATTTGCCTCTTTCCGCCGTTATAATGAAGGCCATAGTGATCTTGATGGACAGTTGCATGGAAAGGCAGGTATCGTATGGGAAAGGTTTCTCCTTCTGCGTGTATCGATGTAAAGGATGGCACGCACGTAGCAAAGGTTGTGCTGATGCCGGGTGATCCGCTCCGCGCGAAGTATGTCGCTGAGCATTATCTGGAGAATCCGGTACTGTTCAATGATGTCCGTGGAATGCTGGGATACACCGGCTTGTTTGAGGGAAAAGAGGTTTCTGTCATGGGCTCTGGCATGGGTATTCCGTCCCTGACGCTGTATGCGCATGAGCTCTTCTCCTTCTATGGGGTTGAGGCAATCATCCGGATTGGATCCGCAGGAGGAATTGCGGACTCTGTGAAGTGCCGCGACGTGCTGCTGGCGATGAGTGCGACGACGAACTCGGCTTACTCCGATGCCATCGATCTGCCGGGGCATGTGGCGCCGACCGCTGACTGGGGCATGCTGAAGACAGCCTGGGATATGGCGGAGGAGATGGGCGTCCGCACATCCGTCGGCTCGGTCTACACGAGTGATTTCTTCTATTATCCGAACGCGGCCATGAAGGTTAACGAGAAGGCGAAGGCAGTCGGTCTGATGGCGGTTGAAATGGAGACGGCGGGGCTTTATCTGACCGCGATGGCAGATCATAAGAAGGCACTGAGCGTCCTGTCCATATCCGATCATGTTTTCTCCGGCGAGCATCTCAGCCCGGAGGAGATCCGCGATTCCTTCCATGAGATGATGGAGATCGCGCTGAAGACAGCTGTCCGTACAGCGGTATCCGAGTAAATAGCAGGTCGGCACGAAGAAAACAGAGAGCGCGGCGGTCAGAGAGAATAGAGCAGAAGCGTGCGGAAAACAGAGCGCAGCAGGCAGAGTGAACAGAGCGGAGGCACGCAGGAAACACCAAAGGAAAGGTGGGCGGGCAATCTGCGCTGGCAAAGCTGCAGAGAGATCAGAATGGAAGCACGCAGGAAACAAGGCAGGGCGGGCAGGAAAACGAAGCTGCACGCTGGCAAGAAGAGCAGGAAATAAAAAGCAGGCAAGAAAAAGCAGGCAAGGGAGAGAGCAAGTGAAGAAGATTGGCATCATCGGCGCGATGGAAGTCGAGGTCGAGACACTGAAGAAGGACATGGAAGTCGGCCGGGTTATGAAGAAGGCCGGGATGGAGTTTCACGAGGGCGTTCTGAACGGGATGCCGGTTGTGGTTGTCCGTTCCGGGATCTGCAAGGTCAACGCGGCTGTCTGCACTCAGATTCTGATCGATGATTTTGGTGTGGACGGAATCATAAACACAGGCGTGGGAGGATCTCTGAATGCTGAGATTAACATCGGCGACATCGTCATCTCGACTGACGTCGTTCACCATGATGTCAATGCCGTGGAGTTCGGGTACGCACTTGGGCAGATTCCGCAGATGAAGGTTTTTTCATTTCCGGCAGACGAGGCGTTCGCGGAGAAGGCGAAAGCAGCCTGCAATCGCGTGAACCCGGATATCACGGTGTGGCGCGGCAGAATCTGCAGCGGCGACCAGTTCGTCTCAAGCCAGGAGCAGAAGGATCAGATCATCAAAGCCTTCCACGGCTGGTGCACCGAGATGGAGGGAGCCGGTATCGCACAGACGGCGTACCTGAATGGTGTTCCGTTCATCATCGTCCGGGCGATCTCGGACAAAGCGGATAACTCCGCCTATGTCGATTACGCGACCTTCGAGAAGAAGGCCGCGGAGCACAGTGTCAGGCTTGTAGAAGCGCTGATGAGTGATCTCGCACAGTAAGCGAAGGAACGATTTCTGCAGGAAAAGCACATGCAGCTGGAGAAATGTGCCTTGCAGATGGACATGAAGAGAACATGGAACGGCGAAAGCGCCACCGCGGAGTTTGCGGCGGCGCTTTTTGTGGAGGCGTTGAAATCAGTCTGCTGACATGATAGAGAACTGTTCAGTGCATCGCCTTAGTGATCCTCCTCCAGCACCTGGATCTCCAGGTAGTCGAAGGGGACTTCTTCGGTGAAGGCATCCTTGCCGAACCGGCATCTTGCATGCCGCTGGAAATCACGGATCGTGGAGTCGAGCCAAATCGGGTGCTGGAGGTCGAACTTCTCGCAGATCTCATCGATGGCGTGGAAGACCTTGTGCGTGCGTGTTTCGTCACTTGTATCCTCTATGGTCAGATCCCGAAGCAGATGGCTGTTCTGCCATTCCTTCGCCCAGATTCTCATAAAGATGCTCCTTTCTGGAACTGATCCTGATTCTGTGTTCGGCTTTCGCAGGACGTGGTACGGTCTGCTTTGCCGGGAATTTATCCGGGTTGTGTGCCGAGCGGCTGCTCAGTTCAGGTAATTGTAGACCATGCCCGCCAGATCCTGAATCTCCTCCTGGGCAGTGTTCTTGCTGTCCCAGTCCTCCGAGAGAACGACAAGAATAAAATCTGTGCGTCCGCCGAAGACAAGGGCGGCATCATTCTCGACGGTATCCATCTCACCGGTTTTGTTGGCGACCTCGACATCGTCCGGCAGCCCACGCGGAATTTTGTAGCGGGTTGCCTGGTTCAGCATCATGTCTTCGATTTCATTGCATACATTCCGGGATATGAACGACCGGCTGTAAACATGTTCAAGGAGAAGTCCGATGTCCTTGGCATTGATCTGATTGAAATGGCTGCCGTCTACGACAGCCGCATCGTCCTCAAACCCATTGTACTCACGGGTATCCTTGCTGTAGCCGTGCGAGGAAATGTACCTGTTTACCGCACGAATCCCTTTTGCGTAATCGCCATTTCCGAGGAGCAGGAGAAGCCGGTTGGCGGCTTCGTTGGAGGAATTTGAAATCATATCGTGAAGAAGCGAGACAACCTCTTCGGTGCGATCTATTTTACCGCTGTCGATCTGCTCATAGACCGCTGCCATGACGAAGAGCTTCATGACAGAAGCGGACTTCATCGGCTGATCACCGACGATCAGTGCCTGCCTGGTTGAAAGATCCTCTACATAGACCGACCAGGTACCGGAATAACCGGCGACTGCAGCTTTGATCTGATCATAAAGGGTGTGCAGATCCCGGGGAAGAGAAGGCAGCGGATAGTCCCGCAGCATACGATAATCGTAGAGCGAGACGCGGGCGGCATTATAGCCGTTGATGTCGGGAGACTGGAAGAAGCCATTTACCGTTTGGGAGACATCGGATTCAGTCTCAGCATCCTCGCCGATTACGCCATTGTCCTGGGGAACCGGCATGGAAGGCGCTTCAGTCTCTGTGGAGGCTTCTGCGGCAGGCGTATCATCCGTCTCGGCGGTGTCTTTACCGGAAGCGGACTTCCCGTTTTTCTCAGGCCCTGCCTCTGTTTCTTTCGGCTGGCTGAGGCCTGACAAGGTCGGGACTTCTGTACCGGCATATCCATCAGAGTCCTTCAGACCGCCTGCAAGGGGATTCACCAGCTTTTCTATGTCTGATGCGGACGAAACAGAAGCGGATGCAGGCCGGGCAGATGCGCCAGACTGAGTCTGTGCGCTGGTATGATTGTGTGCATCAGTTTGAGCCTGCGCGCTGGTATGATTGTGTGCATCAGTTTGAGCCTGTGCGCTGGTATGATTGTGTGCATCAGTTTGAGCCTGTGCGCTGGTGTGATCGGATGCATCAGTCTGAGCCGATACGCTGGTTTGATCGGATGTATCATGGCCTGAGGCAGAGTACCTCAGGATGCCTGACGCGACCGTGTTCAGATGATCAGCTCTGGTTGCTGCAGCCGGCGTCTGCGCGGCTGCAAGTGCCAGCAGCAGGCTGAGACTTATGTACGACTTCCGTTTCATTCAAGACCTCTCTTTACGGCGTAAAATATCTGCATCATCATAGCACGGGAGAAAACCGGATGCAATTCAGCACATACTCAGGCATGCAGCGGAGGGGCTTCATGGGATATGGATTCATACGGTATAATGAAGACGAAATGAAACCATAGAAGACAGGAGGCAGGAGAATGAAAGAAGAGAGGTTCGGTGCGGTTCACATTTACTGTGGGGATGGAAAGGGAAAGACAACCTGCGGAATGGGCCTGTGCCTGCGGGCGGCAGGGGCCGGGCGGCGCGTGCTCATCTACCAGTTTATGAAGGATAACGCCTCAAGTGAGCGGCAGATTCTGAAGACAATTCCGGGCATTACGCTCCTCGATGGCTTTCAGGAGGAAAAATTCAGCTTCCAGATGACGGAGGAGGAGAAGGCGCAGCGAAGAGCGTACTATGGGAAAAAGCTTCAGGAAGTGTTCACGATGGCGGGAACTTCCTATGATCTTCTGTTTCTGGACGAGGTGGTCTATACCGTCCGGGAAGGGCTTCTGCAGGAGAAGCTGCTTCTGGACTGCCTGGACAAAAAACCGGAGGAACTGGAGGTTGTGATGACAGGGCAGGATCCGGATGAGGAATTGCTGAGGCGGGCGGATTATATCACAAAGATGCAGAAGATCCGTCATCCATACGACCGGGGACTTTGCGCGCGGAAGGGAATCGAGTATTAAGCAAGGGATGGACAGAGTCGAAAAGAACAGAAGAGAACAGATGAGAAGAAAAAAGAACCGGCTTACGCCGGTTTTTGAAGAGGAGTGCCCCGGAGGAATTTCAGCCTTTCGGCTTTCCATCCCTCCGGAGCTATTATGAAAAAATATCATTCGCTTGGAATGTGTATTTAGGGTCGAACTGAAAGCTTTTCACCTCAATTACTTGTATAAATAAGTTACCACATATATATTACAATATTGTTTCAGATATATTATATTTGTGTTAAATTGAATGGATTTTCAGGCAATCTGGGCACAGAAACCCCAGAAAAGTCTGGTTTTGGTGTAGAGTAGGGAAGAAAACAGTGAATCGCAGAGCCGATCGGGCAGGGGGATGACGCAATGCCGCAGGAGTCAGGGGATATCAGAGAAGAGCTGGAGCAGATTACGAGAGCGCCTCAGAAGCAGAAAAAACGGACCGTGTGTGTCATCGGGCACAAGAATCCGGATACGGATTCAATTTGTGCGGCGATTTCCTATACATATCTGAAGAAACAGCTTGAAAAGCCGGATGGGGGATACCAGTATGTGGCATGCAGGGCGGGTTCCGTGTCGGCCGAGACACAGTTCGTGCTGGACTATTTTCATGTCCCGCAGCCGCTGTTCATCGAGAACATCGGGACGCGGGTGAAGGATCTGGAGATCCGCCGGACACCGGGGGTCGATGCGAAGATTTCTGTCAAGGATGCATGGAACCTGATGAACACGCAGAACGTCTTCACCCTGCCGATTACGGATGCGGAGAGTCATTTGCAGGGACTCATCACGATCAACGATATCGCGAAATCTTACATGGACGAAAATGATTCTGCGATTGTCTCTGTCGCACGGACACCGTACCGAAACATCATGGAGACGCTGGACGCGGAGATGGTGGTCGGAGATCCGGAGGCCAGCTTCACGGAGGGGAAGGTTGTCATTGCTGCCGCGAATCCGGATGTCATGGAGAACTACATCAACCCGCATGACATGGTTATCCTGGGAAACCGGTATGAGTCACAGCTGATGTCGATTCTGGCGGGGGCAGGCTGCATTGTTGTCTGCCTTGGCGCACCGGTCTCAAAGACCATCCAGCACATGGCGAAGGAGAAGGGAACGACGATCCTGGTCACTCCGCTAGACACGTATACGGTAGCCAGGCTGATCAACCAATCGATGCCAATCGATTTCTTTATGAAGTCGGACAATCTGATTACGTTTCATCTGGGCGACTTTACCGACCAGATCAAGGAGATCATGTCGAAGAAGAGGTACCGCGATTTCCCGGTTCTTGACAAAAGGGGAGCGTACATCGGCACCATTTCCAGACGGAACCTGCTGAATGCGCGAAAGAGGGCGCTGATTCTGGTTGACCACAATGAGGTGTCCCAGGCGGTCGACAATGTGGAGAATGCCGAGATATTAGAGATTCTCGACCATCACAAGATCGGAACACTCCAGACCATCAATCCGGTCTTCTTCCGGAACCAGCCGGTCGGGTCGACATCGACGATTGTCTATGAGATGTACCGCGAGAACAATGTGGAGATTCCGAAAACGATCGCAGGACTCCTTGCCTCCGCGATTCTGTCCGATACACTGATCTTCCGGTCGCCGACCTGCACGATGATGGACAGGATGGCAGCGGAGCATCTGGCGAAGATCGCCGGGATTGAGCCGGAGGAATACGCGCGGAAGATGTTCAGAGCGGGATCGGACCTGAAGAACCGCACGCCGGAGGAGATTTTCTACACAGACTTCAAGACATTTGAGGTGAATGAGGAGACGATCGGGATCGGTCAGATCACATCGATGGATGAGGAGGAGCTGTCTGACATCCGGGACCGTATCAAGCCGTTCATCGAGAAGGCTTATGAGCAGCACGGGCTGTCGCTGGCGTTCTTTATGCTGACGAACATCATTGATGAATCGACGACGATGATTTGCTACGGGAAGCATGCTCAGGAGCTTTTGGAATCAGCCTTCGGGGTAACGGTGGAGGACCATATTGCGAAGATGCCGGGAATTGTATCCCGCAAGAAGCAGGTTGTCCCGGTGATTATGGCGGAGCTGAATAAAGACAACGATGTATGAGGAACCTTCGGGGAGAGGGTTATGAAGCGGAAGAAGGATAACAGAGCAGAATATTCGGGAAGGCGGGCGAAGAAGCAGTCTGGCAGAGAAGCAGGCGGAGAATCCGGACAGATTTTGGCAAAGTCAGGAAAAAAGTCCGGTAAAAAACCGAAGCAGCCGGGCAGGGATGCATCCGGTAAAAAGCCGGAGCAGCCGGGCAGGGATGCATCCGGTAAAAGGTCGAAGCAGCCGGGCAGGCAAGCACCCGGCAGCAAGCAGGTCTGGAGGGGCGGCAACATGCTGTATCCGGTCCCCGCGGTGATGGTGAGCTGTGCCCGGAAGGGAGAGAGACCAGACATTATAACGGTCGCATGGGCCGGGACGGTCTGCTCGAATCCGCCGATGGTCTCGATCTCCATCCGGCCGCAGCGGTATTCGCATGATATCATTGAGGAAACCGGAGAGTTTGTGATCAATCTGGTGACGGAGAAGCTTGCAAGAGCGTGTGACTGGTGCGGCGTGAGGTCCGGACGGGATACAGTGAAGTTTACGGCAGAAGCGGAGGTACAGCGCGATGAAGCAGCCAGCGTGGAGAAGGCCCGTGAAGAGACATCTGAGATGACGGCAGCAGGCGCAAAGAGGGGTTTTGAAGGGGCAGCAGGCAGAGACAGGAAGGGGAAGCTGGAGGCGGCTCCGGAAAAGCTGACCGCCGGGAAGGCCAGCTGTCTGGAGGCTGCGCCGATCATTCTGGAGAGTCCGGTCAGCCTGGAGTGCAGGGTAAAGCAGAAAATCGAACTCGGCTCTCATGATATGTTCCTGGCGGAGGTAGTCTGTGTGGACGTAGACGAAGCGTTCATCGACTCAAAGGGGAGACTTGACCTGGACAGTGCGGGGCTGATTGCCTACTCGCACGGGACATACTTCGGCCTTGGGAAAAAGCTGGGCACCTTCGGGTACAGTGTGAGACGCCGGGAGGGTTGATGCCATGCAGACGCAGAAACCTGCAGAGCTGATGCCATGCACGGCGCAGGGGACTGGCGGATGATGCATGCAAGGCACAGGAAACGGGTGCACCGCATGTCATGCAAGCGCAGAAAACAGCTCGGGTGTACTGATGCGGGGGCAAAGTGCAGCCGCTCTGTCAGCCGCGGAGTCTGCTGCCGCGATTCATCTGAACACCATACTTCTCGCGGAAGGCATCGATTGTTTCAAGACCGGCGATGGAGACAGGGCGGATCCATTTGCGGGAATACATGTGCAGCTGCATGATGATGTAGCGGATGGGCTCATCACAGTAGCACAGGGCGAAGACGATGAGAAACGGCGCGTGAACCAGGCTGTTGGCGATGTGGATAGCCGGCTGAACCATCGCGAACATAAAGGTGATTTCCAGCATCGAGCCGAAGCTGGGATCGCCCGCAGCGCGATAGGTGTCGTTCATCGACCAGTTTCCCATACGGATAACGGCTGCGATGCTGTAGATATAAAGCATAGCTGTGCATGTGTGGTAGGAGTCCCCGCTCAACCCCATCGTGTGCAGCAGCGGATTGTGAATCATAATCAGAAGAAGTGCCGCGATGCCGGTCAGTCCCTGGCAGAGATAAATGAGCCGGTATGCCCTCGAGAAGGCCTCTTCATGGCGGCCGGCGCCGATCTCTGTGCCGACCAGAACGGTTGCGGCGCTCGAGAAGCCGCTGAAGAAGGCGATGATGATGCCTTCCAGCGTCCGGAAGACGGCAGTTGCGGCGATGGCGGACTCGATCTGGTGGCCAAGCACGATGTTAATGAGCATGTTGCCGATCCCGATCATCACTTCATTGGCGATAATCGGGGCTGACTTGCGCAGATATGCGGATAGCAGCTTCCGGTTCCAGCGGAAGTGGCGGGTGACATCCATCAGGTACGGAAGATGCATGATGCGGGCAGCCACCACGATGACCAGAATGTTGACGGCTGCCGCTGCCACGGTTCCGACCGCGGCGCCACGGATCCCCATCTTCGGGAAGCCGAACTTCCCGAAGATCAGGATGAAGTTGATCACAAAGTTGGTGATGACGGAGGCGATGGCACCGAACAGGGGGATCTTTACCTGACCGATTGAGCGCAGAAGGGCGCTCTGAGCCATGGCGAGAACCTGCAGCGGGTATGCAAAGCCGACAATCTGAAGGTATCGGACTCCGATTTTCTGGATGGCTTCGCTCCCTGTATACAGCCGCATGACAGACATCGGCGCAAAGACAGCAAGGGCACCGAAGGTGACCCCGGAGATCATCATGAAAACGATGGTCATCCCGTAGGATTTCCGGATGTTTTCATGCTCACCGGAGCCGTAGAACTGGGAGAAGAACAGCATGCCGCCGCCCACGAAGCCCCAGTATCCCGAGAACATCAGACTGGAATACTGGGCGCAGAGGCCGGCAGCGCCGATGGTGCGTTCCCCGAGCGAGGCGAGCATGATGGTATCGACCATGGAGCCGGTCGTGGTCAGCAGATTCTGAAGGGCGACAGGGATTGCGATGACGGAGATCATCTGAATCAGCCGCAGAAGCGGAAGCTGCTGGTAGTCTGAGTGAGGTCTGATGTTTCTGCTGCTGTCTTTTCTGGATTTCAGATTGCGGTTCATGAAGATCTCCTGGAATGAATCAGATGATTACAGTGTCAAACGCCCTCCGCCACGCATGCCTGCATGCAAGTGGTGGCAGGACTTATTGACACGCCCCACATGAGGCATGAAGTGGCGCGCAGGCGGTACGAGAATGCCTCATGTGTCAGCGTGGTGGGAGCTGCCGTCCGGCAGGCGCGTACAGTAGAGTATACAGGAAAATAAGGCTGTTTACACAAATATTCCGTCTCTGTTTTGTACAGAAAAATTTACGGAAACTGGTGATATTCACGAATGATTCGGGAAACAGATATGTGCGGATGCACAGCGGAGGCTTGTAGTCATCGGGTATGTCATAAACTGTTTAAATTTTGGTCGAATGGGCGAAAAGTGCGCCTCATTCGCGAACGGCTTTTTTGCGTTCCGCAGGGCAGCGGGCAGATGGGTTTCTTCCTATTAAATAAGCTTTAACAGATTGACTAAAAAGAAACCATTCAAGATGGAAGAAACAGGATAAATTTCATCGAACATATGGTCGAAGATTGCGGAATTATTAATTTTAGTTTACATACATGAAAATTCTATGTATAATCGAGCCAAAGTGCCAGGTTTCAAAGGGCACACAAAACCGGCGGTATGGTGACGCCGCAGACGTTCATTTCCGGAATTAAGGGGCCGGAGGAACGGCTGATGCAATGGGAGTAGGTAATTAATAATCAGCTGAGGTGCGTATATGGAACAGTATATCATCAAGGGCGGCACGCCTCTGAAAGGTGAGGTGGAGATCGGCGGAGCCAAGAATGCGGCTCTCGGAATTCTCGCTGCCGCAATCATGACAGACGATACTGTAATTATAGAGAATCTTCCGGATGTTGCAGATGTGAATATCATGATCGAGGCGATGAGCCAGATCGGCGTTCACATCGAGAAAATTGACAGGCATACCATTAAAATCTGCGGTGCGGACATCGGTGATGTCAACATCGAATACGAATATATCAAGAAAATCCGGGCAAGCTACTATTTTCTGGGAGCACTGCTCGGAAAGTACAAGAAGGCTGAAGTGCCGCTTCCGGGCGGCTGCAACATTGGTTCAAGACCGATCGACCTGCATCTGAAGGGATTCAAGACCCTCGGAGCGAAGGTTGTCATAAAGAGCGGAGTTGTCTGTGCGTCGGCATCTAATCTGGTCGGACAGCACATCTTTCTGGATACGGTTTCCGTCGGGGCGACGATCAACATCATGATGGCGGCGTCGATGGCGGAAGGCCGCACGGTGATTGAAAACTGTGCGAAGGAGCCGCATGTTGTCGATGTGGCGAATTTCCTGAACAGCATGGGTGCGAATATCAAAGGTGCCGGGACGGATGTCATTCGTATTGTCGGAGTACCGAAGCTTCACGGGACCGAGTATTCTATCATTCCGGATCAGATCGAGGCGGGCACCTACATGTTTGCGGCAGCCTGTACGCACGGGGATGTGACGGTCCGGAATGTCATTCCGAAGCATCTGGAGGCGACGGTTTCAAAGCTTCTTGAGATTGGCTGCCGGGTCGAGCAGTTCGACACAGCGGTCCGCGTGATTGGGCCGGAGGGAAGTCTCTCTGCGGCGAATGTCAAGACTCTCCCCTACCCGGGATATCCGACCGATATGCAGCCGCAGATCGGTGTGGCACTTTCCATGGCGGAGGGCACCAGCATCGTCACGGAGAGTATCTTTGAGAACCGGTTCAAATATCTGGATGAGCTGGCCCGCATGGGCGGCAGCGCAAAGGTCGAGGGAAATGCCGCAATCATCACAGGGGTGAAGCACCTGACGGGTGCGCGGATGAGTGCGCCGGATCTGCGGGCAGGAGCGGCGCTTGTGATCGCCGGTCTTGCAGCGGACGGAATCACGATCATTGATGATATCGTCTATATCAAGCGCGGATATGAGGACTTTGACGCAAAGCTTCGGAGCCTCGGCGCAAAGATAGAGTGCGTCTGCACAGAGAGAGAAGCAAGAAAATTCATGCTCAAGGTTGGATGAACCGGACAGGGATCAGTCAGCCTGAGGAAAAAGAACTGCTGGGAGCGCCTGCAGGCCGGATGGCTGCGGGCGCTCATTTATTGAGTATGGATGTTTTTGCCGCTTCGGGGGAGTGGAAAGTTGCCGTTTTATCTGATATGATGTATGTACTTGTGAGCAGAGTCAGGATACGGATGCCTGAAGAATTGGTCAGAGAACCGGGTCTCAGGCTCCTGGTCTGCCATGAATCATGATTCTACGGAAGAGAAGGCCGGAGGGGCCGGGCACTGAAAACGGCAGGTGATCGGATGAGTAAGGTTGCGATTCTGACAGACAGCAACAGCGGTATCTCGCAGGAACAGGCAAAAGCGTACGGCGTCTATGTTCTGCCGATGCCGTTCTATATCAATGACAACCTCTATTATGAGGGAATCACATTGACACAGGAGCAGTTCTACGCACATCTGGAGGGAGATTCGGATATCCATACGTCCATGCCGGTCGTCGGGGATGTCCTTGACAGATGGGACAGCCTTTTGAAGGAATATGACGAGGTTGTCTATATTCCGATGTCAAGCGGGCTGTCTTCCAGCTGCGAGGCTGCAAAGACGCTTGCGGAGGACTACAACGGAAGAGTCGAGGTGGTCGATAACCATCGGATCTCCGTCACCATGATGCGTTCGGTCCTGAATGCAAAGGGGCTGGCGGATCTGGAATGGAGTGCGAAGGCGATCCGGGAGTATCTGGAGAAGACAGCTGCGGATTCCAGCATATATATCCTTGTACCGACACTGAAATATCTCAGAAAGGGCGGAAGGGTGACGCCAGCAGCGGCAGCGCTTGGCTCTCTGCTGAAGATCAAGCCGGTGCTGCAGATTCAGGGTGAGAAACTGGACTCCTACGCGAAGTGTCGGACGCTGAAAGGCGCGAAGACCGCGATGCTCGGGGCGATCGAGAACGATATTGAGAACCGCTTCAAGCCGGAACATGGCCTGAGTGATCTCTGGATCGATGCCGCCTATTCCGGGCTGATGCGCGATGAGGTGGCAGAGTGGGTGAAGGATATCCACGCGCAGTACCCGGTCGGCGTCTGTCTGCAGCAACTGTCCCTCTCGATCAGCTGTCACGTCGGGCCGGGCTGCCTGGCCGTGACCTGTGAGAAAAAGTTGCCGGAGGTACCGGAGCATCCGGTAAAGATGGTCTGAGCCCGAGTAACAGATGTAAATGGTTTGAGCCGGAGGCGAATGGTGCATCCGGCGGAGAGGATCATTTACGGATCAAAAAGAGGAAGTGATAGAGATGAAAAAACTGGAGAATGGCCTTTCGGTTGGTTCAATCATTATGGCTGTGCTGGGATTGATCCTTCTGATTTTTCCTTCCATCACCAACAAGGTGATTGTGTTTGTGATCGGGATTGCGCTGATCATCTACGGCGCATACCGTGTGATCCGATATCTGAGAAGGGAGATCACGGTGGCAGTGACGGAGCATGACATTTCCGTCGGGCTGATCTGTATTGTGACGGGTCTTTTCATGCTGGCTTATTCCAGGGTCGTGATCGGCATCCTGCCGTTTCTGTTCGGCCTGTCGCTAATCTTCGGCGGGGCGATATCGATCCAGTCTTCATTTGATATGAAACGGTTCGGCAGCATGAGATGGATGTACAATCTGCTGACCGGCATCGCCTTCGCTGTTGTCGGAGTCGTTGCGCTGAAGAATCCGTTTGCGTCCGCGGCAGTTCTGACACGGTTTGTGGGAGCAATGATGCTTGTGGAAGGTATCTATATGTGCGCGGCAGGTGTGGCAATCGAGAGACTGCGCAAGGCATTCCGCGGGGACGACATTGTGGATGAGCAGTAAAGACAGCCCGGAGGCGCCGGCGCGAGAGATCGGATGAAGGCGCGGCTGCTTTGACGGAAGGATACGAGGAGACAGAAGATGGCAGAAAAGAAACCGTACTATATTACAACAGCAATCGCGTATGCGTCTGGAAAGCCGCATATTGGCAACACATATGAGGCGGTGCTGGCGGATTCGATCGCAAGAAGGAAGAGACAGGAGGGCTATGATGTCGTGTTCCAGACCGGAACCGATGAACATGGTCAGAAGAATGAGAACAAGGCGAAGGAGGAGGGCATCACCCCGCAGGAACTGGTGGACCGGAACTCCGCCGAGATCAAGAGAATCTGGGATCTGATGAATACCAGCTATGACCGCTTCATCCGTACGACGGATCCGGTTCATGAGAAGAAGGTACAGAAGATCTTCCGGAAGCTGTATGACCAGGGCGATATCTACAAGGGCTTCTATGAGGGCTGGTACTGCGAGCCGGATGAGTCTTTCTTCACGGAATCGCAGGTCAAGGACGGAAGGTGTCCGGACTGCGGACGGCCGCTGACGCGTGCGAAGGAGGAGGCATACTTTTTCCGGATGAGCAAGTACGCCCAGCGCCTGATCGACTACATCAACACGCATCCGGATTTCATTCAGCCGGTCTCGCGCAAGAACGAGATGATGAACAACTTCCTGCTGCCGGGACTCCAGGATCTGTGCGTGTCCAGAACCTCATTTTCGTGGGGGATCCCGGTCGATTTTGACCCGAAGCATGTCGTCTATGTCTGGCTTGACGCGCTGACGAACTACATCACCTTCGCTGGTTATGATGTGGATGGTTCGACGGAGGAATACAAGCGGTTCTGGCCGGCTGACCTGCACCTGATCGGAAAGGACATCATTCGTTTCCATACGATTTACTGGCCGATCTTTCTGATGGCGCTCGGTGAGCCGCTTCCGAAGCAGGTCTTCGGACATCCATGGCTTCTGATGGGCGACGGAAAGATGAGCAAGTCGAAGGGCAATGTCCTGTATGCCGATGAGCTGGTGGAGTTCTTCGGGGTGGATGCGGTGCGTTATTTTGTACTGCATGAGATGCCGTTCGAGAATGATGGTGTCATCACCTGGGAACTGATGGTGGAGCGCCTCAACTCAGATCTTGCGAATACCCTCGGGAATCTGGTCAAGCGGACGATCTCGATGACGAACAAGTATTTCGGCGGCGTGGTGACGCATACCGGTGTGACAACGGGCGGAGATGGCGCCGGCGTCATGAGTGAGGGCGTGTCCATGGACGGAGCGTCGATCGACGAGGACCTGAAGAAGACGGTTCTTCACACGGCGGAGATTGTCCAGACGAAGATGGACGGACTGCGCGTCGCGGATTCCATCACGGAGATCTTCAATCTGTTCAAGAGATGCAACAAGTATATCGATGAGACAGCACCGTGGGTGCTTGCGAAGTCGGAGGAGACGAAGCCGAGGCTGGCGGAGGTGCTCTATAACCTGACGGAGTCCATCGCGATTGGTGCGGAGCTGCTTGAACCGTTCATGCCGGATACCAGCGGGAAGATTCTCAGCCAGCTTCATGCGGAAAAGCGCGGGCTTGAGAGGATGGACACGTTCGGACTCTATCCGTCCGGCAGCAAGGTGACGGAGGATCCGGAAACGCTGTTTATGAGAAGAGATCTGAAAGAGGTCATGGCTGAGGTGGAGAAGCGCCACCCGGGTATGGCGGAAGCAGAGGAGAAGGCGGAGGAAGCAGCCGGAAAGCAGAAGGCTGAGGCATCCGGAGCAGGCGGTAAAAACGCGGCCGGGAAGGCGAAGACGAACGACGCCGGCGCCGGGGTGCAGCAGAATGCCGAGGGATCCAAGACTGCGGATTCTTCAGCAGAGACCGGAGCAGTCTCAGACGGAATGGATGTCGAGCCGAAGGCAGAGATTTCGATTGAGGAGTTCGATAAGCTTCAGATCCAGGTGGGCGAGATTGTCGCCTGCGAGGAGGTGAAGAAGAGCCGCAAGCTCCTCTGCTCACAGGTGAAGATCGGAACGAAGACACGCCAGATCCTGTCCGGTATCAAGCAGTGGTACAAGCCGGAGGAGATGGTCGGAAAGAAGGTTCTGGTTATCACGAACCTGAAGCCGGCAAAGCTGGCAGGGATGGTCTCCGAGGGCATGATCCTCTGTGCGGAGGACGATGCAGGAAACCTGTCTCTGGTAAATCCGGAAAAAGCTGTCAAGGTCGGAGCGGAGATCCGCTGACCGCTGGCACTTCTGCCTGCGGTCATCTCGTGCTCCGCACCTGATGAGGAACGGTCGCCTTTACAAAAAGCGGGAGATATCTGCTCACAGCAGATATCTCCCGCTTATTACGTTTGCCTTGCATGCGCTCATCTTCGCCCAGGAACAGGATCCGCAGATCTCATCCATTTTCTCGGTGGTCATGGAACGGTCGATTCGTTGAATCAGATCCTGGTACCGGTATATGCCCTCATGGATGCCGGCAAATGCCGCAGTCCTTTCATCAAATGCTCTTACTTTTGCCTCCGTATCGCACCGGAGCAGCCCTTCTGCAGTCTCTGAAGCATGCGGACAGACACTGCAGAGGGTATCGTTGCCGAAGACGATTCGCACCAGAATATCAGGGTCGGTCCGGAGCCTTCCGGTCACTTCGTTCATGTGCGCCACATAAGCTTTGCTGTAGCCATGTCCGCTGTAGCCCTGCGTGCAGAGTAGGTGGTGCGGACGAAGCGGAATCGGCGCGCTCACAGCAGATGCGCTTTCGTCAGGGTCTTCTTCAGCAGAATCCCAAGATATGCCGCCAGAATGATCTTGATGATTGCGGTCGGAATGAATGGAACGACGCAGGCTGCCAGTGTTGCCTTCAGATTCATTCCAGTCAGCACCATGAACATGATGGAACCGACGACGTAGTTCAGTGCAGAGCCGACCGCAATGCCGAGGATGGTTTTCAGGTACTTGTTGTTTCTGCTGAACATGCCGCCGAACCAGGCGATCAGCGGGAAGGAAATGAGAAATCCGCCGGTCATGCCGACCAGCTTGTCGAGGCCGCCTGAAAAGCCCGCAAATACCGGAAGTCCGACAGCACCGAGAAGCAGGTACACGATGGTCGCGATGGTGCCGCCCCTGGCGCCGAGCACGATGCCGGCAATCGGGATGATGAGCGTCTGAAGTGTCATCGGGACGCCGCCCGGAAGCGGGATCGAGAACTGGGAACAGACAGCGATCAGGGCTGTGAACAAGGCAATTCTGCAGAGCTCCTGGACGCCTGAACGGCGCACGGATTTCGGGCTGCCTTCCGGGTAACAGATGCGCGTTGAAGTTGTGTTTTCCATAGAAAATCCCTCATCTGAATTCGATCATCGGCAGCAGGACACTGGTGATATGCCAGACCTGCTGCCGCCGAGTTATACAGCACAGTGTGTATTGTAAGATGAGGGATTCATAATGTCAACCTGTAGAAGATAAAGGTTAACGATCTGCCGGTTATAAAAATTCTTTGGATTTCTCAGGCTGCCGGTTACTTCTGCAGCCTGTGCTCCATCTCGTACCAGGTCACACCGCCCAGCGTGGACTTTGAGATGCCGCCCAGCTGAAAGCCGAATTTTTCATACATCGCGATCTTGTCATCCCGGCAGGTCAGAACCAGCTTCCGGCGTCCTTCCTTCTCTGCCTGACGGATGGTACGGTTCAGAAGCTCGGCAGCAAGCCCCTGATGGCGGAAGGACGGGAGCACCTCGAGGCCAAGCAGCATGACATTGGCGCCATTTGGCTGGTGAAGAGAAGGGTCCTCAAAGAAGGCATCCCGGAAATGCTCTTCATCTGTCATCATCATGGTGATGTAGCCTGCGATCTGGTCATGCGCGTCATCCGGTGAGGCAGCTTTCACGCCTGAGGCGGATGTGGATTTGCCGTCCGTGCATGCATTCTGGCGGCCATCCGGCTGCTGTACAGAACCGTTGTCCCGGCGCATCGCCGGCAGGCTGCCCGGGCTGGCCGACATGCCGGAGGGCACCTCAGGATGTGCGATTGCCGCAAGAAACATATCCGGTAATTCCGCCGCCCTCGCTTTCATGGTTTCGGGGCTGAGCGCTGTCGCGGGGCTGAAGCAGACCTGCTCGATGAAAGCGATCTGGTCTCCCTCCTCCGGCCGGACAGGGCGGAACGAATATGTGTAAGTCAATTGATACACCTCCCTTATTGAGTTTCTGCTTGTTGTTTCAGTTGAATGTTTCTGTCAGTTCAGTCTATTGCCTATGCCTTCAGCATGGTGTAGCCGAATCCGTTGCAGATCGCATCGACAGGTTTCCGCGATTCGCAGAGGCCGCATTTGTCTGCACTGAAAGCCTTGTAGTCCGGAAGATCCTGCTGACTGAAGATCGAATAGATGGTCATCCCTGCGATGCTTGTCGCGAGGGAGAAGAGCGCCGATATTCCGGTGATCGATGCGCCGTAGTAGCGCAGGGACTCGATGGCCTGGGCAGCGTTGGAACCGGTGGTGATGGCGGAGAACAGGAGCAGGACATTCTTCTCCTTGATCCAGGGCAGCAGGCTGTCTCGGAAGATCAGCTGTCCCTCGGAGGAGTATTCCGGCGGGATGACATAGATGGACTTGTGCGCATTCTTGCACAGGACGCCTGCCTGTGTCAGTTCGTCCGCCAGGTAGCCCGCGATGATCTCCGTGCCCTCCAGCGCGATGATCGTGTCGACGGGCGTTGAGAAATAGTGGACGCTGCTGAGCGCCTTCGCGGCTGCGTGCGCTTCGCTGGAGCGGAACTTCAGCGGTGTGAAGTCAAGGTAGTAATTCACGTGTGCGTGCGGCGTGATGAAGTGTCCCGGCACCGCTCTGAGAATGACATCCGGATATCTGGCTGACTGGATCTTGACGTAGTTTTTCATGTGCGCACCTCCCTCTCTTTTTGTTCTGCGTGTAATCTGTCCATCGGCAGCCACAGGATCATCCTTGCCTTGTGGCATGCTGAAGCGGAAATGATTGAACAAGAACAGTATAACACATTTAAACAAGAAAGGGGCCTGAATCTGGCGCGGCGCTCAGGATACGGTGATGCTCCATTCGGTGTGCCACCTGTCACCGCTCCCGAGCCGGAGCAGGTCCGGCTTGAAGCGGAGATCTTCTACAATATCCTGCCTGGACGGGAGGCTGCCCCATGGCTCGATGGCCACATACGGCGCATCGGTCTTCGGCATGTGCCAGATTCCAAGATAGGGAAGCCCCGGGTACCGGACGGTCACGCTTTTTCTGCCCTTATCGGAGCGGATCGATACAGAATCAGCCATATTCTGGAGAACAATTGCATCCTCGTCAAACAGGTTGTGCCGGAGCCGCAGGATCCGTCCATCCTCCAGTGCAAAGGGCTCCTCCCTGCCTGCGAGAAAACAGGCAGGTGTAAACTGAATTCGCTCTGAATCGCAGCGGTCGCCGAATTCCAGGTAATAATCGTCGAACGAAAGGCCATCCTCAAGCGGCACATTCAGTCCTGGGTGTCCGCCGATTCCGAAATACAGCATCCCGTCCGCCGCTCCAGAGGACTGAGAGTTGGCCGATCTGCCTGGTGTGTCCTCTGCAGGAGTCTGTCCCGGGTTCTCAACCTCGTACCGGATCTTCAGGGTATTGCCCTCAGCTGTATAGATTACCCTGAACAGGAACCGGAACGGATACATCTGCATCGTCTCCGGGCTGTCTTTCAGTGTGAAGGCGATGCAGTTTTCAGACCGCTTCTCAGCCTCAAATGTTGAGAGGGAGGCGAATCCGTGTATCTTCATCTGATATTCTCGGTCTCCGAGTCTGTATTTTCCACCTGTCAGCCGCCCGACATAGGGAAACAGAACCGGTGCGTGTTCATTCCAGTATGCGGGATCTGCCTGCCAGAGATATTCGGTCTCACCAAGATGAATTCCGGTCATCTCGGCTCCGAGATCAGACACTGTCACCTTTAATCCTTCCCTGCTCTCAATTGTGTAGTTCATGTTTTCCTCCTGTTTTCCTCCTGATTTGTTTTTGTTTCCCTGAAAGCTGCGATTCATGATACTATTGATAACCGTTCCAAAACTGCGAGCGCCTTGCGCATCGTTGTGATAGGATTGATTATAAACCAGGAACAGGGGGCAGGAAATCATTATGCAGCAGCTGTTGAATAAAATAATAGAGGTCTGCACAACGGCAGGCACACGGATTCTTCTTGCAATTGTTGTCTGGGCTGCAGGACGGTTTCTGATCCGGAAACTTGTTGCGTTTTTGCAGAAAAGAGATCTTCTTCGGAAAATGGAGCCAACCGTCGCTTCATTTGTCGGGAATTTTATCAACATCCTGCTGAACATCCTTCTGATCCTGACGGTCATCAACATCCTGGGTGTCCCGATGGCATCGGTTGTCACGGTTCTTGCGGCTGCCGGTGTCGCAGTCGGCATGTCGCTGCAGGGGGCGCTGAGCAATCTGGCCGGCGGGATCATGCTGATGTTTTTCCGGCCGTTCAGTGTTGGTGATTATGTTTCAGCCGGCGGTGAGGAAGGGACCGTGAAGGGAATCGCGCTTTTCTATACAACACTGCTCACCAGCGATAACAAGCGTGTGATGATTCCGAACGGTACGCTGATGAACGCGAATATCACCAATTACTCCAGCGAGGGAATGCGCCGTGTTGATCTGGCGTTCTCCTGCGGGAAGGGCGAGTCTGTTCAGAAGGTCGAGACGCTGATGATCAGCTGTCTGTCCGCACAGGAAAAGGTGCTGAAGGATCCGGCCCCGTTCGCAAGACTCACCGGCGGAACCGATCAGGCACTGCAGTTTTCCGTGCGTGTCTGGTGCAGAACGGCTGATTACTGGGATGTTTATTATGATCTTCTGGAGCGGGTCGTCACCGCAATGAATGAAGCGGGCATCAGCGCGCCGGCAATCCGTGTTACGCAGGCATGAATGTGTTATAGAATGCGTCAGATTTGGAAAGATGAGGAGCAGGGAATGGAATTTGAACAGTTTTTTCCCTTCTGGGGACAACTGACAGCTGTCCAGCAGGAACGTTTCCGGCAGTCGATGAAAAAAAGGACAGTGAAAAAAGGAACCATCATCTCTCATGGAAGCAGGGACTGCACGGGGCTGATCCTTGTGGATGAGGGAAGACTCCGCGCGTACATCTCTTCGGATGAAGGGAAGGAAATCACGGTTTTTCGTCTGCTGGATATGGATATCTGCCTTTTCTCGGCGTCCTGCATCATCCGGTCCCTTCAGTTCGACATCATCATCGAGGCGGAGATCGATACAAGCCTCTGGATCATACCGCCGATGACCTACAAAAGCCTGATGGAGGAGTCCGCTCCGGTCGCAAACTTTACGAATGAACTGATGGCAAGCCGTCTGTCCGATGTCATGTGGCTTGTCGAGCAGATCATGTGGAAAAGTCTGGACAAGCGGGTTGCAGCCTTTCTGCTGGAAGAATCCGCGCTCGAGGGCTCCGACACGATTCAGATGACTCACGAAATGATCGCCAATCACCTTGGCACGCATCGGGAGGTCATTACGCGGATGCTGCGCTACTTCCAGAGTGAGGAGATTGTGCGGCTGTCGCGCGGAGCAGTCAGGCTGCTGGATCGGCAGCGCCTGGAGAAAATCGCCGGGTAAAACACGGTTTCCTGCCGGCCGGACCTCTTTGACAATTGGCTGGCGGACTGCTATAGAGATTGTTTTATTTCCCGGTGCCGGGATTGTCCGCACCGGGCTTTTTTTCGTCCTTCGGGAGTGGTGTATATCCGAGCGCAGAGACGTCCGCTTCCTCATCCACGGTGAACTGGTTGTCGGCGGCTGGTTTGTCATCCTCATCATTCGGCATAAGTTCCCTGATGACGGGATACTGGAGCTGGGTGTTGATCAGCACCTGGACAGAGAAGCCGAACATCAGCAGATACAGGATTGCGTATGACTGTACCAGCCCGGAGGAGCGCGCGACAAAAATCAGCTCCAGAGCGAGGATCCCGAGCATGCCGATGGATCTGGGAGCCTTTGCAAATGTAAGGAGCACGGCGTTTTTAATGGTCTGGCCGACTTTGTTGACAAACCTGGACTGCAGGGCGAACATCCAGCAGAGCGCCATGTACCAGAGGGATGCGGCAACGTAGATCATGATCCGGATCGGCCTTACGGAAGCGTCCGTGATCTGGGCCGCCATGCGGTTTTCCATGAAGAGAAGAAGACCGAGCGCCAGCATGATCAGCCACATACCGGTGCCCTGCTTGAAGTTCATCTTGAAGGAACGGAAGAAGTTGCGGAATACGTAGCCCTCGTTCTCGTCTTTCATCTTCAGGCAGGAGTAGTGAAGCGCCGACAGGGAAGCCCCGATCGTGAAGATCGGCAGGCTGCAGACAATGAACAGAATGTTCAGCATCATCATGTCAAATGCTCTTCCGAGGAAGCGCATCACCGGGTTGTCCAGGTTAAAAATCCGATCCATCATGAGTTCAGTTTCTCCTTTGTTCTGAATAATTCACGTGATATGACGATGGTTGTCAGATGCTGCAGGTCAGCAGGGAAAGGTGCGGCTTGCAGCCGGGACGCTCACGCCTCAGGCTGGACAGCTGGTGCACCGCACATCAGACAGAAACCAGTTCTGCATGGCTATGCACGAATGAGATCTGCAAGAGCATCTGCCAGCTGTGCAAACTGCTGAAGCGACAGAGTTTCTCCACGCGCAGAGGCGGGAAGGCCAAGCGCGGTCAGCGTTTTGGCGGTCTGATCCCGTGTGACAGGAATCTGAGGTGCGTTGCCAAGTGCATTGGACAGGGTTTTGCGCCGCTGACCGAAGGCTGCCCGGATGATTGCCTTCAGGAGCTGCTCATCTTTTGCCTGAACCGGCTTGTCCTTGTAAAGCTGCATCGTCACGACGGCGCTGTCCACCTTCGGACTTGGCATGAAGCTCGATGCCGGCACGAGTGTCACGATCTCCGGACGTGCATAATACTGCACGGCCAGGGACAGAGAGCCGTAATCCCGGCTTCCGCACCGGGCGGTCATCCGGTCCGCGACTTCCTTCTGTACCATGACGGTGACCCGTTCTGCCGGGACATGCTGTTCAAAGAGTCCCATCAGAATCGGCGTTGTTATGTAATAAGGAAGGTTCGCGACGACTTTCAGGTGCCTGCAGCGGAAAGCCTGCCCGGATTCCGGGGAGACTGCCGCAGCTTCAGGAGAGAGACCGCCAGATGAAGCCGTGGATCCGGACGTATCGCTCACTCCGTATTCAGCTGCGAGCCCGCAGAGGTTGACCTTGAGCACATCGCCCTCGACAATCCGGAGATTTTTGCAGTCGGAAAGGGTCTCATGCAGGATCTTTACCAGATCGCGGTCGATTTCAATCGCGGCGACCTGACAAGCGGCTTCGCAGAGATACCGGGTCAGCGTTCCGATGCCGGGGCCGATCTCGATCACCAGGTCGTTCTCTGTGATGTGAGAGGAGGAGACGATCTGCTGAAGCACACCCTCGTCGGTCAGAAAGTTCTGCCCGAAGCGTTTTCTGAAATTAAAATCGTACCTGCGCACGATTTCTGAAGTTTTTCTGTAAGCTGATTGTTTTTCCATGCTGTCATGATACCACAGGAAGGCCCGTATTTGACAGTGTTTTCACAGTATGTATATAATCACCCTGTATGTCCGCAGCGCAGTGGATGTGCACGATGCCGGAGCCGGATCCGCCGGATTTATTCAGGCATACAGGGGAATCTGCGCACAGAGGGGCTGCCGACGAGAAAGGCGCTCCGGGAGGAAAAATTCTATGCGATATGACAAGGTAAACACAGACCTGAACTTTGTGGACCGCGAACATGAGGTGAACGAGTTCTGGAAGAAGAATGACATCTTCGGAAAGAGCCTGAAGACCCGCGAGGGCGCGCCATACTACACATTCTATGACGGACCGCCGACGGCGAACGGCAAGCCGCACATCGGTCATGTCCTGACGCGCGTCATCAAGGATATGATCCCGCGCTATCATGTGATGAAGGGCGAGTATGTGCCTAGAAAGGCTGGCTGGGACACCCACGGCCTTCCGGTCGAGCTGGGCGTCGAGAAGGAGCTTGGTCTCAACGGCAAGGAGCAGATCGAGCAGTACGGCATGGAGCCGTTCATCAAAAAGTGCAAGGAAAGTGTCTGGAAATATAAGGGAATGTGGGAGGATTTCTCCGATACCGTCGGGTTCTGGGCGGATATGAAGAATCCGTACGTCACCTACTATGACGACTACATCGAGTCCGAGTGGTGGGCGCTGAAGGAGATCTCGAAGAAGGGGCTTCTGTACAAGGGCTTCAAGGTTGTCCCGTACTGTCCGAGGTGCGGCACCCCGCTGTCTGCGCAGGAAGTGGCGCAGGGCTACAAGCTTGTCAAGGAGCGCTCCGCTATCGTCCGTTTCAAGGCAAAGGACGAGGATGACCTCTACTATCTCGCATGGACAACCACCCCGTGGACACTTCCGTCCAATGTGGCACTTTGCGTAAACCCGGATGAGACCTATGTCAAGGTCAAGGCTGCGGATGGCTACAACTATATCATCGCCCAGGCACTGGCCGACAAGGTGCTCGGCAAGCTGGCCGACCAGGCGACCGCCGCCCAGGTCTCCCGCGCGTACCATGAGGCGAGAGCGCTCGCGGAGGCAAAGAAGGAGGAGCTCAGAAAGGCCGGTGCGTCCGATGAAGAGATCGCAGCGGTGACGGTCGATTTCGATGAGTCCGCCTATGACAGAAATGGGGTCCCGGAGGGCACTGCCTACGAGGTTCTGGAAACCTACAGGGGAACCGACCTGGAGCGCCGCGAGTATGAGCCGCTCTACGCATGCGCAGGCGAGACGGCGGCAAAGCAGTTCAAGAAGGGCTTCTATGTCACCTGCGACAACTATGTCACGATGACAGATGGTACCGGTATCGTTCATATCGCACCGGCGTTTGGTGAGGACGACGGCAGAATCGGCAAGACGTACGATCTTCCGTTCGTGCAGTTCGTCGACGGAAAGGGTGAGCTGACGGAGGAGACGCCGTATGCAGGCATCTTCGTCAAGAAGGCGGATCCGCTGGTTCTGCGCGACCTCGACAAGGAGGGAAAGCTGTACGATGCGCCGAAGTTCGAGCACCAGTATCCGCACTGCTGGAGATGCGATACGCCGCTGATCTACTATGCGCGCCAGTCCTGGTTCATCCGGATGACGGCGGTCAAGCAGCAGCTGATCGACAACAACAACACCGTCAACTGGATCCCGCCGACAATCGGAAAGGGCCGTTTTGGTGACTGGCTGGAGAATGTCCAGGACTGGGGCATCTCCAGAAACCGCTACTGGGGGACACCGCTTCCGGTCTGGGAGTGCCCGGACTGCGGCGAGAAGGTTACAATCGGCTCCAGAGAGGAACTCAGAGAGCTGTCCGGCCGCGAGGATGCGCTGACGGTGGAGCTTCACAGACCGTATATCGACGATTTCGTCTGTACCTGCCCGAAGTGCGGCAAAAAACACATGAAACGGGTACCGGAGGTCATCGACTGCTGGTTTGACTCCGGCGCGATGCCATTTGCGCAGCATCACTATCCGTTTGAGAATCAGGATACCTTCCATAAGCAGTTCCCGGCAGCGTTCATATCCGAGGCAGTTGACCAGACAAGAGGCTGGTTCTATTCCCTGATGGCGGAGTCCACGATCCTGTTCGGACAGTCGCCGTACCGGAACGTCATCGTCCTCGGCCTGGTTCTAGACAAGGACGGCCAGAAGATGTCCAAATCCAAGGGCAATGCCGTGGATCCGTTTGAGGCGCTGAAAAAGCACGGCGCCGACGCCATCCGCTGGTATTTCTACAGCAACTCTGCGCCGTGGCTGCCGAACCGCTTCCACGACAAGGCTGTCCAGGAGGGACAGCGGAAGTTCCTCGGGACGCTGTGGAATACCTATGCGTTCTACGTGCTGTATGCGAATATCGATGACTTCAACCCGTCGGACTATACGGAAGCGTATGCGAAGATGGAGAAGGAAGGCCTGCCGGTCATGGACCGCTGGCTCATATCCCGGATGAACACGATGATCCGCGACGTGGACACGGATCTTGGCAGCTACAAGATTCCGGAAGCCGCACGGGCGCTGGAGGGCTTTGTGGATGACATGTCCAACTGGTATGTCCGCCGCTGCAGAGACCGCTTCTGGGCGCACGGCATGGAACCGGACAAGATCGCGGCCTACATGACGCTGTACAATGCGCTGAAGAACCTCTGCCTGTGCGCAGCGCCGATGATCCCGTTCATGACGGAGGAGATTTACCAGAACATCGTGCGCCGTGTGGAGAAGGATGCACCGGAGTCGATCCATCTGTGCTATTTCCCGAAGGCGGACGAGAGCCGGATCGACGAGGACCTTGAGACGAAGATGGGCGAGGCGCTGAACATTGTTGTGATGGGCCGTGCAGCCAGAAATGACGCGAACATCAAGAACCGCCAGCCTCTGGCGCGGATGTTTGTCCGCGCACCGCAGGCGCTTCCGAAGTACTATGCGGACATCATCACAGACGAGCTGAATGTGAAGGAAATCACATTCACGGAGGATATGAGAGCCTTCACGAGCTACAGCTTCAAGCCGCAGCTACGCACGGTCGGGCCGAAGTACGGAAAGCTTCTGGGCGGTATCCGGAAGTATCTCTCCGAGGTGGACGGCAGCGCCGCGATGGACGAGCTGAAGAAGAACGGCTCCCTCAGCTTCGAGGTGAATGGAAGCCCGGTCTCCCTTGCGGAGGAGGATCTGCTGATCGAGACCGCTCAGGTCGAGGGCTATGTCAGCCAGCAGCAGGGAGATCTGACCGTCGTGCTGGACACCAATCTTACACCGGAGCTGGTGGAGGAGGGCTTTGTCCGCGAGCTGGTCTCCAAGATCCAGACCATGAGAAAGGAAGCCGGCTTCGAGGTTCAGGATCATATCGATGTCTTTGAGGCAGGCAATGAAAAGCTGGAGGGCATCATGAGGAAGTATGAGTCCGGCCTGAAGAGAGAGGTGCTCGCGGAGAGCATCACCTACGGAAGTCTGGACGGATACACAAAGGAGTGGAGCGTCAACGGAGAAGCGGTAACACTGGGGGTCAGGAAAGTCTGAGGGAGGCAGCATGGATAAACATTTTGATAAAGAACGGTTCAAGGAAACGGTCAGGGACAATGTCCGGAACCTGTTCCGCAAAACTCTGAAGGAAGCGACGCAGCAGCAGCTTTTCCAGGCGGTGGCCTACGCGGTCAAGGATGTCATCATAGACAACTGGATGGCGACGCAGCAGGTCATGGACGAGGAGGATCCGAAGATTCTCTACTACATGTCGATGGAATTCCTGATGGGCAGAGCGCTCGGCAACAACCTGATCAACCTCACCGCCTACAAGGAGGTGAAGGAGGCGCTCTCGGAGATGGGCTTCGATCTGAACGTGATCGAGGACCAGGAACCGGACGCGGCCCTCGGCAACGGCGGCCTCGGCCGTCTCGCCGCCTGCTTCCTTGATTCGCTCGCGACGCTCGGTTATCCGGCGTACGGCTGCGGCATCCGTTACCGCTATGGCATGTTCCGTCAGAAGATCGAGAACGGCTACCAGGTCGAGGTCCCGGATGACTGGCTGAGAAATGGAAATCCATTCGAGCTCAAGCGTCCGGAGTACGCGAAGATCGTGCGATTCGGCGGCTATGTCCGGGTCGAGTACGACGAGCAGACCCACAGCAACCGGTTTATCCAGGAAAATTATCAGTCTGTCCGGGCAGTCCCTTACGACATCCCGGTCGTCGGCTACAATAACAATATGGTCAACACGCTCCGTGTCTGGGACGCAGAGGCCATCAATGATTTCCAGCTGGATTCATTTGACAAGGGTGACTACCAGAAGGCGGTCGAGCAGGAGAACCTGGCGCGCAACATCGTCGAGGTTCTTTACCCGAACGACAACCACTATGCCGGCAAGGAGCTGCGGCTCAAGCAGCAGTACTTTTTCATCTCCGCGTCTGTTCAGGAGGCGGTTGCAAAGTACAAGAGAAAGCACAGCGATATCCACAAGTTCTATGAGAAGGCAACCTTCCAGATGAACGATACGCATCCGACGGTCGCTGTCGCCGAGCTGATGCGCATTCTGCTTGACGAGGAAGGCCTGGGCTGGGATGAGGCGTGGGAGATCACCACGAAGACAGTCGCCTACACAAACCACACCATCATGGCAGAGGCGCTTGAGAAGTGGCCGATCGAGCTGTTCTCGAGACTTCTTCCGCGTATTTATCAGATTGTCGAGGAGATCAACCGCCGCTTCATCGCGCGGGTGCAGCAGCAGTACCCGGGCAACCAGGACAAGATCGCAAAGATGGCTGTCATCTATGACGGACAGGTGAGGATGGCGAACCTGGCAATTGTCGCGGGCTACTCTGTCAACGGCGTTGCTAAGCTGCACACGGAGATCCTGAAGAAACAGACGCTGAAGGACTTCTACGAAATGATGCCGGAGAAGTTCAACAACAAGACGAACGGTATCACGCAGCGCCGGTTCCTTCTGCACGGCAACCAGCTTCTCGCGGACTGGGTGACAGACCATATCGGGGACGAGTGGATCACGGATCTTCCGCAGATCGCGAAGATGAAGCTCTACGCTGACGACCAGAAGGCACGGCAGGAGTTCATGAACATCAAGTATCAGAACAAGGTTCGTCTGGCGAAGTACATCAAGGAGCACAACGGCATTGATGTCGATCCGAGATCTGTTTTCGATGTGCAGGTCAAGCGGCTCCATGAGTACAAGAGACAGCTGATGAATATCCTGGATGTCATGTACCTGTACCGTGAGCTGAAGGAGCATCCGGAGAGACCGTTCTATCCGGTCACCTTCATTTTCGGGGCGAAGGCGGCTGCCGGCTACAGGCGGGCGAAGCTGACGATCAAGCTGATCAATTCCGTCGCGGATGTGATCAACAATGATCAGTCGATCAACGGCAAGATCAAGGTGGTCTTCATCGAGGACTACCGTGTCTCAAACGCGGAGCTGATCTTCGCGGCAGCGGATATCTCCGAGCAGATTTCGACTGCTTCCAAGGAAGCGTCCGGAACCTCGAACATGAAGCTGATGCTGAACGGCGCGCTGACACTCGGCACGATGGACGGCGCGAACGTTGAGATTGTGCAGGAGGTCGGAGAGGAGAATGCATTCATCTTCGGCCTGTCCTCCCAGGAGGTCATTGATCATGAGAACAACCATGACTATGATCCGACCTACTACTTCAACAATGATCCGGATATCCGTACAACGCTCATGGAGCTGATCAACGGCAAGTATTCGGGCGGGGATATGGAGCTCTTCCGCGAGCTGTATGACTCTCTGCTGACCACAAAGGAGGGACCTGCGGACCAGTACTTCATTCTGGCGGACTTCAAGTCCTATGATGCGGCGAGAAAGAAGGCCATCGAGTATTATCAGAGTCAGGGAGACTGGGCGAAGAGCGCGATTCTGAATATGGCGTCGAGCGGAAAGTTCTCCTCAGACAGAACCATTCAGGAATATGTCAGGGACATCTGGAAGCTGGAGCCGATCAAGATCACGGTCGATCCGGAATCGTTTGAGTAAGAGCTTGTAAGAAACAGAACGGCCAGACTCCGGTGCGAAGGAGTCTGGCCGTTAAAAAAAGGGAAGTGCTGACAGCTGCCGGCACTTCCCTTTATGTCCGATGTTATGCTGTAAGAACGCTGCCGATCATGGAGCAGTCGGAGCACCAACCGGGCAAACCTCTGCGCAGGTTCCGCACTCAACACATGCGTCTGCATCGATTACATACTTGCCGTCTCCCTCGGAGATTGCGTTGACCGGGCACTCCGGTGCACAGGTTCCGCAAGATACGCAATCATCGCTGATTGTATAAGCCATCGTGACACCTCCTTGTATACTTAGTCATGACTCATTACCTGAGTCTTTTCTGTATTCTAATACCATGCAAAAGGTTTAGACAAGCATAACTTCGGGTAGACAGACGAACAAACAGGAGCAGGCAGCAGAGGCACTGAAAGGATCGGTTATGGAATCGGTATGGAGAGCTGCGAAGCGGACAGGGCAGGAGAATGACAGAATATCGGTTATCATATGTAATTAGATTGTGCAAAATATATCTTGTGTATTTGCAGTCTGCATACTATAATCGTGGATACGGGATTCAGTTCGCTGAAAGAACGGATGTGTTAAGATCCGTGTATACAAAAAAGGAGGTCACAACATGGCTGAGGAAGTGAAGAATACAGCAGCAGAGAATACGACAGAGGCTGCGGCTGAGAAGAAGGCAGTACGCAAGGTTTCCAAGGATATGACCATCGGAGAGATCATCAATGTCGATGTCAATCTGGCAGGCGTTCTGATGGGCGGCGGCATGTATTGTATCGGCTGTCCGGCATCCATGGGCGAGTCGCTGGAAGAGGCGGCGATGGTACATGGGATTGATCCAGATCTTCTGCTTGAGCGCCTGAACGCATATCTCGAGGCGCAGGCACAGTAACATCTGCAGGAGGCCGGATGACAGCAGAGGGGAATGAACTGAGGGGAATTGAATGAAGATAGAGAAGATCAATGACAATCAGATACGCTGTACGCTGACACCCGAGGATCTGAAGGCAAGGGATATCCGGATCTCCGAGCTGACATATGGAAGCGGAAAGGCACGTACCCTGTTCCGCGACATGATGAAGGAAGCCTTGAATCACTGCGGCTTCCGCCTGGACAATGCACCGCTGATGATTGAGGCGACGCCGGACTCCGGCGGAAACCTTACCCTGATCATCACGAAGGTTAAAAATCCGGAGGAGATAGACTCCCGGTTCGCTCATTTTACAGGAGATCCGTCCGGGGATGACTACTCCTTCAGCAGCCTGGCGAAGGATATGCCGGCAGCGGATGATATTCTGAAGCGTCTGAAGGAGCTGTTCGATGGAGACGGCACACTGGATGAGGAGAAAGACGGGAAGCCGTCCGCGCAGCCGGTGATCAGCGGGACGGCGATTGTCCGTAGAAAGGAAGCGCCTGCTGTCCCGGTATCGGGCGATGGAAAGAGCGCTGGCAGCAAAGAACAGGGCGGCCCGAACGGGACGATGACTGAAGAAGAGCTGTACGGGTTTACGCGTTTCTATATGTTCCATTCGCTTGAGAACATTATCCGTGCTTCAAAGAATATCGGACCGGATTACAAGGGGCGCAACACCCTCTACCGCAATCCGGATGACGGTGAGTATTATCTGCTGATCCGCAAGGAGGATACGCAGCCGGAGCGGTTTAATCAGATCTGCAATATCCTGTCGGAATATGGTCTCCCGATGGATTTCACAAACGGAACGGATGAATTTTTCCGTGAGCACATGAAAACCATTGTGAACAGGCAGGCTGTACAGCAGCTTCGGACGATCTGAGAAGCTGGTGCGGCGAGATTTTGCAGGTGAGGATGGCTCGAGATATGCATGCGCATGTTTGTACCATGCAACATGAAGCAACAGAAATTATGTAACATCTTTCTTTATATGCGATTTTGATGAAATCAGGGAATGCTGTCCTCCGGCATTCCCTGATTTTTTGAGGAAAATGGAGGCAAAAGCTCTTCTTCAAGGTAAAATAAAATGAATCATACTGCCAATTTCTCAATGTTACATCAATGTGGTTGCACAGCATAAGGTGCCATTGTATCATGAGACTGTGCAAAAGGATGTGGCTTATGTCAAGGAGCTCCGCACCACCATTCGGGCAGCCATCCGGCAGTCCAACCGTCTTATCTGACACAGATCTGTTATATCTCACGTCCCCCGCGCATAACTGGAAGACCAGCCGTTGCTTTGCAGGATAGAGAACTGTTTTCAGCATGCAACAGGCTGCAAGTGTCGGCAGAAGCGGAATGATACATCACATTTATTTTCATTATCTGCACCTCCGCCGGCAAGGAGGAAGAGTGTATGAAAGTACAGCAACAAAAAACACGAAGCAGACAGAACAAGCAGGATGATGTACTGGGCAGCATGCTCCGTGACTATTATCTGGAAGGCTGCAGAATCAGCCTTGAGGGAAAGAGCATGGAGCCATGGGAGGCTGCCTCCTGCTGCCTGCGGGAAAGAGTCAGCTACATGATGGATTTTATCCCTGATCCGGCAGGACACCGGATCAGCCGCATTGATCTCAACCGCGTCGGAGCGGACAGATACCGCTGCAGGAGGAGAACTTATGCGGGCTGGTGCAGATAACAGGGGACTGCACCGAAGACAGACGAATCACAATATGAGGAGACAGAAAGACAAAATCAGGTACAGGACTGACCAGAAAAAATGGCAGGAAACCGCAGGCAGACACAGGCCAAAACACCCTGAAAGGATTCGGAAGAACGTAACTCCGGATTCAGGAATTCATGCCTGGTCCGGGAGAGTATTCTGAAAAAGATACGGAAACAGGAAGACGGCCATTTCCCCGCTGTGTGGCAGAGTCTGCCGGGGATCTTAAGAATGTTTGATGTCGACTCGAATCTGAAAGGTTGCTATACTTACGGTTGAATCTACAAGCCTGAACATCACATCTGTGCGTACAGATTATGGTAAGCCACCCGTATCAGGAACGGAAGCGATGCAGAACTGTCAGCTGTAGCGGTGAAAGAGAACGGGAAGGTGAAGCCAGCCCTGCAGGAATAGGAAAATCAGCCGTAAGGATAACAGCCATGAATAAATCGGAATTGAATGAGAAGCAGTCGGGTGTGAAAAAAACGGATCATAAAGAATCCACAGCCGGACAAAGACCAGAGGTCCGAAGGCTGGACAAGGCAGATACAACGGCCGGCAGCAGTACGGACCGAAGAAGGGGCGGCAGGGGAAGCCGGAAGACTCTGGCCGCACTTTTCCTTGCCCTTCTTTGCTTTGGAGCCGGTATCCTGATTGTGCGGAATACGCCGACCAACAGGAAGATGTCCGATGAAGACTACTTCGGGCAGATGCAGCAGGACGAAGCAGCGCTCATTCTGGGGGACCATCTGGTCAATGAGCGCGCGATTGTGAAGGATGGTGCACTCTATCTTCCTTATAATATTGTGCGCGATACGTTGAACGGACGGTTCTACTGGGATGAAGGAACAACTAGGATGCTGTTTACAACGGCAACTCAGGAGTTTGAGATCCCGGTGAACGCCTCGTCCTACAGTGTTATTGACGGCGTCCGGACGACGGACCCTGTCAGTGAGGGAACCTATGACCGGGTGATTATTCTGCGCCCGGATGACAACCGGATTACCGGGAGCGAGCGCGTCACGCAGGACGCACAGGAGAGCAGCGGTGGAAACACGACAGGCCTCTATGTAAGCGCTGATTTCCTCCAGAGGTATACTCAGGTGGAGTACATATGGAAGAAGGGAAACAAGGATGGCGGTCATGTCCTGATCCGGTACAAATGGGGAGAACAGCTTACGGCGAAGTCGGTCAAGGAGGCGGCTGTCCGCTACAGGGGCGGTATCAAAAGCCCGATCCTGACAACGCTTGCCAAGGGCGACAAGGTATTTGTTCTGGATCAGCTTTCCCATTGGATGAAGGTATTGACGAAGGACGGCTACATCGGCTATGTGAAGTCCGGACGGATGGCTGAACCGATGACAGAGAATGTCACGACGGATATTCCGGCGCAGGAATACCCGTCTATCACGATGGATGGAAAGGTGACATTGGTCTGGCATCAGGTGTCCTCGAAGGATGGAAACGATACCTTGTCCGATATGACCGCGCAGATGTCAGGTGTCAACGTGATCTCACCGACCTGGTTTTCCCTGACGGACAATGATGGTAACATCTCCTCAATCGGATCGAAAAAGTATGTGAAGGCCGCCCACAAAAAAGGACTGCAGGTCTGGGGGCTGGTATCAGATTTCTCGAGTGAGATGGACACCTCCGCCGTTCTGGCTTCGACAGCCTCAAGAAGGAATACGATTGGTGCACTTGTCGATGATGCCCTGAAGCTGGGACTTGACGGCATCAACCTCGACTTTGAATACATGGAGGAGGCGGATGCGCTTGCCTATGTACAGTTTGTCCGGGAGCTCTCCATCGAATGCCGGTTGAACAAGCTTGTCTTGTCGGTCGACATCAAGCCGCCCTATGATTTCAACCAGTGGATGAATCGGAAGGAGCTTGCAACAGTGGCGGACTATCTCATCAACATGGGGTATGATGAACACTACTCCGGCTCAGATGCAGGCTCGGTTGCTTCTCTACCTTATGAGCAGCGCGCAATTGAGGAGAGCATCAGCCAGGGAGTTCCGGCTGAAAAGCTGATTTCCGCAATCCCGTTCTACACCAGAATCTGGTATACATCCAGCGGAGAGGGCGGCTCCCAGACCACCACCAGCGAGGTGCTGTCCATGGCCGGCGTCCGGAAGACGCTCCAGAGCTGGAATGTTACACCTGCATTTGATGCTTCGGCTTTCCAGCATTACGCAGACTGGACGACGAATGACGGTGTCCGCTGCCAGATCTGGATCGAGGATGCCGACTCGATTGCGGCAAAGGTCCGGCTGATCCCGCAGTATGATCTCGCCGGAACAGCGGCCTGGGTGCTCGGGTTTGAGAGCTCCGATATCTGGAATGTCATCACGGAGAATATCAGCCTGAGCAAGGAAGAGGCTGCAAAAGTACAGCAGCAGGCTGAAAGCACTCTTTCGGCGGAGAGTCAGACTGAGGCTGTGACAGAGGCGGATTGAATTAATTGTTTTCCGCTTTTCTGTACAGGGAGGGTGACTGACCGTACTTCTTCTTGAAGCTGTTGCTGAAGTAATACTGGTTGCTGTAGCCGCAGCGGATACTGATTTCCTTCAGCGGGAGCGTGGACTGCTGAAGCAGCTGGCATGCTTTCTCAAGTCTCAGGCTTGTGATGGTGTCAAAGATGTTCTTTCCGTACACCTTTTTATAGAGCGCGCTGAGATAGGCACTGCTTATGCCGACATGCCGGGCGATATCAGAGAGCGAAAGAGAGTTGTCACTGTAGTTTTCGCTGATAAACTGAGATGCCTGTGAACAGATATGCTCGTGGTAGGACTCTGTTGAGGTATCGAGGCAGCGCCCGACCTTCAGGCAGAAACCGCACATCCACTCAAATAATTCGTTATAGTCGTGGATCCGGTCAAAGCGGCGATATAGCTTTGTTATGTCCTCCTCCATATCGGAGATATCGATGTTGACCTCGTAGCAGAAGTGGATGATGTCGCCGATTAGGATGTGGATGCGCGAGAACAGGATGTTCTTGACTGTGCACTCCTTTGCCAGCGCATCGAAGTAATCACGCAGCCAGACACGAATCTGAGCCGTATTCTTGGACGCGATCAACTGGAACAGCTCCGAGGTGTCGCGTCCGTTTTCAGGGAAGAAGGAGAAAGAGTGCTTCTCCGTGTCATATGCATCATAGATTGTGTCATGCGGAAAGCAAAAACGGTACTTCAGGGCGCCTTCCGCGTTCTCAGCTGATTCATGAAGCATGGAGATGCGGGGAACGATGGTTCCGATTCCGATATTCAACTCCGCAGTTGCGTCTGAATTTGTGATGATGATGTCAGCAAACTTGTGAATGACGGTCAGAAAGTGTTCGGTGCTGTTTGTATTCTGTCCGATGATACAGTACACCGCGTCATACGTGTGGTAGCAGTAGAACCAGTCAAAAACAGAGCCGGATTTGCGGGCGGATTCCTCGATAGAGATGACGTCCATCTGATACCGCTGCACGCCGAAGTCTTTTTCGATGGAATCAGCATTCTCTATCCGTATTTTGAGAACACAGTAGCTGGAATAGTTGAAGTCAAGACTCAGATACCGGGAATATCTGGACAGCCGTTCCTCCGCCTCGGCGCCGGAGAAACCGATCAGGTCGGAGATCAGCTTCTCCTGAATCAAGGGCTTGCTCTGCTCTACGATGGTACGCGTCCTGTCCTCCTGATCCATGGAACGAAAGACGGAGGCAAGCTTTTCACTAAGATATGGATAGGAGATCGGCTTCTCAATATAATCGACGACTCCGATGCGGATGGCTTTTTTTGCATAGTCAAATTTGTCAAATGCACTGATCAGAATCATCCTGATATCTGGCTTGATCTGGATCAGCCTGGAGCAAAGTTCAATTCCGCTGATACCGGGCATTTCGATATCGGAGATCACAAGGTCAATGTCGTGCGACTGGGCATATTCGATTGCGGAATACCCGTCGTTGAAGGTCCCTTTTATCTCAGCGTTAAGGCTTGGCCAGTTAATCTGGGACAGGATGCCCTCTATTGCAAACTGGTTGTCATCTATGATGATTACATTCCGGCTCATTCTGAATACTCCTCTATCTGGTCAATTGTGATTGTCACAATTGTTCCTTCGCCAGGGGCTGAATCAATCTTCAGTGTACCGTTTCCATAGGAAGGACTCGAGATTCTCCAACTGACGCTCCCAATACCAAAATTCTTTGAATAATCCACACTCCTGGATTCGATGACTGCACGAAGCTGCTGCAGTTTTTCCTTAGACATTCCGGATCCGGCATCCTGGATGGTGATCTGAACCTTGTCGTCCAGATAGACTGCAGAGAGCGTGATGGATACACATTTGTCTGCTTCAGAGTACCCGTAGTGAATACAGTTTTCAAGGAAGGGCTGGAGCGTAAATTTGCAGATATAGTAATTCTCGATCCCATCCTCTAAGTGAAATTGCCATGTCAGCTGGCCATTATGACAAGCTTTCTCAAGTTCCAGGTAGAGGCGGGCGATCTCAAGCTCGTCTCTGATCCGGATCATTTCTGTAGACCTTCGAAGAGCGAGCCGGTAAAACTGGGAAAGCTCCGCAATCATCTGGTCGGCGATGCCCGGCTTCCCGGTATGAATGCAGACCTGGATGGTGCCAAGAATGTTATACAGAAAATGCGGATTAATCTGTGCCAGAAGCAGCTTGTAACGGAGACGCTCTCCGGACAGGGACAGCTCCATGATGGATGCCAGGCTGGACTGTATCGAATCATCCATACGGAGAAAGGTGTGACTCAGCTCATCGATTTCGTCAAGCATGCCGGAAGGCTTCCGGAAGCCAAGTGCTGTCTGCGTTTTCTCAGAGAGTCCGACCGCCGGGTTATATTCCCGCATGGCCTTCGAGAGCAGGCTGACTCGGGAGGTCAGAGATTGAGACAGGAATGCAGAAACCAGAAGAATCGAGGCAACCGTCAGGAACAGAATCAGACCGATGGAGAACAATGTTGCTTTCAGGTTTTCATTAACGTAGGAACTCCGGATGGTTGTTACATGAAACCATCCGTTTGAAAGCGGGGAGATTCTGGTGATTGTTCCGCTATTCATCCGGACTCTGACAGAAGAGCCGGATGTCTCCTGCAGAGAGGCAATGATAGACGAATCTGCCATCTGGCCATCGGAAGCGGAAACCGAGGAGGCAGTGATCTGACCCGCAGGCGTCATTATAAAACTTTGGATGCGGTCATCAGAGAATGAACCGGACAGGATGGAGCTCAGTTCATCCGGATTCATGTAGACCAGAAAGGCATACCGGATATCCTTGCTGACTTGATCCCTCAGAATGTATCCGGCGCCGATTGAGTGATAGTCTTTCTTGTCAATGTTCAGGACATAGGGCAGCGGAATATGCTTTTGGTAGAACCAGAAGGTGGAGGAAGTCGGCGTACTGCTGCTGATTCCAAAACGGTCCAGTTCATCCAGGGGAAGGAAATAGATTCCCTCATTGGAGATCATATTCTCAGATGGGAGAAATGCGAAGATGTGAAGCAGGTTGAAGGTAGACTGGTACAGGCTCAGGGTATTCCGTACGCTGGACACTTCTGTTTTCTCCTGCATATCTGCGGGAGTCTGTGAGATGGCATACATACTGTACTGGACAGAATCGATGACAGACTGGATCTGGCCTATGCGGTTGTCAATCTCCATGGTCAGCTGAGTATCGGACTGGTATACGCCATCCAGAATCTGCTCCTTCCCGTTCCGGATCGTGTGGATCAGAAGAAATGATGTTCCGACAAGTGGGATAAGGCCGCAGAACAGAAGTGAAAGCAGGATTTTTGAATGATAGGAAGAAAAACTTTTGCAAACAGTCCTTCTGAAAGAGGCCATTTGATCTTTCATTGTGAAGCTCCCTTCATTGTTTATCTCAGAGTACGTTTCGATCCTGCATTCATCTTATCTGTATCCACGATGATTTCAAGATGTTCATACAAAGTCTAAAACGGATTATAAAAACACATAAACAAATTGCATTTCAGCCAGGCGGGAAATCCGGTATTGTACATGCATCGGAAAAAAGTTCTTTTTGAGAAGGAGGAAACGAGATGAAAAGAAGAACAGGGAGAATGTTCAGTCTGGCATTAAGTGCAGGAATGGCGCTTGGCTGTGGAGCGGTTCCGGCAATGGCAGAGTCGACAGAAGCGTCAGGAGACTATGATCTCACACTGTATTCCATCCAGACGACAGATCCGGAATTCAAGGACTGGCTAAGTGATGTGGAGAGCGGAACAGGGCTGAAGATTAATGTCATTGCGGCACCTACAGACTCTGACACGAGACAGCAGAAGGTTACGACCATGCTGTCGACCGGAGACTCATCGGTTGATATCATCGAGATCAACGATGAGATGAGTACGACATTCAAAAATTCCGGATGGCTGGAGGGACTGAATGACACAGTGATGACGGACGACGTCCGCGACAAGTTCGCTAAAGGCTATGTCGACCAGATGATTACGAACGTGGACGGCCAGGTCATCGGTGTCCCGTCTTATACCGGTTACCTGGCATTCTGGGTCAACCAGCAGATTATGGATGAAGTCGGCATCAAGTCGATCGACACAAAGGATGATTTCATGAAGTATATGGAAGCTGTTTCCGGAAACGGTCGGTTCGGATATGGCGGATCATGGGAAAAAACATATGTATTCAATGAGATTGCACAGTTTGTCAATATGTTTGGCGGAGATTACTACGACTGGACAAATCCGCACAACAAGGAGGCGATGGAATTCCTTCATGAGCTTGTCCAGAAGGGTTATACCTCTCTTGACCAGCTTCCTGACAAGTATGAGCAGATGAATCCGAAGGCAATCGATGGAAAATACGGCTGCTGGTTTATGTGGGGAACTGGAACCGACTATGCGAATGCGGATATGCTCGGAGATGACAAGATCCATATGGCGATGGTTCCGTCCTTCGCGGAGGACGGAAGCAGATCCATCTTTACAGACTCCTGGAGCTATGTCCTGAATGCCGCATCCGAACACAAGGACGCTGCGGTCAAATTCCTTCAGTACATGACCGGGAAAGACGGGATGGAGGCAAGCTACAAGTATTTTGACCGTTATCCGGCAAGGGCGGATCTGGCGGAGGAAATTGTTCCGGATTCCAATCCTGTCAAGAAGATGTACGCGGAATACGCAAAGGAGTGCAACGTACAGGGAAGGCCGATGCTGCCGCAGACAATGGAGTTCATCAGTGCGATGGGAACGATCTTCCAGTCCTATATGAGAGATGAGATCTCGATCGATGACTTCCTCTCCCAGGCACAGGGATACGTAGAGGAGTACCAGTAAAATCTTCATACAGCCGGTGGCAGAAAATCCTGCCCCCGGCTGTCGTCTGAGGAGGAAGGAAATATCACATGTACAGAAGCAAATCGAAGGCGATGGCTCTCCTTCCATGGCTGCTGGTGCTTCCGGTTGTCATCCTGAGGGCATTTACAACGATATATCCGGTCACAAAGACAATCAGGGACAGCTTTTTTGACATACGTCTCCTTGCCGGAAAGAATGTGTTCTGCGGGTTTGAGAATTATATCCGGATGTTTCATGATCCGAAGGTACTGATCTCGATCCAGTTTACGGTTATCTTTGTCTTTGTCTCGATGTTTTTTCATATTACACTGGGTGTGCTGCTTGCGATGGCGCTGAACATGAAGTTCAAAGGGCAGAGGTTCCTCCGGACGATTGTCCTGATTCCCTGGGCAATGCCCTCTGTCGTCGCAGGTATGGCCGCAAAGTGGGCGTTCAATAACGACTATGGCCTGATCAATGATCTGATCCGAAGGATTGTCCCGAGCTTTCAGTATAACTGGCTGATCTACAGGGGGTCTGCGAGAGCAGCTGTGATTGCGGTGGATCTCTGGAAGGATCTTCCGTTCTTTGCGATTCTGGTATTGTCGAACCTGCAGTTCATATCAGGGGATCTGTATGAGGCAGCAAAGGTTGACGGCGCTTCCGCCAGACAGTGCTTTACGAAAATCACTCTGCCGCTGATCGCAAAGGGGGTGGCGACACTCTGTATTCCGTTCACACTGTGGAGGCTGACTTCATTTGACCTTGTCTATTCGATGACTTCCGGAGGACCAGGGGAAGATACGGCGCTGATAGCGTACCGAATCACGACAGAGGCATTCACGAATCTGAACATCGGGTATGCATCTGCCATGGCGGTTGTATTGTTCCTGATCATGATGGTCTTCTCACTCATCAATATGAGAATTACTGGAAGTAAAAAGTTTGAGACATAAAAGGAGCAGCCATGAAAACAAAAAGGATCAGTAACGGAACATCCGGAAAGATCGGAATCTGTATCATCCGCTGGGTTGTCTTTGCGCTGATTGCATTTGTCGTTCTGATGCCGGTCTACTGGATATTCATATCCTCGATTACTCCGCCCGGGGAATTGTTCAAATCCCCCATTGAATACCTTCCGAAGCACCCGTCACTTGAGAGCTACCAGTTCCTGGTGAGCCATGTCGGCCTGCTTGAAAAGATCCGGAACACAATCATTATCATCGGAGTTACGTTGATCGTGGGAACCTTCATCTGCATCCTCGGAGCCTACGGGTTTTATCGGTTCAGGGACAGGAAGGGCGTCAATCTGGCGTTTCTGTTCATTGTTGCAACGATGCTGATTCCGGAGGTGGTCACGGCAAGGCCGCTGTATGAATTCATGAGAAAAGTCGGGCTGTTTGACACCTATCCGGGACTGATCATCCTGTATATCAGCAGCATTGTTCCGTTCACGATTCTGATTCTGAGAGGGTTTGTCGGGGAGATTCCGGTTGTACTGGAGGAGGCTGCAGCGATTGACGGAGCGGGATTCTGGCAGCGCATGCGGTATATTATACTGCCGCTGATGAAGCCGGCGATCGCAACCGTCTGCATCATCAACTTTATCTCATGCCTGAATAATTTCTTTACACCTTTGTACTACTCAAATCATATTCAGGTGTTGTCGGTCGCTATCGTCCAGCTTCCTCTTCGTGATAATATGTATGGCGTACCCTGGGATCTGACATCGGCGATGGGCTGGATCATTCTGATGCCGATCATATTGTTCGTCGCAATCTTCGAGAAGCAGATCATGGATGGGATTATGGCAGGAGGCGTGAAGGCATGAGCGGATATACATCACTCGGAAACTTGTTTCTGGATCAACATATGGAAAGCCGGTCGATCAATGCAGAAAACCCAACCGGAGAGAAGGGCAGGGGCGGCATGGCGGCTAGCGGGCTTGGACCGTCCCGGAAGGGGGCACCCTGCCTGCATGATATCCCTTCCGGCGCGAGGGTGAATCTTGCGGCAATTGAAGGTCCCGGCATCATTCGGCACATCTGGATCACCGTGCCTTACAAAACGACAGATGCAGACTGTTTTGTCTTGCGGGATCTGGTGCTCCGCTTTTACTGGGATGATGAGACACTTCCGTCTGTGGAGGTACCACTTGGGGATTTCTTCTGCTGCGGGTTCGGAAGAGCCTGCATGGTCAATTCTCTGCCGATCGCGGTGGTGCCGAACCGGGGGCTGAACTGTTATTTCCAGATGCCGTTCAGGAAGAGTGCCCGGATTGAGCTGGAAAACCAGCATAAAAATCCGATCCCGGCTTTCTTCTACCAGGTAGACTACAGTCTTGTGGAAGCCCTCCCGGAGGATGCGCTCTATTTTCATGCACAGTGGCGCAGGGAGAAAATCACTCAGAAGGGTGTTGATTACACCATCCTGGACGGGGTGAAGGGAAGAGGACAGTATGTCGGAACCTATCTGGCGCTGACTACGCTGGAGCGATACTGGTACGGAGAAGGAGAGGTCAAGTTCTACCTGGACGGTGACCGGGAGTACCCGACGATCTGCGGAACTGGTACAGAGGATTATTTCGGCGGCTCCTGGAGCTTTGCGAGACAGGAGAATGGAAAAACAGTTGAGCAGCAGTACTGCACGCCTTATCTGGGCTATCCGTATTACTCCAGCCATGACACGGAGCACAACCTGTATCACAACGATGATACCATGCCGCAGCGGGGGTTTTACAGGTGGCACATCGAGGACCCGATTGCATTTAGCAAGGATATCCGCGTGACGATCCAGCAGATTGGCGTCGGTTACAGGGGGCTGTTTGAAAGACAGGATGACGTCGCGTCGGTTGCATACTGGTACCAGCAGCTCCCGCATGAGCCGTTCCCGGAGCTTCCAGGAGTGGAGGACAGATGGCCAAGGTAAGCCTGCCGGAGCCATGATATAGAGCGTTCTTCGCGAATCCTGCCGGCCGAAGAGGTGAAAAATATGAAAGGAAAGACAGGACTTGCCATTGTCCTTGTGCTGGTTTCCTGTTTCGTGGTCTTTCTGGTTTTCCGACAATCTGAACGGAGCAGGTTCCGAATGGAAAATGATTCAGGGATAACAGAAACCACGGAAACAACAGAAACAACAGAAACAGGGCGGGAACTGACAATCCTGACTCCGGACGCATCTGTAAAAGAGTTCCAGGATTTTGTGGAGCAGGCAGAGAAAAAGCTGGGAATTAAGATCCATCTGAAAGCGACCGCCCAGGATGCAGAAAGCAGGGAAGCGCAGATATCGAACCTTCTGACATCCGGTAATCAGGACATCGATCTGATTGCAATCAATGACGAAATGGCATCGGAGTTCATCCCGAAGGGATACCTGGAGCCACTGGGAGACGATGTGCTGCCAGAGGATATCAGAAGCAGTTTTCCGGAGGAATACTTTCAAAAGGTCTGTATGTATGATGGGAAGGTATACTCCGCGCCGTACATGCTGGACATCATGATGTTCTGGATAAACCAGAAGTTCCTGGAAGAGGCCGGGGTTTCTGATCTGAATACGGAAGACCGGTTCGATCATTTTCTGGAATACGATTATGGAAGGAACCGATATGCTTACGGCTCAGCGTGGGAACAGTCCTATGCATACAATGATCTTTTCCAGACAGTCAATCTGTTTGGCGGCAATTATCTGGACTGGGATAATGGGAACAGCCGGGCAGCGGTTCAGTATCTCAAGAATCTTGTGGAAAACGGACAGACTCCTGAAGACCAGGTGCTGGATCAGTATGATCAGATGGAACAGAAATTCATCGATGGCAGGTACGGATGCGTCTATATGTACAGCGGAGCGATGAATATATTTCTGAATTCCGGAAAATATTCCGGAAAGGGCATCCATGTCAGCAATATTCCGTCATTCTATGAGAAAAGGACGATCATTGCGACCTGGCAGCTTGCGATTAACCATTCTTCCGTTCGGAAGGAAGCCGCAAAGGCATTTATCCGATATATTACAAGCGATGAAGGGGCGGAATATTACAGCAACTGCGTTCACAGGGCTCCGGCAAGACTCGATATTCTAAGGAAAGGTAGGCTGGATATCCCGGATATTGAAGCGATCCGGTCTTATGTCAACACTTATGAACTGCTTCCGCGGTATCTTACGGATAACCCGATGAGCGGAATTAAGAGTATGGGGACGCTGTTTCAAAAGTACATAGCTGGGGATATTACAATGGACAGTTTCTGTGCTGGTGCGCAGGATATTGTGAATGGACGGAAATCCAGATAGGAATCCTGATTATGGGAAAGAGCCTGACAGGCTGCATAGTTGGTGCAGTCTGTTGGGCTTTTATTGCAATCCTCTTAATTGGCAGAATGGATAATAAATAAGACAAAATTTTGTTCAGCTTTTCGAGGGCATCGTATATTTACAGATGTTAGAATGTAAGAAAAGCTTTCCTCCAAGGAATTATCACAGCCGGGAGGAAGCCCGAAAAGGCGACCATTACAGTGAGCGCGGGAAAAAGATTCAAAAAACCAGTATATGAAATAGAACGGAGGTGTGCTTATGCAGCTGCTGATGATTCTCGTCTTGTTTGCATCGATTCTGGCGTTATGTTTTGCGGCGTTCAATTTCTTCGGGGTGAAAAAGCTGCCGGAGGGGGACGGGCAGATGCGGGAGATTGCGTCTGCCATCCGGGTGGGAGCAGCTGCGTTTATATCGTATGAGTACAAGGTTCTGTTTTTCGTGATTGTCATCGTGGCGGCCGTGATCGGGATCCTCACGATGTGGCAGGCTGGCGCTGCCCTGGCGATCGGGGCAGCGATGTCGAGCCTGGCCGGTTTTATCGGCATGAAGATAGCCACCTATGCCAATGTCCGCGTATCGGAGCGCGCCAGATCGACAAAGGACATTGGCGCGACCGTGAAGGTTGCATTTCGCGGCGGCTCCGTCATGGGACTCTGTGTCGGCGGATTTGCCCTTCTCGGATTGTTCTTCGTCTATCTTATCTTTGGCCTCGGCATGGGACAGCTTCATGTTACGGAGGCTTCCCATGTCAACTTTCTGGGACTTCGGTTCATTCCATTTACCATGACGTTGTCCGGCTACGCGCTGGGCTGCTCGATCGTTGCGATGTTCAACCGTGTCGGCGGCGGGATCTACACCAAGGCGGCAGACATGGGCGCCGATCTTGTCGGAAAAACGGAGGCGCATATTGCGGAGGATGACCCGCGCAATCCGGCGACGATCGCGGACAATGTAGGCGATAACGTCGGGGATGTCGCAGGACTTGGTTCCGATCTGCTGGAGAGCTATGTCGGGGCGATCTGCTCGGGCATCATTCTGGCCTACCACATGTTCCTGCAGTCTGAGGCACTCGGCACCGGCATGACCAGGCAGCAGCTGGACAAGTGCATTCTGTTTCCGCTGATCTTTGTGTCCGTGGGACTCATTTCCTGCTGCATCGGGATCGCAAGCCTGCTCTTCAAGAAAAAAATGTCCGCTGATCCGCACCGGGATCTGAACGGGGCGACCTATGTAGCGGCAGGCGCGACCATCTTGCTCGGGCTTCTGGTCTCTTTTTTCCTTTTCCGAAATGAGGATATGTCGGTTCTTGAAGCGGCGCTTGGGTTTTCTGCCGGTGCGCTGTCGCCATGGGTTGCCTCGGCAGCCGGGATTGCGGCGGGCGTTGTGATCGGGATGCTGGCGGAATATTATACTTCTTCCGCATACAAGCCGACGCAGAAGCTTGCAAATGCCTCGAAGGAAGGACCGGCGCTGACCATCACATCCGGGATGGCGCTCGGGATGCGCTCCTGCATGGCACCTTGCATCGTTCTTGCGGCGGCGATTGTGATCAGCTACGCGGTCTGCGGGATGTACGGCATCGCGATGTCGGCGATGGGGATGCTGTCATTTGTCACCGCGACCGTTTCGGTCGATACGTACGGGCCGATCTCCGATAATGCAGGCGGCATCGCGGAAATGAGCGGCCTGGATCCGGATGTCCGCCGGATTACGGATACGCTTGACGCTGTCGGCAATACGACGGCTGCGATCGGGAAAGGGTTCGCGATCGGGTCCGGTGCGCTGGCAGCCATGGCGCTGATGATTTCCTATCTGTATTCGTTCAACGACGCCGGGACAGACCTGGTGCTCAATATGATGCATCCGATGGTGCTGGCCGGCGCTGTCGCAGGTGCTGCGCTGCCGTACCTGTTCTCGGGTATGTTGATCGATGCGGTCGCAAAGGCGGCCGGAAAGATGGTTGATGAAGTCCGGCGCCAGTTCCGGCAGCGTCCCGGAATTCTGAATGGAACCGAGAAGCCGGACTACCGGACCTGCATCAGCATCTCCTCCAAAGGGGCGATCGGGGAGATGAAGCTGCCTTCATTTCTCGCGATCCTGGTACCGGTTGCCTGCGGCTTCCTGTTCGGGCCGCAGTTTGTCGGCGGGCTGATTATCGGGGCAACGCTGAGCGCCATCATGATTGCCATCTACTGCGGGAATGCGGGCGGTGCCTGGGACAACGGCAAGAAGTACATCGAAACCGGCGGCGTCAAGGGTGCGGCAAAGAATACCCCTGCACATGATGCGGCAGTTGTCGGTGATACAGTCGGGGATCCGCTGAAGGATACGGTCGGCCCCTGCCTGGATATCTTCATCAAGATCATATCGACTGTGTCACTTGTGATTGTGCCGGTCTTTGCGCAGTATAACCTGCTTGGACAGATGATTAAATAGAGATTCTAAAAATAGGTGTTGACAAATGACTGAGGGAGGGCTATATTAACTTCAGTAATGATAATGATTCCTGATTCAAAGGAATGATCGTTACGAAGGAAAGGATGTGACATATGGCAGGGCTGAAGCATAGTCGTCAGAGAGACGCGATCGCCGAGAATCTTCGGCACCGGAAAGATCACCCGACGGCGGACATGATCTACAAGGATATCCGGAATGTTTATCCGAATATCAGTCTCGGGACGGTTTACCGGAATCTGTCGCTGCTGGTTGAGCTTGGGGAAGCCAAGAAGATCACAACAGGAACAGGGGCGGAACACTACGACGGTGACACGCATCCGCACAATCACTTTATCTGCAGGTGCTGCGGGAATGTACTCGATATGAATGATTTTATCGACTGCAACAAGATCAAACTGCTGGCAGCAGATCAGTTTGACGGGCGGATTGAGGATTGCAGCATCCTGTTCTACGGGGTCTGCGGCGAATGCCTGAAGAAAGAAGAAAAAGAAAAACTCAGCTCAGCGGAGACATCTGACAGGAAGACAGCAATTCAGGAAACAGAGGTTGACTTCCCGGCATGAACCGGGGAAAACAGTGGATAATCAGGAGGATTTTGAATTATGGCAAAGTGGGTATGCAATGTCTGTGGTTACGTTTATGAGGGTGAGACTGCACCGGAGAAGTGCCCGGTCTGCGGCGCTCCGGCTTCCAAGTTCAGAAAGCAGGAAGAGGAGATGACATGGGCAGCTGAGCATGTTGTCGGTGTTGCTTCCGATGTACCGGATGACATCAAGGAAGATCTTCGTGCGAACTTCAACGGTGAGTGCTCTGAGGTTGGCATGTACCTGGCAATGAGCCGTGTCGCGATGCGCGAGGGCTATCCGGAGATCGGCATGTACTATCGTCAGGCAGCATTTGAGGAAGCTGATCATGCATCCAGATTCGCAGAACTGCTCGGTGAGGTGGTAACAGACTCCACCAAGAAGAATCTTCAGCTGAGAGTGGATGCTGAGAACGGCGCGACCGCAGGCAAGACGGATCTGGCGAAGAGAGCGAAGGCACTGAACCTTGACGCAATCCATGACACTGTCCATGAGATGGCTCGCGATGAGGCAAGACATGGCCGTGCATTCGCCGGACTGCTGAAGAGATACTTTGGCTGAGATGCTCAGAGTCAGCGGCTGAACAGAACAGGATAAAACGGGAAGGAGTGGCATGTTTGCCACTCCTTTTTTGACGGCGTCCGCTTATCATCGGGTGATTCAGCAGTTTTTCAGATATTCTACATTCTCGTCGCTGTGCTCGACTTCTCTGGAGTAGAGATGGGCGAGATCGATGATGTCCTGGATTTCGAAGTGTTTGCCGTTTTTGAGGTATCTGGAGATGCACATCAGATACAGAAAGCAGACGGATTTTGCACAAAAATGGATGGCGGATGCCACCTTTTCAGCATCTGTATATTGGGCTGGCTGGAAGTAAGAGTCGGTGATATAGCGGAAGCAGAAGTAGCAGCCGAGCTTTTCAAACCAGACCGTCAGTTTTCCATGAGTGCTTTGCGACAGCTCCTCCCACAGGAGAGGCTGCCCGATGAATTCCGGGATCGTGACATCCGGAAGCGATCCATCTGGAAGTTCAGAGACCTGCCGGTTCATCCCGGCGAGCATGTCGGTCCACCGGTCGTCCAGAATCTCCAGCCGGGACATCTGCTCCGGCAGTGCCGGGAGACGAGTCAGCCGGAAACCGTCTGTCTGATCTCCGCTGCAGGCTGTATTCTTCGGGCTGTTCTGCGCGTCCGGACTTTCACTGTGACTGTATCCCGGGCCATACAGACGCAGAACTTCAAGAAAACGATCGGCCAGTGTGCGGCTTCTGTCTTCCAGGATGGCGATGCAGTCGTCCCGGATGTCGAGAACATGCGCCAGGCGGCCATCCGGTGCCGTATCCGGTATGGGCTCTGCGTCTGCATCCGTGTCGGGCATTTCCTCACGGATGTATTCGATGGGATCGGGGTCTTCAAAGAAGATCCGCCCCAGTTCCATGCAGGACAGGGACAGGTCGATCTGCTCAAATTCGCCTTCCTCGAGAAAGTATCTCGGGTATTCCATACAGACCTGTGCGAGGCTCTCCTCTCCAAGCTGCGTGATGATGTCGCATAGGTTCTCCCGGTTCAGAAATGGACATCGGCCGTCTTCGCACAGGGGGAAGTACCGGTCGGTTCCGTCCTCTTTGATGTGGGCGCGAAGTCTGTCTCCGAAGGGTCCTTTCAGGGACTTGTAGTAGTCGCAGGTCTCCTCATCGATGTCTACTTCCCAGCCGATGCAGCAGCTGTCGGGGCAGTTTCCGCCGATGCAGTGAAACTGGCTGTAGTATGAAGGGTAATCGTAGGTCATGGTGTTGTCTCCTCAGATGTATGAGAATGCCGAATGTGGCAGCGTGGTGGGAGCTTAAGAGCAGCGAAACCACGTGTAATCATAAATGAGTGGCAAAAGGTACTTTAGACACTCATATCATCATATCCCCACGGGCAAGGATTTCAACTGTTTCCGGTACATGGATTTCGGATCATGAATTTGGGTCATGAAGTTCAAGGCTCAGCTGATGATTCCGGGACAAGAATGGAAAACTGTTGTATAATTGACCAATCTGACAGTTGACAGGAACAGTTTCTTGTATATTTTGCTTGAGGAGTGTTTTGACATCATGGAGAATCAAAGAGAACATCTTGGAAGCCGGCTGGGCTTTATCTTGCTGTCGGCGGGCTGCGCCATCGGGATCGGGAATGTTTGGAAGTTCCCGTGGCTGGTCGGACAGTACGGCGGAGGCGCATTTGTCCTGATTTATCTGGTATTTCTGCTTCTGATGGGTGTGCCGGTGATGACGATGGAATTCGCAATGGGACGGGCGGCACAGAAGAGTCCGGTGAAGATGTACAAGGTTCTGGAGCCGAAGGGCAGCAAGTGGCATATCCACGGATATGCTGCATTTGCTGGCAACTATATTCTGATGATGTTTTATACGGTCGTCTGCGGATGGATGCTGCAGTACTTCTTCGCAACGGCAGCGGGGACGTTCGAGGGACTCGATACCGAGGGCGTGTCGGAACAGTTCGACCAGATGATGGCAAGCCCTCTGAGGCAGTGGGGCTTCATGGCGGTCTCGGTCATCATCGGATTCTTCATCCTGAGTCTCGGGCTTCAGAAAGGGGTGGAGAAGATTACGAAGGGGATGATGATCGCGCTTCTGCTGATCATGGTCGTGCTGGCGGTTCACTCCATCTTTATGCAGGGAGGACGGGAAGGTCTGCTGTTTTACCTGACGCCGAACATGGCGGAAATCCGCCGCGCCGGCATCTGGAATGTGATCCAGAATGCGATGAACCAGGCGTTCTTCACCCTGTCGATCGGCATGGGCGGAATGGCGATCTTCGGGAGCTATATCGGGAAGGATCATGCACTTCTGGGAGAGTCTGTCAACGTCGCAGCGCTAGACACCTTTGTAGCATTTACCTCCGGTCTGATCATCTTTCCGGCCTGCTTTGCATACGGTGTACGCCCGGATTCAGGACCGGCGCTGATCTTCAAGACACTGCCGAATATATTCAACCATATGGCGATGGGACGCCTGTGGGGCGCACTGTTCTTTGTATTCATGACATTTGCGGCGTTCTCGACCGTGATCGGGGTATTTGAGAACATCATTGCGATGTTCATGGATTTAACGGGCTTCAGCAGGAAGAAGGCCTGCCTTCTGAACGGTGCCCTGATGCTTCTGCTGGCGACGCCCTGTGCCTTCGGGCCGAATCTGCTTGCGGGCGTGCATCCGATGGGCGGCAGCTCGACCTTCATGGACCTGGAGGATTTCATCGTCTCGAACCTGGTGCTGCCGCTTGGCTCTCTGACGTTCTGCATCTTCTGCACAAGGAAGGCCGGCTGGGGCTGGAAGGCATTTATGGCAGAGGCGAATACCGGGAAGGGATTGAAGGTCAAGGGCTGGATGCACTTCTATCTGACCTGGATTCTGCCGGTGCTGTTCGGAATTGTATTTGTGATGGGACTGGTTTAAACGGAGGATGGTCATGGACGAAAAAGAATTCTACATTGACAAGGATGGGTTTCGGATCCACGCGAAGCTGGCGATTCCGGGTGACCGGACAGTTGAGAAGATGATGCAGCCAGGAGTTGTGCGGATTCCGCTGGTGATTGTCGTTCATGGCCTGACGGGACACATGGAGGAGCGCCACATCACTGCGGTGACGCAGGCTGTCCTGCAGGCAGGAGCCGCGGCGCTCCGGGTGGAGCTTTACGGACATGGGAAAACGGATGGAGATTTTCTGAATCACAACCTGCTGGAGTGGGTGGGAGAGCTTCTGTACATCATCGATTATGCCCGGAGCCTTCCGTTTGCCGGCAGTCTGTATCTGACCGGCCATTCACAGGGCGGGCTCGCAGTGATGCTTGCCGCAGCGCTCAAGGAAGATCAGCTGAAGGCGATTATCCCTCTTTCCCCGGCGATTATGATCCGGGATGCCTGCCGGAAGGGGGAGGTCTTTGCGGAGAAGTTCGATCCCGCGTTCATTCCGGATCGTGTGAAGATCACAGAGGGAAAGTATGTGACAGGCAATTATGTTCGAACCGGAAGAGTCCTTCCGGTCGAGCAGGCAATCGATGGGTTTCGGAAACCGGTGCTGATCATCCACGGGACCGAGGATGAGACGGTTCCATACAGGTATGCCGAGGATGCGGCCAGACGGTACCATAATGCCAGACTGGTGCCGGTGCCGGGCGATGATCACTGCTATGACCGTCACCTGGAGGTTGTCACAGACGCTGTGGGGGCATTTCTCCGGGTAATGGAGGCGGATTGCGCAGCCGTTCCGGGAATATGCAGCCAGAAGCGCGGTGACTGATCGATGACATGCGGGGCTTGACGACCGGCGGGCTGCGTGGCAGGATTGAAGTTGTTCAAATAAGTGCCTGCATAATGGCCGAAACTTGAGTGAAAATAACAGGTGGCAGGAAAGCGTGGGATGAGGATGGAAAGAAACAGGTGGGTGATGAAACAGGAAGGGATATCCGGAGGCAGGCTCGCTAAGCTCCGGCCGGTTCTGTGCGCTGTGATGCTGATGGCTGTCTGCCTGCTCTTTTCAGGGGTTGCAGAGGCAAATTACAAGGATCCGGCTTACAGAAGGCCGTCGGTTGACAGGAAACGGAGTGATATTATCCTGTATGTCGGAGATTCCAGGACATGGTTTTACGATCTCCACCATGTGAAGGACAAGCGGGATGGGCTGATCTATCGCGATGGAGCATCGATCGGCGAACTTCGATACAACAAAAACTACAGCCGTTGCGGACAGCTTGGGAAATATCTTCGCGACGCGCTGAAGACCTATCCGAATGCAAAGATCGTCCTGAACTTTGGCTGCAATGGCTGCTCCCGGGTTTCAAGCAACGCGAAGAGGGTCGTAAAGGAGTATCAGAAATGGATGCGTGCCTATCCGAACCGGAAGTTCTATGTGGCAAGCATATTCCCGGCTGCCGAGCGGAAGCCCTATTCAAGAGGAAACATGCATTACATGAACCGTGCGCTGAAGAAGAACTTTCCGGACATATACATTGACGCAGGAGAGTATCTGTAGAGGAGAGGCCTTGACCGGCCGCGCAAGGATGGAAGAGGGTTTCAGAAAAGACGGGGCGGCTATGATCTCAAGCATTACAGCCGGTATGCGTCGAAGGCGGTGAAGAAGTATATCCGCAGTATGGTGATGGCGGCAGGCTGACAGGCCGTTCTGGTGCGGGAAGTGAAAAAAGACCGCGGCGGCGCAGAATGGTGCTGGAGGCGGAACCGGAGCTGTTCTGATGCGGAGCGGCGGCAGAAGGTGCTATACTGAAGATGATATTTTCATCCGGCAAGGGCGCCGGAAGCTGATCCGACAGATGAAGGATGAGGCGGACTGGCCGGGTGAGGGGGAAACTGCCACGAGGAAGAACCATATGCAAGGATCCAGCCTGCTGACGGAGATCAGCCTTTCATACAACCAGTACACGAAGACGGAGCGGAAGATTGCCGACTATATCCTGAAAAAGCCGGGCGGCGTTCTGTTCATGTCGATCACGGAGCTCGCGGAGGAATGCGGTGTCGCGGAGGCGAGCATCCACCGGTTCTGCCGGAAGGTCGGAGCGAAGGGATATCAGGAATTCAAGATGAAGCTTTCTCTGAGCACGACGCCGGAGGAGCCGGAGTCTGATGAGGGGTCTGCAGACGGGAACGGCAAGGTTGCGACAGGACAGATGTTCGCGGATATCCTGCAGACTCATATCAATGCCATCCGGGAGACGAATGCGCTGCTGCGCCCGGAGACAGTCAATGCGGCAGTGGATCTGATGATCCGGTCCCGCAGTGTCCAGTTTTTCGGGATCGGTGACAGCCTGCTTGCGGCGGAGGAAGCGCGCAACAAGTTCCTCCGGATCACACCGAAGGTGCGCACCATCACGGATCCGCACATGCAGGCCATGGCGGCATCCATGGCAGACGCAGAAGACCTGCTGTTTTTCATATCCTACTCGGGAGCGACGAAGGACAATGTCTATGTGGCGAAGATCGCGAAGGAGGCCGGGGCGAGAATCATTGTGATCACCCGTTTCCTGAAATCTCCGCTCACAGAGTACGCGGATGTCGTGCTGATCTGCGGGTCCAATGAAGGACCGCTGGAGGGCGGTTCCATGGGAGCGAAGATGAGCCAGCTCCACATCATCGATATTCTGTTTCAGGCCTATTACCAGAAGACGCGAAGGGAATCCGCCGAAAACAACCGCAGAACATCAAAGGCGGTTGTCGAAAAACTGTTCTGAAGTTCAGACTGCCGAGGATCCGGCTGACGGATCCCCGGCAGTCTTTTTTTGAAGGCGATCGGCCTTTTTGCAGGCCTGTCGTCCGGCCCCGGAGCCGGGAACAGGGGTAAAGCAGCTCTCGTCAAACAGATTGCACAAACGGAGAGAGGCAGAATTGTCAGAAATGGAGAATATAATTTTCATAATAGAAAATATGTTGAAAATTATTTTATATATGCTATAGTGCAGTCAAGGAGGGAAAGCGAATGAATGCGAAGGTTGAGGCACTGAAGGGAAGGCTGATTGTTTCCTGCCAGGCGCTTCCGAACGAACCACTTCATTCATCGTTTATCATGGGTCGGATGGCGCTGGCGGCAAAGATGGCCGGGGCGCGCGGGATCCGGGCGAACACAAAGGAAGATATTGCTGAAATTCAGAGAATTGTCGATCTTCCGATTATCGGAATCGTCAAGAGGGATTACGAGGACAGCGGTATCTACATCACGCCGACCATGAGAGAGATTGATGAGCTGATGGAGGTGAAGCCGGAGATTATCGCGCTGGATGCGACAGACCGGCTCCGTCCGGGCGGAAAGACGCTGGATGAGTTTTATGCAGAGATCCGGGAGACACACCCGGGACTGCTGCTGATGGCGGACTGTTCCACGGTGGCAGAAGCCATTCACGCCGATGAGCTCGGGTTTGACTTTGTCGGCTGTACGATGGTCGGATATACACCGGAGAGCGCAGGCGACAAGATCGCCGCAGATGATTTCAAGATACTCAGAGACATCATTGCGGGTGTCCGGCATGCCAGAGTGATTGCCGAGGGCAACATCAACACGCCGGAGAAGGCGAGGCGGGTGATTGAGCTTGGCGCGTTTACGGTGGTCGTCGGTTCCATCATTACCAGGCCTCAGCTGATTGCGAAGCCCTTCGCGGAGGCGCTCGAGACACTGGCGAGAGAACAGCAGGAATAACCACATTAAGGAATCAATGAAAGGCGCAAAAGCGCAGCATTTCAAGGAGGATAGCATCTATGAAAAGAAGAGCAACGGCACTTGCGGTGGCGGCGGTCATGGCGATGAGCATGGGAATGACGGCATTCGCAGGAGAGACAGAAGGAGCGGCGTCGTCAGATCTTGCGGCGGATATCACACTCTGGACCTATCCGGTCGGCGGATATGGCAACAGCGAGAACGTGGATGGCCTGATCAAGGCTTTCAACGAGAAGTATCCGAACGTCAACGTCACAGTTGAGTACTTGGACTACACGAACGGCGATGACCAGGTCAACACCGCGATCGAAGGCGGACAGGCACCGGATCTGGTGCTGGAGGGGCCTGAGAGACTGGTCGCAAACTGGGGCGCAAGAGGGCTGATGGTGGATCTCTCAGATCTGTTCGCAGACGATGCTTCCTCGGATCTGTACGAGAATGTTTCGGCAGCCTGCAAGAGCAGCGACGGCAAGTATTACGAGTATCCGCTCTGCATGGTCGCGCACTGCATGGCGGTCAATGAGACCATTTTCAAGAATGCGGATGCCCTTCAGTATCTTGATATCGACAACCACACCTGGTCGACGGAAAACTTCTTCAAGGCTGTCCAGGCAGTCTATGACAGTGGCCAGGAGAATGTAGCGGCTGTCTACTGCGCAGGGCAGGGCGGCGATCAGGGAACAAGAGCACTGGTGAACAATCTGTACGGCGGAACATTCACGAATGCAGAGCACACCGAGTACACCGTCGACAGTCCGGAGAATGCCAAGGCTCTCCAGGCCTTGGTTGATCAGAAGGGCATCAACTTCGATGCGTCTCTGGTCGGCGGCGATGAGATCCAGCTCTTCAGAAACGGAACACTTGCGGTTTCCTTCTGCTGGAATGCAGCGCAGCAGAACAATACCGACAACGGCGAGGCAGGAAAGACCAACAACGGCGACAACATCATCCCGATGCAGTTCCCGACCGAGGACGGCTCCGCGGCAAAGCTCTGCGGCGGTATCTGGGGCTTCGGTATCTTTGACAACGGCGATGCGGACAAGATCGCGGCTTCCAAGGAATTCATCCGTTTCATCTGCAACGATCCGGATCAGGCAAAGGAGAGTGTCAAGGTTTCTTCCTTCTTCCCGGTACACACGAAGATGACCGGTGTCTATGACGGAACCGATATCGCGGATACCATGACCATGTTCACCGAGAAGTTCATGCCGGCGATGGGAGACTATTATCAGGTCGTCCCGGGCTGGACAGAGGCTCGTACCGCATGGTGGAATATGCTTCAGAACATCGGGAACGGCGCAGACATCCAGAGTGAGCTGACCGCGTTCCAGAAGACCGCCAACGAGGCCGCAAAGGCATAAGGCGGAAGGGCAGGCGAATCTGCCGGTCAATTTGTCAGTATCTTTGGCGCCCGCTTCCTTCGGAAGGTGGGCGCTTCCAATGAGAAAGAGAGGAATTCGCTGTGGCTGGTACAACCAAGGCTCAGTCAAGAAGCAAGGTACTGGCAAGGAGAGAGACAAGGGTGGCATATACATTTCTGGCCCCCAGTCTTGTCTTCTTCGTCGGTTTTGTCATCCTCCCGATGGTGCTCTGCGTCTACACAAGCTTCTTCGACTCGACGATGGGCAAGGATGTGAAGGATGTCTTTATCGGATTCGGAAACTATGTGGAGCTCTGGAAGGATCCTGTGTTCCTGAAGGCGCTGGTCAACACACTGATCATCGTCGTCGTCTCGGTTCCGATTGTGTGTGTTTTTTCGCTGTGGATCGCCTCGGTGATCTACCAGATGAAGGGGTGGGCGCTCTCGGCCTTCCGCTGCATCTTCTATCTTCCGGTTGTCACCGGCTCCGTCGCTGTCACCGTTGTCTGGAAATGGATTTTCAACAACTACTACGGCGTTCTGAATTATGTCGGGACGAAGACAGGGATCCTTTCAAAGAACATCAACTGGCTGGGGGATTCGAAGTACGCGCTTGGCTGTATCATCCTGATTCTGCTGACGACATCCGTCGGACAGCCGATCGTCCTGTATGTCTCCGCGCTTGGCAATGTTGACCAGTCTCTGATTGAGGCGGCAGAGGTGGATGGCGCAACGAATCATCAGGTATTCTGGAAGATCAAGTGGCCGCAGATCAGGCCGACCACCCTCTATGTTCTGGTTATCACGACCATCAACAGCTTCCAGTGCTTCGCGCTGATCCAGCTGCTGACATCCGGCGGGCCGAACCACTCCACCGATACGATCATGTACTACATTTACTACATGTGCTTCAAGCGCTACCGCTACGGATATGCGAACGCGATGGGTGTCGTGCTGGCAATCTTCATCGCGGTGCTGTCAGCGCTGCAGTTCCGGTTTGCGAGAGAAAAGTGAGGGGTGACGATGGAAAATTCCGGTATTAAAAAAATAACGCCATACAAGGTCATCTCGCTGATCATCCTGATCGTGCTGGCAATCTTCTTTATCTTTCCACTGTACTGGATTGTGACGGGCGCTTTCAAAACGAATGCGTCCATCAACGCAACGACGCCGGACTGGTTTCCAAAGCAGTGGGTCCTGACGAATTTTCAGAAGCTTTTCGCAAAGAGAAGTGTTGACCATCTGTTCGGTTTCTTCGGGCCGAAGGCACCGGCAGCGTTCCGGTGGCTGTTCAACACGGTCTTCATCGCCGTCATGGCGATGATTCTGACCTGCATCACCGCGACAATGGCAGGATATGCACTTGCAAAGAAACGCTTCACAGGAAAGAAATTATTGTTTACACTGATCGTGTGCGCGATGGCGCTGCCCAAGCAGGTTATACTGATTCCGCTGATCCGTGAGATGTCGGCGCTTCATCTGTATGATAACATCTGGGCGATCATCATCCCCACCGTCGGCTGGCCGTTCGGGGTCTTCCTCATGAAGCAGTTTTCAGAGGGTGTCCCCGGGGAGATGCTCGAGGCCGCGCGCGTGGACGGAGCAAGCGAGGCAAGGACATTCACCCAGATTGTAACGCCGATGGTAAAGCCGGGGATCGGGGCGCTTGCGATTTTTACTTTCATCAACACATGGAATGACTATTTCATGCAGTTGATCATGGTGAACAGCAATCAGAATCTCACCATTTCGCTTGGTATTGCGAAGATCCAGGCGGAGAACGCGACGGACTTCGGCCTGATCATGGCCGGTGCGACACTTGCGGCGGCGCCGATTCTGACAGTCTTCATCATATTCCAGAAATACTTCACGCAGGGCATCGCGCTCGGGGCGGTGAAGGGCTGAAGAACAGAGGAGCAGAACGTGCCGGGAATTTTTTCCGGTGCGTTTGTGCTGCGTTTGGGGACGGATAATAATATACGGAGGAGCTTAAAACATGAGAAATCTTGACAAGTATAAGGGTGTGATCCCTGCATTTTACGCATGCTATGACAAGGAGGGCAATGTCAGCCCGGAGGCTGTCAGAAGGCTGACGCAGTACCACATTGACAAGGGTGTGAAGGGCGTCTATGTCAATGGCTCTTCGGGAGAGTGCATCTACCTGAGTGTCCGGGACCGTAAGACGATTCTTGAGAACGTGATGAGCGTTGCGAAGGGAAAACTGACCGTGATCTGCCACGTAGCCTGCAACAATACAAAGGACAGTCAGGAGCTGGCGGCGCACGCGGAGAGCCTGGGAGTCGATGCCATCGCGGCCATTCCGCCGATCTATTTTCATCTGCCGGAATATTCAATTGCTCAGTACTGGAATGACATCAGCGCGGCGGCGCCGAACACCGATTTTGTGATCTACAACATCCCGCAGCTGGCGGGCGTGGCGCTGACACCGTCTTTATTTGCGGAAATGAGAAAGAATCCGCGTGTCATCGGAGTGAAGAATTCTTCCATGCCGGTGCAGGATATCCAGATGTTCAGGCAGCAGGCGGGGGATGACTATATCATATTCAACGGGCCGGACGAGCAGTTTATCAGCGGCCGCGTGATCGGTGCGGAAGGCGCCATCGGAGGTACATACGGCGTCATGCCGGAGCTTTTCCTGAAGATGGACGCACTGCTGAAGGAGGGGAAGATTGCGGAGGCAAGAGCCATCCAGTACGTTGTCGATGCCGTGATTTACAAGATGTGCTCAGCGCATGGCAATATGTATGCTGTGATCAAGGAGATTCTGCGCCGCAATGAGAAACTGGACATCGGCGATGTCAGGCGTCCGCTTTCCTCTCTTGCTCCGGAGGATGAACAGACTGTTGAGGAGGCGGCCGGGATGATCCGGGACGCAAGGGCGAAGTACCTGTAAGCGGCAGCAGCGCGCAGCGTGAGGATGACTATGGACAGATTCATTACCATCGATATTGGAGGGACGGACATCAAGTACGGCCTGATGGAAGGAAAGACCGCTCGCTTTCTGGAGAAAGGAAAGCGGCCGACTGAAGCCTGGCTTGGCGGAACGGGGATCGTGGAAAAGGTCCTGGAGATTATCTCATTCTTCACATCGGGCGGAGAAAAGGCAGACGGGGTCTGCATCTCCTCGGCAGGGATGGTGGACACCGGGAGGGGGCGGATTTTCTACTCTGGCCCCAACATTCCGGACTATGCCGGAACGGAGTTCAAGACCATCATAGAGGAGAAGACAGGCCTGCCCTGTGAGATCGAGAATGATGTCAACTGCGCCGGTCTGTCGGAGGCTGTCCTTGGCGCCGCGAGGGGCAGAGACAGCGTGCTCTGTCTGACAGTCGGAACCGGAATCGGAGGCTGCTTTGTATGGAAGGGCGATGTTTACCATGGACATTCCGGCAGCGGCTGTGAGATCGGCTACATGAATCTGGAAGGCGGACAGTTTGAGCGCCTCGGTGCCATGAGCGTCCTTTTGAGACGGATTGCGGAGCAGAAGCTTCAGGAGAAAACGGACAGGGATACAGCTAATGAGAATACAGCCGGTGGGGATAAAGCTGACAGACATGCAGCAGGTGGGGATACAACCGCACCGGATGATGTGAGCAGGATCTGGACAGGGCAGCATATTTTCGAGGCGGCCAGGGAAGGAGATCCGATTTGTGTCAGCGAGATTGACCGCATGTGTGATATCCTTGGAAAAGGCATCGCGAATATATGCTATGTTCTCAACCCGGAGGTTGTCGTGCTTGGAGGGGGCGTGATGGCGCAGAAGGAATATCTGTACCCGAGGATCCGGAGCGCGCTGGACAGGTATCTGATCCCTTCCATTGCACAGGAAACAGAGCTGACGATGGCGCGGCAGGGCAATGATGCAGGCATGATCGGGGCGTATCTGCATTTTCAGAAGATGCAGAGAAAACGGCAGGGACGCTGAGCGGCGGAGGACAGTACGCCGGAAGCCTGCGCAGAGAAGATCCGGGTACTGAGAAGGACGCAGACACAGATGCGCCGGATGACACCAGTGTCAGAAGACGGCAAGGAGACAGGAGAGAAGATATGAGAATCATTCGTGCAAAAGACTATTGTGAAATGAGCCGCCGGGCGGCTGAGATTATCGCTTCGGAGGTGATTCTGAAGCCGGACTGTGTCCTCGGCCTGGCAACGGGTTCGAGTCCGGTCGGTACCTATGACGAGCTGGTGAAGATGTATAAGGACGGAGCGCTGGATTTCTCCGGGGTCCGGACGGTCAACCTGGATGAGTATTGCGGACTGGACATCACGAGCGATCAGAGCTACGTATGGTTCATGCACCATCACCTGTTTGACCGGGTTAACATCAGGCCGGAGAATACGCATTTCCCGGATGGAAAGCAGGCGGATGCGCAGAAGGCCTGCGCGGAATACGACGCAGTGATGGAAAAGACCGGGCGGACGGATCTGCAGCTGCTCGGGCTGGGACCGGACGGACATATCGGGTTCAACGAGCCGGAGGACTTCTTTCCGGCCGGTACACACAAGGTTGCGCTGACCGACTCCACCATCCAGGCCAACAAGCGGTTTTTCTCCTCGGAGGAGGAAGTGCCGCGCTTTGCATACACCATGGGCGTTGCGGGCATCATGAAGGCGCGCCGCGTGCTGATGGTTGTCAGCGGAAAGAGCAAGGCAGGCATCCTGAAGGAAGCCCTCTGCGGACCGGTTGTACCGCAGGTTCCGGCGTCGGTGCTGCAGCTCCATCCTGATTTTGTCCTGGTGGCGGATGAGGAGGCGCTTTCGGAAATGGAGGGCGCGCAATGAAATTATACAGTGATCATATCCTGATCGGGTCGGCGTTCCAGAGTGGGACGCTGGAGTTTGATGAGCGGTTCAGCATCTTCACCCCGGGGATGAAGCCGTCATCCATGCAGAATACGGGCTCCGGCTGCACGGAGGAGAACGGACGGCCCGGAGCGCGGGGCAAGGGGGCAGAGGATGTTCTGGACTACAGCGGTTTTTATATCATCCCCGGACTGGTGGACATCCACACCCACGCGGCGATGGGCGCAGATGCCAGTGACGGAGACGACGCGGAAATGCAGACAATGAGCCGCTTCTACGCGCAGAATGGCGTGACGAGCTGGTGCCCGACGACGATGACGCTCAAGGAACCGGAGCTGAAAGAGGCGTGCCGGACGATCAGTCATTTCAGAAGGCCGGAGGATGGCGCGCGCTCCGTCGGCGTTCATCTGGAGGGGCCGTTTGTCTGTATGGAGAAGCGCGGCGCGCAAAACCCGGAAAACATTCATGTTCCGGATGTGGAGATGCTCAAACGGCTCAACGAGGCAGCGGGCGGAATGGTCCGCCTGGTAACCATGGCGCCGGAGACCGAGGGCGGAATTGCATTTGTGCGGGAAGCGTCGAGGCTCTGCGCGGTCTCGCTTGGACATACAATGGCCGATTACGATACAGCGATGCGGGCCTTTTTTGCCGGAGCCAGCCATGTCACGCACCTGTTCAATGCGATGCAGCCGATCCACCACAGAAAGCCGGGGCTGATTGCGGCAGCGTACGATGCCGGGGCGACGGCAGAGCTGATCTGTGACGGCATGCATGTAGAGCCCTCTGTCATGAGAATGGCCGAGAAGCTGTTCGGAAGAAATCTGGTTCTGGTGTCCGATTCGCTCCGGTGCACCGGAATGCCGGAGGGAGATTATCCGTTCGGCGGCCAGATGATCACGCTTCGGAACGGAAGAGCAACGCTGAAGGGGACGGACACCATCGCCGGGTCTGTCATATCCCTGATGGAGGGCGTCCGCCGTGTCGTGGACTTTGGCATGCCGCTGGAGGAAGCGGTTCTTGCAGCCAGCAGTACGCCTGCGCGGGCGATCCGGATGGATCATGAGATCGGCTCGATCCGGGCCGGAAAGCGCGCAGATATGGTAGCACTTGACAAATCTCTGAAGGTGCGGAAGGTCTGGATTGACGGCAGAGAAGCTGTCTCGTCGGAAAGCTGAAAACCGGCGTCCCGGTGGCTGAAAGGTCCGCCGGTATGAAGGGTGAATAAACTGATGGTTGACCGCTGTCTGAATTCGAGTTAGCTTACTGGGTGGAAAGACAGGACGGGAACGGAAGCGGCAAACGCGGAAAGGCGGCTGGCCGTGAAAGCTTTCCGAAAGGGCGCCGGGGCCGGAATGCTGAAAGGCCGGAAACATGCCGGGAGCGCCCGGAGCGAATGACGCAGCAGAGACAGGCGGTGCACAGCGATGACAATCAGAGAGCTGGCAGGGGAGATCGGGGTCTCCCCTGCAACCATATCGATGGTGTTGAACGATAAGGGCGATATCAGCGAGCAGACCAGAGCGAAGGTGCTGGAGGCGGTTGAGCGGTATGGGTATTCGCCGAAGCGCAGAAAAGTCGTTCTGCGTAATCGTATTTTGCTCATTCAGTATCGGGGCAGCGGTTATCTGGTTGAGGAAAACCAGGGATTTATATCGGCAATTATCGATGCAATAGAGAAAAATCTGAAGAATGAGGGCTATGGCCTGTCCATTGTCAACATATCAGGCGATCTGAGGGAAGAGCTGGAGGCAATGAGCTATGACAGTTATTCCGGCGCGATTCTGATTGCCTCGGAAATCTCGCCGTCGATGTACGGAGACATCGCTTCAATCCGGATTCCATTTCTTGTGATCGACAATCCGGTTCCGAATTATAACTACCCCTGCCTCTGTATGAACAACGAGGAGAATGTATGGATTGCGTTGAACTTTCTGAAACAGCGGGGGTTTTCGAAGATCGGCCTGCTGACCAGCAGCATTCCCTTCGAAAACTTTGAGATCCGGAACAGGGTTTTTTTCAGGAGTCTGGAATCGCTCGGCTTTTCCTTCTGGGGACCGGAGCACCGGCTGCGCCCGGACATGAAGGGGGCACGGGCAGACATGCTTCGGGATCTGGATGCCAGCGGGACAAAAGAGCTTCCGGAGTGTTTCTTTGCGGTGAATGACATCATCGCGCTTGGAGCCATAACAGCGCTTCGGGAGAGAGGGATCCGTGTACCCGAGGAGGTATCTGTCATCGGATTTGATGATATCCCGTATGCGGCGGTGAGCTCTCCGACGCTCACGACGATCCATGTCCAGCGGCGGTTTATCGGATATGAGGCGGTCAGAGGGATTCTGAACCGGATTGAGAATCCGCAGCTCGATCCGGTGAAAACGCTGGTGACCGGAAAACTGGTCGAGCGCAGAAGTGTGCGAAGCTGAAAATGAATTATGTTTAGTAAACTAAACCGGAACGCTGTTCCGGTTTTTTTATGCTCAGAATGGGTGACTCCTTCAATGTGTTCGAAACATGGCCGTTATATTCACGAAATATCAAAAAGATAGCTGACCATAGTAAACAAAATTAAACAATAAATTTCATGTCTGAACATATTGACAATCTATTTGAGTGGATGTATTGTATGAACAACAAGCGAAACGTCGAGAACGTTTACTAAACAAACAAAAGGAGGATTCGGATATGAAGTTCAATAAGGTCGTCAGTGTTCTGGCATCAGCTGCCATGGCAGCATCGCTGCTCGCGGCGCCGGCATTCGCGGGAGAGACGGAAGCTTCCACAGAGGCCGGAACAGAGGCTGAGGGTGATCTGATCGGAGCGAAGGGGACGCAGTACAAGATCGCGGTTGTCCCGAAGATGACCAACATCGCATGGTTCCAGAGAATGCAGGATGGTGTCGACGAATACAATAAGGAAACCGGAAGCAATGTCGTCTACGGCGGCTCTGCAGAGGGTGCAGATCAGGCTTCCTATGTCGAAGGACTTCTCGCAGAGGACTGGGATGCAATCTGCGTGGTCCCGTTTGATTCAGAGGCACTGGCTCCTGTTCTTCAGAAGGCAAAGGATCAGGGCATCAAGGTCATCACACATGAGGCAGCTTCCATGGACGCAAGCGTCCGGGATGTCGATGTCGAGGCTTTCCAGAATGCGGATTATGGCGAGAACTTCATGAAAGAGCTCGGAGAGCTGACAGGCGGCAAGGGAAAGTACATTCAGTTTGTCGGTGCGCTCACTTCTGTATCCCATAACGAGTGGTGCGACGCAGCCAAGGCTCTTCAGGAGAAGGAATATCCGGATATGGAGTGTGTCGGCCGCTATGAGACAGGTGATGACACGACTTCTTCCTATAACCAGACGAAGGAGCTTCTGACCGCAAATCCGGACATCACCGCAATTGAGGGTTCCGCTTCCACCGATGTTGTCGGCGCGGCACAGGCAGTTGAGGAACTTGGACTTGCAGGAAAGGTTGCGATTGTCGGAACGTCCATGACATCGATCGCTCAGCAGTACGTAGAGGACGGGACAATCGCTTCCTTCTCCGTATGGGATCCGGCAGAGGCTGGCAAGGCGATGATCTGCATGGCCATCGCAGAGCTTGACGGAACGGTTGACGACAGCACAATGCATCTCGCAGCAAGCGGTTATGAGACCGTCGAGAATGTCAATAAGGACGGTGTCTACTATGGAAACGCTCGTGTCGACGTCACGAAGGACAACATGAAAGACTATAACTTCTGATCAGCCGCAGGCGGTTTCAGGAGTCACGAATGCATGAATGAGTCTGAAACCCCATACGGTTCAGAAACCGTATGGGGTTTCTTCAGTAAAAAAGGAAAGACCTGGTCAGAATATGGGAAATGAAGAGAACAAGGTATTTCTGAAACTTAAGGGGATCAAGAAGTCTTTCGGCGGCGTCCATGCGCTCAGAGGCGTTGACCTGGAAATTAGGGAGGGCGAGATCCACTGCCTGGCCGGTGAGAACGGCTGCGGTAAGTCCACGCTGATCAAGGCGATCTCCGGGGTTCATGAGCCGGACGAGGGTGAGATCTGGATCAATGGCGAGAAGGTGGAGCACATGAAGCCCATCGATGCCATCAACCGCGGTATCCAGGTCATCTATCAGGACTTTGCGGTATTTCCGAACCTGACAGTCGCGGAGAACATCGCGCTGAACGGGGAGGTCAAGGACCGGAAGAAATTTGTGAACTGGAAGGAGATTCACCAGATCGCGGAGCGGGGCATGGCGCAGGTCGGCGCGGAGCTGGACCCGGATATGCCGCTGGAGCAGCTGCCGGTTGCCGGCAAGCAGATGGTTGCCATCTGCAGGGCGATTGTCAACGACGCGAAGCTGCTGATTCTTGACGAACCGACGACAGCTCTGACCGAGAAGGAGGTCGGAAAGCTCTGGGAGGTTCTCAGAGGGCTGAAGAAAAAGGGCATCGCGATCATGATCGTCAATCATAAGCTGGATGAGATCTACCAGATCGCGGACAGCCTTACGATTCTGAGAAACGGAAAGTACATATCAAGCGGAAAAATATCCGAATACAATGATGCCCGTTTCATGAAGGATATGACAGGCAGGGATCTGGTCGAGACCAAGTATGATCCGGAGCTGTCCGACGAGGAGGTTTTCCGTGTCGACCATCTGACGCTGAAGGGCCGTTTTGAGGATGTCAGCTTCAGCATGAACAAGGGCGACATCCTGGGCCTGACCGGTCTGCTTGGATCCGGGCGAGGCGAGATCGGCGAAGCGCTGTTCGGCATCACGCCGCCGGAATCGGGCGATATCTACCTGAACGGAAAGAAGATTGAGATCCACTCCGTAGCGGATGCGATCAAGAACAAGATCGGTTATGTCCCTGAAGACAGACTGACGCAGGGACTCTTCATGGAACGTTCGATCGAGGACAACACGATCGCCAGTTCCATCCGCGATTATTTCCACGGCATGAGTCTGAATGAGAAGGAGATGCGGGAAGCTTCAGAGAGATGGCTGAAGGATCTCTCCATCGCGGCGCCTTCGATTGATCCGCCGGTCCGGACGCTTTCCGGCGGCAATGCGCAGAAGGTTGTCATCGCAAAGTGGCTGAATACACATCCGAAGCTGTTCATCCTCAACGGGCCGACCGTCGGTGTCGACGTCGGCGCGAAGGCAGAGATCCACGAGATTCTGAGAGGGCTTGCGAAGCAGGGAATCGGAATCATCATTATATCCGATGATCTTCCGGAGCTTCTTCAGAACTGCAACAAGATCGTGATCATGAACAAAGGAAAGGTACGGCTTGTCACCGACAACAAGATTGACAAGCTCAGCCTGTAAAGTGCCGGTCAGGAGGAGATTATGAACAGTAAAAAGAAACATGCTTGGCTGACCAGCAACCAGATGATTCTGGTCTATATCATTGCCGTGTTCAGCCTGATCGTCGGGATCCGCCAGCCTGCTTTCTGGGACTTTGCAACGGTTCTCAATACGATGAGGGCGGCCATCTTCACGATGTGCTTCGCACTCTGTGAAATGATTGTCATTATATCGGGAGGAATCGATGTTTCATTTCCGGCAATCGGATGTGTCGCGATGTACGTCCCGATGTATATCATCAACCGGGTGGCGCCGATCGACAACGCGTGGTTTGCGTTCGGTCTGGCAATCCTGATCGGCCTGGCGTTCGGGCTTCTGAACGGATTCCTGGTCGCGATCCTGAATCTGCCTCCGCTGATCGCAACGCTGGCGACCAGCTCCATCGCATCGGGCGGCGTGGTCACGATCCTCGGAACACGTGAGTTCACGGTGCTTCCGTCCAGCCTCCAGGCGATCTACAACACGAATCTGATCACCTACACCTCGCCGAAGACTGGTTTCCAGTATGTGCTGAATGTCCTGGTTCTGGTGCCGATCATCGTCTGTCTTCTGATCGCGTGGATGCTGAAGTATACGATGCTCGGGAGAGGGCTCTATGTCATCGGCGGAAACAAGACGGCAGCCCGCGTCGCAGGGTTTAATGTGAAAAAGCTTCAGTTCGCAGCCTACGTCTGGTCGGGCGTGTTCGTCGGGGTGGCAGCGATGATCTATAACATCCTGATGCATTCGGCGACGACCTCCGCGCTGATGGGCGACGAGATGATCACGATTGCAGCCTGCGTCATCGGCGGCGTCCGCATCACGGGCGGACACGGCGGAGTCGGCGGTGTTGTCCTGAGCGTGATTCTGATCACGCTGGTTCAGAATAACCTGAATATGCTGGGTATCCCGACCAGCTGGCAGCGGTTCGTAGTTGGCATCGTGCTGCTTCTTGGCACGATCATCACTTCATGGCAGACAAAGCGCTCCATGAAAATGAGTCAGGCGTGAGGAGGGTCTGGAGATGAAGAAGAAAACAGCATCAAAAAAGCTGAATGACCATATCAAAGTCCTCATGCTGATGATGGTATTTGTGCTGATTCTGATGGCGGTTCTGAAAGGGCCGGTGTATTATTCCGTCAATAATTTCCGGTCAATGATCTTCCAGTTCCCGGAATACGGTGTGTTGTCATTCGGCATGATGGTCTGCATGATCGCCGGGGGGATCGATCTGTCGCTGGTCGGGATCATGAATCTCGGAGGTGTGGTCTGTGCACTGCTGATCAAGAGTGCGGGTGTCCCGATCCCGCTGGCCTGCCTGGCTTCGGTCGCCGTTGGCGCAGGCTGCGGCGCGCTGAACGGGCTGATCATCGGCTCGCTCGATATCCCGGCCATGCTCGTGACGCTGTGCGGCCTTGAGGTGTACTCCGGTCTGGCACTTGCTATCACCGGAGGACCGGCCATCAACGGCATGTCCGACAGCTTCAAGAACATTGCGAACGGTTCCATCGGGTCAATCCCTTACGTTCTGTTCATATTCATCGGTGTGCTGATTGTGGTCGCGTTCATCATGAAGCACACAGTCTTCGGGCATGAGGTTTATTTTCTCGGGTCGAACAAGCAGGCGGCACGGTATTCCGGTATCAATACGCTCCGGACGACGATTCTCGCGCACACGATGTCCGGTATTCTCGGGGGAATATCCGGCATCATCATCACGTCGCATCTGAACTCGGCGAAGTCGTCGAACGGCTCAACCTACACGCTTCTGAGCCTACTGATCGTTGTTCTGGGCGGGATCAACCCGGACGGCGGCGGCGGGACGGTCGCAGGCGTGACCTTCTCCATCGTGCTGCTGCAGCTGATCGCAAATGCATTTACGATCATGCACGCTCCGGATACGCTGAAGACGCTGGTGAACGGATGCCTGCTGGTGGCGGCTCTGATTCTGGACAAGGTTATGCAGAAGAGAGAAATGCAGAAGAACAGCTAAGTCTCCGGCTTTGGCCGGAAGGCGGAAAAACAGGAAGGACGGCAAGACGGGCTTTGAAAATGGCCTGGAAGGAGAATAACATGAAAAAGATTATCAACAAACCGGAAAACTATACAGACGACATGCTGCATGGCATCTATCAGGCACATCCTGATATGGTCAAATACGTGGAGGATGACCTTCGCTGCTACTGCACCGCGCAGAAGAAGGAGGGCAAGGTTGCCATCATCACCGGCGGCGGCACAGGGCATCTTCCGCTGTTCCTTGGCTATGTCGGCGAGAACATGCTGGATGGATGCGGTGTCGGATCGGTCTTCCAGTCTCCATCGGCGGAGCAGATCTACAACATATCGAAGGAAGTCGAATCAGGAGCGGGCATCCTGTTTCTGTACGGCAACTACACTGGGGATATCATGAACTTCGATATGGCTTCCGAGATGCTGGAAATGGATGACATTCAGACCCGCAGTATCGTCGGAGCAGACGACGTTCTGTCCAACAAGAACCCGGATGCGCGCCGTGGTGTCGCGGGTATCTTCTTCATGTACAAGTGCGCAGGCGCGAAGGCAGCCCAGATGGGTACGCTTGACGAGGTGCTGGCTGCAGCGCAGAAGGCCAAGGATAACACCCGCACAGTCGGCTTTGCCCTGACGCCCTGCATCATCCCGGAGCTTGGCCACAGCAACTTCACCCTTGGCGACAATGAGATGGCGTTCGGCATGGGTATCCATGGCGAGCCGGGCGTCTGGAACGGACCGGTCAAGACCTCCAGAGAGCTGGCGGAGGAGTCCATGAAGGAAATCCTCGGCGATATGCCGGTTGCATCCGGTGAGGAGGTCTGTGTCCTGATCAACGGACTTGGAGCAACCTCCCAGGAAGAGCTTTATATCCTGACAGGTGATGTGGAGGATATTCTGAAGGAGAAAGGCATCAAGGTTTACCGTACATTTGTCGGCGAGTATGCGACCTCCATGGAGATGGCCGGTGCCTCGATTTCGATCTGCAAGGTTGCAGACGAGGAGATGAAGCAGTGGATTGACATGCCGGTTCATACGCCGTTCTACACGCAGGTATAACGATTAAACCGCAGGGCTGTCCAGCCAGCGGGTGTTGACTGGATGGACCTGTCAGACAAATAGGCCGGACAGAAAAAACGCCTGGCGGCAGGCGCAGGCAGGCCGGCGGAGACGGGCGAAGACAAGGAGCTTGGAAATATGGACACAGTACGCGTGAGCGATCTCCCGGCGCTTTTTCAGGGAGTGGCAGATATTTTTGAGGAACAGAAGGATCATCTCTGTGAGATGGACGCAGCCATGGGCGACGGGGATCTCGGTCTGACCATGAGCAAGGGCTACGGGGCCCTTCCAGGACTGATCAAGGATCAGATGCAGGAGACCAGCGTTGCGAAGACCCTGATGAAGGCGGCCATGAAGATGCAGGGACTTGTCCCGTCGACAATGGGAACCCTGATGAGCACCGGCGTTATGTATGGCGGAAAAGCGGTCGGGGATAAGCCGGAGATGGACGCGAAGGATCTGGCTGCATTTCTGGAAGGCTTCGCGGCAGGGATCCAGAAGAGAGGAAAGTGCCAGCCTGGCGATCGGACAATCTATGATTCTGTCTCGAAGGCAGCTGAGGCAGGAAAGAAGGCGCTGGAGGAGGGCGGCGGCATGAAGGCTGTCATGGATGCCGCAGTCGAGGGTGCCAAAGAGGGCGTGGAGGCGACCAAGGAGATGACGCCGAAGTATGGAAAGGCAGCCGTCTTCGCAGCCCGCGCAAAAGGTGTGGAAGACCAGGGTGCCGTTGCCGGCATGTACCTGATGGAAGGACTTGCAAGATATTTCAGCTGACAGGCACACCTGTTTCTTCAATCTTCATTTCCCAGAGAAAGCCCCTGCAGCGTGCTGCAGGGGCTTCTCATTGCGACTGGGACTTATTCGACATCTTTCAGAGCGGAGAGGTCTTCCTCGCCGGTGCGGACCTTGACGACCTTCGCAACGTTGTAGACGAAGATCTTGCCATCGCCGATGCGGCCGGTGTAGAGGACTTTCTTGGCGGTTTCAATGACTTTGTCGACCGGGATCGATCCGACAACGACCTCTACCTTGACCTTCGGGATCAGGGTCGAGTCGACGACCGCACCACGATAGCGCTCGGACGAGCCGCGCTCAATGCCGCTGCCCATAACCTGGTACATGGTCATGCCGGTCACGCCGAGCTCGTTGAGGGCCTTCTTGAGGGCATCAAACTTCGCCAGGCGGCAGATGATGCTGACCTTGTGGATACCGGTGTCAAGGGACGGGACGAGCGGTGCTTCGCGGGTAACCTTCACAGCGGCATTGATCTGTGCATCGCTTGCCTTTTCATAGTCATCCTCGCCAAGCTCTGTGTTGTCGTTCGGGTTGACATCCATATCGGTGACGTCTGTGATGGCGAAGCCGGAGTAAGCGCTTGTCAGCCCATGCTCGTGGACATCAAGGCCGTCAATCTCGACCTGTGCCGGTACACGGAGCCCGATGGTTTTGTCGATGATCTTGAAGGCGATGAACATGACAATCAGCACATAGACGGCAACGGAAATGAAGCCGAGGAGCTGTACACCGAGCTGATGGAAGCCGCCGCCATAAAAGAGACCCTTGCCGACCCCGTCGTCGCCGGTGGAGAACAGGCCGACTGCGATGGTGCCCCAGATGCCGTTGACCATATGTACGGATACAGCACCGACCGGATCGTCGATCTTGGCGATGTTATCGAAGAATTCGACGCTCAGGACGACCAGGATGCCGGAGATGAGGCCGATGAAGAAGGCTCCGAGCGGAGAGACACAGTCGCAGGGCGCTGTGATGGCAACAAGGCCTGCGAGAGCTGCATTGAAGGTCATCGATACGTCAGGCTTGCCATAGCGGATCCAGGTGAAGATCATCGCGACCACAGTTGCGACAGCGGCAGCCAAGTTGGTGTTGACGAATACAAGAGAAGCAGTGACAGCGGCAGCATCGGAATCCATGGCAACGGTCGAGGCGCCGTTGAAACCGAACCAGCAGAACCAGAGGATGAAGACACCGAGCGCGGCCGCCGTCATGTTGTGACCGGGGATTGCCCTTGCCTTGCCGTTCTTGTCGTATTTGCCGATGCGGGGGCCCAGCATCCATGCGCCGAGGCAGGCGATGAGGCCGCCGACCATGTGGACGCAGCTGGAACCTGCAAAGTCATGGAAGCCGAGCGTCGAGAGCCAGCCACCGCCCCAGATCCAGTGGCCGCTGATCGGATAGACAATCAGCGAGATGACGGCAGAGTATACACAGTATGCCTTGAAGTTTGTGCGCTCAGCCATCGATCCGGAAACGATGGTCGCAGCGGTTGCGCAGAAGACGGTCTGGAAGATCACATATGCCCAGAGCGGCATGGTCTGCGGCACAACGCTGTTCTCGGCAGTGTAGCTTCCGAGGATCATCGGATCGAGGTGTCCGATGATGGCGCCGGTTCCGCCGAACATCAGACCGAAGCCGACGAGCCAGAAACAGGGTGTCCCGATACAGAAGTCCATCATGTTCTTCATCAGGATATTGCCGGTGTTCTTGGCTCTTGTGAGGCCGGCCTCGCAGAGGGCAAAGCCCGCCTGCATGAAGTAGACCAGGGCTGCGCCGACGAGCACCCATATTACGGTAGTCATACTGTATTCCATAAGTTCCCTCCTCCTTGTTCTTGTTCCTCCTGCAATGAAAAAAGCGCCGCAGCCTGCTGGAGAGCAGACCGACAGCGCCTTTGCTGGAGAAAAACAACAGGCGCCCCGCTTGTGCGGGACGCCTTCGTCTGATAGGGCTTATTTTATGGGGAAACAAAGAAGGTGTCAACCAAAAATTTCGTATGTCCGGCTGAAAAACAGTAAATACAGCAAAACAAACCAGGCGGTACTTTGACAAAAAGCAAAGAGCATAGATTAAAGAGCAAAAACAAAGAGTCAGAAAAAGGCAAAGAGCAAAAAGCAAAAAGCAATGATAAATACAGGACATCTGAAAGGGGCGAAAAGCAGTGAGGGATGCTAAGAGACGGAAAGGGTGTATACTGGGGAAAGCGCGTGAGCATGAAACGGATACCCGCTGAAAGATGACTCATGCGTCTTGAAGAAGTAGAAACAACAGCCGCGCAGAGGCGATGAAGAAAGGAAGAAAGGCAGGAGAAAAGATGACCTCAGATGAAAAAATAACCAGGAAGCTGCTGGCGTTTATCGGTCAGTGCCCGACAGCATTCCACACAGTTGACAGTATCCGGCAGATTCTGGAGAAGCACGGATACAGCGAGTGCCCTGAGGAGGAAAGCTGGGGCTTGGAGGCCGGCGGAAAATACTTTGTAACCCGCAATGATTCGTCCCTGATCGCGTTCCGGATTCCCGAGCGGAAAGACGGAAGGGAAGTGGCGGATTTTACCGGGTACATGATTGCAGCCTCGCACAGCGACAGTCCGGCATTTCGGATCAAGGCAAATCCTGAAATGAAGTCAGCCGGGGCTTACGTTCGTCTGAATGTGGAGCGGTACGGCGGTATGCTGATCGCACCGTGGTTTGACCGTCCGCTGTCCGTCGCAGGACGCATAATAATTAAGGAAGGAAATCATTTCCGGACGAAGCTTGTGAACATCGAGCGCGATCTGGTCATGATCCCGAATGTCGCCATCCATATGAACCGCGAGGCCAACGACGGGATGCATTACAATGTTCAGACAGATGTGCTCCCGGTGCTGGGAGATGAGACAGCCGAAGGAGCATTTGCGGAGCTGATCGCGGAGGCAGCCGGGGTTCCGAAGGAACAGATTGCGGGGGATGACCTGTTTCTCTATGCCCGGGTGCCGGGGACGATCTGGGGTGCAAACAGAGAGTTCGTCTCGTCGGGGCACCTGGACGATCTGCAGTGTACCTATGGCGATCTGATGGGGTTTGTCGAGTCGGGAGAGAAGGCTGGCGGCGCCCCGGACGCAGCCGATGCTGCAACGATATCCGAAGATGTATCCGAAGATGCTTCTCAGGCATCAGGCTTCGCGATCCCTGTGCTGGCAGTCTTTGACAATGAGGAGGTCGGCAGCGGGACGAAGCAGGGAGCAGATTCCACATTCCTTCAAGACACGCTGGCACGGATCGGGCAGGAGCTCGGCCTGACAGAGGAGGACCAGAGAAGAAAGCTGGCATCGAGCTTCATGGTTTCTGCTGACAACGCTCATGCGGTGCACCCGAACGCGGAAGGCAAGGCAGACCCGGTCAACCGGCCGAGGATGAACCATGGCATCGTCATCAAGTACAGCGCCAACCAGAAGTATACGACAGACGCATATTCTGCGGCGCTGTTCCGCGCGATCGCGGAGACGGCAGGAGAAACCTGCCAGGATTTCACGAACCGGTCAGACATGGTGGGCGGATCCACACTTGGCAATATCTCGAATGCACATGTCTCCGTTAATACGGTTGACATCGGCCTGCCGCAGCTGGCCATGCACTCGCCGTATGAGACGGCAGGTGTCCATGACACGGGTGCCCTGATCCGCGTGATGAAGGTGTTCTTCTCCAGTGCGCTGAAGGCGGAGAGAAGAGGGCGTTTCAGCCTGATCTGATTTGCCAGTTTCCGGGCCAGCCTTGTAATCGTGCGGACTGTGGAAGCCCGCCAGCACCCGCTCCTGATGGCAGTTTTCAGATCCTCCCTTTGACGGTTTGGACTGTTTCTCAGGCAGATTTTTGAAAAATCCCGGGTTACAGAAGATTTTATGTCCGCTCTCTTTCAGGGGCTTGACATATGTGGTATATTAAATCGGTTCGCTGTCATGAGGAAAAACGGGAGGCTCATTTCCGGGGATTCGAGGCAGCAGCAGGAAGTCCTGCAGAATATAACAGCAGCGGATTGTGTCCGCCTGCGAGTCTGGTCAGAAGAGAGGTCGATATCTGTAATTATGAAAAACCATGCTGAAGTGACGTTGGAACTGATGGAACTGATGGACAGAGACGGACGCCTGAAGCGTCTTGTCGAAAAGTCGATTGCGCTGGCGGAGAAGGAAAACCCGGATCACGGGACAAATCCGGTCCGCAGCCTTGACGAATTCTATGACTATATCGACTTTACCCTGACGGCGATGCCGTGGACCTTCCTGCCGGAAGAGCGCTACGAACGGTTTGTAACGAAGGTCGATCAGAGCTGCCTGTATATCTATTTCCTGCTCGACAGACCGCTGAAGGAGCTGGAGGGAGAGCTGGAATTCAGACCATCGGTTCAGTTTCTGGAACCCATCTATGTGTGGCTTCGCCACTATAACAATGCGCTCAAGCAGTTTCTCGATACCGAGGAATCCTGGAAGCCGGAGTATTACGAGATGCTCTACAAGGATCCGAGCTGGCATCTGGATCAGGGGTGGTTTGAGGATCCGTCCAACTGGCATACCTTCAACCAGTTCTTCTCAAGGAGACTGAAGAACGCAGATGAGTCCAGGCCGCTTGCAGGCGCGAAGGATGATTCGGTTGTCGCGGCTCCGGGTGACTCGCTTCCGCAGGGAACCTGGGAGATCGACGAAAAGGGACGTTTCTTCTCACCGGATGTGACGGATGAGCATGGGGTTGTCATCAAGACATCGACTTTCTACAGTGTGGAGAAGCTGCTCGGGGAGGCAGGTGCGCCGTATGCGAAGCACTTCTACGGCGGAACGCTGACCCACACGTTCTTCAATTTTGACGATTATCACAGAGCGCACTGCCCGGTTTCCGGGACGGTCATCGCTACCTATGTGATTAAGAATCCGAATGCGGTCGGCGGCATCACGACCTGGGAGCCGGATCGTCAGATGTATGTTCTGGAGTCCTGCTTTGCGGGCTGGCAGGCATACGAGACCAGAGGCTGTGTGCTGATCGAGACAGACAAGTACGGTCTCGTTGCAGTCTTCACCGTCGGTCAGGGACAGGTGTCGAGTGTTCATTTTGCAGAGGGAGTCGTTCCCGGTGCGAAGATCAAGAAGGGCGACGAGCTCGGATACTTCCTGTTCGGCGGCTCTGACTGCGCGATGCTGTTCGAGAAGAAGGCAGGCTTCGAGCTGACCTGCCCGCCGGCACCGAGCGACGATACCTACGCCAATGGCTATGCGAAGGTACTCTGCCGTGCGCAGTATGGTGTGTTCCACGGAGAACAGGGCTGAAGAAGCATATGCAGGCAATCCGTCGGAACAAATCGTTTCGTTGAACGGATGCAAGGCCGACAATTGGATTTAACAGATAGACCAATACGAAAAGAGAAAGGAGAGGGGCAGCGGTCCCTCTCCTTTTTCTTATTATCCGTATGTCCACCGCAGGACTTCGTTTGTCAATCATCCGCCGGATAAGCCCGGCCTGTTACCACTCGCCGGAAGCTCTGACGTTCGAATCAAACAGCCGGTTGAAGCCGAGCCAGCCGCCTGGCGCGGTGGAGGACTCATCGGTCTTCATGAGCTCCTTCATGGTCTCAAGGCGCGCGTCCGCGTTGTCCGCGAGGTTGAGTGCCAGCGCCTCCGGGAGCGCCGGCTTCTTCGGACTCCCGTATTCAAGCTCGCCGTGATGGGCGAGGATGCAGTGCTGCAGCTCGCTCTGAAGGCGGTGCGGGAAGCCCTTGATCGTCCGGCAGCCGTAGCCGACCAGCTCACTGCCCATCACGATGTGCCCCAGAAGCTGACCGTCGTCGGTGTAGTCGTTCTCCGGAAAGGAAGAGATTTCCTTCAACTTGCCGACATCGTGAAATGCGGCTGCCGTGATCAGCAGGTCATGGTTGAGGTACGGATACTGCGTGCAGAAAAATTCGCACATGGTGACAACTGACAAGGTGTGCTCAAGGAGTCCGCCGACAAAGCCGTGGTGGACAGACTTGGCGGCAGAGTGCTTCATGAAGGCAGCCTTGAAGTTCTCATCCCCGAAGTATTTGGCGATGAGCTGCTTCAGCCAGGGGTTCTTCACCCCATCGAGAGAAGCCATGAGCTTCTGATACATCTGTTCCGGATCCTTCTCACTGACAGGGAGATAATCCGAAGCCTTGTATTCGTTTGCAGATGCCGGGCGGGCACGCTTGATGTTCAGCTGCAGGCTGTTGTTGAAGCTGGTCACTTCCCCCGTGATATAGACATAGTCGAGCGGCTTGAAATCCTCGATGCCGGCAGCTCCCGGATCCCAGACCTTGCAGTCGATGGTTCCGGTTTTGTCCTGGAGCGTGACGTTCTCGTAGCTTTTTCCGTTCCGAGAGGTCGCGCATTGCCTGTGCTTGCAGAGATAGACATCGCCGATATGGTCGCCTTCCTGAAATGATTGAATGTATTTCATCCTGAAAACTTCTTTCTAAAATTCTTCCTTCTGTGCCACAATTCAAGTGATTATGCTGGAAATCTGCTGCAATGAAAACAACAGTCACATTATAGCATACCTTTGGCGCGCATTTCATAATGTGATAAAATCCATTTACGTAAAACAGTTGAAAGAGCCGGCGGAAGAGGACATGGGCAGTGGAGACAGGCTGTGCTGCCGTACTGCCATCCGGTGGCAGCGGAACGAGGAGCAAGATGAACGAAAAAGCGTTGAGAATTCTGGAATATCCGAAGATCAGAG
>Ga0256405_10001098_pt1 | contig 78769 bp, 59 predicted proteins | sample RumenRJG_02DNA_FD_189096 | JGI IMG/M metagenome (GOLD analysis project Ga0256405, IMG submission 189096) | Bovine rumen microbial communities from Lethbridge, Alberta, Canada - RJG_02 | ecosystem: Host-associated > Mammals > Digestive system > Stomach > Rumen | place: Canada: Alberta... | reverse complement strand
TCCTGTCCGTGAGCCACAGGACTCCTCCGTTCGCCTGGACGGACCTGAAAAGCCCGCCGGCAAGGAGCGCGACGATGAGCGTCTCGCCCATGCCGAGCGCGCCCTTCCCGAGAAGGTCCATCGCGTCGAAGAACGCAAATTTCCCGAGCGCCCCGCCGATCACGGCCGAAAAAACGGTGCCGGAGAAGAGAAGCGCCATCACGTTGAACCCGGCCAGCGCGAGCGCGAGCACGAAGACGTAGGGAAGAATGAGCACCACGTGCTGCCAGGTGACGGCGGGAGTCTCGACCGCTCCGGCCGCCGAACCCGACATCGCGTAGAGGAACAGCGCGACGAGCGCGGCGGGAGACGCGATGAGGCCGTTCGCGAGGAACTTGTCCTTCATCTTCACTCCCTGCGTGCGCGTCGCGGCGATCGTCGTGTCGGATATCATCGAGAGGTTGTCGCCGAACATCGCGCCTCCGACGACCGCCCCCATGAGAAGCGCGGGGCTGAGCTGCAGAGGCCCTGCAAAACCAAGCGCAATCGGCGTCACCGCGGCGATTGTGCCGCAGGATGTTCCGATGGCGAGCGATATGAGGCACGAGACGAGGAACACTCCGGCGACCATGAGCTTCGCGGGGACCAGCGACTGCGCGATGGTGACCGCCGCGTCAACCGCCCCCGAACCCTTCGCTATCGTCGCGAACGCGCCGGCGAGGATGAAGATGAGGCACATGATCATTATGTTCGGCTCGCCCATGCCGCGCGCGTAGACTTCGACCTTCTCGTCAAGCGTGCGGCGGCGGCCGATGATTAGCGACACCGCGGACGCGACGACGAACGCCACCGGCATCGACACCTTGTACCACGGCATCTCGAAGCCGAGGTGGTCGGCGTAGAGCGAGAGCCCCACGTAGAACGCCGCGAAAACGGCGAAAGGAACCAGCGCGAGGCCGCTCGGCCTCGGGGAATCTTTCTTCTCCGCCATTGTCAGGGTAGCGTCGGAAAGGCCGCGCCGTCGACGGTGCGCTCGGAGAACTCGTCGCGGTTGTCTGGCTCGGGGGCGAACAGCATGGCGTATTCGTCCACGAGATCCTTCGCGCAGTTCGTAGTGACGGTATCGGCGCCGACGGCAAAGGCGCGGAGCGCGTGCGAAAGATCGTCGACCGTCCACACATGGAACGAAAGCCCCGCCTTCTTGACGGCGGCGACGAACGCCTCGTCCACGACATCCGGATCAAACTGCATGTCGACGCCGTCCGCGGCGGCCGCACGCGCCCCGGCGACAACCTCGTCGACCGTGATCGGGCGGGAGACCCCGCCGTCGTCCTTCTTCGCGCACACAAGCCAATACACAGTGTACTCAGGGAGGATGTCCTTCACGGCCTTGCATACGCCCTGGTTGAAGCAGATGAACAGCACGTTGCCGGGTGTCGCGTTGTTCTGCGACGAAAGTATCGCCTTTATGACAGGCACGATCTCCGGACCGGACTTGATCTCGAGATAGATGCGCCTGCCGTTCTTCGCGAGCGCGAGGACATCTTCGAGAAGCGCAGGAGGCGTTCCCGCGAACTTGGAATCCTTCCACTTGCCCCAGCTGCCGACATCGAGCTTCGAAAGCGTGTCGGCCCAAGTCACCTCGGAGCACTTGCTCGAGTTCGCGCCGCCCGTGGTGCGCTTCAGGTCGGAGTCGTGGAACGTAAAGACGCGACCGTCCTTCGAAAGATACAGGTCGCACTCGAAGCCGAAGCCGCGCTCAACCGCAAGCTTGTAGGCGGGCAGCGTATTCTCAGGGGCGTCCTTCGATTCGCCGCGGTGGGCGATCAGTGTGTCATACCCCGGCTTGCTCACGGTGGCGCACCCGGCAAGGGCCGCGATGGCGATTGTCTGAAGAACTAACGTCGCGATTTTCATATGGTTTTCCTCCTGAGATTTCCACGGACGCTGCCGTATGTCGTCATTTTACCAAAACCACACTCGCCAGGCAAGTGCCGCCTATTGTGGCTTTTCGGCTTCGAGCGCCTCGAGCTCCGTAGCCGCCTCCTCCCAGTCGGCGGTGTAGCGGTCTATCTCGAACTGGAGCGTGCGGACCTTCCTGTTCGCCTCCGCGAAGTCGGTGTCGGGCTTCGGGTTGAAAAGCTCCGCGCTCGCCTCGTCAAGCGCCTTCTGGAGTTCGTCTATCTTCTTCTCGGCAGTCTCGACGCGTTTCTTGAGTTCCCTCAGTTTCGGCGCGATCTTCGCGCGCTCCGCAGCGCGCTGCTGGCGCAATTCCTTCTTAGAAAGCTGCCCCGACTCCTGACTCCTGACTCCTGACTCCTGACCCCTAGCCCCTGACCCCTGACCCCTGACCCCTGACTCCTGCCCCCTGACCCCCGACCCCTCGGCCGCCTTCTTCTCGCAGTAGTAGTCGTAGCCGCCTGGGAACTGGCGAATCCCCTCTCGCGTGATCTCGAGGACAGAGGTCGCTACGGCGCGGACGAAGTCGATGTCATGCGAGACGAGGAAGATCGTCCCCTTGTACTTCTTGAGGGCGTCTTCGAGAAGCCGCCGCCCGTCGAGGTCGAGGTGCGTCGTCGGCTCGTCGAGAAGAAGGAGATTCGGAGCCGTGAAGAAAAGACGCAAAAACGCCAGCCGGATCTTCTCGCCGCCGGAAAGGACGCCCGCGGGCTTCTCGACGTCGTTTTCGTCGAAGCCGAACGCGCCGAGCTGGTTGCGGAAGACCTTCTCTGGCCCTCCTCCACGCGCGTCCCATGCGTTCTTCGCGTTGCGGTAGACGGTGAGGTCGGGCGGTATCGTCTCGGCAAACTCCTGGCTGAGATATCCGGGGACGACATTGTGTCCGATGACGGCCTTGCCCTCGGTCGGCTCTCGTGTCCCCGCCATGATGCGCATAAGCGTCGTCTTCCCGAGGCCGTTGTAGCCGATGAGCGCGACCTTGTCGCCGCGCGTCACGTTGAACTCGAGACCCGAAAAGACATTCTTTACGCCGTCGTAGCTGAAGCCGAGGTTTTCGCAACGGAACATCTCTATGCCGCTCGGCGGCGGCTCCGCGAGACGGAGACGCCCCGACTGCGTATAGCGCTTCGGGAGAACAATCCTCTCCTCGTCGATCTTGTCGATGAGCTTCTGGCGGCTCTGCGCCTGCGCGGCCTTCGTCGCCTGTGCGCGGAAACGGTCGACGAACCTCTGAAGCTGCTCGCGGTGGTGATCCTGGTTCTCCTTGGCGGCCTTCAGGTGCTGGTACCTGACCTCGCGCTCCTTCATGTACCAGTCGAGATCGCCCTCGTAGCGCGTCGCAGTGCCGGCATCGACTTCGACCGTGATGTTCGTCAGCGTACGCAGGAGATAGCGGTCGTGGGAGATCAGCATCAGCGTTCCCTCATACGCCTTGAGGTACTTCTGGAGCCAGTCGACGGCGGGGAGGTCGAGGTAGTTGGACGGCTCGTCGAGGAGAAGGAGATCGGGCTTGGACGCGAGCACGCGCGACAGTTCCGCGCGCATGCGCCAACCGCCGGAAAACGACTGGAACGGCTTCGAGAACTCCTCCGTCGTAAAACCGAGGCCGCCGAGCGCGACTTTCACGCGAGTCTCGATGTCGTAGCCGCCGAGATGCTCGAACTTCGTCTGGAGCTCGCCGTAGCGTTTCATCTTCGCAGGGTCTGCAAGATCGGTCTCGAGCTCTGCCATCTCCGCCTCGATCTCCGAAAGCCCAGGGATGCCCCTCAGGGAATACTCAAGCAGCGTCTCGTCGGGAGTGTCTGGCGCGGGATTCTGCCGCGTGAAGCCGATGCGCGGGCTACCTTCGATTATGAGCTCGCCCGAGTCCGTCGACATTTCGCCGAGGACGATCTTGAAAAGCGTGGACTTCCCCGAACCGTTCGGCCCGACGACGCCGACGCGATCGCCCGCGTTTACGCGGAACGTCACGTTCGTCAGGACGTCCTGATGTCCGTAGTGGACGCTAATTCCCTTGAAATCTAGCATTGCCGTAAATCTCTTGCCTTCCGCCGTCCATTATCCACAGCGCGGAAACTGCCATGTCGCCGACGAGAAGCTTCAACTTCTCGTCGAGGAACTTCTTTCCTTCTTCCGGGCCAAGCACGAAGAGCGTCGTGGAAAGACCGTCTGCCCACATCGCGGAACTGCACAAGACCGTCACCGACGCGACGCCATTGGAGACGGCGATCCCCGTCCGCCCGTCGTAGATGTGGCTGCCGCGGTAGTACGTCGCGCTCGTCGCAAGCGCCTCGCCCTCGCGAAGTTCGACGACCGCGGCAAATCCGTCGCCGAATGGATCGCGAACGCCTGTGCGCCAACAGCCGCGCAACGCCTTAAGATTGCCGCCAAGGTCAATTAGGCAGTCCGTGCGAACAGGACGCACGGTCTTCAGCGTCGACTCCAGCCTGTCCACGGCAAACCCCTTCGCGATCGCACCAAGATCAAGAGTGTTCGTTCCACGCCAACGCGGGTTGAACGCATCACCCGAAGCTTTTTGAAGTGTAAAGGCCGCCTCGTAGCAAGGACGCATGTCGCTATTGCAGGACTCGCAGACCTTTTCATCGGAACAAGCCGCAAGCCGGGACAGCTCGGACTTCGGTTCGTGCGCGTTCAAATTGAGCTCGACGATTCCGAAAACCGGATGACCCAAGCCGCGCACCCACAAGGCCTCCTTTTCCGGCGAAGTAAAACCTCGCGCCTGCACCGCCGCGATCGTCCCCATGACGGGCCATTCGACGCGCTCGATCTGCTGCCGCCCGCAACCGGCAAGACACGTCGCGGCAACCACAAGCCACAACCCGCTATATCTCGACGATTTCATCTTGGCAGAGAACCTTGAGGTCTATGTCCGTGCGCCCGATTTCGCAAAGAGTAGTTCGCATCGCGCCCTCGGCGACATGCGGCACGTTGCAGTCGCGCGAGAGGTGCGCGAGCGCGAGTTTCCTCAGGCGCGGTGATGCGAAGCGACGAACGAGCTCGCATGCCTGGTCGTTCGAGAGATGCCCGCGCGGGCCCGCGATACGCTGGATCAAGCTTGGATGGCGGCCGCTCCTGCGCAGGAGAACAGCGTCGTGGTTCGACTCGAGCGTCGCTATGTCCGCCTCGGAGAGATTCGCCCCTATCGACTCGAGGGGCGTGCCTATGTCGGTCGCGTGGAAGTACCTGCATTCGCCGTCCGAGACGAGAAAGCCGACGGGGTCGCTCGTGTCGTGCGGAATCGCAAACGGCTTGATGTCGAAAGGCCCGACCTCGAAGTCCTGCCCGTTCTCGAAGATTGAGAAGTCCATTTCGTCTACGCCTGCAGACGCGGCAATTGAATCGGCCGTCATCGCATTTGCAAAGAGGCCCGCCTCGGGAAAGCAGTCGTGGAACTTCGCAACTCCCTTTATATGGTCGTCGTGGCTATGAGTGAACACCGCAGCGACAACAGAGCCGAGGTCAATCCCCGCAGCGCGGCTGCGCTTCAAAAGCTCGCGGCAGCTGAGGCCGCAGTCTATGAGAAGGACCGAGCCGTCCGACTCGACGCAATACGCGTTTCCTGCGCTGCCGCTCGCGAGGGAGACGACCCTCATCCCTCGCCTCCGTCTGCCGCACGCCTGTTTCTTACGGAATACCAGCAGTAGAGCGCAAGATCGGTGGAGACGAGCAATATGTCCAGCGCATATATGCCGATCACCCACCTGCCCTCGCCGCTAACGAGATGACTCGCAATGCCGCAGAGATAGCCGACGATTACGATTATCTCGAAAAGCGGGCTCTTCCCATCGACACGCTTCGCCCTGTAGGTCTTCGCTATCGCAAACGGCCACGACACCCCGAAGAGGGCGAGCATCATGAATTCGAGAAAGTGCGCAAGCATTGCAACAATCAGCCGCGGTCAAAGGCGCGGTGCGCTATGTCCTTGCGGTAGAACATCTTGTCGAAGGCGATCTTCCCGACGCCGGCATACGCCCTGTCGACCGCTTCGCGCAGCGTCGCGCCCATGCCCGTCACGCTCAGGACGCGACCGCCGGAGGTGAGGATCTTCCCGTCAGCCGTCTTCGTTCCGCAGTGGAACACGATTGCGCCAGCCGCAGCCGCCTCGCCGAGGCCTGAAATCGCCTTGCCCTTTTCGTACGGGCCGGGATATCCGCCGGATGCGATGATCACGGTAGCCGCCGACTCGTCCTTCACCACTACATCCTCGTCTTTGAGGCAGCCCTTTGCCGCGTGGAGAAGCGCCGTTGCGAAACTGCCGCCGAGCCGCGGCAGAACCGCCTCGGTCTCTGGGTCGCCGAAGCGCGCGTTGAACTCGACGACGTTTACCGTCGAGCCGCTCTTCGCAAGAGGCCCGTGCGGATTGGAGTTCGCATCGTTGACCATGAGACCCGCGTAGAGGACACCTCGGTAGGTGATGCCGCGCTTCTTGAGCTCGCGCACTACAGGGAGAATGATCTTCTCCTTGATTTCGGGGAGCTTGTCGGCAGTCACGACCGGAGCGGGGCTGTACGCGCCCATTCCGCCAGTGTTCGGGCCCTTGTCGCCGTCGAACACGCGCTTATGGTCCTGCGACGACGGCAGAAGAACGGCGTTCTCGCCGTCGACAAGCGCGAGGATCGAACATTCCTCGCCGTGGAGAAACTCCTCGATCAGCACTTCCGCGCCGGCTGCGCCAAACTTGTTGCCGACGAGCATGTCGTCGATTGCGGACTCCGCGTCCTCCGTCGTCTCCGCGACGATCACGCCCTTGCCTGCCGCGAGTCCGTCGGCCTTGATGACGACTGGGAGCCCGAACGACGGAAGCGCCGCCTTCGCCGCAGCAGCGTCGGTGAACACCTCGGCCTTGCCGGTCGGAACACCCGCGGCGTCCATGACTTCCTTCGCAAAGCGCTTCGAGCCCTCCATGCGCGCGCCCGCCGCGACGGGCCCGAACGCCGTGACGCCTACGCCCTGGAGCGCATCCACAAGCCCCTTGACGAGCGGCGCCTCTGGACCCACGACGACGAGATCGGGGTGGTTTACGGTCGCCCACGCCGCAATGCCCTCGATGTCGTCGGCCGCAATCGCCACGTTCGTCGCGACAGCCGCGGTTCCGGCGTTACCCGGGGCGCAGTATAGTTCATGCCCCTCTTTGTCCTGTGCAAGCCGCCATGCAATCGCGTGCTCGCGTCCGCCGCTTCCTACTACAAGTATCTTCATCTTCACACCCTTGACCTGAAAAATCACCGTTTAACGGATTGGCGGATAGTATAGCAAACCTCAGTTTTCTGCGCAATGCGCATCAAGCTGGGGCAGGGGGTGCATCAATGATGCGACTTGTACCAGTCGGAAGCGATGTCGGCCTTGCCGTTCGAATAGCGGTAGACGCGCTGGATGGCATAGCCGCCGCCAGAGCCCTTCCCGGTCTTGATGGCGTGGCCCTGGCCGTTGACGATTGCGTTGATGCCGACGAGCGGACCGTCTCCATTCGCTATCTCGACGGTGCAGGCGTTCTCGATCACAACGCCGGGCGAATCGGGGACCTCGACCGCATCGTCGAGGAAGACGCTGTTCCCGTTAGTGTTGATGAAAACGTCGTACACGCCAAGTCCGACCGCGTAGTGGCGCTTCACTCCGTCCGAGACCTTGTAGGCCGCATATCCCTTCTTCTTCCCACCGTGCGACATCCACGTCGCATTACCCGGCGGATCGTAGCATTTCTCGTTCTGCAGGAAGAAGACGCGTCCGTCCTCGCCGTTCCAGAGGACGTCATGCTCCTGGAAGTGCTCGACGAAAAGCCCATAGCATGACACGCCGTCGCCGTTCACGACAATCCCGTTTTTCGACGTGTTGGCCGTCCAGCCGGTGTGGTCTCCGTGATCGGCGCGCCATATCCACGTGTGGTCAACGACGACGTCGTTCGCATTGACCTCGAGGCAGACATCCGTCTTGCCGGGTTTGCCAGTCCCGCCTACGCGGTAGACGAGATCGACGAGGAAGATCGGATCGTCGACATGACGCCGTTCGGACTTCCCCCCCCCAACGACGACAAAGCGCTTCGACGCACGCTCCGCATCGAAGATGAGCCCCGCGATCACGATTCCGTCAGCGTCCGCGCATTTAAGCGCCGCATCGCCGTTCTCCGGAACTATCGTCGCCTCGCCAATGCCAAGGACGATTGTGCCTGGCTTCGCCACCATTATGGGTTCGTCGACGCGGTAGATGCCAGGAGTGAAGAGGACGTTCTTTCCTGCGGCAAGCGCGGCGTTTATCGTCTTCGCCGTGTCCTTGCCTTCCTTCGCCACATGGAAGTCGCGCGCGAGGTCGAGTATCTTCCCCTCGCCCATGCCGCCGTTGGCGCGTCCTTCGCCCCAGCTCACGCCCTTCGCGTTGCGGCGAATCGCCGGCACGAACACCTTGAACTTCCCGCCGTCGACAAACAGAAATGGCTTCTCGCGGGCAATCTCCGTCTCGTCGACGATGGTCGTGCAGCCGCCCGCGCGCCAGTTGGACGAGACGCCCTCCACGGACGTCGGCGAGCACTCAGCGAGAAGTTTGCCGCCGTCCTTGCTCTTCGCGGCGAAATCGCCCGCACAACCGACGACGACCTGGTTCCAGTTGATTCCGTATATCCCGGCATTGAAGGAGTCGTTGCGGTAGAAGTACTGCTGCTGCGAGTAGGAACCCGCCGGCTTCTCGAACACGCAGTCGGCGACGAACCCGCCGGAGGCCCAGCCGTAGTACCAGTCGAACACCGACTTGCGGAAGACATGAAGCCGCCGCGCGGGAGCCGCCTGCGAAACCGCCCACTGGAAGTTGAAGTACGGATCGGCGTTGTTGTCGGTGTCTGCGATAGAGACGTTCTCGATCCCCACCCAGAAGTTGCACGTAGCGTTGTTCTTGTCGAGCGCGGCAGGCGTCTTGACGTTGGCGAGCTTCACCTCGTCTGGCGTACGCCCGAGCCCGAGAACCTGGGTGTAGTAGCCGACGTTGAGCGTGCCCGCCTTCGTGTAGTCGCCGGGAAGGAAGAGGAACGCCTGTCGCTCAGGCCCGAACTGGCGGTGACGCTGTCGCTTAAAGACCGTCTCGACCGTCTCGGCGACTTTCTTCATGTCGTCGTCCGGGGAGAAGACGTGCACATTCGGCCCCAGCGCGGAAGCATGCGACGGAGTTGCCGCGAGCGCGGCGGAAAAAAGCAGCATGGCGGTTGTCATTTTTTGTCAGGTTTGTCTTGCGAGCCGTATACGGAAAGGGAAAAGAGGGAAATGCCGTAGCCCGTGTTGCGGCGGAGTCCCTTGACGCGGAGCTTTCTCGCGGCGGAGGGCTTAAGCTCGACGGTCTCGGTTCCGCCCTTCCCGCCGCGCGCACTTGCCGCCGTCGTCCATTTTTCGCCGTCCGCGCTGACCTCTATGTCATAGTCTGTCGCGCGGGCGTTCTCCCACATGAGAACGACACGATTCACCGTGTAGACATCACCAAGGTCTACCTCTATCCACTCGCCGTCCTTATGCGCGCTTCCCCAGCGCGTCTTGGGATCTCCGTCGACTGCGTTTTCGGCACCAAGCCCCGCGTTCTCCTGAGAGGACGCCCTTGCGGCGCGGCCCCGCGCGAGATCGATCTCGGACAGAGGCTTTGCGGAAACACGCATCGTCGCCTCCTTGCCGCCAAGCGAAATCGTAAGCTCGCCCTCGCCTGCGGCATCCGCAACAAGAAGACCGCCCTTCTTCAGCGAGCAGAACGCGGGCTTGCGAACGAGTTTCACGCCCTTCACCGGCATCGCCCCGCCGAATTGGTCTTTTGCGGACGGAGTCAGCTTGAAGCTGTGTCCGACGGCAAGCTCGACCGACTTGGGGCCAAGAGAGAACGACACGACCTCAAGCTTCTCCTCTGGCGCAGGAGCGGACACGTTCTTCTTTGGAACGGCTGCCGCGTCCCATGCCGGAAGCGACAGAACCGCCTGGCGTGCGCGGCCGCTTATAGAAAGCACTCCAGGCGCTGCGTCGAGCGTAAACAGCGTCGCGCCCTTCGCGTCGAAGAATCTTACCTTGCGCGGCGCCTTTCCGGCGTTCCACGCCATGTACGTGCGCTTGCCGTTCTTCACGAAAGCGCGCGCAGCCGGGAAGTCGGCGCGAACGGAGAAGTCGAGCTCGCCCCACGAAAGGTGGCTGTGCGTAGCCCAGTAGGTGAGATGTCCCGTGTCGGCGTTCTTCACGACGCCGCGCCCTTCGCGCTCGAGCTTGTCGAATATCGCCGCGGCCTGCTCGGGATCGCTGCGCTGGAGGTAGCTGAGCACGACGTTTCCTAATGAGGCGTTGCCGAGCTCTCCGTCCCATCCGGACACGTGCTTCGAGCCCCACATCGTGTCGTAGTCCCATTTCGCGAACTTGAGGTCTTCGCTCAGGTAGTCGAGTGCAGGCGAGTTTGGAAGCCACTGTATCGAATGCATCCACACGGGGTCGCCGCTGAAGTAAGTCCACCAGCCGACGCCGTGGCAAGTGAGGTTGGAGTTGTAGGGCTTCGTGTACTTCGTGTAGTCGATGTTCTTTCTGTCGCGGTCGAACCAGTATTCCGCCGTACCGCGCGCCTCGCTTACGTAGCCGAAGATGCCGGCGTCGCGCATGTCGTCGTCTCCAAGGGCGAGCCCGAGGAGGTAGAGTCCGCCCCAGCCCTGCATCGCCTCGCTCGAGGATTCCTGTCCGTTGCCCGCGCCGTCGCCGATCCCGCCGGCGAACGAATGGCCCGCCCAAGGGTCGAACGTGCGGAAGAGCGGGAAGCGCTTGTCTGTGCGGTCCCAGTTCGCATAGTCCTTCGCGATGAGCTTCAGCATGCCGCCGAAGCGAGACTTGAAGTCTTCGTCGACAAGGCAGAGGAGCGCACCGGACCACGTGAAGTAGCCATAGTGGAAATGGTGGTCGTTGAAAGCGTCGGAGTCGTAGCTCGTGTTCTCCCCGACGAGTCCGCCCCAGCGGGGGATGTAGGAGAAGTAGAACTTGTCTTCGCCGGGAGTCCATGTGAGCCAGTCCTCGAACTGGGCGCGGAGTCTTTCGCGCGCCTTCGCGAACGTCGCCGCATCGCCGATCTCGCGCGCGGCCATCATCGCTCCCGCCATCTGGAAAAGCCCTTTTCCGCCCCAGTAAGTGTCGCCGCCGAAATTGCCGCGCTCCGCGTAGTCCGCGAGCAGACGGCGGAAGAGATCGGCGCGGTACGGAGAGGCCGCGGAGTCCCCCTCGCGCGGCGCTGCCCAGCACGGCAGCAAACCGGGGAAGTCGTAGACGATGGAGAGCGAATTGCCGACGGCTATGCGCTGCTCGCCGCGCGGCGTGAGCCACGAGATCCCGTCCATCGTCTTGAACTGCGGACTCGTCCTTCGGAGATGGTGCGGCTGAAAGCCCTGGAGCGCAATAGGGTTCTTCGTCCCGCCTGTCAGATCCTCGGTTTTGACGTTCCAGGTCGTTGTCAGCTCTGCCGTCTTCTCGTCGTACTTCCAGTCGACACGCGTTGAGCGAATGATTGCCGTTGCGTAGGGAGCGAGACGGGAGAAGTCGGCGCGCGAAGGGAGAAGCCCGATCACAACGTAGGAGCGCCCGTCCTCCCACACGCCGTAATGGTCGTCGCCAACCTTGAGGACATAGCCGCCCGCGGATTTCTCGACGACTTCGCATGGACCGTTCTCAGGAGTCACCGCGACCTTGACGCCGGAATACTCGATCCACGTGAACGGGGAGCCGTGGACGAGCGTGGTGCGGATGCTCTTTGCGCCGTCGCGCAGGACCATCTCGACGTCCCAGTCGTGCCAGCTTTCCACGAGCGTCGCATCCGGGTTGAACGCGCCCTTCGCGCCACCGACGACGGCGCTGCGCTCCTTAACCTCGGTGCCGTCGTCGATCCAGTACGTCGGGAACGCGACGCGCACGCCTGACGCGCCGATTACGACCTTGGCGGGATAGCTCCAGAGGTTGCCGGTCCAGCGGCTCACGAGCGCGTCCGTCCACCAGTCGTTCGTCGGGAGGGGAAACGATTTCTTGTCGACGAGGTAGATCGGGCGGTTCTGCATGATGCGGCTCTGGTCTCCGCGGCGCACGACTTTTCCGTCCGCGCCGAACGTCCGCGCCTTGCTCCACGGGGTGTACGAGGCGTAGCTCGCATCACCCTCGCGCAGTATCTCCTGTGCATACCCCGCCCAGGCCACGGCCGAAAACGCCGCGACAGCTGTCAAAAAACGCTTCATACCGAGCGTTACCTGACGAAGATCGCTAATCCGCTGCCGCCGACGGTCACAGAGCCGCCACCCACAATAAACTCGGGGTTGGTCTCTGCCGTGTAGGTGCCAGACCTAAAACGAGATCCGTTGACGACAAGTGCAGGCGTTGTCAACTTAAATCCGTCCGTGTAGACTTTCTGTGTGCCATCCGCCGCCGCGAGGCTGAGCGACGCGATCTGAACATCCCTCGTCAGGCGAATTGCACCATGTCCCGAAAGCTCCCACTTGGTCTTCTTCAGGGCAGAAATGCTGTCGCCGTTCTGCCTTGCCGGGAGATGAGTGGCGGAAGGAACCGCACTTGCATCTTCTGCAACACGCCACGCAGCCACCGCATCGCCATAGCGCCATTCGTTGTAGACCTTGACGACAGGAGCGGAATTGCCTTCAACAAGGCAGACCGTTCCTGCCGCACCAGGCGTAAGGTCATTCAAATTAGCCTGTTCTTGATTCTGCATCGAACCACCGAACGCGCGGATTTCGCCAGAGAAGGAAGAGAACTCCGAATTCGCCCCAGTCAACGCAACCTTTACGCGGCCACCGCTGCCGGGACCATAGAGGCCGTTATTTCCGCCGTCGGCGTCAATGCGCCCTGATCCGACGAGGGATCCAGCCGTAATGTTGACGGCTCCACCCGAACCAGCGCCGCCAATCGCTTCCTCCGCGTCAAGTGCATAGCCAAAGCCGCGAGAGCATATCGTACCATTGACGGTAAGCGTTCCAGCGACGGCAAGTTTCACAATACCGCCGCCGGCATACTGATCACCATTACCCCAGCCGCCTGAGCCGTAGGAAAACGGGTCAAGAATAGAACCATAGGTATTGACCGAAGAGAAGTTTGCCGACGGTATATGACCACCATCACCAGCGAAGGAACCGCCCGCTTCGCGCAAATAGCCCGGTCCATTGCCCCGTGAATATCCACGGGATGCGGTTGCAACACCATCTCCTCCAGCACCAGCATTGACAGACGCGCCGACAGCAATAGTCATATTCCCACCAACCGAAACGTTAATTGCCTTGTCCGGGGTTGCCGACGAACCTTGATGCGTCCAGGTGCCGCCCTGCAAATCAACATCGCCAGTGACCATCAAAGTGCTGTTTGACGCCGTCTGGAACGAGACAGTTACATTGCCGATCTGCGTCCACGAGGCGACAGTCGCATTTGCGATATCCCAGTTCAGCGCGTTCTTCTTGACCAACTCAACGACATGGACTGCATCGGATGACGTCGGCACTGTGCCCTTCGACCAGTTGGCGGCGACGGACGCGCTGGAGGAAACCGAGCCATACCAGACGTTGCCGTCGGCGACCGCATAAAAACCCTGGGGCTGCGTCGAATCGAAGACGGCTTCCGGGTCATCAGACGCACCAAGACGGAACTTCCAGTAGGTCATTGTGCCTTCCGCGCCTGTGAGCGCCGCCGGGTATGTCGTCCCGTCCTGAGGTGTCGCGGCGACAAGAGTCTCGGTAGTCAGATTGTCGGGATCGGCTCCGGAAAGCAGATAGAGCGCTTTCCCGCCGGAAACGCCGACCTTTACGGAAAGTGCTGCAGTAAGTCCAGAAACGACGGCCGAGGAAGTGTTATCGAAGGACGCCGCGACAGCCACTTCCTTAAGCGTGAGCGTGACGGTATGTGCTTCCGTATTCGTCGAAATCGAGACGCGATCAACGTCGGCGTCTGTCAAGCGCACTCCGTCCACGACAATCTGGCCTTCTTTGAAGACGGCGTTGAATTCCGTCTCGAACGCGGGCGGCTCGCCGTCGGGATTGTAGTTATAAGTGTAAGTGCAGGCAGCACCGGACTTGAAATTGAAGAGTGGTTTCGCCCCATAGAATCCGCGCAGGTTGAAATCATTGCTACGCGTTGAAACAATATCGGAACCGCGCACGATGATGGCCAGATTGTCTCCGCCGTTGACATACGTTGTTGCCGAGAGCGTGCCGCCGTTGCGGACCTCGCGCGAACCCGGATTGATTTCACCGCGCGATATAAAAGATCCTCCGTCAATGGTTATGTCATAGTTGTTAAAGGAAATCCCGTCGCCGCGCTCGCAGCTTTTCCCCGCAGGAATCAGTATCGTGTCCGAAGTCGTCGGTACCGAGCCGGATGTCCAGTTGCCGGCCTTACTCCACGAATTATCTATGCTTCCCGTGAACACGGCAGAGCAGTCAGAGGCATAAAATGAACCAATAGAACTTTGCGCAACGATTTCTCCTCCAACCTTTACGCCAAAGCAGAAATAATATTGCGTAGCATCGGTCAATCCGGTAATAGCTTTTGTGAACGCAGCGCCTGCGGCAATTGTCCCAACGGCTTCCTCGCCGTTAGCAAGGTCAATTCCTTCGGATGACGTAGCATAGGCAACCACAACCGTCGCATTTCCGTCACCAAGAACGCGCAGCACGGCGGAAAGTGTTGCAGAGGAAGAAGTGACTGCCGTCGCAACAGGCGTGGCAAACCGCCAACCGGACTGTGCATTCAAAGTGACGGTTGTCTTGCCATCGGCGGCGGAAACCGAAAAAGCGCTTTCAAAATCTGTCTTGGAAGCGATCGCTGCACCATCCAACTTGAAATTTGATTTAGAAAAGTAGCTATTCCACACATCATCGACCGACTTTTCGCCGTTCACAATGAAATTCCCGGCGTTACCAGTCAGAAAATCAACCGTAAAATTGCTCTCAATCCCTCTGTTTGCAAGATTGAATGTGCCGCCATCAATCACAAGACGCCCGGTACTGTTCCCGGACCGAATGTTCTCGCATGAACCAAGCGAAAGAGTTCCGCCATCGGAAACCGTTATCGTTCCGTTGATCTGCATCCAGGCATTGCCGTTTTGCTGCGTCAACGAACCGTTTGCCGTGATGGTGAGCGAGCCGTTGATGGAGAGATCTCCGCCCGGCTTGTACACCACATCGGCACCCGAGATGATGATGTCATCGGCGTTGCTCGGGACTGCGCCTGTATCCCAGTTCGTCTCTGTATACCAGAGGCCATCAGCCGGATCGGCATTTCCGGTCCACGTGACAGTTCCTGCAACGAGTTGTCCCGCGAGTGCGGCGATTGCGATTGTGACGAGTTTTTTCATGGCTTTCCCTTTCTGGTGGCGCTATTATAGCATAAGCCATTGTTTGGCTGATATCTATTTAAGCACAAAAAATGTGCCCTTTTGCGTCACCGTGTCTGGGTGTGCTTCGGCCTGAAGGGCCTCGCACCAAGAATTCTATCTTTCAATCCGAAACACAATGACTGAACCTAAAGTCTGTCGCCGACGTCGCGTAGAGCGACAGTCCGCCTGTCGTGGAAGTAGCAAAATCTGCGAGTGCGTCGTTGATGCCATGCCAGGCGTCGTAGCGCGACAAGCCGGGCGCGGCGACTCTGGAGAGAAGCAACAGCCGCCCGTCGGCAAACTGCCGAGGCTCGTCGCCCTTGGGCCGGTAAACGAGCGCGAGCGGGTCGGGCACGGCCCTGATCATTGGCGCTCCGCGAGCGATGAGCGCCCGCGCCACTTCGCGCTCGCATGGCGAAATAAAAGTTCCAGCAAGAACAAAACCCTTGTCGACGGCTGCCATCAGACGCTCCGACACAGTCGAATAGTCTTTCACTGGGATTCGCCGAGAGAGCCGAATCGCGCAGATTTTTCGTTCAGGAGCCAAGAGCTCAATCGCGCCCGCCGCGCTCCACCACTCGTCCCCTGGGATGCGCGGAGATGAAATAGGCTCAACCACCTTAAGCGGCGGCGGATGGCCATGCATGAGATACCATTTAAGAGGGTTGTTCTCGATATATTTGTCGGCAAGCTCGATTATCTCCCGACTGAGACAGAGGCGGTCATGGTAGCCGCGTTCCCACTCGAATTCAACGCCGATTTTCGCGCAACTGAATTTTGTCCAGCGCTTGAAGTTGTTGATAAACTGCGCAAGCTTGGCGAGCGGGCGATCCATGCCCGGCTTGAGATAGAGCCTTAGATGCACATGGTCGGGCATGATCACCGACTTCTCCACAATGATGTCGTCTCGTCGGCGCTCTTCGATGGAGAGTGTCGACAATGCCGCCATGCCGGCAGGAGAATATAGCAGTCTACCATTGTCGTCGACAGAACCAAAAACTTTGGCGCGCCTCGCGACCGCAAAGGTGATGAAAATCGCCGCACCACGCGAGTAGTCATAGCCTTTGAAGCGGCGATAATGACCGGCCCCGGCACAGCGAGATATTGTCTTTAAAGCCATGGGCAGATTATATCACAAACCAGGGGCCCTTGGTGTGCTTCGGCCTTGGTGTGCTTCGGCCTGAAGGGCCTCGCATCAAGACGACAGCGGCAAGGGCCTCGCGGCAAGACGATAGCATTAAGGGCCTCGCACCAAGACGACGGCGATCAAGAGGCTCGCTACCGAGCGGCTTAAAAGACCAAAACTTCCCGCTCCATCTTGGTGCGAGGCCCTTCAGGCCGAAGCACATATTAGTCGGCAACGTACTCGATGTCGTCGAGATAAAAGGCAAACGGCTTCCCCTGGCCGCCGAAGTTGAAGCCGAAGCCGGTCTTGATCTGCGAGAGGTCTTCGCCGTCTAACGGGATGCGGTAGCGCGTCCACGATTTCTTCAGCACAACGTTCTCGAGCTTGCGGTTCGCCGTGTCGTGGAACGGCTTGTCCTTGCCGATGCCGCCCATGAAGAAGCTGACCTTCTCGCCACCCTTCTCGCCGCGGGCCCAGAAGACGAGCGTCGCCGCCTTCGAGAGATTCGCGCCGCCCGGCTTGTCGCCCCAGTCGCCGGCCGGGCTCTGCCAGAAGATTCCCGCCCAGTTGCCGCCGTCGGAATACGACACCTTCATGCACGTTTCGCCGGAGTGCGGTTTCTCGGCGCACTTGTCGTCCACCTTCATCGCGCCAGTGTTGCCCATGTAGCCGGATACGTACCACGGGCCGTTCGCGCCGTCGCGGTAGACTGGATACGGCATCGACGCCGCCCTAAGCTCCTTCTTCGGCTTCGGGCCCTTCCCGACGAGCGGCCAGTTCGCGTACGCGGCGTTGCCCTTCCCGTCGAAGCAGTAGGCGTAGAGACGGTAGTTTCCTCCGCCCGGAAGCTTCACCTTCACCTTGTTCGTCCCCTGCCCAGCGACGATCGCCTCGTCCCAGCCCTGCGGCATCGCGAGCCCGAGGCCAGCCTCGCCGTAGTACGTCGCCTCGTCGATGAGCGTCCACTGCCACTTGAGTTTGTCGCCTTCGGGGTCCTTCGCGGCAACGGAAGCTTCGATCACCTCGCCCTCGGCCGGCGCGTCCTTCGAGACCTTCACATCCTCGATGCGCGGGCAGCGGTTCGCGACCTTCCTCCCCCAGAACTTAGCGAGCGTGGCGACGACCTCGAGCTTCGTCCCGTCCGGAAGCATCGTGCCGAACCACGTCGGCGAGACCTCGTTCTTGTGCCCCCACGTGAAGATGTATCCGCCGAGGCACCACTTGTCCTTCTCGTCGAGGATCGTCTTCTCGTACACGTCGCGGTACCACTGCGCCTTGCGCGTCGATGTCAATTCAAGCGGCAGCCCATTCGGTGCCTTGGCGCCTTCGTCCGCGCCCTTCGGCCCATATTCCGTGAGAATGTAGGGGACCTTCCCGCCGAGCTCGCGCCAGCGCCTGCCTACGCTCGTCGCGCCGCCGTAGGAGTTGATGCCCATGTACTGGAGCTCCGGCGCATACTGGTTGATCGCGTCGGCCTTCTCCTTCCACATGTCCGCGACGACAGTTCCGACGGGATGGTTTGGATCAGCCGCCTTCACCTTCTTCGCAAGGCGGTTGATGAACTGCCACATCTCCTTCGGGTTCGGCTCGCCGAGTTCCATCTCGTTGCCGAGCGCATAGCAGAGAAGCGCGGGATGGTCCTTGATCTGCGCTACCGTCTCGAGCACCTCGCGCTCGGTCTTTTCGAGCGCCGCCTTGTCGAGATAGCTGAACCCGTGGTTGTGGTGCCCGAGCCAGAAGCCGAGCATCACGGTCTGGCCATATTTCTTCGCCTCGTCGAGCTCGGCCTTTGCCCTGCCCGCGCCCCAGGTGCGGAAGGAGTTGCCGCCGATCTCCTTGAGGAGCGCTTTCGAGCCGCCGCCGCCGCCGCCCTTGATAAAATAGGGCTTGCCGTTCAGCGTGAGGCGCCACGAGCCCTCGCCGCCCTCGATCTTGACGACCGACCCCGCCCCGTAAAGAGCTGTCGCGGCGCATACGGGAAGAAGAAATGCTATGAGTGTTTTTTTCATGTCACCATTATACAATATTCTGCGCGGATTGACAGCCACAATTGCGTCATTAAAACATAGCCGATTGCGTCATTCCGTTTTTTCTGGTAGAATAGAGGCATGAATACGGTTCTCTTCATCACGGATCTCCACGTCGGCTCGCATATCCCCGAGTTCGCCGGAGTCTACGACCGCGCAGCGGCGCACAGCTGGCGCGTGATAGAGCTGGAGCTCGCGCGGACCGTCCGCCCGCTGCGCGAGCTCGTTTCGCAGTGGAAGCCCGCAGGGTGCATTCTCGAGGGCAGCAGCGTTTCCGCCGCCGACGCGCGACGCGCGTTCAGGGGAATCCCAGTGGTGAACCTCGACCCCGGCGCGAAGACCGCCGCGTTGGCGCACCACACAGTAACGAGCGATCCCGGCACGATAGCGCAGTGGGCGGCGAAGGAGCTTCTGCGCACAAAGCCCGCGTCATTCGCCTACTTCGGATGGTGCACGAAGACCGTGTGGAGCGTGGAGCGGGGTCGACTGTTCAAGGAGGCCGTACAGCGCGAGACAAACGCCCCGTTCGCAAGCTTCGAATCCAACTGGGACATGGGCGACACGCTCGGCGTGCAGAAGAGACTCGCGAAGTTCCTCGAGCCGCTTCCAAAGCCCGTCGCGATATTCGCCGTGAACGACTACGCGGCTGTTCAGGTGGCGGAGGCGTGCCGCCAGGCCGGGCTCTCCTGCCCGGGCGACTTCACCCTCGCGGGCGTAGACAACGAGGAGATGCACTGCGAATGCGCGGACCCGACGCTCACCTCCATCGAGCAGGATTTCCGCAAGGCGGGACGCCTTGCCGCCGATCTTCTCGACGAGCTGATCAAGAACCCGAAGCTTTCCCCGAAGCACCTCAAGTTCGGACCTGTGCGCCTCGTCCGCAGGCAGTCCACGCGCTCGTTCAAGTTCTACGACCCGCGCGTAACGAAGGCGGTGGAGCGCATACGCCGCGATGCCACCACGGGGCTCACTGCAGCCGACGTTCTCGCGGAATTCCCGTACTCGCGGCGCATCGCCGAGAAGCGCTTCCGCGCGGCGACGGGAAAGACGATCCTCGAGGAGATACAGGATGTCCGCTTCGAAAAGGTCTGCGAACTCCTGATGACGGACATTCCGATCGGCCATATCGCGGGACGCTGCGGAATGCAGTCGGATTCGTTCCTGAAGCGCTTCTTCAAGGCACGCACGGGGATGACGCTCCGCGCCTGGAGAAATGCACACCAATAACTGGCGAATCAGCGCCTCTGGCGCAGCCAAACCCAGAAAAGGACAAGCACGACGACGGCAACGACGCCGATGCGCCCGCGGCGGAACGCGGCGTCGGGGTCAACTGGGGGCGGAGGCGGCGGCTCCTGAGCGACGGACTCGACGACAAGCGCGCCACCCTGGCCGTCAGGTTGCAACGCCTGCGATTCCGCGGCATGGGCGGCCTCTCGCTCTAGACGCTCCTCCTCTGCGGCGCGCAGCTCGCGATTCAGCTGCGCCGTCACTACACTCGGATCTGCACTGGCTTCAACCATAGATTCGAATCACCTGCCCTTTCTTCAGTCGAAGATGACCATACCATCAGGGATCTCCGCCCAGGCGACAGTCGTCGGCGGGTTGTCGCTCGCCTTTGCGAGACCGACCTTGTCGTTGTCGACAGTCTCGGACGAGCCGGAATAGAGCCTGATGTCCCAGTTGAGGTAGAGATTGCTGGAGTAGCGTATGCCCTCGTTGCGGCAGACGAGCGCGCCGTTGAAGGTACACTTGCCTATGACGCCGAAGATGCCATGGTTGTTGTATAGAACGCCGTCGACGCGCGTGATCGTCGAAGAGCAACGGGAGGAAATCTCGGTATCGAGACAGACCGACTCGTAGTACTTGCGGTCGTATGAAACTCCGGGGACCTGTATGCACGGAGTGTAGTATTCGTTTTTGCTGACGTACCTGTTCTCCTTAGTGTGGGTCGTCGTGTTGTAGGTCTCGTAGGTACCGGATCTTGTCGCCTTTTTCTGCTCACCGGGTCCGTCAACCATGCGCTGCTTGCCGAACTTTCCCGTCCTGGAATCCCTGCCGCCTGGCACGAAGGCCGCGAGACCGGCGCTCTCGCACTTGGCGAAGTCCGCGGAGTTGACGTATTCCGCCACCGTGTAGTTGCCGCCAAACGTCTCGGGATAGCCGATGGCCGCATCGGACGTGTCGCACTTGTACTTCTGCACGTAGGGCTCCTGGGAGAGATATGTCTTGATGTCGCTGAGCCATCCCGACGACGAACTGTAGTAGCCGTAGCCAGAAGTGGTCTGCTGCGTATAGTCGCCAAGAACGATGTTGCCCTTCGCCATGAGCCCGAGCATGTCCTTTGTGGCATTGCTGGCGCCTTCGGTGGACTTGCCGTTCCACTGCGGCGGATTCTTGTAGGTTATGTTGCCGACGATGTGGATGTTGCGCCCGGAGTATATGGTGCCCTGCCCCGTTACATAGCCCTTTATGATGACGTCGCTCGGAATGATCACGGGCCCGTTGATCTCGATCGGATGGCTCTCAGTCCCCTCCAGCACGATCGCTCCATAGTCGGGAGCGGTTATCTCTTGCCCGTTGTGCGTGATCTTCTCGACGCCAGACGGCCCCACGCCGTCGTAGTAGACCGACACGAGAGTCTTGCCGCCCTGCTTGATCGTGGACATGCTTGGGTCTGCGTCGTGCAGCTGCTGCGCCCATTCGCGATAGGCGCTTTCATTCGACGAAATGTCGCCTATGTACGGCATCTCTATCGCCAGGTCCTCGTTGGCGTGTATTCTGTTGGCCCTGTCCGCCGCCGTAACGGTCTGGGGCGCCTCGTAGCCGCCGGCGTTCAGCTCGCCCGACAGCGGATCGGAGCTGAGCGGACGGGCCATGTTGGAAGAGCCGTAGGTCGTCGACCTGTACGTGCTGTAGCTGTCCATCTGCCCGGTGCTCGTGATGTTCCCCGGCACGTGAAGCTCGTCGTTCTTCGCGGCGTAAACCTTGCCGTTCACCTTGCAGTTCGAATCGAGCGACATGTTTCCGTTCGCCCTGACGTCGCCGTTTGCCGTGCATCCGGAGCCCTGGAACCAGCCGTAGTTGTTGACGAAGTACGCGTTGTTGAACACCTTGGAGCGCTGCTGCGCGAAGCGGACTTTCTCGACGACCGTAGACGAGACCGCGGGGCCGCCGGGGACATGCCTCTCAGCCCGGGCGACAAACGTCACGTTCGCCCACTGGGTGCCGGCCGTGTGTTCCACGGCGCCGATCCTGACCTTGACGACGCAATCCATGTTGGTCACGACGTCGTCGAGCGTCAACGGATTCTTCGCGCCGATGGTCCGCTTCGCCACCGTGCTGGAATAGGCCTCAAACCAGTCGAACGAACTTACCGTCGTCGAGCCTATCGTGTCGCCGCCGATGATGTGGCCGTACCGTTCGAGCGACAGGATGAACGCCTCGTTCACGGCATGCTTCGCGATTTCGATCTCGCTCTGGGCGGCAAGCCTGCAGATGTCGCGCCCCGTGGCGATGGCCGACGCGCGCACCGTCCACGAGACGTAGCCCATGACACCCGCAAGAAGGATGGTGACGACCCCCATCATCACGAGGGTGGACAGGAGGGCGACGCCCGATCTCGTGTTTCCGCGTTTCATGGTCAGTATTTCCCCGAAATGTCCTTCATGGGCTGTATCCGCCCCATAAGCGGCACGGAGACCCGCTCGCGCCGGTAGACGCTAACTCCGCCCGCCTTCGTCATGAGGTTGATGTCTATGCCGACGCGGTAGACATCCGTCGCCTTGGTGCCGAGCGTTTCGTAGGAGACGACATCGGACATGAGGCTGTCAACGAGCGAGACGTTTCGGGGCCAGAGCCAGCCCGCATACTGAACCCAGTTCGGGATGTGTTCGTTGACAAAATGCCACCCGCCGGACGAACCTCCCATGATGATGCGCACCGACTGCGGACGCACGTCGGAAAGCGAGGTTCCCAGGGCGCCCATCTGCATGAGGATGTTGTGGCTCCCCGTCTCCACGACCCAGCTGCTGTTCGTGCCGCTGAGCATGCCTGCGTAGTGAACGCCGTCCACAGCCGGCGCCACGTGGAAGAGGAGCTTCTCGCGGAGGCCGCGGGACGCGAGCGCGAGCTCCGACTCGGCCATGGAGGTCGCCAACATCCGCTGGGCCGAAAGGAAAGTGGTCATTACGGCCGCCAGGACGATGCCGAGGATCAGCGTCGCCACCATGGTCTCGCCTATGGTGAACCCCTTTCTCATATCCCCCTTTCGAACGGTCCTTTGTACACCGACACAGGGACAGAAAAACTTCGACCGGACGTCGTGCCTACCGAGTTGAGCCTGCGGCGCGACGAAGCCGGCCCCCATTCAACGTTGACGTCTATCCGCTTCACCACCTGCGACGAACCGTGGCGCGACGGCGAAGAGGAGCCGGACAGCAGCGCCACGCGGACGTAGAGCCTAGCGTCTGCGCCGCCGTTCAGCTCCCTGCAGAGCATCGGGCAGGCGTTCGAGCTGACGACGAAATAACCGGAACCGTTGTCTGAATAGAACCTCGCCGTCGTCGAGTTGTTCAGTTCGTCGTAGGGCTTGTTGAGCCACTTCCACGCGGTGTCCCAGGCGAACGCCTCGGCCGCGAGGAGTTGGGCGTTCTCGTGGGATATGCGCGTCGCAACTATCACCCCCTCGAGGCAGGCAAGCGTGAGCAGCACGGCGATTGACCCCGCGAGCATCACTTCGACGAGCGTTACTCCCCGCCGCGCCTTCAAGACAGGCCCTCCTTGACGGGAAACATGCGCGCGAGAGCCGTCTCCACAAACGACGGCATCGTCAAGTAGAACCTGCAGGGCATCACGGCCGAAAGCTCCGAGCGGAGCCCCTCGTCCGCCGGATTGAGGATCGCGACGAGCGCGTCCTTGCCGATCAACGCAAACGGAACGGCGCCGCGAACGCGCAGCGTGAGCGCCGGGAACGGCGAGAAAAGACTCTTCGGGGGCTCGAACGCCGCAAGGGGAATTGGTGGGGCGGCATGGCGGTCGGCGAGATACGCGATGCACTTCTCGAGCGCCGTCGAATTCTCTTTTTCGAGAATTTGCAGTGCGGAAACAAGAAACACCTGCCCGGCCGTCGGCGTTACCTCGATCTGCGCCTTGAGACGCTTCGACTCCTCCTCGGAAAGCACACCTCCGTCCACAAGCTCGTCGACAAGCGCAAACTCCGCCTTCACGGCGGCAGACGAAACAGACTCGACGATTTCGTCCTCGGTCATCTCCTTCGGTACCTCGGGCGTAAGGTCTGGCGCGGGGGCGATGAGTGTCTTGACTCTGAGGGAAAGCGCCTTCGCCTCGGCGTAATCGCTCGCCTCAAGCCGCGGCAAAAGCCCTTCCAGAGCAGCAGTGTCGTGCTCTTTAATCAATATCTTTGTCAGGGAAACAAGGGCTTTTTGGGCATCTTCGTGCCTGTCAAGCTGCTCATACGCGACTACAAGGAACTCAAGGGTGACGCGATCCTCCGGCATCAGCTGGAGCATCTGCTCGAAATACGCAACGCCTTCGGCGAGACGTGCGTCAAATTTTGGTTCGTCTTCTGCCATATCAGAAACATTGTAGCACATACCATGCCAACACGTGGCACGGTATGTGCTAATATATTGTCGCACATGGCAGAACAGACACAGACAAAAGGCAGATTCCACGTCCGTCGCGGCGGAGCGGCCGAGATCAAGAAGATCGAGGACCCCTTCGATTTCGCGATAGCGGCCGCCGACTATCTCGGCGTGCAGCCGATTTCAATTCCTTCGGGCTTTGTTCCCTCGCAGGAGCTTCTCTGCGGGATGGATGCTGACGCGTGGAACCGCGCCAAGGCCATTCCGTTGATGAAAATCGACGGGCGCTTCGCAGTGGCATTCTCAGACCCGTTCGACCTTCCGACGCAGGAGGAGGTGTCGCGGTGGACGCGCGGCAAGATCTGGACGCTCGTCGCGCCCGCGCCGGAGCTGAACGACGCCCTTCAACGGCTCAAGAGCCAGGCGGACGCCGCGAATCCCGCCCTCGCGATGGAAAACATCATGAAGGGCGACGAAAACGACATCGAGATGACCGCCGGCGAGGACAAGAGCGCCGACGCTCTCGACGCGACGCTCGACGCGGCGGGCGAGGCGCCCGTGATCCGCATGGTCAACACGATCATGATCGAGGCCCTCAAGACGAAGGCGTCCGACATACACTTCGAGGCGATGGAGAAGACCTCCCGCCTCAGGTACCGCATCGACGGCGAGCTTGTCGACCGCCCCGCGCCGCCGAAGGCCCTCCACAACGCCGTGGTGTCGCGAATAAAGATCCTATCAAACCTCGACATCGCCGAACGCCGCCGCCCTCAGGACGGCCGCTTCAAGGTCAAGGCGCTGAAGAAGGAGGTCGACGTACGCGTGTCGATACTCCCGACGGTACACGGCGAGAAGGTCGTCATGCGTATCCTCGACAAGGCCAACCTCGCGCCAGGACTCGCCTCGCTCGGCCTCGACGACTACGCATACAAGGCGATGAAGTTCGCCATCGACCAGCCGCACGGCATCATACTCGTAACTGGGCCGACGGGCTCGGGCAAGACGACGACGCTCTACTCCTGCCTCCAGGACCTGAACCAGCCGAACGTCAACATCGTCACGGCCGAAGACCCCGTCGAATACGAACTGCCCGGCGTGAACCAGTGCCATGTGAACGTCGCGCAGGGCCTTACTTTCGCAGGCATCCTCAGGTCGGTGCTGCGACAGGACCCCGACATCGTGCTCGTCGGCGAAATACGAGACGGCGAGACGGCGGACATCGCGGTAAAGGCCGCCTTGACGGGCCACCTCGTGCTCTCGACGCTCCACACCAACGACGCGTGCGGCGTCGTCGCACGTCTCTTCGACATGGGCATCCAGCCCTTCATGCTCGCGTCGTCGCTGATCCTCGCGCAGGCGCAGCGCCTCTTCCGAAAGCTCTGCCCGTTCTGCAAGCAGCCTGTCGACGTTGACCTTGAGATGCTCGAGCTGAACAACGTCGACCCGAAGCCGTTCGAGGGCGCGACGATATACGGGCCCGTCGGGTGCCCGAAGTGCCACGGCTCGGGCTACAAGGGACGCGGTGCGATGATGGAGGTCCTGCCGATCTCGCCGAAGATCCGCGCACTCATCGAAAAAGGCGGCGATGCCGATCTCCTCAAGACACTGGCGCTCGAAGAGGGCATGGTGACGCTGAAGGAGGCGGGAATGATAAAGGTCCGCGCCGGGCTAACGTCGCTCCAGGCGGCGTTCGAGGTGACGGGCGGAGAGTGACGATCGGCAAGTTGAAAGTTGAAAGACCACCAACCACCAGCTACCAACTATCAACTACCAACTACCAACTTATAGTTAAGTACTCATGGCAAACATACCAAAGATCAAAGGCGCAAAGAAGCTTGCGAAGACGGAGGTCGTTCCGTTCACGAGGCAGCTCGCCTCGATGATCGGCGCGGGCATGCCGATCCTGTCGACGGTCCAGACGCTCGAGGAGCAGTGCGCCAACCCGGAGTTCAAGAAGGTCCTCGGACATCTGCGCGAAAAGATCGAGGGCGGCGACCCCCTCTCGAGCGGCCTCGCGTCGTTCCCCGTGCTCTTCGACGACATGTATGTCAACATGGTCGTCGCCGGCGAGCAGTCCGGCGAGTTCGCGGGCATCATGAAACGCCTTGCGTCGATCATGCAGGCCACGGCACGGCTCAAGGGGAAGGTCAAGAGCGCGATGACCTATCCTACGGTGATCGTCTCGATCGCCCTTCTCATGGCGGCTGGCCTCATCCAGTTCGTCGTCCCGATCTTCGCAGAGATGTTCTCCGGGTTCGGCAAGCCCCTCCCGTCGCTGACGCAGTCTCTCGTCGACATATCCGAGTTCGTCAAGCACTACTGGTACTACGTAGGAGGCACGGTCATTGTCGTCGTGCTCCTGTTCAGAAAATGGAAGTCGACCGAACGCGGCCGCTACAAATTCGACGAATTCAAGCTCAAGATGCCAGTGTTCGGGCAGCTCAACCTAAAAAGCGGCATCGGCAGGTTCTGCCGCCTTCTCGCGCAGATGACCAACGCGGGCGTGCCGATCCTGAAATCACTTGAAGTCGTCGCGCTCTCGATCGGCAACCGCGTCCTCGAAAAGTCGATCCTCGACGCGAGGAAGGAAGTCGAGCAGGGCAACCAGCTCAACGTGGCGCTCGACGGCAAGCCGTTCATGCCGGTTATCATGGTGAGGATGATTGCGGCCGGCGAAAAGGCCGGCAAGGTCGAGGACATGCTCGACTCGGTCGCCGACAGCTACGACGAAGAGGTAGAGGCACTACTCAGCACGCTGACGTCGCTGATGGAGCCCTTCCTCATGGTGTTCCTCGGCGCCATAATCGGCACCATCGTCCTGGCGATGTTCCTGCCGATCTTCAACATGGGCAGCCTCGCCACGTGACGGCGGGCACATACAGGAGTTACGCAATGACAGACGAAACCAGCACAGCGGAGGACACAAGCCGGCGTCTCGCGATAGCCGAGATGCAGGTAGAGCGCTCAAAAGTCGTGATGGAGTCGCTCGCCGGCTTCTGCCACGCGCTCGGCCAGCCCGCGACCGTCCTTCTGAGCTCAATCGAGCTTCTGAAGATGCCGGGAGTCGACGAAGACACGAAGCGACAGGTCATCGACATGTGCCACGAGGCCGTCCTCGAGATCAAGTCGCTGCTCGCCGAGATGAAGACGAGGCGCGAGTACGTGGCGGAGGCCTATCTTGCAGGCAAAGCCGAGGCGGGGAACATGATATCGCTGCCGGAATGGCGCGACAAGGCGCCGCCAAAGGCAAGCTGGGACAAGAAGTGAGACTAACCAGGGGTGGTGGAGATAAGGGGAGTCGAACCCCTGACCTTCTCAATGCCATTGAGACGCTCTACCAACTGAGCTATATCCCCAATAAGAAAGAAGTGGCGCGTATTATCTCATATCCACGCGCCGTTGTCAATGGCGAACTTAGCCGATCATTCCGCCGTTGACGGAGATAATCTGGCCGGTGACATAGGCCGCATCGTCGCCGGCAAGCCACGCGACGGCTTTCGCGATGTCTTCGGCTGTGCCGAAGCGCCTGAGCGGAATCGTGTCCATGTAGGCCTTCTTCACGTCGTCGGGAAGGACATCGGTCATCTTCGACTGGATGAAGCCGGGAGCGACCGCGTTGCAGCGTATGTTGCGCGAGCCCAGTTCCTTCGCCGTCGTCTTGGTGAGCGCTATCACTCCGCCCTTCGAGGCCGTGTAGTTCGCCTGGCCCGCGTTGCCCATGATGCCGACGACCGACGCGATGTTGATGATCGAGCCGCCGAGCTGCGTGCCGTCTGCGGCCTTGTTCTTCATCATCGGGCGGCTCACCGCGCGCGTGAAGAGGAAAGTGCCCTTGAGGTTCACGTTGAGAACCGCGTCCCAGTCCTCGTCGGACATGCGCATGAGAAGCCCGTCCTTCGTGATGCCGGCGTTGTTGACCATGATGTCGACCTTGCCGAAGTCGGCGAGGACCTGCTTCACGCACGTATCGACCTCGGCCGACACCGCGACGTTCACGCCATAGCCCTTCGCCTTGACGCCAAGCGCCTCAAGCGCCTTCACTGTCTCGTCGCACCATTCGGCCTTGAGGTCGCATATCGCGACGTCTGCGCCGCGCTCGGCGAGCTTCTTTGCGATGGCCGCGCCGATTCCGCGTGCGGCGCCTGTGACGATTGCGACTTTGCCTTTGAGGTTGTTCATAGTAGGTATCAGTTAGTAGTTAGTGGTTAGACAAGCGCGGCGACGGTCGCGTCGAGCGACGCGAGGTCGGCGACATTCGCCGTCGCGAGCGCGGGATCGATCTTCTTCACAAGCCCGGAGAGCACCTTGCCGGGGCCGAACTCGACGAACGAGTCGCAGCCGAGCGATTTCGCGGCCTCGACATCTGCCGCCCAGTTCGTCGTGCCGGTCACCTGCTCGAGCATCGTTGCCTTGATCTCGCCCGGATCGGACGAATGTGGCTTGCCCGTGACATTGGACAGGACGGGGAACTTCGGCGCGGAGAACGCGATGCCGTCGAGGATCGGCGCAAGCTTCTCGCGCGCGGGCTGCATGAACTTCGAGTGGAAGCCGCCGGCCGTCGCAAGCGGAATCGCGCGCTTGATGCCAAGCTCCTTGGCGACCGTCGCCGCCTGGGCAATCGCGTCCTTGGAGCCGGACAGGACCTGCTGCGCGGCGGAATTGACGTTGGCAACAGTGCAGCCAGTCTTTTCGCAGAGCGCCTTAAGCTGGTCTGCCGACGCGCCGACGATGGCGATCATGCCGGACGGCGTCGCTTCGCACGCCTCCTGCATGAAGCGGCCGCGCGCCTCGAGGACCTTGAGCGTAGAGTCGAAGTCGAGGACTCCGGCGGCGCAGAGTGCGCCCCACTCGCCAAGCGAGAGGCCCGCCGCGCACGCGAATTCAGTCGGCCTGCGCTTCTGAAGCGCAAGATACGCCGCGTAGCTCGTAACGAAGATCGCCGGCTGGCAGACATTGGACTTCGTCAGCTCCTCGGCCGGGCCCTCGAAGCAGATTTTCTTGAGGTCGAAGCCGAGAACGGCGTTCGCCTTGTCGAACAAGGCCATCGCCTCGGCGTCAGCCTCGGCGAAATCCTTGCCCATCCCCGGAACCTGGGCTCCCTGGCCCGCAAACATGCAACAGTTCTTCATAGCAGGATATTATATCACATTTCCGGCGCTCTGGTCCGCTCAGGCGAGGACATTGATGTAGTCGAGGTTCATGTCCTCGGTACCTGTCATGAAGCAGCCCTTCTCCTTCGCGAAGAGGATGTGCGCGAGAACGTCGGCCGTGATCCGCTCGCCGGGCGCGACGATCGGGATGCCGGGCGGATAGCTCATCACGAACTCCCCCGCGACGAGGCCGGTCGATTCCTTCATCGCGACGCGCCGCTTCTTCGCGTAGAACGCCTCCTGCGGCGGCATGACGATCACGGGATCGATGTATTCGTGGTCAAAGAGGCCGATCGGGCTCTTCTCGCGCTGGCGCTTTATCTCCTCGAGGGCGGAAATAAGACGCTCGATGTCCATCATGCGATCGCCGCACGAGATAATCGCGAGCAGGTTGCCGATGTCGCCAAATTCGATCTGTATGCCGTAGTCGTCGCGCAGGTAGTCGTAGACCTCGATACCGGCAAGGCCTATGTCGCGCGTATGGACGGAAAGCTTGGTGCGGTCGAACGCGAAGACGGTATCGCCGTCGACGAGCTCGGGGCCGAACGCGTAGTAGCCGCCGAGGGCATTTATCTCCTCGCGAGCGTAGTCGGCGAAGTCCATCGTCTTCTGGTACATCGCGCGGCCCTTGAAAAAGAGGTTCTTGCGGGCGATGTCGAGCGACGAGAGAAGGAGATAGGAAGCGGAAGTCGACTGCGTGAGCGTGATGACCTGGCGCACGTAGTCGGGATTCACCGGTCTGCGCGTCAGGAGTATCGAGCTCTGGGTAAGCGAGCCGCCCGTCTTGTGTATGGACGCGGCGGCCATGTCGCACCCGGCAGCCATCGCGGATACGGGCAGCTCCTCGTGGAAGTAGAAATGCGTGCCGTGCGCTTCGTCGGCGAGGACGAGCATTCCCGCCTTGTGCGCGATCTCGACGATGCGCTTCAAATCAGAGCAGATGCCGTAGTAGGTCGGGTTGTTGACGAGAATCGCCTTGGCCGAAGGATGCGCGGCTATCGCCTTCTCGACGTCGGCGACACTCATGCCGAGCGGAATGCCGAGGCGTCGGTTTATGCCGGGGTTGACGTAGATCGGCACCGCGCCGCAGACGACGAGCGCGTTGATGGCGCTTCTGTGGACGTTGCGCGGCAGGATTATCTCGTCACCGACGGAGCAGGTCGACATTATCATCGCCTGCACCGCCGAAGTGGTGCCGTTCACCATGAAGAACGCGTCGTCCGCGCCGAACGCCTCGGCCGCAAGCTGCTGCGCCTCCTTGATGACGGAAACCGGATGCCCGAGGTTGTCGAGCGGTTTCATCGAGTTGACGTCCATGGCGAGCGCTCGCTCGCCAAGGTATTCAGTCAACTCGGGATTGCCGCGCCCGCTCTTGTGCGCGGGCACGTCGAAATGCGCAAGGCGGTTTATGCGCTGACGGTCGAGAGCGTCCGCCAGCGGCGTCTCGCGCTGGCGAACGCGCAGTTCGTCGACCTCCCCCCGGGGCGATGTCCGTGCCATCTACCTACTACTTGAAGTAGCGGTTGTAGAGACCCTGGAACGCCTTGCCATGGCGCGCCTCGTCCTTCGCCATCTCGTGGACGGTGTCGTGGATCGCGTCGTAGCCGAGCTCCTTCGCGCGCTTGGCGATCGCGAGCTTGCCTGCGGTCGCGCCGCACTCGGCCTCCATGCGGCGGCGGAGGTTCTCCTTGGTGGAGTCGGTCACGATGTCGATCGTCTTGCCGAGGAGTTCGGCGAACTTCGCGGCGTGCTCGGCCTCCTCGAACGCGATGCGCTTGTACGCCTCGGCGACCTCGGGATAGCCCTCGCGATCGGCCTGGCGCGACATGGCGAGATACATGCCGACTTCGCAGCACTCGCCGTTGAAATGGTCCTTGAGGCCCTGCGTCACCTCGGCGTCATCGACAATGCCGTCGCCAACATGGTGCTCGCAGACAAAGTCGAGCCCGCCGCCCTGCTTCAGGAACTTCGATCCCGGAACGCCGCACTGGGGGCACTTCTCCGGAGGATTCTCTCCCTCGTACACATACCCGCAAACGGGGCAAACCCACTTAGCCATGTCTATCTTTCCTTTCTTTCGTTTAGGTGAAACATTATTGCAGCAACTTTATCACACTCAGCATTGGTTGTCAACAGTAAACTGGGTGTGATCGCAATCTGTCACCAGTAGACATATTCGTAGGGGTCAAAGCGGGGGTTCGCCGACTCGTAGAGATCGACATCGTCAAGCCCGGGAACACGCGTGCGCACGACCTCGCCCGGCTGCGGCTCGTGGCTGATATTCAGCCAGAACGCCTTGACGGACTGGCCGCACCCGGCCTTCACGGTGATGTAGTTGTCTCCGGCCTTTACCGGAACGTGCTCGTAGACGACCGAGCCTTCGTCCTTGTGTCCGCCGTATACAGGCGCGAACGCCTTGCCGTTGACCCATATCTTGCCGCGCCAGTCGACGCCGAAGCGCACCGTTATCTCGCCCGCCGCCTGCCGCTTGAAGAAACCTACGCAGTAGCACGTGCAGAAGCTCTGCGCGGCAATGAGCGGATGAGCCGTCGCATAGTCGACGTATCCGTCCGCGCGCGACTTCACGACGGGACGCCAGTCGAGGAATCGAAGATCCGCGGGCGTCTCGTCGAGATACTTTAGCCCAAGCGGATGGAAGCGAGGGTTCGGCTGGACGTCGCCCTTTATCGCCATCTCCTCCGCAAACGCGCCAGAATCGCCACCCTTCGATTCGTCGACCGGGAAGATCGTGTCGACCATGTAGTGATCGTCGTCCTTTTCGCTCGGCCACGGCCCTAGCACATTGTACTGGGCTATCGGCTCGTACTGCTCCGACGGCTTCGTGTAGAGCGAACGCGCAAAGACTTTTCCGTCCGCGCCGACGCCCAGGTTGCCGAAGACGATCGCGAGGCGACGCATGTCGTTGTCCTCGCTCTGCGACGCGCTTCGCAGGTACAGGTCCTTCTCGCCCTTGGGGACAGACCCCCATCCGCCGCGGTCAAGCACGGCCGCCTTCCCGCCAACCGCGCGGTAGCGGTCGCACGCCTGGAACGGATCGACCGCGTCGAACACGATCCCCCCCCTCACCGCGAAAAGCCCGCCGCCGCACGCGGAAAACCCGTTAGCTGACTTGAGGCGAGTGACGTTCACGCCGTCGCGCCAGCGCATAAGCGACGGTCCGACGCCTGCGAAAAGGGAGGCGGGGAGCCCTTTGACATCGCGCACCCTGTACACTGTGCCAGTGGAGTCTGCAATCCCGGCCTCGGCCGCAAGCCGCGGATTTCCAAAGACGTACGAGCGACCCGACCCGACGCACTTCACGAGACTTGCGAAGTCAATGTCCGAGTCAGGCCCGGCGATGAGAAGCTCCGCATTTTCGAGCTTCCCGCCCTTGTACGGCGAACTCGCGACAGACATCGTCTTCGCCAGCCTCTCCGCAGCCCTTCCGGAAGTGTAGACTTTCGTCGGGGCAGAAGTCTCCCCGTGCAGGAACCGGTCGAGCGTCGCCGATGCGACGCGCCACGCTGCGGGACACTTTGCGACACGGTCTTCAAAGTCGAAGGCGCAGAATGTGACAGAGCCCTCTTCGATCTGCTCTTCGAGAAGCGCCGTGTAGGAAAGGTCGAATTCGCCGCGGACAAGCGGACGGAACCCGACCTTCTGCGGAATCAGGATCGGCGTCGCCGAAACAGCGTGCGTATGAGTCCAGCGCGGTCCGCGCCGCGTCTCGTGCTTCATCACGTTGCCGAACGCAGCATCCTCGACCGGCGCACCCGCCCAGTAGCCGAGATCCCGGTCGGCGACACGTTCGAGCGACACGTTGTACATCTGCCGCGCCATAGAGTCCTCGACCGTAAAGCCGAGCGACTGCCATACGTCCGCCGTCTGCTGCATGACGAGTATTTTGAGCCCTTCTTCGACGCGCGGTGCAAGCTTCTCGAGTCCCTGCGCAGACGAAAGCGCGCGCCAGCCGACGACAAGCCGCTCCGTATTCTTCGGCACGCCTTCAAGCGAATCCACGGGAACATACTTGACGCCGAGATCGTCAAGGATCGACGCCGTTTTCCCGTTTGGATCGAACAGCGCGACCGGCGCGCCCTTCCATACGCGAGGGGCGCGCTTCGGATAGACCTCGAACTCGACGGAGTCGGACTTCATCGTCGCGTTCGCCGGATTGTCTCCGCCCTTCGCAATCGAGAACTCCGCCGCGAGACGGTAGCGCTTTTCGGCGTTCTCCGGCTTAGTCTTGAAAACAACCGGAACGGACTTCACTTCGCCCTGCTTCAAAGACACCTTCTCCGTTCCCGACGCAGCCGTTCCGCCGCCTATCTCCTCGACGCGCCATTTCGCCGTCACGTCATTTCCGCCCTGCCCGTCCCAGACGAACACGAGGCACTTCCTGACTTCGTCGCCAGGCCGGTAGGCGTGCGTCTTGTCCGTCGGCTCCGGATCGCCGCCGATGTACGCGATGAAATCGCCGTTGGCGACACACTGGCGGTCGCGGACCGTATTCGCCTTGTCCCACGGCCATGACTGCAGATACATGAGCCCGCCATTCTGCCCGCACGTGCGCCACGCGCGGTTGACCCTCTTGACGAGCATCCGCGAGAACTCCTCCGCAAGAGGATGAAACTGATAGAGATCCTTCCTGTCCTTCCTGTCCTTTCCGATCCAGCCGCCGTGCGTGTTGTTGAAGCAGCTCTTAGCGAACGCGCGCGAATTGGAGAGCATCCCCTCGTCCTCCAGCTCGTATGCGCGCTCTCCGTAGTAGACTGCAAGCCATTCGGTCATCTCGGGAACGCGGCTATGGAACCAGCACGCGTAGTACGGAGCGCCGAACTCCGCCGCGTACCAGGGGAGAATCCCGTTCGTCGCCCACTGCGAAAGCCATTCCTCGCGCTCCTGGAGCGGGGTGAAGTTGAAGTAGAGGTTCGAGGACGAAATGTCGGCCTCTGTCCCATCGGCATGGGAGAAGTACAGGCAGTTGGGGTTCATCTCGCGGGCAATCGCGGCGGCGAACTCGATATTGTCCACGACTCCGCCCTCTTCGCGCACCTGCCCGAGGATCTCGGGGCGCATATTGCGCTCGGGGCATATCTGGTTGACGCCGGTAGACGCGGCCACAATGCACGGATAGTTGCGCCACGTTCGCATCCACGCCTTTAGCGAACGCTTGAACTGCTCCGTGCACTTCGGATCGCGGCGTATCGCGTCGTGGACGTAGTAGATCGACGGCATGCCGGTGAAAACGGCAATTCCCGCGGAAGACTTCTTCGCGAGATCCTTCTCGTCTTCAGACCAGTAGGCCCAGTGCCGGTGTGTTTCGTAGGAGAGATTGTATCCGTAGAGATGCACGTCCGCCGCATTCGCCGGAAGCCCCTGGTTCCAAAAGCCGCGAAAGCGCTGTACGTGGCCGTTGAGCATGATCTCCTTACCCTCGCGCCACACCTCGCGGAAGCCGATCATCGAGCGAGGCCGACGCGAATCGCATTCCTTCCCGCCTGCCGAGAGCTTCACGCGGCAGTCGTACGTCTTCGCACCGGCGACAGGCTCCCACGCAACGATGTCGTCCGTCCACGGCAACTCGATCTTAACGACGTTCGAGCCCTTTTCAAGGCGCGCGGCCTTCTTCGCGCGCTTGAGAACGGGCATACCCTGCGCATCAGACAGCTCGACTTCCACGACTGCGTCTTCGCGCGCGAGCGACTCGATCTCGACATCGACAAAAAGCTTCTTCTCGCGCCACGACGGACGCGCGAAGAAATCGTCGATCCACGCGGCGGTGCGCGGCACAAGCGCCGCGGCTGAAAGCCGGTGCTTCCCGTCGCGCCTCGCGCCAGACGGTTCGTCGCCGCGTCCGTAGTACGCATCGGCCTTGCGCTCGACTGTCGTGATCTCGTTCTCCGCGCCGAACTTGAGGAACGGCGCGATCTCCACCGAGCCGTCCGGCGCGTACGCGGTGCCGGCCTTCTTTCCGTTTACCATGACGTCGACCTCGCAGAAGCCGAGTTTCTGCTCGTAGCGGACGCTCTTCCCCTTCCATTCAGCTGGAATGGCTGTTTTGCCTTCTTTGAACGCCGCGGCGGCCGAAAGCGCGGCAAATGCAGCGGCCAGGACAAGATGAATTTTCATGCCCCAATTCTACCAAAACCCGCCGTCAAATTAAACCCCCCTGCGGGGGGGGTATCCTAAAAGCCGGGGGCGAGGAGGATGCCGGCATGCCGTGCAGTGACGAAGCCGCGCGGCATGTTGTCCACGCAGCAGTGGTGACGCTTCATATCGACCTGGAGCGGCGCGGGCATGTCCGTCCCGTCCGCCTTAACCAGCTGCACGCACCACCTGCCGCCGTCGCGGATTCCAGGCAGGAACGCACCGCGGAAGGCCTTTTCGATGAGCGCAGGCGCCTTTTCATCCCCTGTTGCGCGGCGCAGTGCGGCGTTCAGGCGCATCCAGTAGACGACATCGCACAGCTCCGTGCCGTTGTTGTATTCGTTCTGGCGACCGGTGAACTTGTCGCCGTCTCCTACGGAGCCGAGCCGGTTCGTCTCGTGGCGAACGAGCAGGTCCCTGACGCGCGTGACCGCGTCTAAAAGCCTCGCGCCCTCCGCGCCGCCGACTGTTTCGGCGTATTCGACGATCCCCTCGAAGCAGCTCATCATCTCGTATGACTTCGCCCACTGCTCCGGCTTCGGGTACCAGTCGTGCACGGGACGTCCGCTGAACGCATTGCCCACAAGATTCGGAATCGCGCCATCGGCACGATCCCAGTCGGCGACGATCGAACGCGCGAAGTCGAGGTATTCCCGTCGCCCGGTCGCGCGATACAGCCGGACATAGACAATCAGTATGCTGCAGCTCGGCATCCCAGCGAACGCGCCCGTCTCGCGGAGGGCAAGGCCGCTTTTCGAGAGCTGGGCGATCATCTGGTCGGCCATGCCGGCCACCACCTCGACAAGCTCCGGCTGGCCGCAGACGCGGGCGATCTCAAGAAGCGCCCACATCGTGTACTTGCGTCCCCAGATGTTCCATGCGAAGTCGTGGCGCGGGTCCTTTGGACCTCCGAGGAAGCTGCGGTCGGCATATGAGCAGATGTAGCCGTCGCTCTGGCGGAACTCCCGGACGAACCGAATGGCGTTCTCGGCGAGCCATTGTTTAAGCTCATCGTCGTTCCTTGACTCCGCGACTTCTGCGCCGGCGAGCATGTACTTGCCCCAGAACTCGCCCTGCCAGGCACCCATCTCGGGGGAAATCCAGCCATCCAAGTACGGAATCTTCTTTCCGTCCGGCCCGTCGTGCCACACGACGTTCTCCGCTTTGCGGTCCTTGTCGTCGTCGAAATGCGTGCGGAAGGCCCGCTCGGCATCGGCGAGGATTTCGTCGCGAACGTCTTTACCGTAGCGCGCATCGACGACTGCGCCGAAAAGCCCATCCTCACGTCCGCCCTTCGAAGCGGAGATTTTAGACTGAGTGTTTTTCGTCAGCGCTATTCGCTCCGTTTCTTCAAGCAAGACTTCTATCGTCCGCCCCGCAGCCCACGGATTCGCGATGCGTACATTCGCCGCGTTTCGCCCTGCCTGCAAAACAACCTCCTGGACCTCGCCGTCAATGCGCCGCGCCGACACCATCACGCCGCCTGGTGCAAGCACCCCCTCGAACGAGCAGTCCCGCCATGACGACGGCGCTCCCTTGAAAAGCTGCAACACGCCCTGCTTGTCGTGGACGAGCATCTCGACAACCGCTTCCACAGCCGCACCCGACGCCTCCAACTGCATAATTTCGGTATTTGAATCATCGTCAACAAGCCTGTCGGACGGCGGAGGCGTCATGATACCACTCCAGAGCCCCATCTGGGATATCCCTGTGAACGCGGGATTGTGCAGGGTGTTATGCCCTTCGTTGCAAAATGCCCTGTCCCATATCTCAAGCAGGAGCTCGGCGGCATCGCCGTTGCCGACTCGCGACTGAAGTATCGACGCCCACGGCACGCACCATCCGCTCCACATGCCCATACCCCTCTTCTGCCAGGTGTCGTAGCTGCGCGCAACCACATCGCGCCATTCGGCGGACTCGCAGTCGATGGTGTCGAACGGGAACACTGCGGCGAGGTGGGAATGATGCCTGTGAGACTCTTCTATGACAAGGCCTTCCCATATCTCGATTTCACGCCTCCACCCCTCCCCACGCGTCGTCGCTTCCGGCAACTTCTCAAGAACCTCGCGCCATCGCGGACTCACTTCGCGCCCGAGCGCTTTCGCCGCCTCGACGAGATCTCCAGCAAGCCTGTGCGCAGCAGCGAGCTGGAAGGAAGGATTGCGCCCACATGCGTCGATATCCGCCCCGCGGTATTCGGGCGAGGGGGCGATCGGGATGGAAAGCGCACCGTCCTTTTCGCGCGCAAGCATCTTCCAGAGCACGTTGAACGCACCATCCATGAATGGGATTCCGTCCTTTTCGAGAAACTCACGGTCGCCGCTGTAGCGATAGTACTGCCACATCATATCCGCAACCCACATCGTTGCGCCGTGGTCCATCATGCCCGTCCACCACTCCGTCGAAAGCGCCACGCCGCGGTCGGTGACGGCATGAGGCAGCATCACGCCGTCATTTATCCCCACAAACGCCTTCGCGTTCGCGCGTAGCCGCGGCATCCATTCTCGTATCATGTCAAAAAGCGGACGGAGGTGATCCAGATGGTTGCAGCGATACGCAGGCCAGTAGCACTCCTGGACATTGATGTTGAAGTGGTAGTCTCCGCACCAGGGCGGAGGCTGGCAGTCCTCGTACCACGGGCCCTGCAACGGAGCCGCGACGGACTCCTTCTCCGAAGATGTCGCGGAACCGAACTTGAAGAGGCCATATTCGTAGGCGCGCATGAGAGTTGCATTGGGGATATTGACCTTCGGAGACCTCTCCCAGAACCGGCTCCATCTCTTCCCGGTGCGCTCCAGAACTGCCCGCGCGCCCATAGAAGCAACAGACGAGGCGACATTGCGAGCCTTTTTTAGCGTCTCGGCGCAGGACGCAAAAAGCACGCCGTCCTTCCGCACGAACGCGAGTGCCGCGCCGCTGTCGTGCGGGAGAGTCTGTTCAAATCCGTCGGCTGCGACAGTCGGCGGCTCCGCCCCTCTCTTCTCGAACTCCTCGCGGCAGCGCTTCGCATGCCAGGCAGGAACCGCCTTTACAGTGCTTTCGCCAAAGGCGGCGAGATCCACGACGAGCGTACCGGTGTCCCAGTCCATGCCGACATCGAAGGCGCGTCCGTTCGAAAGCGCGACGCAGATGACGGCACGCTTGACATCAAGCCTCGCCGACTTGAGCGACACGCCCTCGGGCAAACGGATTTCCAGCCGCCCGAACGGCATGACGGACGGCCATTCGCCGCCCTTCGGGAACATCTCGCCAAGCATCTTCTCGTCACGGCGCGTCAGCGCGTCTACAATGCGCTCGTACCGCTGGCTCTCGTTCCATTCCGCGCCTCCGTCGTGACACCAGAAACGCGGTCTCCCAATCGAAAGCATCAGCGTCTCGCCCTCGCCCCACAGCATAAGTCCCGTGGAAGTATTTCCAAGCACTGGCCCCGCGTGTGGACGGCTGATCGGGAAGTGCCAGACGGGATATGACTCGCGCAAGTTCGCCGGACGCGTCTCGTTGCACACTTTCGTCTCGCATGCTGCCGGCTTCGCATGCGACGCATCATGGCTCGCCTGATGCAAGGCCCCCGTGATGACGGCGAAGGAATGGGCGGGCAGCATCTTCGGAACAGGAACTGTTTCGTCAGTCCTTTCCGCGTCAGCTATCCGACACGCACATTCCGCCGGAAGCCCTTTGAATTCCACTTCCACGTCGCGACCAGAAGGATTCGCGACCATCAGCGCGAAGCGTCCGTTCCCCGCCGCTGCCGTTGCATAGACGGCGGGATCGGACGACGTGCAGCGCACGGCCGAACCGATTTTCCTCAGCTCGTTGAAAGCGGTGAAGGCGTAGTACGCCTTGTGCGGCTTCTGCGCGAGGGGATTGAAGAGCGGCGAATATTGGCCGTGGCTGCACCGCGCGTCGTAGATGCAGGCAATGTCGCAAGGGCCGTTTTGGAGGGCAATCAATTCCGCGGCGACGTCCGCCGCCTGCTTTGCCGTGCCAAGGACACCGAGCCATGGACTGGGCAGCCATTCGTTGAAGATGCGCTCGCACTTGTCCGGTCCGAAGCCGTATCGACTCAGCAGTTCGTCGGCAAAGCGCACCTGGCGCATGGCCTCATTGGGAGAGGAGTACGAATGGAAAGAAAAGAAGTCGAGCGGCCAGCCGTTGTCTCGCGTCGCGACAAGAAACTTATTTGCGCAATCGAGAAAATACTGCATGCGTGGAGATGAGTTCGCCGCCGCGACACGTTCCGACCCGACACCCGCATAGAATCCGCACGAACCGTACCCACCGATCTTAAGGTGCGGGAACTTCGCCTTGAGGTGCGGCGCGACGATGCCGTAGAAGCGCATGTACTCTTCAAATGTGCCGCGCCACATCGTGTTCTTCTCCGGCTCGGGCTGGTTCTCCGGCTCGTTCCATATCTCCCAGTAGGAAATCTTGTAGCGAAAGCCGTCCGCCCAGCCCTCCGTGTAGTGTCGGATCACATGCTCGGCGACGCGCGCCCACTTCGCATAGTCTTTAGGAGGCAAACTGTTGACTGGAGGATAGCCCTTTTCGACAAAGTTCTCGATCGTTACGCCGAGACGGAAAAACGGCTCGACTCCATTCTCGACAAGTGCCTTGATAAGAGAGTCGGTGTAGACGAAGCGGTAGCTCCCTGGATCGTTTTCGTCTGCATCGAAGTCGGGGAAGAGGTTGGGGATATCGACATAGAGTCCGCCGCCGAGCCATCCCCCGACGTCGTGGAGACGGGAATACGGTATGCCGGCTTCCTTGAGGTAGTGCATCATCGACCAGTCGGCAAGCTGCCCTATCATCGGCGGCTGGCCGACGCCGTTCACCGGCTTGACTGGTCCAATGGATTTGCCGACATCAGTCTCAACGACCACCTGACCTGCAGACGCCGACAGCATCGCCATGCAGAAGAACCATCCGAAACATGCCGGTAAAGACAGCTTCACGCCTATGCCTCCACGATTTTGAAACCTATCGAACGAAGATTGAAAGTCCCGGCTTTAGGCCCACAATCTTGACCGCAACGCCGGCGACGGCCTTGTTATAGCCAACCGCGACTTCGGTCCAGTCGCTCTCCACCTTGTCGTTCACGTCCTCGTATTCCCAAGAGTACTCCATGGTCACAAGGAACTTCGACTTTTCGTTCGGCAGTGTCGTGAGCGGGAGATTCGCGAGCTGACAGACCGGCTGGGAACTTTTCGAATCCTTCACATAGACGAGCGGCTGAATCAGAGTTCCAGGCACCTTGATTGCAGGGCTTTCGGGCAGGACATTGATCGAGCCGCCGACGACGCTCGACGGGAAATTGAAGCCGGTCGCCGGGTTGTCCATGCGGTTCACGGGCGGATAGGCGTAGCCGCCCTTCGGGACGAGGAAATCCAAAGTAAGCGGCTGCCCGGCCGAAGCAGCTATCTGCCGCCCGCCAAAGCGCGGGGCGCGGCCGCGGAATTCAACGCGGAGCGGCCCATTGAGCGCAATGTTTTGCAAGGAATTCGTGCTGAGCCATTCCGAATTGTCGAGAATCAAGTCGCCGGAGATGCCGCGGTAGCCGTTGGATGTTGTGGCACAGAAATGAAATGATGAATTCCGCAGTTCCGTCGTCGCAATGCCACCGAGTTCAAAACCCTTGCAGTTGCCAGACAGCACGACATTGTCGAAGAGAATTGACCCACCCGCGCTAAAGAAATAGGCAAATTTCTCGTTCGGCGCAATCGTGGAATTCCTGAAGGAAATTTTCATGTTCGGGTGTTCGTTCGTCGTCGCAAGGCTCGCCGCGCCGAATGACGGCGCATACGCTCCAAAAGCCAGCGTCGAGTTGAAGAAATCGACAAGCGTCCCCGGCCCGCCAACGCTGACACAATTCGAACACCTTATCGTCGAGTTCGTGACCGCGAACACATATCCCGCGACATCGCTACCGGCAGTTGAAGAGTTCAAATGCTGGGTCGTAATGTCCGAGTCGATTATCGTCATTGTCCCGCCGTGCTGTCCCGGCAAGTGCATGTAATATGAGTTGCTGGTTGCAGTGCCCACGCAGTTGCTGACGAGAACACTGCATCCGGCACATTCGTTTTCAACGGTGCTCAGGCTTCCACTGTACAGTTCCAAATTCAAGAGCTCAAACCGCATCGGATGGCCCGTTGCAGTCCAGACCGGAACAAGGTTGTTGCCATGAGGGAACCTTGGCCGCCCGCTTTCATCCGCCTCGCCGAGGAATGTCAATGTGCCGCTGTCGCTGCTGTCGAATATTTCGAGGACAGCACACTGCGGCAGATTGCTCGCAAGTTTCGGGATGTGGATTGTCACATGGTGGTCGGCCGCGACGCTTGTGTCGATATGGACATTGAAGGAGTTGCTGCGCGGATAGCCAGTGGTAACTGGCGTGTATGAATCGGGCGTTGACGACCAGTTGACGGCATTCGTCCACAGGCCGTCGCCTGCGGTGCCGAACCAGTAGTAGTCGTAGGCCGCATTCGCGGCGAAGACCGCAAAAACAAGCGCGACAACTGAGAGTCGTTTCATGTATGGCCTCCTGTTGCCTTAAGAATTGTCCGCTTTGACATCGACCGTTTCCGACCAGATTGTCCTGCCCTTCTTCCCGAAGCTCTCGACCGGCGTCACACCGAAGCGGTAATGACCTTTGAGCTTCAGATCGGAAAGCGCGAGGCGGAATCTGCACGAGGGAATCTTGCTCTCAAGCGGAAGAAAGAAGTCAGGCGCGATAAACCGCCGCTGGACCTGCACGAGATCAACGTCGTCCTCGACGAGCGTCGCGGTGACCTCGTAGTCGAAGACCCGGCATCCGCCGCGCTCCTCCGCACGCGGGAAGTCGAGCTGCACGGCGCGGCCGATGTCCTTGTTCTCGTCATCTACAAACGAAACCGCCACCTTCGCATCCGACGCGAACTCCGGCGCGACCTTGCGCTTCGCCTGCTCGCCATAGGCGAAGGACCCGGCGCCCGTCCCGGCAGGAAGCGGAACAACCCAGTCGTCGCCGAGGGAATGGCCGGTGACGAATTCGCGCCGCTCGATCACCATGCGGTCGTCATAGACCGACACGAGCATCCCCTGCCGCCCCTGCATGAGATTCACGCCGTACGACGCATCCTTGTTCGCCTCTTCAAACCGGCCGATGTAGACGCGCGGATGCGCCTTGGGCCTGCCCTTCTCGCCCTGATATCCCGACGTGTTGACGACGTTCAAATTGTCCCTCAGCGAATAGTCGAGGCTCGAATACTTCATCGACGCCGTGTTGATCGAAGTGAACGCCCCCTGCCAGACGCTCCTGTCGTCGGTGAGCGTGTAGTGGCTGTGGCCCGAGAACGCGACGGCGTTTGGAAAGCGCGACAGCGCCTTCGTGGACGAACCATTGTCGTGGCCCCACGCCCACGAGCCGTAGCAAGTGTCCTTCGGGTGGGCATGCTGCGTGTAGAAAAACGGCTTTGACGGATCGAGTTCCTTTTCATGCGCCTTGAGAAAGGCGTCCAGCCCGTCGAAGTTGTCCTTCTTCGTCCAGTGTCCGCCGATGAACGAATAGCCCTTGACGTTCTTGATCCAGAACTCGGAGTACGGCTCGTGGAAAAGCTCCTCCCAGACCCGCGCCTGGCTTGCGTCGTCATAGCCGATGCCGTCGCGCTTGGCGAGTTCGGGATCGTCCTTGGTGCCCCAGCTGAACCCCCAGATATCGTGGTTGCCGTAGATGAAGAGCTTCTCGACCTTCTTGCCGTCGAGTCCTTTGTCGTCCGGGAAGACCGCGTACCAAGCGTCCGCGAAGATCTTTAGCTGGCTGATGCGCCCCTGGTCGGCGATATCGCCTGCAACCATAACTCCGTCGACTCTGCGTTCGCGGAAGAACCTCAGCGCATTGAGGAGGTGCTCTTCGTCTCCCGGCTTCTGGATGTGCACGTCGCTCATTACGCCGAAGCTGACATTCGCGCCGCCGCCGAAAAAACCAGTCGGGGCACGAAACGCGCACCCGCCGTTCAGGAGCGCGAACGCCCCGCCCGCGCCAATAAACGCCCTTCTCGAGAATTTTCCGTTGTTCATGTCACTCCTTGACTATTGATTTAAATTCCAGCAGCCATCCGCGAAGTCGAGCATCCAGACCCAGTCGTAGCCGGAGATGCCGTGCTCGCCGCCACGCCGCACGTAGCCGAGCGAAGTGCCGATCAGCGATGTGTCGAACTCAGCCGGGAAATCTCCCGCAGGCAGGCCCTTCTTGCCGAGAAACTCCCACGCGGGAGACGCCGCCTTTGCCGCGAGGTACTCGCCCTTGGTGTCGAACCACCCTTCGTCGAAGCCCTGCACGAGAAGCGCGCGCGGCGCAACTGCCGCAAGCAGCAGATGCTGGTCGAACTTCATCGCCTGCTCGTTGTCGATGTACTTCGCGTATGCCCTGCAGTACCAATGGGGGAACATCCTCATCTCGGTCGAGACGTTCTCGCCAAAATTCCGCTTTGCGAGCGGGCAACCGCCGCCGCCCGTCTGGTTGGCGACGCAGACCGCAAAGCGCTCGTCGCGAGCGGCGGCGAGAAGAGCCGTCTTGGCGAGGCGCGACGAACCCGTCGCGACAGATCTCTTCGCGTCGATCTCCGGGATGGAAAAGGCGAGATCGAGTCCGCGCGAAAGCGCCCACGCCCATGCGCCGAGCGCGGTCGTGTTGTCGTCGCGGCTTTCGTCGCGCTTCGGCCACAGTGCAAACACACCAGTGTAGGCGAGGGACTCCCTGTCGCCGCGGAGAACCTCAACGTCAGGCGACACCTGTCCGTAGCATGCGGTCAGGAACGCATAACCGCGCGCGACGATGAAGTCTACCGGGACGATCGAGCGCGCCTGCGAATCTCGGTGGTAGCCGCGGTCAGCCTCCCGAGCGCCAAGGGATTCGCCGACTGGGCGGAGCCACGCGCCCTCGGGAAGCGCCACCTCGGAATCGTTGAGTATGGAATGGTTGCCGCGGTAGTTCAGCATAAGGACGACAGGCACGGGCTTGAAGTTCTCGCAGACGACACGTCCATCCCTGACGCTCGGCTTTATGGAGCCGATGCGATTGGGAAGGACGAGAAGCCAGTCGATGAACGGACCCGACTTGTCTCTGCGGAACCACATGCGGTATTGGCGGCGGATGCCAAGTCCCGCAAGAGTGGGGCCCTCCTCGCGAAGTTCGGTGACGACCGCTTCTGGCGGCGGAGGCTCCTTGCCGTACATCTCCTTCGCGAATATGCCGAGTATCTCGGCGCGGCGTGCCGGCCATTCCGATGCATTCCCGAGCTTCCGCCCGTCGGCGAACGCAAGCGGGTCTTCAAGGGTATACGGCGCGACCTTGGCCTCGTCGTAGTTCGGGTCTCTCGCCTGGGCGGAGCCAATAGCCGCAAGTGCCGCAGCTACAGCAGTCATTATTTTATTCAGAGCATATTTCCTCATAGTTGAATTGCGTTAACCATGCCCCCATAGTTCCAAACGCAGAAACTACCTCACGACAAACACAAATGGGTTTCGCCTTACGGTTAGCCTGCCGCTGCCGGAGAAGAGGTCATCGCGCACGAATTCCGCCCCCGACTCAGACGATCCGTAGACGCCGCTCTTAAGTGTCTTCCAGTCCTGGGAGTCGAATACGTCACGAACAGAGATAGAGAAGCACGTTTGGTCGGAGGAGAGCTCCACCTTGCCGTATTCACCCCCCGAACCGTCGAGCATAAGAGCACACTTATTCAAAGTATTCGCAGCAGGCAGCGAAAGACTTGCGCCGGCGCAGACGCGGATTGACAGCCCCTTGGCAAGTCTGCACCCGTTCGCCTGTGTGCCAAGCGTGAGCGTACCGGCATTCACGACAAGCTCGCCTGCGATGCCCATCTGGTCGCCGCCGAGGATCAGATTGCCGTTCCAGGCGCTTACAAATCCGCCAGGCGCGGTTACGGACGCCCATATCTCGTTGGGAGTGTTCTGCTTGGTCCCCTTTGCGAATACATAGGCGGGATGGCTGGCATCGCCCAGCACTAGTGCGCCGTTGTCGGAGCGGCCTTCCGCGCCAATGGCGGTGGCGTAGCCGGCGAGGATCAAGCCGCCTGATTTGATTCTGAGAGTCCTGTCAGCTCCAAGGTGCTTGTTCTTGATAGAGTTGTTGAGGTATAGCGAATTCACCGTGATGTCCGTCACGGAGCCGTTGTTGAGGTTGCCGTCGTAAACATAGGCATTAGAATCTTCGCTCGCGACGCCGTCGATTTCGGTGTCGTTCCTATATGTGCGCCTGATGCGCCCGTTCGCATCAAAAGCACCGAAGTTGATGTTGTCGAAGTTGTCATCGCGCGACACGACGAGCCAGGGGACGATTGGATAGACGTCGCCCGCCAGTAAATCTCCCGCCGCGCCCGTCAAGTAGCCGTTCAGGTCCTTCACGACGAACATGCTGTTCGTGACGGATGTGTTCTGATCAGCTATGCACGATCCGTCATAGATGCTGAGCGTCCCCCTGTCGGAATGTTCAATCCTCCCAGCCGTGACGACATTGATGGGGTATCCGCTCTCATTGCCCTTCCCGTTCTCGGCACAGATGTAGTTCCAGCCGGCGCCCACGGAGACGACGTCGAACTTCTTTTCATCGGCGACGCCGACGCCCCAAGTGTTGTTATCGACCTTGCAGGCGCGATATACGCCGCCATGCATGTAGAGGCCCCCGCCCGGCCCGTTGTTCGCGAGATCTGGGGTTATCGAGGCGTCTCCTCCCGAGGCGAGTTTTCCGAACGACTGATCGCCGTATGTTGGCGAACCGCTAGCTGCAGACGACGAATAGCCATAGACGTGCGCCGTGACATTTGTGGCGCCGACGGCGCGCATCAGAACGCCAGCCGCCGGCGAATGTATTTTCGAGATGGTCTGGCGCGTAACTTCGCGGATTGTCCCGCTGAAGCCGGAGAAGTCGCCGTTGAAGGCGATGCCGCCCTGTCCCTTCTTGATTATCTCGCCAGTCCCCCGCCACACTCCGCGGAACATGGCGCTGCAGGTGGACGTGTTGATGTACTGGTCCGGTAGTCCCGTGACCGTAAGCTTGACATTCTGGAGCGTGTTCGTCACGGGCGGCGTGGTGGACGCGATTATGAAGAAGCCTCTCTGGCTGTTCGCGGCCGTCTCGGATGAGCAGCAGTCAATCTCGGCATCGCTGGCCCAGGCGACATTGGCGATATGGGGCAAGTTGCTTAACGTTCTGCCGAAGCAGAGCGTCACGTTGTTGTCGGAACGCGACGAGTTGCAGCAAACGCGTATCTGCACGGGCTTGCCGTCGGAACGGGCGAAGGTGATGGTCTTCGCCTCCCCAGACGTTTGGGGGATAATAAAGGCGTTTACGCTTGAATTGTCCCTGAGAAGCCCCAGATAGAGCCCGCCGAGGGAAATGTCCGTTTCCGTACGAAGGTATGTTTCGTTGCTATATTGGTTGCGGAACGGAATAATCGCGATGTCGTCGGCGTTGGTCGGGCAGTCTGTGTTGACGTCGGCGCCGACCTTGTCCCAGCACTCCGGCCGCGACCAGTTGCGAGCGGAGCCATAGTATTCCTCTCTGAAGATGTAGACGCCGCCGTTCCCGATAGGAGTGGGCAGGACGATGACGCCCATGACGTTCGTCGTATAGCTGGCGTCCACGCAGCGAACACCGACAATGCCGGGTTCTAGCGCCTTGACGATGTTGCCGCTAACGCTCGCGAAGCGCGGGTTCAGAACATCGTAGGAGACGGGGCCGCGAACGGCGGGCATGACTATCGAGTCGCCGGGACGGACGCGCAAGGCGCCCACGGCGGATTCATAGTCGGCCGCAGATGAGACAGCAAAGCCCGAAGAACCGGCCGCGACTGGCACGGAGAATATCTGCGAATAGAGCGCGCCGTCAAGCGTGGTCTCCACGACAATCCTCGCCTCGGAACCATCGGCGCGCGCGGCAACACCGCGCCACACGACTTCATCGGACGGATCGTCGAACTCGACGGAACCGACCTCAACACCACCGTAGCTCAGGGTCGCCGTGCAAACCGCGCCGCCGTAAACGGCAGAGACGTCGAGCGCGAAATCGAATGTCCCGTCGCCTGCGGTCCATCCAGGACCGGACGCGACAAATGGCGCGACTGGCGTGACGACATCCGGCAGAGCGACGTATGTGGTTACACCGAGTCCGTTGCGGACGACAAAGCGCGCATGGTAGGTCTTGTCAGCCGCGAGGCCGGACACCGTATGCGCCACGTATGCAGAGAGCGGCGCGTCGTCTGGCGCGGACGACGCGTCCACTGACGCGAAGGAGTCATCCTCCGAGAGTTCGAGCCACGCGGTCGCGTCCGTCGCGTAAGTGCCGAAGGCGGTAACGCGAACCTGCGCCGAATAGGAATTGAAGCCGTATGCAGTGGCGGAGGCGTTGGCGACTGGCGTGCCGGGGGTGTGGGTCGCGAACTGCACCGGGGCGGATGTAAGCACAGTGCCGAGGCTGTTTGTCGCCGTCGCACGGGCCCAGTATTGGGACGAAACTGCAAGGCCTGTCGCGGAAATGTAAATGGTTCCTAGTTCCGTCATCTCGCTGGCCGCAGCGTACGGTAGAACACCTGTGGCGAAATCAGAGGACGCGCACACCTCGAGGACGGGGAGCACGGACGAGGCGCCAGCGCCGAAGCCCGTGAAGGTGACGGAGAAGGTCGCATTCGTGGCCTCGACGGAATCAAGCTCGATTGAGCAGTAGCTCGTTGTCGTAAATGGAATGGTCGCGACTTCCGATTCGACTGGTGTCGCCATGTTGTTCACGGCCTTGAAGAGGTTCGTATAGGCCGTTTCCGACGAAAGCCCGGTAACCGAGTAGGAGAATGCGTCGCCAGCCGCAAGGCAAGAGGCGATGGTTGTCCAGCCCTGCGGTTCGGCGCCATCGACTGGCCACGTCTTTGCGAGAATGTCAACTGTGGTCGCGCCAGCGCCGGGCGAACCAACATTGCCGGTATATCTCGCGGAGGTCTGGTCGATATCGACGACTTCGAACGTGGCGATAGGCGCCGCAGATTCTGCGAATGACTCCACCGCGCCGTATGAGAGAAACGCATCGGCGGCTTCCTGCGCGTAGGAGGCGGCGATCCATTCGGCGGAGAGCGCGCCCGCGCGGAGGCGGATTTCGTCCATGTCGCCCTTCACGCCGCGCCCAGAGTAGAGGGACGACGACAGTGGCGCCGGCGAGCCGCCAAGTCCGAGCTTGGTCGCGGGGCCTGCGACGGGCGAGTTCTTGAGAGTGGCAGTTCTGGAGAGAGCGCCGTTGACGTAGAACCGAAGTGTCGTGTCATTCCACACTGCGTCCACCTTCACCCAGGCTCCGTTCGAGAAGCCGCCCGTTCCAGAAATCTGCGTGCACTGCTGGTCATCTTCCTTGCCGCCGTAAAGACGGAACTTGCCAAACCCATCCATCGACTGGATGGCCCAGCCGGTTCCCTTGTCGGCCGCACGGCGGGAGATGAGATACCAGAACTGCGGGGCAGAGCGCTGCGGGCGAATCCAGAACGAGGCGGAGAACTCGGGAATGATTGAATCGACAAGGGATAGTTTTGCCGCGTCTTCCGTCATATCGACCGTCACGCCCGAATCGTATGGCGCGACGGGCTTGCTGTTCGCGGAAATGGTCTCGTTGTCCGTGATGTAGCGGGCGCGGCCTACGATGCCGTCGGCCTTGGAAAGCGACGACGCCACGCTCGTTCCGTAGAGGTCGTTGGTGGTCGAGTCGTAGACGGTCGTGACGCCGTCCGCAGCCTCGTTCATGTGCCAGACGCCGACATAATCGGAGAAGGCATTGCCTGGACACACCGACTTGCCGTCGTTGCCGGAGCGGTAGAACATCGCGATCTTCGTCCCGTTCGTCAGCACCGGCACTGTCACCCACGCGAGAGAAGTCCCGTTGGTGTTCCATGTGTCGAGGTCGTATGCAAGGCCACGGCCCTGCGCGTCGATGAACGCCAGGTCGCGCCCGGTGGCGGAGGCGAACATGTCGCGGTAGCTAAAGCCGGAGAAGTTCTCGGAGGAGATGCGGACGAGCACTGGGAAGTTCGTAAGCCGCACGCCATCGGCCAAGTTGTTCACGACAATGGCGGCACCTCTGAAGAATCCGTTCAGGGAGATGCCGTCAAGGTACACGCCGCTGCGCTCGACAAAGCGGCGTCTGTCAACTGCGCTGTTGGCGGCGATTTCCAGGGCCGTCAGCTGGCGGCTGTAAACACGTATGCAATAGATGGCGCCCTTGAAGGCGTTGTTTTGCTTGCTGGCGCGGGTCCCGATGGTGGTCTTGCCATCGGCTGCGCCCCAGGAATCGCTGCCCGTCGTTCCCAGGACATCGCCCCAGACCCATGCGCCGACGGGCCTTGCCGACGAGTAGCGGATGGTCACGCTGTTGGTGGACAATCCCGCCGCGTACGAGAACATTGGCGCATTCGCCGCGTTCCCGCTCCATGCGAGGAACCTTGATTGGTACATGCCGAGCGCGATGCCCGAATCGGACGAGGACTGCAAAACCGTGTAACTCGAAGCCCCGTCGGTGGAGGCATAGACTATTTCAAGCATTCCGTTCGTGGCGCTCCCGAATGTAGCCGCCGTGTTCGCCGCATCCAGTTCGCCATACGAAGACTGCGTCCCAGCGAAGACCATGCTGTCATCCGCGACGGTTACGTTGTAAAGGCTGAACTCGCGGCCGGCGACGAGGTCTTTCCAGACGGTCGCCGAGGCGTCGTGAGTGTCGACACCGGCGTTCTCAACACCATCCCAGCAGGCAAGCAGCCCATCCTGGACATACTCCGACGCCGAAGCAGCATGCGCCGTCGGAATTGCGACCATCACAACAAAAGCAAGGAGAAAAGCCACCGAATGCGATGCAACATTCATTCTCATCTGTATGCCCTCCTATGTTTTTACCATGGTGTCCTTATTTTACCAAAATGACGGCAAAACAACCACCCCCACCACAGTGGGGGTCGGCTTTCGTGCACAGCGACAGGGAATTTTGGTAAAATACCGACATGCGTGGATGCGTCAGACTATTCGCAGCGGTGGCGCTCGTCAGCCTTTCGACAGTCGCCGCTGGCGACGAACCACCGCTCGTTTCGGTCGGCGAATTCCTTTCGGGAGAATTCGACTTTCGCCTTGTCCGTGCCAAATGCATCGTCAAGGATGCGTTCCGCGATGAGATCAATCCCGACTACGCTTACCTGACTCTTCTGTGGGACAACAAGATAGTATATGCTGCCGTCAAAGCAAAGACCCTCTCCGACGACGAAATCGCCGCGCTTATCGGCGCCGGAGTCACCATCGAAGGACAGCCCCAGCCCCGTCTCTACGACCAGCGCGAAAAACTCGGCCGCAATTTCCAGATCAAAGGTCCCGAATTCATAAAGGTCGTGACCCGCGCGACTGAAGACCCCTTCGATGTACCCGACATATCGACGCTCGAGGGCCTCGGCCCCGGCGATCTGCAGCATGTCGGCCGCCGCAGGTTCCGCGGCCGCGTGCTCGCGGTCTGGAACAAAACGTCTGCCCTCATATCCGGGCTCGGCAAATTCGACATGCCTGAAACGCTTACGGCGAAGTTCGTCGCTCCCCCTGCTCCCGCCGTCGGCGAGGAGATAGAGGTCTCGGGCTTTCCCGAGACCGACATCCACCACTACACGCTCGTCCGCGCCCGCTGGCGCGGCATATCCGCCGCGGTCGCGCCGTCTGAAGCGGCGACGGACATAACGGCCAGGGACATGACGACCGACGAGACGGGTCGCGCTCGGTACCGCCACGACATGCACGGAAAGACCGTCAGGATGCGAGGAACAGTCCGAAGCATCCACGATCCCGGCGGACGGCTTCTTCTCGACGACGATGGAATTCTCATTCCCGTAGACATCAGCGCAGCAGCCGACGCCGCGATGGAAGTTTCGCCGGGATGCACGGTCGAGGCGACAGGCGTCTGCGTGATGGACACGGAGAACTGGCAGATGAACTCGGTGTTTCCGCAGATCAAGGGCTTCTTCATCGTAACGCGCGCCCCCGGAGACCTGCGCATCGTCTCGAGGCCGGCATGGTGGACGGCAACGAGGCTGCTCGTCGTGATCGGCACGCTCTTCGCCGCGCTCGTGGCCATCCTCATATGGAACGCCGCGCTTCGCCGCGCCGCCGCGCGCAAAGGCCGCGAGCTTTTCAGGGAGCAGATAGGCCGCGTGGAGGCCGACCTAAGGACCGAGGAGCGCACGCGCCTCGCCGTCGAATTGCACGACTCCCTTGCGCAGAACCTCACCGGCGTCTCCATGGAGCTGGAGGCCGGACATGTGGACATCGCGTCGCGGACGCTGAAATCGTGCCGCGACGAACTCAGAAACTGCCTATGGGACCTCAGAAGCCAGGCTCTCGAGGAAAAGGACATGACGCAGGCTGTCCTCAGGACGCTTCAGCCGCTCGTGAACGCCGACCGCGTTAAGGTGCGCTTCAACGTCCCGCGCAAGAAGCTCTCCGACAACACGGCCCACGCGCTCCTGAGGTCCGTGCGCGAACTCGTCGTGAACGCGGTACGGCACGGGCACGCCACGACAATCAGGGTGGCGGGGTCGCTTGACGGCGGAAAGATCATGTGCTCGGTCCAGGACAATGGATGCGGCTTCGATCCGGACGACGCGCCGGGAGTCCTTCAGGGGCATTTTGGAATACAGGGGATAAGGGAGCGCATCGAAGCCCTCGGCGGAGAGTTCGACATCGAAAGCGCTCCCGGCAAGGGAACGAAGGCGGTAATACGGATATGAAGACAGTTCGCGTTCTGCTGGTGGACGACCACGCGATACTCCGAATGGGGCTTGCGTCTCTTCTTTCGTCAAAGGCCGACATCGAAGTGGTGAGCGATGCGCCGAACGGCCCGGCGGGAATACGCAAGGCGCTGCGGCTGAAGCCAGATGTCGTGATCATGGACCTGATGATGCCCGGCATGGACGGCATAGAAGCGACCAGGGAGCTTCTTGCGAAGGCGCCGGGCAGCAGGGTTCTCATACTTACCACGTTTGGAACGTCCGACGGAATCAGCCAGGCGATGGACGCCGGCGCAATGGGCGCGGTGATGAAGAACTGCGACTTCAGGGAGCTCGCCGAAGCCATTCGCACGGTGGCCGCAGGCGGGCGCTATGTCGCGGCCGATGTCGAGCGCATAATCTCAGCCGACCCTCCAGCCGCGGCGCTTTCGCCGCGGCAGGCCGAAATACTCCAGTCTATCGTCAGAGGCCTTTCGAACCCCGACATCGCCAGGCAGCTGGGCATAAGCGTCGACGTCGTGAAGGAGCACGTGGAGTCGATCTTCCAGAAGATAGGCGCGGCCAATCGCACAGAGGCCGTCGCCATCGCCTTCAGAAAGCACCTGCTGAAGCTATAGTCGCCGCCGTAAGAGGGGCGGGGTCAGAGGACGCGGTTGTCGATGAGACGCGTCCTGCCGCAGTAGGCGGCGACGAGAAGGCAGCACCCCTTCCTCGGGGTTCTGCGCGGCTCGAGCGTCTCTGCGTCGACGCACTCGACGTAGTCGACCTTCAGCCCCGCCTTCTCAAGCGACTTTCGAAGCGCGGCAAGCGTCTTCGCTCCGCCCTTCGCGCCGAACGACATGAGCCCGCGGGAGATCGCGACCGCCCTTTCGCGCTCCTCGGGCGAAAGGTAGGTGTTGCGCGACGAGCGGGCAAGGCCGCTTTTCTCGCGCACGATCGGGGCTACGACGATCTTGAGGTCGAAATTGAGGTCGCGCACCATCCGCTTTATCACCTGCGCCTGCTGGTAGTCCTTCTGCCCGAAGACGGCGAAGTCCGGGTGCGCGAGGTTGAAGAGCTTCGCGACGACGGTGCACACTCCGCGGAAGTGCCCGGGGCGGCGCGCGCCGCAGAGCCCCTTCGAAAGGTCCTCCTCGTTCACGTAGACGCTGTGACGATCGAGGTACATGTTCTGCGGCGTCGGGAAGAACACCGCCGTCGCGCCCGCCTCGCGGCATTTCGCGAGGTCGGCCTTCTCGTCGCGCGGATATTTCTCGTAGTCCTCGTTCGGCCCGAACTGGACCGGGTTCACGAACACGCTCACGACGATTTCGTCGGCGCCGCGCCTCTTCGCCTCGCGGATGAGCGAGAGATGCCCGTCGTGGAGGTAGCCCATCGTGGGGACGAGCGCGATCTTGGCGCCCGCAAGCTTGCGCGCGCGGCACCACTTCTGGAGTTTCTGGGGTTCTTTGAAGGTTTTCATGGTGGTTTAGGAGTCAGGAGTCAGGGGTCAGGAGTCAGGAGTTGGAGTTTAGAGTTAGAGTTGGAGAATGGAATTGATATCTTTTTTAGTAGAATTTTTAACGCAGAGACGCAGAGGCGCAGAGGGAGTTGGAGAGTGGATGGTTAGGGGTTAGGGGGCGCGGGGGAGAGCGACGCGGTTGCCCGGGAAGAATCGGACACGCCCCTTCAGCCGCAGGGCCATGCAAAGCGCGTTGACCTTCTCGGCCGGCAGGCCGGTCCGTCTGATTAGGACGTCCATCTGCACGCCTTCGGCATCCACCTCGCGCATTATCATTGACTCCTCGACAGAGAACGGCGGCGGCGGCGCATGCTTTTTCTCCGTCGCGGCGGCGCGCGGCCTGCGCTTCGGCTTCGGCACCGCTCCATCCGCGGCCGGGAGAAGCGGGGAAATTTCGCCGATGACGTCGGCCGCTGTGCGGACAAGCCTCGCCCCGTCCCTGATGAGCTGCAGGCACCCGGCGCTCGAGCGGCTGTCGACGCGACCCGGCAGAGCCATCACGACGCGGCCCATGTCGGCGGCGCACGACGTCGTTATGAGCGTGCCGCTCTTGAACGGCGCCTCTATCGCGACAACGCCGCGCGCGAGCGCCGCGACCGTGTGGTTGCGCTGAGGGAAAGTCTGGGTATCGGGACTACGGCCGAACGGGAACTCGCTGACGACAGCGCCTCCCTTCTCGACGATCTCGCGCGCAAGCGCGCGGTTCTCCTCCGGATAGAACTCGTCAAGCCCCGAGCCGATCACGCCGACGGTCTTCCCCTCCGCGGCAAGTGCGCCGCGGTGCGACTCGGCGTCTATGCCGAGCGCAAGCCCCGAAACGACAACCCAGCCCTCTTCCGCAAGCCCCTTCGCGATCTTGAACGACTGGTCGAGCCCGTACGGCGTCGCGCGGCGCGTGCCGACGATGGCGACCGACGGCGAGGAGAGAAGCGACGCATCGCCCTTGACGTAGAGCGCGAGAGGATGGGAAGACTGCTCGAGAAGCTGCGGCGGATACGCCGCGTCGACGGGCGTGACGATCTCCACGCCGTAGCGCTTCGCGAGCGAAAACTCGCGCTTCCAGTCGATCTCGCCGCCGGAGCGCGCGACCTTGAAGGGATACGTCTCCCACGCGGCCGAAGCGGAACCTGCCGCGGCGACAAGCTCCGCAAGCTTGACCGAACCGACCTTGTCCGTCAGATTGAACGCCACGAACGCTTCGCGTTCCGAGATTTTGCCCTCTTGATTCATCATCCCGCGATATGATATACTATGCGCGTTTTTGGCCCCATCGTCTATCGGCTAGGACACGAGCTTTTCATGCTTGGTAGAGGAGTTCGACTCTCCTTGGGGCTGCCACCTCACGACTTGTGCTTAAGCCTCTGGCTGACCGCAAGCATGCGCTCGCCGAGATCCTCGAAGCCGACGTCTGCGGCGTACACGTCCTTGTAGTACTGGTAGGCCCTCTCGAGGTCGCCCGAATCCTCGGCGCAGCGTCCAAGCTGGTAGACGATCTTCTTCTTGAGGTCGTCCATCGTCGGTATCGCGTCGCGCGCGGTCTCGAGCTGCATGACGGCCATGTCCGTCTGCCCCTTCTTGAGGAAGCACATGGCGAGGTAGTAGAGCGCCCACAGGCGGTCCTTGGGGCTCTTCTGCGCAAGCTGAAGGTGCTCCAGCGCCTCGTCGTAGTATTCGTAGGTGTAGTACTGGAGACCGAGCTCGTAGCGCAGATGCAGGTCGTTCGGATACCTCTCGACGCGCTGCGCGAGATCGTCGAACACGAACTGGTTCTTCTGGTTCTCCATCTCGATGGCGTTCTCCTCGTCGCCTGCGGCGCGGTACGCCTCTATCTGCTGGTCGTAGTAGCTTACATACGTCTGCGAGAGCATGCGGTCGAGCTCGGGATCCATCGACCCCGCCGCCTCAATCGCGTCGGTAAGGCACTGTATCGCCTCCTCGAAGCGCTTGTTCTGGACGTAGATTCGCGCAAGGGCGCGGCGGAAGTTCATGTTCTTCGGCTCGCGCGCAATCTGATCGAGCTTCTCCTTGATGAGCGCATCCGCATCATCGCCCGTGATGACCGCCTTGTTGGCCTGGTCAAGCTTCTTGGCCTGCTCCTTGTTGGCGATAAGGGCCTGGAAACCGCCTTTCTTGCCGGCGGTCTGCTCCCAGCCCGCGTTCATCGTCGCCTGCGCCTCGGTGTTCTTGAGAAGCTGGAGCACGCGCTGGTCGCCGGGCTTCAGCTCGGAGAGCTTCTGGTAGGCGTCGCGCGCCTTGTCGTAGCGCTTGGCCATCGTGTAGTAGGTGGCGACGCGCTCGAGAAGCGCCGGATCGCGGTTGGAACACTCGTACGCGGCCTCGACGGTTATCGCCGCATGGTCGGCCTTGCCCGCCGCCTCGGCGGCCTTCACCGCGGCCTCGATGTTGTCGGGGTCAAGGGGATTCTGGCAAAGGAGCTTCTCGGCCTCGGCCATCGCCTCGACGCCGCGCCCCTTCTTCACAAGCCCCATGATCTTCATCTGCGCCATCTTGTAGCCGAGCTTCGCGCCGAAGCCCGCCTTGCCGTTCTTGCGGAAGTTCGCGATCTGCGCGGCCCTGAGGAGTCGACGCGTCTCGAGGACGTCTGGCGCCGCGGAAACGGCCTCCATCAGCATGTCGACCGCGAGCTCGTAACGCCCGGTCTCAAGGGCCTGCCTGCCCCTGTTCGTGAAGTTCTGCGCCTTTTGCGCAAGATCCACCGCCATCACGAAACCTCCAGTCTTGTGTCGCAGGGGCTGCTGAACACTCCCCCGGCCTTGTAAGTCTCGAGCATGAAGTGCGTCGCGGTGGACAGCACGCCGTCTATCGTCGAAAGATCGGCTGCGACGAACTGCGCGACGTCCTGAAGGCTGTCGCCCTTTACGAACACGAGAAGGTCGTAGCCCCCCGACATCAGGAAGCACGCCTCTACCTGCTCGAAGCGCGAAACGCGCTCTGCGATCTTGCCGAAGCCGCAGTCTCTCTGAGGGGTGATCCTCAGCTCGATGACGGCATGGACCCCATCGTTCTTCATTTCGTACCCTCCTTGCCCTTTGCGTCGTCCCAGCGGCACGACACAACATCGTCGACGATCTGCCTCGCGAGATCTTCGGCCGCACGCCCAGATGCATCGCGCCTTGCGGTGGCTATGTCGGTGTCGGAAAAGTAAGTCGTATCGGCGACATAGCGGCGGTTGTTCACGACGACCTTTCCGCTGCGCCTGTCGACGACGGAGACATCGGCGACGACGGTGAGCCTCTGCTCGAACGCGCGCATCGACATCTCGCGCTTGAAGTATATGAGCCCGGCCGAGGCGACCTTTACGACGCCCTGCACCTCTACGGCGGCATCGTCGGACGACGCTATCTTGAACGTGCCCTCGCGCTGGAACTCGCGCAGCACCTGGCGCGTCGTGACGGCGCCGAACTCGACAAGATCAGACTCGTTGCGGAACGTCGGGACGCTCACGGTGCGCATGTCGGCCGGAACCGAAGACGTCCATCTGTAGCTGGCGCATCCGGCCAGCGCGAAAGCCGCGAGTACCGCCGGGAGAATCTTACTCATTTGCCTTCCTCCTGCTGAAGCTCCAACAGACGACGGCGCACTTCCGGAGCCCTGTCGGAAGCCGGGTATTCGTCGAGAAAGCGCTGGTATGCGCTCTTGGCGCTGCGCTTCGTGCGCGTGCGCGAGTCGTAGAATTTCGCGGCGTTGTACGCCTCCTCCTCGAGAAGCGCCCTCGCCTCGTCGCGGAACGCGGCGACCTCGTCCATCTCGCCAGGGGCGAGCTTGCCGGAACCGAGCGCAAACGTGAGGAAGCCGATCATGTCCTGCACGCGTTCGCGGTTGTATTCGCAGCGGCGCAGAACGATCATGCGCGCCTTCGCCTCGCGGTACAGGGAGATGGCGGCCTCCTGCGAGTCGGGATACATGCTGCGGAGGTTTTCGTAGACTGTCGCCGCCGTCTCCGGCTTGTCCTCGTCCTCGCGAAGCGACGCGATCGTGAGCATCGCCTTCGGGGCGAACGCGGCGCCGGGCGCGCGAAGCACCACGGCCTCGTACGCGCGGCGAACGTCAACGGTATTGTCGAACCTGAAGAAGAGAACGGTCTTCCCCTCGTCGCGCATGAGCTCCGCCGTCCTGTACATCTGCTCGACTATCTGGTCGTAGTCGCACTGCGCGGAGTAGAAGTCGAGGAGATAGCGGTATTCCGCGAATGCCGCCTCGGAATCGAGGAGCTTGCCGAGGCATATGTCAGCGACGGCCTTCTGCGCCTTCGCCGCCTCGGGCGAGGTCGGCCATTCGCGCACGAGCGCGTCATAGGCCTTCCGCGCAGCCTTCCACGACTCCTCGGACTCGAGAGAGGCCGCGTACTCGAACTGCTCTGCGGCAGTGTCCTTCGCGGGCCCGTTCAGCCAGCCGAACCACCGCGGCTCCTTGCGCGACGGCTTCAGCAGCTCGTCCTCGCTGTCGAAGCCGGGATAGGCGTCGGTAGCGTAGCGTATCCCCGGCCCGGGGCTCACGCCTGGCGGCACTGCCGCCGTCACAAGCGGCAATGCGACTGCCGCCACGGCAAAGACTATGGCTCTTCCAAGATTCATGGATAATATTATACCAAAATCACCGCGCAAAATCACCCATGCGCGAATCAGGCGCCCTAACGCGCATTTCGCGACGTCGCGAGAAAGAGCGTCGCGCCGGCGGCGACAAGCGCAATGGAGATCACCTGCCCGATGCTGAGGCCCCAGAACGCGGCGCGGGGATCGCCGCGCATGAACTCCATGCAGAAGCGGATGACTCCGTATCCCGCGAGATACGCGGCGCATGTGCCGCGGCGACGCTTCAGGTAGAGCGCGAGGAGAAGCGCGAAGAGGACGAGAAGCGCGGCCGCCTCGAAGAGCTGCGTCGGAAGGACGGAAACCATGCGCTGGCCGTGCTCGTACCAGCTCGGCGAGAACTTCGGGAAGACGACGGCGCACCACGCGTCGGAATCCTTCCCGTAGCAGCAGCCGTAGAAGAAGCAGCCGATGCGCCCGCAGGCGTGGCCGAGGGGAATCACCGTCGCGAAGAGGTCGGCGAGCGCGAGCGGACGCTCCTTCTTGACAAAGCACCACGCAAAGAACACGACGAACGCAAGTATTAGTCCGCCATAGAACATAAGCCCGCCCTGGTCCACCCGGATGATGTCCTGAGGGCGCGCCGCGAACTCTGAAGACCAGTGTTCGATGACGTACGCAGCTCGTGCTCCAGCTACGCCGGCGATCATCATCGAGAGGATGCAGTTCGAGAGGTCCTTCCGGCCCGAAAGCCGCTCTATCAGCGTCCAGCAGAGAAGAAAGCCCACGGCCATGCAGGCGCCGTAGGTGCGGATGTGGAGAAAGCCGATGTCGATCAGGTCCGGGAACATAGCGAGACGATCCACCTGTACGCGACGACGGTCGCATCCCATGCGCCGACGTACGCGTCAAGGATGCGGTGGACGAGGAAGTCCTTGAGCTGCACGAACGAAAGCGGCGTGACCGACGCGAGAAACACCAGCACAAGGGCGACGTTGGCGAGGAATATGAACACCCAGGAGAACACGCGGCCGTAGAGGGTGACGTCGGGCTGACGCTGCGCGAGCGTCTCGATCGTGAAGAGCACGTGAAACGACCACGTAAAGCCGACTATGAACATCCAGAGCGGCAGCCACGGCAGCGGGCGTATGAACGCGAACGTGACAAGCGCAACCACGATGACGAGAAACGTGTAGAACGGGAAGAAGTACGGAGCAAGCGTTATGATCATGTTCGACTTCGTGAGGCTGACGCTGCCGCCCGATGCGGAAACGCGCAGCTTCGACGGCACAGCCCCGAAGAGAAGCCCCCATATCGCATGGGTGAGCTCATGCCCAAGCACGTAGGTCTTCACGGGATGCGGAACGGCCATCCAGCACATCGCGAACGCGAGCATGCCGCCGACGAGCGCGACCGACTCGGGCGTTATGCCGCCCGTTGCGCCAGCGGCCGCGACGACCGAATCGTAGAAGGCCCTTGTCGCGCCCCAGCACACCGGCAGAAGCGCGAGGCCAACAATCATTCGCAGGAAATTCGCCATCGGTCAGTCTTCGAAGATGAAAACGAGCTCACCGGGATAGACCCGTCCGTTCTCTCGCGCTATGCGCACAACGAGGTCGGGATCTGTCTTGAAGCGCCTCTGGAAGTCCTGGAGCCGGGCTATCTCGCGCTTCTTCTCCTCAATGCGCAGCGTAAGGTCGGCATCCTGCCTCTTGAGGCTCTGGTTGCGCTGATAGGCAGGCAGCAGCGAGAATGCGCCAAGCACTGCGATGATCGCCATAAGCGATATCGTAACGGCCCTTGAGAGCGTCTCTTTGAATCCATCGGTCATCGGGCATAGATTATACCAAAAATTTCCATACGATTATCATTGACTTTTCAAAAAAATATGAGATACTATTCGCCCGTTCGCTCGGAAAAGGCCTTCGCAAGACCCTGTCAACCGCAATCGAACACAATTCAAAAACAAAAAAAGCAACAACAAAATGAAGATCAAGACAACGAAGAAGAGCGCAGTGAAGACGGTCGTCGCGAAGAAGGCCGCCGCAAAGCCCGCCGCCAAGAAGTCCGCAAAGCCCGCCAAGAAGGCGGCGACGTTCACCGTCCACGCCGAAAAGGGCAAGGCGGTCTACCTCGCCGGCTCGTTCAACGAGTGGAGCACCACCGCCAAGAAGATGGCCTACAAGGCCAAGAGCGGTCTCTACGCCGCCACCGTCCAGCTCGCCCCCGGCGAGTACCAGTACAAGTTCGTGATCGACGGCACCTGGTGCGCCGATCCCGAGAACGAGAACTCGGTCAAGAACGACCAGGGCACGTTCAACTCGGTCGTCGTCGTCAAGTAACGCACGACGGCGCAGACGCCAAAAGACGAGGCCGCGGCACATCTGCCGCGGCCTCGTCTTTTCACGACTCCAGAAACGCTACCTGACGCCGCCGTTCGCGTCGGAGAGCTTCTTGAGCTTCGGCTCGAACGAGGCGCGTTCTGCATCGGCAAGCCGGTCGACATAGAGGACCCCGTCGAGATGGTCGAGCTCGTGCTGGATCGCACGTGCGAGAAACCCGCGCGCGGTCACGATCTGCGGCATGTTGTTCTCGTCGAGATACTGGCATGTCACCTGGGCGGAGCGCTCCACCGAGCCGCCGACGCCGGGGAAGCTCAGGCACCCTTCCTTGTCGAGCTGGCTGCCCTCCCTCGCGATTATCTCGGGATTGAAGAGAACAAGCGGCATCGGGACGATGGAATTGAACGCCTCGTCCGCTTCTGTTTCGCAGCCTTCGGGAATGTCGATCACGCACATCCTCTCGGTGTGGCCGATCTGCTGCGCCGCGAGCCCGACGCCTTTCGCGGCGTGCATCGTGGAAATCATGTCGACAGCAAGCGAGCGAAGCCGATCGGTGACAATGGCAATCGGCTCCGACTTCTCGCGGAGGACTGGCTCGCCGTACTTGTATATCTTAAGTTTCAAGAGTTGAAGACCTATGTTTAAGCCGTGTAGAACATTTAGATCGTGTAGGGCTTCTGCATGTTCTACCTGTTCTACATGGCTATTTTCCCGTCGAGCCGAAGCCGCCGGCGCCGCGGTCGGTCTCGTCGATGGTGTCGGTCTCGACGACCTCAGGCTGCACTACCGGCGCGAAGACGAGCTGCGCCACCTTGTCGCCCTTTGCGACGGAAAAATCACTGTCGCCGAAGTTGGCGAGTATGACGCCAATCTCGCCGCGGTAGCCGGAATCTATCGTGCCGGGGGTGTTCAGCACTGTGACCCCGTGCTTCAGCGCAAGGCCGGACCTCGGGCGAACCTGTATCTCGTGCATCGGCGGGATTATCGCGACAAGCCCCGTCGGCACAAGCGCCCTTCCGCCGCGCGGAATCACAATGTCCGCGACGCTCCTGACGTCCATGCCGGCGTCGCTCGGATGGGCGTACGCCGGCAGAACCGCATCTGGATGAATGCGCTTGAAGCGGAGCGTCATTCGTCAATCTCCGCGTCGACGACAGACGCGCCCTCTCCTGGCTTGAAGCCGAGGCGGTCCAGGTTCCACTTCTGCCACGACTCGGGGATCTGGCGGCGCTGCAGCGCCTCGACCTCGCCGCGCACCTGGAGCTTCCAGATCTGCGCCTTGGCGGCATCGCCCGGCACGCGGTCCTCGCACACAACAAGAAGTCCCCTGCCGGTGCCAGTGGTCTTGAACTCGGAAACCTCGCCCTTGCGAAGCTTCATGGCAGCGGAGATCACAGTGTTCTGGTCCGGGAAATCGCCTGGCTTCACGTCGCATACGGCGAAGGTTATGTTGGTCGAGACGTTGCCCGACTCGAGAACCGCCTTGACGCCCTTCTTGGCAACTGCGGCGACCTTCTCCTTGAATGCGTCGGCCTTCGCGGCGGTCAGGGCGCGCGGACGCACGATCTCCTTTGCCTCCTCGAACGTCGGCACATGCGCCGCGCTCGTCTCGGACTTCTCGACAACCCAGACGGCCTTGTCGGACGCGACGACCCCATAGCGGAGATCTTCGCTGGAGGAATCAAGCTCGGCGACAACTTCGTCGAAACCGTTGGCGCCGGGGCAGATCAGCGACGAGCGCTTCATGAAGCCGTCCTTGTAGGGGCCTTCGGTCGAGAACCAGTCGCTCGTCTCGACCTTGAGGCCAGACTCGGCGGCAATCTCGTCGAGGCGGGACTTGCCCTCCGCGGCCTTCACGCCGTAGACGCGGGCAGTGAGGTTGGTGAGAAGGCACTGTACGGACTCGATGAGGCGAACCTCCTTCTCGACCTCGGCCCTCACATCCTCGAACTTCTTCACCGTCTCGACGCCGTTGGTGTCGGTCTCGGTATACTTGTCGACGGTGACATCGTAGTGGTCGCGGAGTGCATCCTCCGTAACGGTGACTGCCGCGAGGGCGTTGCTCTCGGCGGCGTCGAACTTCACCATGCGAAGCTTCACGCGCTCGGGGAGCTCAAGCGACTTGGCGTTCTCGTCATACCACTTCCTGAGACCGGCATCGTCGAGCGTGACGGCTTCGGCCTCCTTTTTGTCCTGCGTGAAACGCGCAACCCTGACAGTGAAGGAATCGGTGACATCCGCGACGGCCTGCTCGATCTCCATCGGCGAAGCCCAGGATGCGGAGCCGCCGAGAACGGAGGTCGCGACCTTCATCATGGTGAGACGGCGCTTGAGGAACTCCTCGAAGCGCTCTGGCGAGAGACCGTTTTCGCGCAGAAGGCCCTGATACAGGGCGAAGCTGAACTGCCCGTTCTGCTGGAAAGACCTGTCGGAGCGGATCGCCTGGGTCACTTCCGAATCAGACGCCTCGAGACCATTGCGGCGGGCCACTTCGATAGTCGCGACGTTCTCCCACGCCTGGCGGTTCACCTCGGCGTTGCTGAGACGCCAGTCACGGTTCTGGCCAAAGCCGCGGATATCCTCAGCGATTGCGCGGAATTCGGCGGAGCTTACCGCCTTGCCGGCGAGAGTGCCGACGCCGGCGTCCCTGGCCTCGCCCTTACCGTCCCTGAGCAGATCGTCGACCAAAAAGTCGAACGCGAACGCGCCGCCGACAACCACTGCAAATACACCCCATATCCACTTGTTGCGAATGAGCTTGTTGAACTGCAGAATAACCATTTTACACTCTGAACTTTCTTTTTCCTGTTTTGTTGTTTGTGGAAATTTCCATGCCCGTAGTCGCGCGCGCCGCGCGAAAATCAGAACTCGAGGTCGTCGTCGGAAGAGCCGCCCGACGAATCGCCGCCGTCATCCTCCGGCGCCGCATCCGTGGCCTCGGTCTCGACGGCTGCCGTCTCGGCCGTCGCCTCGGCGGCCTTCTTCTCGAGCTCAGACTGGCTGTTCTTGTCATTCGGCGCTAGCTCGCCGGAATTGACCTCGAAGCGGTTCTCGGCGAAGGCGCAGCGGTTCTTGAGATTGCCGGCGGCGTCGAACGTCATGATGGTAACCGCCATGTTCTCGCCGATCTCGGGGACCGCGCGCTGGATGCGGACGGCCGTCTGGGGGGACACCTTCCACTCGAGGAACTTCTGCTCGGTGTGCGACTCGCCGGTCTCGACATCGCGGATCTTGACCGTGCCCTGGTCGAGCTTGCAGATGTAGTCGCCGCGGGTTCCGTAGATGCCGGTGAAGAGCGCGTCCTGAGATGTCTGTATGCTGACCTCGTTCGCCGCGCGCATCGAGAGAATCTTGAAGTGGAGGCCCTCGATGGAGAGAGAGCCCGTGACGCAGCGGATCGTGGCCTTGTCGCCATCGCCAGTCTTGACGTAGCGGTAGGTGGACTTGCCGGCCGGGTTGACTACGGTGAAACCCGGAGCGTCAACGAAGAAAAGCCCCTCGGGGAGATTGCGCGGGAGATCGACCGTCACGACGCCCCCCTTGAGGAGAATCGCCCGCGACTTGATGCCCAGCCCCTGGCCGCGCGTTCCGAACGAAGCTTCGCCGGCGATCATGACACTGCATTCCCTGCCGAGGGCGACGGTGAAGCGAGTCGACGCGCCAATGGTGCGGAATACAGACCCAAGCGGATAGAAACGACCCTCGACGGCGGCTTCCCAGTCGCGTGCACCTGGCTTCAGGACATCGGCCGAGCCCTCGAGCTTCTCCGCCTTAGGAAGCGTGTAGAAGAACTTGGGCTCGGACTTCGAGTGGTGTATCTGTCCGCCGATTTCAATTCCGACATCGGCTTCTTCGCCGTCGCCGGACGACTCCTCGGCAGTCTCGACGTCTGTGGTTTCGCCATCTATGTCGTCCTGAGCCCAGAGCGACATTCCGCAGACCACGGCAACCGCCGCCACAAATCGGACTGTGTTCTTCATATTTCTCCTTTTAGACGAGATGTGCGCCCTCGGAGGGCTTGATCACGCTGCAGGTCGGCTCGTCGCCGAACTTTGCCTTGTATTCCTTCGAAATCTGCGCCGCGATCTTGTCGGCCGCGGAAGGATCGACGAGGAGGCAGCAGCTGCCTCCGAAACCGCCGCCCGAAAGACGGGCGCCGTAGACCTCTGGGATCGCCTTCGCCGCGTCGACGATCGCGTCGAGCTCCTCGCAGGAATTCTCGAACCAGTTGCGGCTCGACTCGTGCGAGTCGTACATAAGCGCGCCGAAGCCCTTCAAATCGCCCTTCTCGAGAAGCGCCGCGCCCTGGAGAACGCGCTCGTCCTCGCCAATCGGGTGGACGGCGCGCTTCGCGGTCGTCTCGCTCAAGCCGCCGCGGTAGAGGACCCACTCGGCCATCGTGACGTCGCGAAGGTGCGTCACCTTCTTGCGGAGGACGCCCGCGAAGTACTTCGCCGCATCCTCGCACGCCTGGCGGCGCGACGCATACGCGCCGTCGACAAGCGCATGCTTGGCGTTGGACTTGACCATCATGAACGCGACGCCGTCGCCCATCGGAACGGACTCGAACTCGTTCGTGCGGAAGTCGCTCTTGACGAGCGCGCCGGCCTTGCCGTACATCGAAGACGCCTGGTCGAGAAGCCCGCAGGGGCAGCCCGCGAACGTGTGCTCCGCCTTCTGGCCGATCTTCGCGAGAGTCGTCTTGTCCTTTTCGATGCCGTAGAGCTTCGAAAGCGCGAGCACCGTGCACATCTCGAGCGCCGCGGAGGAGGAGAGGCCAGCGCCGAGCGGGATGTTGCCGAGGAACATGCCCTTCCAGCCGTGCTTCGCAGCGGCGGGATTGCCGTCGAAGAGCCAGTTGAAGGTGCCGGTGACGTAGTTCTGCCACGTCATCTCCTTCGCAGGGGCTACCGTGGAGGTAGTGAACTTGGCCGTCTCCATGAAATCGCCGGCGGTGAGCTCGCAGCTGTCGTCGGCCGTCGGCGAGACCGCGAAGAACGTGCCCTTGTCGATGGCCGCCGAGAAGACGTAGCCCTCGTTGTAGTCTGTGTGGTTGCCGAGGACCTCGATGCGGCCCGGAGCGTATGCCACGATCTCGGGCTTCTTGCCGTACATCTTCTCGAACTTCGCGACGAGCTCGTCGTAGATTTCCTGGTTCAGCATTTCAACACTCCTTCCGGGACTCTCCGTCCGCTTCAACTTTCAGGTTTGCAATTTTCAGATTACTTCACAAGCTCGTCGATGTTCTTCGGCGGCTTCGAGAGGAACGCCGAGTAGACGAACATGTAGGCGAGGCCAAAAATCGGCACGATGTAAGCGATCATAAAGCCTGCCTTGTCGGCGATAAAGTTCTGGACAAGCGGGAGAACACCACCGCCGACGACCATGACCATGAAGAGCCCCGAGGCCGCGGCCGTGTACTTGCCGAGCTTCTCAGTCGCGAGGTTGAAGGTGGACGGCCACATGATCGACGTGCAAAGACCGCAGAGCGCGAAGAGAAGCGCCGTCATGGGAACCGTCGCCATCCAGCACTTAAGGTGCGCAACGTCGATGACCGGCATCGAGACCGTGACCGTTTCAGGGAGAAGAACGCCGACAACGAGAAGGGATATGGCGGTGACCGTCGTGACAACCATCAGAATGCGGGAGGACACCTTGCCGCCGATGAACGCGCCGATCGTGCGTCCGACTAGCATCAGAAGCCAATAAACGGCCACGCAACCAGTCGTTACGGTCGCTGCATTCGCGATGCCGGCCTTCACCAAGGGTCCATTGGCGGCGGGAAGCCAAAGTCCCATCGTGCCAGGGATGCCGACCTCAACGCCGACATACATGAAGATCGCGATGACGCCAAGCAGGCAGTGGCGGAACTTGAGCGGAGACAGCACGGGAATCTTTTCGCTCGTCGTGCCCTGTTCGGGATTGGCGATCGGGATGAAGGCAAGAATCGCAAACGCTACCGCGAAGACGGTGAGCGCGATGTACATCACGAGGTTGACATCGGCGACTTTGGTCGTATTGGAAACCTCGCCGATGAGGGAGAGAACCAACACTGGAGTCGCAGTGCCAGCCAAGGAGTTGAACGTCGTACCGATCATGTTCAGCTGGTTGCCGCGGTTTCCGCCGCCGCCCAGGAGGTTGAGCATCGGGTTGACGACCATGTTCAGCATGCAGACCGAGAAGCCGCACACGAAAGCGCCGGCAAGATAGATGATGAACGGGAAGACAGCGTTACCGTCGGCCGCTACCGGAACTTTGCCGGAAAGGAACTGTATTAGAACACCGACAAAGCCCGTCGCAATACCAATCATCGCGGTCTTCTTGTATCCGCAGTTCGTGAGCATCCTGCCCGCCGGAATACCCATGAATACATAGGCGAGGAAGTTCATCATGTTGCCCATCATACCGAGCATGTTGGAGCCGTCGATGCCGGGCTGGTACTTCCAGACGTTGCCCATCGGCGCGGCAAGATTCGTTACGAACGAAATCATGCCATAGATAAACATCATGGTAATGACGGCAACCCAGTTGGTGCCCTTTTGCTGCTGCTCGCTCATTTAGTATACTCCTATTGAGGTTTATTAGGTGTAATTTTACCGAAAATTGCGGTGGTAGTCAATACGCGCAGGTAGAATCTGGAAGTCTAAATGCGCTATTTCTGCCCGTAATAGGCGTTTTTACCATGCTTGCGCTGATAATGCTTCTCGCCGACATACTGCACAAGGCCCGGCGCGGGAGTCGCCGCGTGCACGAGCTCGGTCAATCGCGCCATTTTTGCAATCGCCTCGAGCGCAATTGCATGGTCCACGGCATCCTGCGGATTCCTGCCCCAGGTGAACGGTGCATGGCCAGCAACAAGCACGCCGGGGACGGCCAGCGGCTCGAGACCTCGAAAGCGTTCGACGACAACCCTGCCCGTATTCAGCTCATACGCCGAGTTCACCTCGTCTTCGGTCAGAATGCGCGTAACCGGAACCGGCCCGTGGAACGTGTCGGCGTGGGTCGTGCCGTAGCACGGAATCTCGCGGCAGGCCTGCGCCCATGCAGTCGCCTCGACGGAATGAGTATGCACGGCGCCCTTTATGCCCTCGAAATTGCGGTAGAACTCGAGATGCGTCGCCGTGTCGCTCGAAGGCCTGAGCCCGCCTTCGACGACCTTGCCGTCGAGATCCACGACGACCATGTCGTCCGCCGTCATCGTGTCGTAGTCGACTCCCGAAGGCTTTATGACCATGAGTTTAGACTCGGGGTCAAAACCGGAGGCGTTGCCCCAGGTCAGGACGACGAGTCCCGACGTGACGAGTCTCTGGTTGGCCCTGAACACGTCCTTCTTGAGCTCCTCAAGCATGAATCGCCTCCTTGAAGTTCACTGTATAGCGGTTGAAGCCAGCCACGCCCTCCTCGGTCGGCGCGAGCGTCTCGCTCTCGGCATCCTTGAAAACTTCACAAGACAGGAAGTCTTCAAGCGTCTCGCTCTTTCCACTTTCAACTTCAGACTTCAAACACCTCGCGGCGTATGCCGCGAGGACGGCCATGCCCCACGGCCCTCCCTCGCTTGCCGTAGACATGCACGTTACCGAGGTGTTGAGCGCGTCCGCGAGATACTGCTGCGCCACGCCCTTCGTCTTGAAGATTCCTCCGTGCCCCATAAGCGAACTGATCGCCACGCCCTCCCGCGCGAGGATCTCCATGCCGATCTTGAGCGATACGAAGGCGGAATATACCTGTGCGCGGAAGAAGTTCGCGAGCGTGAACTTCGAGTCTGGCCTGCGCACCACCATGAGCCGCGCGTCTTCGACTCCCGTGACCGGCTCGCCCGAGAGAAACGGCACGACTACTATTCCGCCGCAGTCTTTCTCGCCCTTGAGCGACTCGAGGAACAGCTTTTCATAGTCTCCGCCGAGAAGCGGGGCCCATGCGTTGATCTCGTTCGTGCAGTTGTTGCAGTGCACCATCGCGACCTCGCGGCCAGTCGGCGTCGTGAGGACGTCGATCTCCGGATAGTACCCCTTCATAGGCTTGTCGAGAACCACCATCGCGAAGATCGAAGTTCCCGCCGAGCAGTTTCCGGTGCGCGCCGCGACGGAATTCGTCGCGACCATGCCGGTTCCCGCGTCGCCTTCCGGCGGCGCCATCACGGCGCCTGGCTGAAGCGTCCCCGTAGGGTCGAGCCACTTGGCTCCGCGCTCCGTGAGAACGCCCGCCCTTTCGCCGGCCTTGAGCACCTTCGGAAGCTTCTCCCCGAGCGAACCGCCGAACTTCGCGTCGAACGCCGCAAGCATGCGCGCGTTGTAGTCTCCCGTCTCGGGATCGACCGGGAACATTCCGCTCGCCTCGCCGACGCCCATTACGTTCTCGCCGGAGAGCCGGTAATGGACGTATCCGGCGAGAGTCGTGAGCCACCGCACATTCGGGACATGCGGCTCTTTCTTCAGGATCGCCTGGCAGTAGTGGGCGATGCTCCATCTCTGCGGCACGTTGAACCTGAACATCTCCGAAAGCTCCGCGGCGGCCTCGGCCGTCATGACGTTGCGCCACGTGCGGAACGGGACGAGGAGCTTCCCGTCGGCGTCGAACGGAAGATACCCGTGCATCATGCCGGAAACGCCGAGCGCGGCGAGCCTGGTCAGTTTCGCGCCGTGCCGCGCGAGCGCATCGGCCGCGCACTTCGCGTACGCGTCCCTCACGCCAGATTCGATTTCCTCGAGCGAATAGCTCCACACGCCGTCCACAAGGGAGTTCTCCCAGTCGTGCGCGCCCTGCGCCACGACGTGGAAATTGTCGTCTATAAGCACCGCCTTGATTCGTGTTGAACCGAACTCAATGCCCATCGACGCCCTGCCCGACTCTATGAACTCCTTCATCGTATGTCCTCCTGTTGCGTTGATTTTACCAAAACCTGCTCCCATGCGCAAATCAGCCGAAGGGCCGAATGCGCGCTTCCGTCTCGAGAACCTTCTTCGCACGCCATCCTCCCCAGACGAGCGGACGCCACGGGCGTATGTTCCTGACGATCTTCACGACGCGGTTCTCCGCATCGAGAAACGTCGCGTCGATCGAAAACGACATGAAGAAAGTGTGAATCGCGTTGCACCGCTCGATGAGCATTCCCTCGCCGGGCGCGAGGCCCTTTACGCCGATGAGCCCCCGCGCACGCTCGCAAAACGTGTGCGCGACCTTTGCGCGGCAACCGAGGATTTCAACCGTCTCCATGTCAGGCGAGCACAAGCAGCGCGGCGATTACGACGAGGATAAAGGCGAGAACGCGCCGCCAAAGCGGAGCGGGACCGGAATCCGGCGGCGCGGCGGATTCGCCGCGGTCCTTCCTCATGATGCGGTAGACGCCGCGAAGAGCGAGCGGAAGACGGCCAGGTGGGGTCGCAAGCGCCGCCGCCGCGCCCAGCAGCGCGATGACCAGAACCACAATGATCAAGTCACCCATTCTCCAACTCGCAACTCCAACTTTATCACGTATACCTCAGCACCTCGTCGACCGTCGTGTAGCCGTCGAGGATAGAGCGGATGCCGTCTTCGCGCATCGTGCGCATGCCGAGCTCACGGGCCTTTTCGCGGATAATCAGCGTCGGGGCCTTGTTGTTGACGAGCTCGCGGAGCGGCGGCGACATCCTGAGGTATTCGAAGACGCCCTTTCGGCCCTTGTAGCCCGTGCCGTTGCACGTCTTGCAGCCGCGGCCGAAGTAGAACGGACGCCCGCCTATCTGGTCGCGCGTCATCTCGATGCGCTCCAGCGTCTCGTCGTCGGGCTCGTAGGCCTCGCGGCATTCGCGGCAGCACGTCCTCACGAGACGCTGGCCGAGCACCGCCTCGAGCGTGGAGGCGAGCAGGTACGGCGCGACGTTCATGTCGATGAGGCGCATGACCGCGCCGGCTGCGTCGTTGGTGTGAAGCGTCGAGAACACGAAGTGGCCCGTAAGCGCCGCCTGGACCGCGATCTCCGCCGTCTCGAGGTCGCGGATCTCGCCGATCATCATGACGTCGGGGTCCTGTCGGAGGAACGCGCGGAGCACCTTGCCGAACGTGTTGCCGACGCGGGCGTCGATCGGAACCTGCACGATGCCGTCGACGTTGTATTCGACCGGCTCCTCGGCGGTGAGGAGCTTCGTGTCGATCGTGTTGATGCGGCGGAGGACCGAATAGAGCGTCGTCGTCTTGCCTGACCCAGTGGGCCCCGTCACGATGAAGATGCCGTTGGGCTTCTCGATGTCCATCGTGATCTGCTCGTAGATGTCCTCTGCGAAACCGACGTTCTCGAGGTCGAGCGACGTAGTCGTCTGGTCGAGGATTCGCATAACGACCGACTCGCCGTGGGCGGTAGGAAGACACGACACGCGAAGGTCCACTGGCCTTCCGGCGACTGTAAGCGCGATGCGGCCGTCCTGCGGGATGCGGCGCTCGGCGATGTTGAGGTTCGAGAGAATCTTGACGCGGGAGATGATCGCGGGCGCCATCTTGACGTCTGGCGCCTTCATCTCGTAGAGCGCGCCGTCAACGCGGTAGCGGATCTTGAAGTCTTTCTCGAACGGCTCGATGTGGATGTCCGAGGCGTGATCGACGACGCCCTGGTAGAGAATGAGGTTGACGAAGCGAATGATGGCCGAGGAGTTCGCCGCGTTCTCCATCGACGCGATGTCGTTGACGTTCGCGGACGCGAGCCCCTCGTCGTCGCCAAGCCCCTCGCCAAGAGACTTGATCATGTCCGCGACGGACTCGTTCGAGTCGCCGTAGTACTGGGCGATGCGGTCCATCACGTCCTTCTCGCGGGCGAAGACGAACCTCACCTCCTTCGAGAGCGTGAAGAGCATTTCGTCTGCAATGCGCGGGTCGACGAGGTCGAAGGTCGCGAGCGTGACCGACGACTCGTCGGCCGCCACGGGAAAGACATTGTACATGCGCGCCGTGGACGCCGGGATCGCCTCGGTGACCTCGGTGTCGATCGTCATGCCGCCGAGGTCTATCGCCTCGGTGTCCTGATAGGCGGCGAGAACGCCGAGAAGGTCGTCCTCAGAAAGAATCTCCTGGTCGAGCACCGCCTGGCGTATGGACTTGCCCTCGGTCTTGGCGGTATCGGCGAGCTCCTGCGCGGACACCTCATCGAGGTATCCGTTCTGGACGAGAATCTGCAAGATAGGATCGCTCATACCGACATTATACCATAAATCTGCCGCCTATGCGCCGTCACTTCGCGGCTTTGCGTTCTTTTGCCCTGGCCGCCATGTCGGCGAGCTGCGGCTTGAGGTCCTTGCCCTCGACGGGGAAGGACGCGACATACGCCTTGGCCAGCTTGTAGGCCTCCTCTGGATCGGACTCGCGCTTCGACTCGATCTCGTTCTTGACGTCGACCTTGGCCTCCTCGATCGCCGCGAGAATCGCCTTCGCCTCCTCGGCCTGCTTCTGCTGGACAGGCGTCGCGCTCTTCGCTTCGCCCTTCTTTACCGCCGCATGAAGCGCCTTGACCTGCGACTTTACCGACTTCCCGAGGACAAGGCTCTTTTCCATCGCCTTGAACGCCTGGAGCGCGACTCCGCCGCAGAGGGTCGGCATCGCGCCGATCGCCGCAATCGCCTTCTGCACCGCCGCCTCGGCCTCCTCGTGGCTACGCCCGGAATAGACGACCTTGCCGCGATGATCGACGACGTACATGAACGGAAGCCCGCCGCCGCTTGACGGGGCGTCGGCAAGACCGGCCCAGTCATAGATCGGGTAGGTGAGCTTGTTCGCGTTGACAAGCGCCATGACCTCGTCGGGCTTGTGCCCCTGGCAGTGCGCGCCGACAAGGATGAACGGCTTTGACTTGTTCGCGTTCCAGAGCTTCTGCATCGCAGGGAGAAGCGCGCGGCACGGCGGGCAGTTGATGCCCCACTGGTCGATCATGACGACCTTGCCTGCGAGATCGGCCTCTGTGATCTTAGGACCGCTGTAGTGTCCGCTGTCCGTGAATCCCCGCCATGTCGCGGCATTCAGGGAAAGAACCGAAAACGCCGCAATCGCGGCAAACGCGGTGTGGTTCATTTTTCAGTCTCCTTTTTAGGCGTAATTTCGAAAATCGCATACGCGGGAAGCCCCTGCACGTCCTTGAACGGCTCGATCATCCTAAAGCCCTTCATGTCGTCGGCCTGAAGCCGGATCACGGTATAGCCGGCGAGCGCTTCGCGAACGCGCTTGTCGGCAAGCGTCGTGCGTTCCATGGCAAAGCAGTTCTTGCACCACGTGGCCCAGCAGTCGACGAGAATCGGCTTGCCCTTCTCCTCCGCCTCAGCAAAGACGTCCTCGAAGGTGTCGGGCGTCGCCTCGACCGCGCCGGTGATTCCGTTCGACTGCGGCGCGACCGATGCGCCGCGCGTCCAGCCCTTCCACGCGAGATAGCCGTAGTACGCGGCAAAGAGAAGGACGACTACAGCGAAAATGCGGTTCACGTGCTTCATCCACGCGCCTGGCTTGGGGAGGACCTTCATTCCCGCTCCGAGGAACGGCCACGGGAGGGCCATGCCAAGCCCGAGGACAAACGGAAGCGCAAGCGCGATTGCGTTGCCCTCCGCGTAAAGCCGCGCGGTCAGGACGAGAACGGAGACGAGAATCGGGGCGACGCAGGCGCCGGCGAGGACGGCCGAGAGCGCACCGAGGAAGAACGGAACGGCAAGACCCGCGCGCGAGGCATCTGGCTTCACGACGCCCGAACGGAATCGCGAGAAGTCTATCGAGAAGAAGCCGAAGAGCGAAGCTCCAAGCGCGACGAAGACAAGCGCGACGAAGGCATTGAACCAGGGGTTCGACTGGATCGTCCCGAACGCCATTCCGCCTACTGCGGCAAGAACGCCGAGAACGCCGTAGGCGAGCGCCATGCCGAGGCCATAGACGGCGCCGCGAGCCGGAGACTTGCCGATGACGATCAAGTTGACGGGGATCATCGGCAGAACACACGGCGTAAGGTTCATGGCGAGGCCGCCGAGAAGGACTACGACAAGCGAAAGCCACGTGAACGTCGCAAGCGCACCGCCTTCAGTCTCGCCAGTCGCCGCGTCAGGCGAGAGGAACGCGAGGAACTCGTCGACGCTGCGAGTGCCCAAAATCATGCGCGTCGCCTGTTCGGGGACAGACGCAGACGGCGCAAGACTCGCAAGAAAATCTTCCGGCGCATCACCTACGAGGCGGCACATGCCGTCTTCGCACACCCAAATCTGGCCATCGACGATATTCGTCTCGGCATGCGACGGAAAGACGATAGCCGCAAAAAGAATCGCGGCGGCGATTTTATGCAAAGCAGGCCGCATTGATCAACGTGTCTTGAAGCGGTACTCGGTGACGCTGCGGAAGGTCTCCCCAGGACGCAGGACGGTCGACGGAAATTCGGGATGGTTGGGCGAATCGGGATAGTGCTGCGTCTCAAGCGCGACGCCCGCGAACTGGCAGAGGTTCTTCCCCTTCTCCTTCGCGGGAAGCTCTGTCGTCATGTTCTGCGCGCCGTACATCTGCATGCAGGGCTCGGTCGTCCAGAGCTCAAGGACGCGGCCGGACTTGGGGTCGCTCATTTCGGCGGCGAGCTTCGTCTCGCCGGGAGCGCCGTTCAGGACAAAGTTGTGGTCATACCAGTTGTCCATCGGCTTCAGGCTCTCCTGCGCCGCCATCCAGTCGGACATCGAGCCGATCTGACGCGCCTTGCGGAAATCGAAGCCAGTGCCGTCAACCGCCGCGTCCGCCGTCGGGATGAGCCCTGCATCGGTCTGCGTATACTTGTCGGCATTGACCATGAGAAGCTGGTCGAGGACGTTGCCGCTCGCCTCGCCCGCGAGGTTCCAGTAGGAATGGTGCGTCGGATTGATGACAGTCGGCTTGTCCGTCGTCGCCTCGTACTCAACGCGCCAGATGTTCTGAGGAAGGACGGTGTAGGTGACCTTCATCGTGACCGTGCCGGGGAAGCCCATATCGCCATCGGGCGAGACGAGCGTCAGCACGAGGCGCTTCCCGTCATACTCCGACGCCTTCCAGACCTTGGCGTCCCAGCCGTCGGGGCCACCGTGGAGGTTGCAGTGACGCGGCACGGGGTTGGTCTCGTTGATCGGGAGCTGCCACTCCTTGCCGTCAAGCGTGAACTTGCCGTTTGCGATGCGGTTGCCGTAGCGGCCAATAAGCGTACCCATCGAGAAGCCGAGCGTCTCGTATTCCCCGACGGTGTTCCAGCCAAGCGTGACGTCCGCAAGCTTCCCCTCGCGGTCAGGCGCCCAGCAGCGGACGAGGCGGCCACCAAAGTCGGTGATCTCAAGCGTGAGTCCGTCGGGACTCTTCAAGGTGTAGAGGGATGCCTTCTCTCCGAATTTCGTCGTGCCAAAAGGCTTCACGTCATCGGTGTTGCAGCAGCAGCCGGCGACAAGCGCGGCGAGGGCGATTAACGACGTCTTCTTCATTTTGCTTTCCTCCATTTCAGTTTGCCTGATATTTTACCTAATTCCGCCGAGAATTGAAAGTGCGTTCTTGGTTGTGAGGGCGGCGAAATCTTCAAGCGGCATCCCGCGCAAATCGGCGAGAAACCGCGCCGTATGGACGAGAAACGCAGGTTCGTTTGGATTGCCGCGCATCGGAACGGGTGCTAGAAAAGGAGAATCCGTCTCTATGAGGATGCGGCCGTCCGGCACGATTCGGGCCGATTCGCGGACATTCTCGGCAGCGCGAAACGTCACTATGCCGGAAATGGAAATGTAGAACCCGAGGTCGAGAAGAGCACGGCAAAACGTCGGCGAGCCGGTGAAGCAGTGGATTATCCCCTTCGACGGAATCTCGCGCAGGATGCCGAGCGTATCATCGTCCGCGTCGCGCGTATGGATGACGACGGGGAGTCCGAGCTCGCGCGCAAGATCGAGCTGCCGCGCGAAAAGTTCGCGCTGCGCGTCGCGCGTCTCGGGCGAATAGTGGTAGTCAAGTCCTATCTCCCCTACGGCGGCAACGCCTGTGTAGTCAAGCGCCGGCAGTTCCTTCCCCGCCTGGTCGCGGTCCCAGCCGATTGCGCGATACTCGAAGCCCTCCGTTCCTGCGTTAAGTGGCTCGCTCCCGCCGACGGCCATTATGCGCGTCACGCCAGCGGCCTTGGCGCGCTCAACGGCCGCGGCGGATTCGCCGCGCGTCCCCTCGAAGTGAGCGTGTGTATCGAAAAACTCGATCATTTGGGAACCGCTTTTGCGGCGAGGTCGGCGAACACGGTCTTGTCGCGCGGATGGACGTCGTTCATCTCGCCCAGTCCCGCCGCGAAGGTGTCGACGAAAATCGCGCCAGTCTCGTCGCAGACCTCGCGCTGTACGGCACGGTACTGCTCCCACGGACGGTTCATCTTCGGAAGTCCCATCATGATGAAAGGAATCTTCTTGTCGCCGCGCAGCTCCGAGACGAGGGCGCGAAGCGTTTCGAGCTGGTAGTCGCGGTCTGTCGGCTTGTCGGGCGCAACGCATGTCGTCGCGTTTGACTCGCCTTGGTACCAGAGGATTCCGTCAATCTGAACCTCTCCACCCTTGATACGCTTGATTCCGTAGTCGTACATGAGCGACACGGGCCACCAGCAGGCCTCTTCCCTGTTCGTCCTGCGGCGCGGATACTCGCGCGCGACCCACGCGCATGGGAAGTCCTTGTTCTGGTCGAGGCGATGGCGATTCGTCGCAATCGCGGCAAGATGCGGATAAAGAGGTTTGCCATCCTTGCCCATAGCGCACATCGTCTGCTCGGAGAGGAACGATTCCGTAGGTGCGCCACCAGCCGCGACATAGAGCATGCCGATTACCTTGCCCGTAGCCTCGGCGCGACGGATCGCGAACGAAACACCGAATGCGCTCTTGCGAAGCGCGTTCTCTGGCGTAAGCTGCCTCCACTTGCCGTCGTTGAAGTCCCAGAAGTATATTTCGCACTTCGCAAGCCGCGCCATCTCACCATTCACGCGCTCCTTCTCCTGCGGTGTAGCGTTGAACTCGTTCCAACCCTTCTGCATATTCGACTGCCCCACGCAAAGCCAGACTTCGTGCGGCACGTCCTCAACCTGGTGCGGTAGACCTACTAAACTGTTAAGGTCCGGCATAAGCGAGCACGGGAATGGCTTGTTAAACAGTTTTGCAAACGTGACTTTTGCGATGATCTTCGCGCCCTCGGCGTTCGGGTGAATCTTGTCGCGGGCGAAGATCTCATCCATCTTCTCGCGAAGCGGCTCCTGCATGTCGATGCAGACGGCGTCCATCTTCTTCGCAACCGCCTCAAGGTCGGCCTGCATCAGAAACGGCTCGGGACTGCGGTAGAACTTCTGCCCTTCCGCGAGCGGCGAGAGCTTCGTCCAAATGGCGAATTTCACATTTGGGTTTGCCTTGCGGTAGTCGTCAAGAAGCGCGAGGTAGTCGCCCTCGAACTGTCCGCGCTTACGGCCGCCCGTGTATTCCTTGATATACTCGCCGTTGTCATTTATGCCGAGGTTGCATATGACGATATCCGGTTTCCATTCGAGCGCCGCCTTGTGCTCGGGCATGTAGCGGAAGCCGCGCTTCTCGTTGCCGCGCATCGAGTCGAGGTAAATGCCGCGCCCGGAGTTGCCGAAGTTGCGCACCTCGTACTTGCCCGGCTCGTATTCCTCGAGCATCTTCTGGAGCTGTGCCGGGTACGACTCTTTCGCACGGTCGGCAAGCCCAAGTCCGTATGTTATCGAGTCGCCTATGCACGCGACCTTGACCGCGTCGGACGAATGCGCGGTTAATGCCGCAAAGAGAACCAGTGCGGCGGAAGCGAAGTGTTTCATCTGCATGTTCATTGTATTGTCCTCCCTATGATGTCAAACAACTTGAATGCGAAAGTGACGGCGCACGCGAGAGACACGACGACTACGAAAAATGGAAACGCACTCTTCATGACTTCGCTTTCACGACCGGCGAGACCGGCCGCCGCACATCCGAGCACAATCGACTGCGGACAGACCATCTTCCCGATTCCCGCGCCCATGACGTTCGCCGCGGCAAAGAGAAGCCGCTCTGCGTCTGACGATCCGACGGATGCCTGCAACGCGCCGAAAAGGACATTTGTGCTCGTGCCTGAACCGGTGACGAAACCTCCAAGTGCGCCTACGATTCCGGAGACCGCTGCATATCCCCCGCCCGTCGCGGCGACAAGTCCTTCGGCAAGATTCCGCGTCAAACCCGCCGCGACCATCGTCTTCGCAAGCGCGAGCACCGTGCAGATCGTCAGCACTGCAAGGGCATAGCGTTTCGCGGTCTTCGCCGCGACGCCGAGAAGTCGCAAAGGCCCCACTCCCTGGCATAGTCCGCCAAGCGCCCCGGCCGAGAGAACGACGATTCCCGGCGACGGCTTCCATTCCGGCGGCATCATGGAAACGGCGCCAAGCGCAACGACGACAAAGCCAAACGGCATCCACGCCCAAAGCTGTCGGCGCACGTTCGTTTCGCCGCGCTTGCCGAGGAAGGCGAAAAGCGCCATGACGGCGATTCCGCCCACGATGTCGGGAAGTTCGCACCCAGCGAACCTCGCCGCAAGGCACCATGGCACTACAAACGCGATCGAAGCGCCAAGCGCGAGCTTCCAGCATTCGCGCAGAGCGCGCCATCCGTCCGCCGCGACAAGAACGAAAAACGGCAGAAGCGCCGTCACCGCCAGCTGCAGCAACACGATGGTAGAAGTCAGCACGCCTACGTCAAGCCCCGTCTCGCTCGCAAGGACGCTCGTCGGCACTCCAACGGAGCCAAAGGCGGTGGGCGTCGAATTCGCGACGAGACAGCAGAGGACCGCCCTTGCGGGATCAAAGCCGACGCCGACGAGGATCGCGCATGGAATCGCGACGGCAGTGCCGAAGCCGGCCATTCCCTCCATGAAGTTCCCGAAGCCCCACGCGACGAGTAGCGCGAGAAAGCGGCTGTCGGAGGATAGCGAACAAAGCCCGCCTTTGATGTCTGCGATCGCCCCCGATGTCTCCGTTATCGCGTATGTGAAAAGCGCGGCAAATATGACAAGCCCTATCGGGAACAAGCCGGTCGAGACGCCCTGTGCCGCACATCCGGCAAATTCCCATGCCGACATTCCCCGCCAGAAAAGCGCCTCGGCGGCCCCAACCACAAGCGCGGCAAGGGCCGCCTTCCATGCAGGCGCCTTCACGACGACAAGCGCCGCGACAAGAACCGCAATCGGCAGAAGTGAAAGTACGAATGTCATGCTTACCAAGTCACCTTGACACGGAAGAAGCGGTTGGT